>Ga0208272_100253_pt1 | contig 26853 bp, 20 predicted proteins | sample LakWasM129_HOW14_2_FD_183939 | JGI IMG/M metagenome (GOLD analysis project Ga0208272, IMG submission 183939) | Freshwater sediment methanotrophic microbial communities from Lake Washington under simulated oxygen tension - Sediment Metagenome... | ecosystem: Environmental > Aquatic > Freshwater >... | reverse complement strand
CACGCCCGCCACATCCCAGGCCGTGGGGCGCACGCCATCCACCGCCCACAGCCAGGCCAGCGCCACACCGATATAGACACCGCCATAGGCCGCATACACACGGCCCGCGGCCGTGGCATGCAGCGTGAGCAGCCAGGCGAACAGGCCCAGGCTCAGCGCCGCGGGCAGCAGCAGCCACGCTGGCTTGCCTTGCCTTGCCTTGCCGCAGCCAGGGCAGGTAGCAGCCGACGATTTCGGCCAGGGCGGTGGCGCTGAAGAGCAGCAGGGTTTTTGCCGTAGCGTCAGTATGGCGTCCGGCGCAGATGCTGGGGGGTCGATATGGAGACCACATTCAATTGATAAACCGCGCGAAGCGCTGACATGAGATGGGTGGGCTTGCCCGCCCATCTCATGTCATAGCTCCCGCTCTCACCCCGGATAGCTACACTCGCCACCCACTCGGGCTCCCACAGGTAAGGCGTTGTAGCTCCCGCTCTCACCCCGGATAGCTACACTCCGCGCGCCGGTGGCGAACATGCGCAGTGGGGTTGTAGCTCCCGCTCTCACCCCGGATAGCTACACTCACCAGCGACGTGAAGGCGCGCATCACCGACGTTGTAGCTCCCGCTCTCACCCCGGATAGCTACACTCTACGCTGGGGCGTCGAACATATGGTGGGATGTTGTAGCTCCCGCTCTCACCCCGGATAGCTACACTCCTACAATTCGATATGGATTTCTACGGGAAAGTTGTAGCTCCCGCTCTCACCCCGGATAGCTACACTCATCGCCATGGCGGGGGGCAAGCAGAACGCGGTTGTAGCTCCCGCTCTCACCCCGGATAGCTACACTCGCCGAAATGGCCATCAACGATATCAAGGCGGTTGTAGCTCCCGCTCTCACCCCGGATAGCTACACTCTTGCGCACCACGAAGGCATCGCTGATGCCCGTTGTAGCTCCCGCTCTCACCCCGGATAGCTACACTCGTACCTGGATGTTTACAACCTTGTCACGGAGTTGTAGCTCCCGCTCTCACCCCGGATAGCTACACTCGGCACCACGATGCTGGCCGCCGTGCCGAACGTTGTAGCTCCCGCTCTCACCCCGGATAGCTACACTCCTCGATGGTGCTCTCACGCATGGCGCGTTTGTTGTAGCTCCCGCTCTCACCCCGGATAGCTACACTCATCGCCATGGCGGGGGGCAAGCAGAACGCGGTTGTAGCTCCCGCTCTCACCCCGGATAGCTACACTCGTCGGCCACCGGCTGCCCGCGTCGCTCATAGTTGTAGCTCCCGCTCTCACCCCGGATAGCTACACTCGCATTGCCATTGCGCACCGGCAAGAGCTCGGTTGTAGCTCCCGCTCTCACCCCGGATAGCTACACTCTGCTGGCTGTCAGGGCCGTCGTGGTGATTAGTTGTAGCTCCCGCTCTCACCCCGGATAGCTACACTCTGCGGGTTTGTTGGGCATTCTTCCATTCCTGTTGTAGCTCCCGCTCTCACCCCGGATAGCTACACTCGAAGTCGACTTGTTCGCCTTGGTTGCACTGGTTGTAGCTCCCGCTCTCACCCCGGATAGCTACACTCGATTCCATCATGTGGGTCTACGGCTCCGGGGTTGTAGCTCCCGCTCTCACCCCGGATAGCTACACTCAAACTTGCGCTCATCGCCCGCATTGGGCACGTTGTAGCTCCCGCTCTCACCCCGGATAGCTACACTCCTTTTAAGGGGCAATGATGGCTTCCAGCGCGTTGTAGCTCCCGCTCTCACCCCGGATAGCTACACTCCGTTGGCCCATCGGATGATTGCCGACATTTGTTGTAGCTCCCGCTCTCACCCCGGATAGCTACACTCCCGATGGACGTTAACGGCATCTTTGCAATAGTTGTAGCTCCCGCTCTCACCCCGGATAGCTACACTCAGGTTTGCCATGCGGTGACGCCAGTCACCAGTTGTAGCTCCCGCTCTCACCCCGGATAGCTACACTCATATGTGCAGCCGGGTATTAATGTGCAGCCGTTGTAGCTCCCGCTCTCACCCCGGATAGCTACACTCGCGACTTCATCATCAAAGGCGCATCGGTCTGTTGTAGCTCCCGCTCTCACCCCGGATAGCTACACTCACTCCCCCCGCTGAAAGGATCAGGCACATGGTTGTAGCTCCCGCTCTCACCCCGGATAGCTACACTCACTCCCCCCGCTGAAAGGATCAGGCACATGGTTGTAGCTCCCGCTCTCACCCCGGATAGCTACACTCGTACGAGCATGGAACCCTGAACCAAGCGGAGTTGTAGCTCCCGCTCTCACCCCGGATAGCTACACTCTTCCCGCGTGGCGCAGTCTTTGTGCCATCGGTTGTAGCTCCCGCTCTCACCCCGGATAGCTACACTCAAGGGCGAATTCGAAAACACTAGATACGATGTTGTAGCTCCCGCTCTCACCCCGGATAGCTACACTCCCGGGCACGCTGCTGACGTCATACGTCTTGGTTGTAGCTCCCGCTCTCACCCCGGATAGCTACACTCCGAAGGTTCTGCATCAACTCGGTTGTCATGGTTGTAGCTCCCGCTCTCACCCCGGATAGCTACACTCAACGCAGAGAACCAATACAACGGCAAGCGCGTTGTAGCTCCCGCTCTCACCCCGGATAGCTACACTCACCTCGTTCTGGAGGCGGCGCGTAAGGAAGGTTGTAGCTCCCGCTCTCACCCCGGATAGCTACACTCACCCCACTCGCCACGGTGACCGCATGAATGGTTGTAGCTCCCGCTCTCACCCCGGATAGCTACACTCCATCCTATTGATGGCCCGCTCCGCTTGCGCGTTGTAGCTCCCGCTCTCACCCCGGATAGCTACACTCAAGCTGCTCGCACGTCTTGCCATGGATGCCGTTGTAGCTCCCGCTCTCACCCCGGATAGCTACACTCAACCTGCTGAACACTGCCGCGATCAAGGTCGTTGTAGCTCCCGCTCTCACCCCGGATAGCTACACTCACACAGTTGTTCGGCGTGAATTGGCCTTGAGTTGTAGCTCCCGCTCTCACCCCGGATAGCTACACTCTCCCTGCGCCGTGGCGTCGGCATAGATGGTGTTGTAGCTCCCGCTCTCACCCCGGATAGCTACACTCCGTCACGATGTGACGGCCACGCAATCTACCGTTGTAGCTCCCGCTCTCACCCCGGATAGCTACACTCCGCGGCAGCGGTATGGGCAGCCGCTTCATCGTTGTAGCTCCCGCTCTCACCCCGGATAGCTACACTCCGTGGGCGCAACGACTCTTCCCAAGTCGCTGTTGTAGCTCCCGCTCTCACCCCGGATAGCTACACTCTGACCCTCTCGAAACCCGCACCAAGCTTTGCTTGGAGCGGGTTTTCGTTTCGGAAAACTGCCATTCAAAACAGCGCAATCTGGGCTGCATTGACCTTTTTTTCCTGAAATAGCGGCAGCCCCACGAGCATCTTCATGCTTGCAAACTGTTTTTCGGTCACTGTCAAGACCCGCACAGAGCCTTCGGGGGGAAGGTTCGCCAGCAGACGCTTCATGTGCTTTTCTTCGGCGTCGCTGCCGTTGAGGATGCGGCCGTACACCGAGTACTGGATCATGTCGTAGCCGTCGTTCAGCAAAAAGCGGCGGAACACGGTGTAGGCCCGGCGTTCGGCTTTTGTGACTACCGGTAAGTCGAAGAACACCATCATTCGCATGAATCGTCTCGTGGCCTGGCCCATGGTCGTGAGGGTGGGGTGCTGCTGCAGCTACATCTCAAAGCGGTGCTGGTCCAGGCCCATCAACCTGGGAAGCTCCAGCACCTGTTCGCCACCGCCGTCCAGCAGCCTGGCCAGCGACTCTGCCGCCTGCTCTATGGACGACAGCACGCTCATCTGGCCGCGCGGCATGACGACGTCCACGTTCAGCAGGCCCACCAGGGCCACTTTGTCGGTGGGGCGCAATTCGCCGTCTGTCTCCGCGGGGCAGGTTTGTGCCACATGCAGGTCGACGATGGCGCGATAGGGCTCGATCAGGTCGTCGGCCAGATTGAAGGCGTTTTGCTCGCTGCTGTGAAACAGCCCCACGCTGGGCAGCAAGCCATGCGCCACCAGCGCACGGGCGCAGGCACCACGCATGATGGCATAGCCATAGTCCAAGGCGGCATTGACCCAGCCTTCCTGATTACGATGAAAGCTGCGCCCAAACAGCTGTGGAAAGTAGTAGGCGCTGGCCTGTGCCTCCATGTTGCCCGTATCACCCGAACGCACCCTGCGCGCATAAGAGGCCAAGCGGTCTGCTCCGGTGATAGCCAGCAGTTGCATGCACCGGGCCTGGTTGTCGATCTTGCTTTGCACGATGGTGGCCCAGGCGCGTTTGGCGGTGGGCTTGTCAATGCTCAGCTGCAGGCGCTGCATGCGGGTGGCGCGGCTGTGCGGCAAGAAGGGCAAGAACACACCGTTAGGCTGGTGATTGTCGCCCGTGCTGTACATGCCAATGCCATATTCCGCGCAGGCCGAGAGCACAGGATGCGTGAGTGTGATTTCGCGGTGGTTGAGCACGATCACCGCGATGTCTTCAAACGGCACGCGGGCCGATTGCTCTTGCTCCACCACCAGCGCGAAGTGCTCGCGCTTGAGTTTGGCGGGCTTGCTGACGATGACGCTACGCCAGACCATGGCGTTGTTCAGGACGTGCGGGGTGGGTGATGCCCAGAACATCGACATTTAGCTTTTTTATAGATTGCGCAGTTTTCGCACCGATGCCGCGTATAAGTCCGTCTTTCCCGACATGAAGCGCTCGATCATGGGTCCATAGATTGAGTGCGCCAGTCGATCGATCACATCCAGCGTAGTAGCCAACATGCCGGTCCTTTTTGAGGCTTATCTCCAACAGGTCGTTGCTGTATGCAGAAAAGAGAAATTCAAAACTTTCATCCACCAGCGTCCATTCCTCTTCATCCTTGAACGCAACAATTGCGCGATCAGGCAGCCCTGTCACCCGGTGGTGCACATACACCGGCACCAAGTGAAATTTGCCCGTCTTGGAGAACACGTCCACCCGCAGCATGGTGTCGTTCTTGGCGATACCACCGCGAATCGGAATGCCACTGAGCTTGTCGATGACGAGCTTGACGGTACGTACGATGGGGCCGGTGGGGTTGCCGTCTTTATCGGGCTTGTAAAACGGTTGGTCCGGGCCAAATGCTTTGTCGGCTTTGCCTCCGTTGGCTTCTAACCGTGCCCGAATGGCTGCATATAGCTTGGCGTTGCGGTGCGGGTCCGCCAGGTTGTCCAGGTCTTTGAGGTTCAGGCTGGTGAGGGGCACTTTTTGCGTCACCCCACCTTGTTTGCGCAAGGCTTCGGATTGGGCATAAATCGTTTCTTTGTGCACCGCGCCATCATTGCGTCGCTGGGGTGCGCGCGATACAAACAGCGTGCGCACGCCAAGCAAGTCCTGCTCCGAATAAGTACCCAGCCTTTGTAAGTCTTCGCGCAATGCCTGCAGGTCGTCTGTATACAAACGCGCCTGCAGTTCGTGCCTGAAGTGTGCCCAGGGTTCTGGAAAGTGTTGTACTCCGCGCGCATGGGCTTCGGGGTTGATGATCTCGCCGGTTTCTGGGTCGGGGAAACCCTCTTTCAGGTAGGCCACTTCCTTGTTGCGCGCATAGTCGGCCAGTGCTTTCACCATGCCGTGATTGCAGGCTGCCACCACAGCGGCGTCCAGCGCGTGGTGGCGGTCGCTCTCGCTGCGCACTTTGCTCAAGCCCCAGCGTGCGCGCAAGAAGGCAGTGAGTTGCCCATTGACCACCACGCAGCGCTTGTTGGCACTGCCATCCGCGCGTGGCGCCAGCTGCAGGTGTTCCTCCACATAGTTCTTGAAGAACTTGCAGATATAGCGCGTGTCGTTGAGATTGCGGTCTTTGAAGCCGCTGGCTTCATCAGCACCATAATTCTTGCGCAGCAAACGATTGCGCTTGGCCATGCGGTAGCTCTTATTGCTGTTGACCCACGCAGCGTAGTTGCGCCAACGGTCGCCGTCTTCGCCCCCAGCAAAGCTGGTCAAGTACTCATAGGCAGTACGGTTGCCCTTGTTCTGATTCTCGCGCGTCAGCACCAGCACCTTGTTGTTCTTGCTGTCGTCATAGCTGCGCGAGTAGGGTAGGGCGTGGTCGATCTGGGCGTAGTTGGCATCCTTGAGCACGCGGTCAATGTCCAGCCCCTCCAGTGAATACGCGCATTTGCCAAGCTGCTCGCGGTAGAGCATCCACTTTTCAAACACGATGCCTTTGGGGCGATACCCATGGTCGGCTTCAAAGCTCTCTCTGGCTTTGTCGTTGCGGTCTCTGAACTCTTCCTGCAGTTTCTTGACTTCCCGCCGCTCATCCAACGGCCGTGACAAATCGCGCGCCATCTCGATGTGTACTGCAGAGAGGCTGCCGTGTTTTTTGATGATGGCATTCACCACCTTGCGGGCCTGGTTCAGTGCGCGCAACACCACCGGGTTGCGGGGCACGTCGATGTCATCGCGGAACACCATGGAACCGGTGTTGCCGCGCGCATCTTTGTAAAACGACGGTAGGTAGCGCCTTGTACCCGTGCCGAGCACGACACGTTGGCTGTGGTGCCCGTAGGCTGGGATTTTCGCCACCGCTTCGTCGTAGCGTAGGCCGCGCTCCATGTGCGGAACGATCTGGCGCAGGGCCTTGAGTGAGAGTGCGTGAAACTTGTCAAAGCGCAAGCCCAGCAAGACTGGTATGACCGCCTGCGCTTGCGGCAGCTCCAAGGCTGCAAGCTCGCGTTCCACTTCGGCATCGTCCTTGTACACGCTGAGTACCCAGCCGATGCTGTCGAGCCACTGCGGTTGCCCATCTAGGGCGGCCACGCTGATCTGCTGCCATGCTGTTTGCAACCCAGCCTTGCTCAAGGCTTTGCGTAGATCGTGCCAAGCCTGCAATTTCACCAGGGATTGGTCTTCTGGGTCCTTGGCTTTGCCAGCTTCCTTTTGGGCCTCGCTGGGATAAGCCAGCCCGCCAAAGCGGGCGCTACCGGGTAGGTGTCCCGCCTTCACCAGCGCAGCCTTGAGCGTTTTGTACTTGAACTGCTCGGTTTGGTAGGGCAACCGCAGCGCCAACGTGCGTTCGTCTTGCGTCAGTGGGCGCGATGCACCCTCCACCACCACGCGCAGATTGTTCAGCCGGGTAAGCCATACATGGCGCTCTGCTGTGAAGCTGGTTTTTGGAGCCCGGAACTCGGCCTTCTCGAACGTGCAGTGGCCCAGCATCTTGAGCAGGTCTGCGCCCGCCAGTGCGGGCTTCTGCTCCCAGAACAGGCCACTCTTGCGGTCGCTGTTACCGCGCACGCGCACTTCAAACTCAGCACTGGCGTGCGGGTTGCCAAGTCTGCGCTGGTGCTCGAACAATCGGGCAAACTCTTGGTCTAGCAGCGCCCTAGACAGCGCTTTGTCATAGTCGCCGCGCTTGTTGCGCTGGGCGTGCGGAAACTCCGCCAGCACCATTTCTGCTGCGGTGCGGTAGCCTTTGGAGGCCATCTTGGCTGCGGTGTCGGCCAGGCCCTTTTTGACGCGACCGCCTTCACCCTTGGCGTCCCCCTCGGCCTGCACCTCTTCGGCCTTGCTGGCCCAGTGAAACCCCCGGTGTTTGCACAAGTGGTAGATCACGCGGGCCCACTCTTCGGAAGAGAGCAATCGGTCCAATGCCTCAACGCGCAATTGCCAGGTGGATACCGAAGCCGATGGCTGCTGTTTGAAAAACGCTGCGTTGTTGATTAAACCTCGCTGTTTGAGCAGCCGCCCCAGCTTGGTTAGGCGCCAGCTTCTGCGGTACAGCCGCCTGCGCAAAAGACGGGCCTGGCGCCGGGCCAGGTTCAATGACTCGCCTTCCTTTGCCGTTTCTGCCTTGTCAAAGCAGCGCACGCCAATGTCCACAATGCGCGCCTCGTTCAACACGGCCCACCCGACGGAGGCAATGCCAATGTCTAGGCCTAAGCTTAAAAAGCTGTGGGTGGATAGCGTTTCATTTGCTGCTTGATTCATGAGTTCTCCCTGCTACACTCGCACCGTTTGTAGTTATCCGGGGTGAGAGCCGTTGCTGCAATAAGGAGGGGCCGAAAGGCCCCGTCCGTACCCAAAAGCCTGACAGGGCAACTTGTCAGGCTTTTTCATTGTCTGGGCTTTGCGACTTTTGTCAAAAAACGTATCGCTTTGGCGGGAGATGCTATTGGCTGACGGCCTCGCTCAATAGGGGGTGACAAAAAAGAGCAGGACTGTTTTCGTTTCTGGCATGGTTTTGACCGCTGTTGGGAACAGCAGGGGAAGGGGCCGCATTGCGTAGGGCCCTTCTGCCCTTGATTGCGTTTGATTTTAAAGATGTAGAAAGTACCTTTAGTGCTTGTTGGTAAAGCGCTATAAGCTATCAATAAGAGAGCGAATGCGTATTAACTTCAGGGCGATCGCATCTCAATTCAGCCCTCAATCACAGCGAAACTACAGCGTTCGATCACCCGATGCGCCACCATTGCGGGCGCGGACAACTGGGTGGAAGTGGCCGAGTTCGGCGAGCTGCACCACGACTGGTTCATTCGCTTTGTGCCGCTGCCCTCGGGTATCGCCTCGCACGACACCTTTGCCCGGGTGTTTCACCTGCTCGATGCCAGGCAACTGGAGCTGGCCTGCCAGCAGTGGCTGGTGCAGGTAGCTGGGCAGGTACATGGCACGGTGGCGACTGACGGCAAAAGCGTGCGCGGCAGCAGCAAGGGAGATGCCCACAAGCCGCTGCACATGGTCAGCGCCTGGGCCGCCGACATGGGATTGTTGCTGGGCCAGTGCAAGGTCGATGGCAAGAGCAACGAGATCACCGCCATCCCCGAGCTGCTGAGCTTGCTGCACCTGAAGGGCTGTATCGTCACCATCGATGCCATAGGTTGGCCACCAACCCTGAATGGGCCACGAAATTCAGCGTGCACGAGTTAGTGGACAACACCGGCACCCAGGGCGTGGAGCTGCTGATGTGGCTGGCGATGCACGGAGCGCTGTCCACCGCCAGCGCGGGTGTGCGGCGGGTGCACGGCAACTGCCGTATCTCGAACACGGCCACGGTTGTCATGGTGCTGGAAGCAGCATAGCGGCGGCAGCGTGCGCCGTTTGTTCAAAGATTGGCCTGATCAGCGACATACCTCAGTCAAACCCCGTTCGCCCTGAGTCCTTCGGCTCAGCTCAGGACAGGCCTGTCGAAGGGGTTTCACCGAGAGTCGCCCTGGCTTCGACAGGCTCAGCCCGAACGGTTGGGAGGCATCTCTGATGCCTGTAAATCATCAGGAAGATGAGAGCCCAAGCGCATGCCCAGAAAGCGCGGAACGCTATTGATATTGTAGTAATCTCGAGCGGTGCTCCCTGCGGGTGCACAGCGCGCGGCCCCCTGCGCGCTGGGGCCGGGAAATCTGCACCGAACCTCCAGTCCAGCCGGCGCCGCCCCAGACCCGGCCGCACCGCCACGGGTCCGCCCGGGAGGCATCAACGCACCTTCTCTCCCGGACATCGGGCGCAACCCTATCAGGGCAAACCCGCTTGTTCATCAGGCCGTTGATTTGCACACTGACGTCAGTCCTCTGACCACTGACGTCTTTTCACAACCAACCCTGGAGAACCTCGCAGATGACTCTGATCAATAAGACCCTCATTGCCGGCGCAGCATTGCTGGCCGTTGCCGGTAGCGCGCAGGCGCAGTCGAACGTCACGCTGTTTGGGCGGGCGGACGCCAGCGTCGGCAAGCTCATCGGCAACAGCCAGACCGGCATGTACCAAGGCAAGGGCAGCCTGCTGGGATTGAAGGGCGAGGAAGACCTAGGTGGCGGAAACTACGCCTTCTTCCAGCTCTACAGCGACATCTTTCTGCAGAACGGCACCACCCTGAACGGGGACGGGCAGTCCGGCCGGGCCGGCTTCTGGGGCAGCCGCTCCATCGTGGGCTGGCGCAACAAGGAGCTGCTCATTGACTTCGGCCGCAAGCTGACGCCCGCCTGGACGGTGGGGCTGCAGGCCGACCCCTGGGGCACCTACAGCTATGTGGCGGTGAACACGACCGGCCTGTTCGGCGCCGGTCTCTTCAGCTCGGCCCGCAACCAGAACGCGGCCAGCGTGAACTGGAACAGCGATGGCTTCTTTGCCGGCCTGCAGGTGGCCGAAAGCGATCCGAAAAAGGTGGTCACACGCGGCGGCGGCCCGAACCCGGTCCCCAACATGCCCAACATCGTGGCCGACGGAACCCGCCCCCTGAGCATTGGCGCGGGCTACAACAAGGGCCCGGTCTATGTGGGCCTGGGCTATGAGCGCACCGGCTACGGCACCACGGCGCTGATGTTCTCGGGCACCTACGATTTCAGCGCCGTCAAGCTGTTGGTGGGGTTGGGCTCGGGCTCGCACACCAACGCCTCCGGCGAGAAAGACCTCAAGGGCACCAACATGCTGATCGGCGCCACGATGCCCGTGGGCATCGGCGAGCTGCGCACCTCGTACAGCGTCCTGAGCACCAAGGCCCGCAACGCATCGGGCGGGTACGACGTGCTCAAGGTCAACCGCGATGGCCAGATGGTGGATGCCTACCCCAACAACTCGCGCAAGTTTGGCCTGGGCTATTTTTACCCCCTGTCCAAGCGCACCGAGGTGTTCGTGAACTACGCACGCGACCAGAAGGCCTACAAGGAGAAGAACGGCTTCGACATGGGGCTGACCCACCACTTCTGACACCGAGCGACCCAACGCTCAAGGCGATCCTTTTTCATTGCACCGACATCCCTGATGTCTTCCAGCCACAAGCCCTCTCCAGGCTTGTGGCGTTTTTTTATGAGGTTCACATGCAAGCAAAGACATTGATCCAGGCACTCACGGCGGCTGCGCTGCTGCTGTTCTCGGCGGCTCAGGCCGGCGAGCGCTGGGCCGACTTCCCCGTGGCGGCCAAGGCCACCACCGCGGCCCGCATCGGCAACACCGTCTATGCCGGCCTGGGCACCGCCGGCAAAGGCTGGTATGCGCTCGACGTGAGCCGGCCCGGCGCGCCATGGCGGGCGCTGGCCGAGTTCCCCGATGTGCAGCGCGACGATGCGCGCGCCGTCGCCGTGAACGGCCAGATCTACGTGTTCTCGGGCTCGGGCAAGCTGAACCCTTCTGACAAGGCGCTGGTGACGTTCGACACCGCCTGGCGCTACGATCCCGCCGCAAACGCCTGGAGCCGCCTGCCCACGCGCGCGCCCATGGGACTGCTGGCCACCGGCGCCGTGACGCTGGACCAGCGCAGCATCCTGTTCTTTGGCGGGGTCAACAAAGCCGTCTTCGAGGGCTACTTCCAGGACTACTTCGTCGCCGCCGGTGACGACAAGGCCCGCCAGGACGCCGTGGCCGCCGCCTACTTTGACCAGCGGCCGCAAGACTACCTGTTCACCGCCCAGGTGCTGAGCTATGACACCACCACCCACCAGTGGCGCAATCTGGGCGTGGACCCTGGCCTGCCGACGATTGGCACCGCCGTGGCCGTCCGGGGTTCGCAGGTCACGCTGGTCAATGGCGAGATCAAGCCGGGCCTGCGCTCCCCCGGGATCAAGACCGTCTCGGTGAACGGCGAAACGCTGCACTGGTCCACACAGACGCTGGTGCCCCCCGCGGGCGCTGCCGTGCAGGACGGCGTCGCCGGGGCCTATGCGGGCTACAGCAACCAGGCGCTGCTGGTGGCCGGTGGCGCCAATTTTCCGGGTTCCTGGGCGCAGTTCAATGCCGGGCAGCTCTGGGCACACAAGGGCCTGAAGAAAACCTGGCACGACCAGATCTACGCCCAGGTGGGCGGCCAATGGACCACCGCCGGCAAACTGCCGCAGCCCCTGGGCTACAGCGCCTATGTGCAGCTGGACGACAGCCTGCTCATCATCGGCGGCGAGCTCCAGGGCGGAGCCGCTACCAAGGAAGTGATCGAATTGCGCTGGAACGGCAAGGCCGTGGACCTGGTGCGCTGAGATCGTCCACCGGTTCGAAGGCCCCGTCCCGAGGGAATCGCCCCCGGGACGGGGCCGCCGATGCAGGCCCCCGGCCAGGACCGCGGGCCGGGAGCGGATCTCAGCGATGCAGGCGCGAGCGCAGGAAGTCCGCGACCTCGGGCACGGCCTGCGGCCCCAGAAAGCCATGCATCATGCCGGCATTGCAGCGGGACAGCACCGGGACACCGGCGTCCCGCAGCCGCTGCGCATAGGCCTCGCCCTCATCGCGCAGCGGGTCGTATTCGCTCGTCATCACGAACGCGCCCGGCAGGCCCGACAGGTCGGCCGCCCGCAGTGGGGACGCCCAGGGGTGCGCACCGTCGGCCGGGTGCGCCAGATAATGGCCCCAGTACCACTGCATGCCGCGCAGCGTCAGGTCGTAGCCTTCGGCGCATTCGGCGTAGGAGCGGGTGTCGAAGCGGTGATCCGTGACCGGCACCATCAGGGCCTGGCAGGCGATGGAGGGCCCGCCGCGCTCCTTCGCCATCAGGGTCACGGCAATCGCCAGGTTGGCGCCGGCGCTCATGCCCGCCACGGCCAGCCGCTGCGTATCCATGCCCAGCTCGGCGCCCTGGCGGGCCACCCAGCAGGCGGCCGCATAACAGTCCTCGGGGGCGGCAGGAAACGGGTGCTCGGGCGCGTGGCGGTAATTCACCGACACCACCACGCAGGCGGCCCCATTGGCCATGCTGCGGCAGGCCGCATCCTGCGCATCCAGGTCGCCCAGCACCCAGCCACCCCCGTGAAAGTAAAGGCACACGGGCATCGGCCCCGGCCCCATCCCCGCTGGCGTGTACATGCGCACCGGGATCATGCCCCCGTGGGGTCCGGGAATGCAGAAATCAGCGGTGCGGGCCACCGCCTCGCCGGGCGGCGCCAGCCGGCACATCGCCCGGGACTGCTGGCGGGCAGCGTGCGGTGAGAGGGTCTCGACCGGAATTCTGGCCGCCATGTGTGGCTGGGCCAGGTGGGCCTGGGCCCAGGGATGCAGCGGCATGGTGGATCAGGGTCTCATACGGTTGTGCCTTCAAGCGTATAACTTCGTTGGTTCGCCTTGCCGTGCCAGAGCACTGTCTGCGGCTTCCCGCCTAGTTATCCGCTTGAATGCGTAACCGCATCACTGGGTGAGCGTCACTTTCGACAGGTGGCGCGGCAGGTCGGGGTTGTAGCCGCGCGCGCGGGCCAGGGCCTCGACCATCGGATAAAAACTCTGGATCGCAGCGATCGCATCCAGATCCTCATGGCCCGTGGCCACCAGCGGCAGCTGCGCGCCCGGCGTTCCCTCGGGAGCGGCCAGCAGCACATGCCCGCCCCGCCCCCGCATCTCGTCGGCCAGGGCCAGCAAGCCCGCCTGCGCGGGCCCCCGGGGGGCGAACACCAGCAGCGGGTAGCCGGCCTCGACCAGGGCCATCGGCCCATGCTTGACCTCGGCGCCCGAGAACGCCTCTGCCTGCAGGGCGCAGGTTTCCTTGAACTTGAGCGCCGCCTCCATGGCGATGGCCAGCCCGGTGCCGCGTCCGATGACGAACAGCCGGTCGGCCTGGAGCAGCGCCGGCACCGCCGCCTGCCAGTCCTGCTGGGCGGCCCGCTGCAGCACCTGGGGCAGCGCCTCCAGCGCCGCATGCAAGGCCGGGTCGCCCTGCCAGGAGGCCACCAGCCGCGCGCCGCTCACCAATTGCGCGATGTAGCTCTTGGTCGCGGCCACGCTGGTTTCCGGGCCGGCGTGCAGGGGCAGCACCCAATGCGCCGCCCGGGCCAGGGGGGATTCAACGTCGTTCACCACGGCCAGGGTCCGCGCGCCGTTCTCGCGCAGAAAACGCGTGGGTGCGATGAGATCGGGGCTCTGCCCGGACTGGGAGAACGCCACCGACACCAGGCCCCGGGTGTGCAGCTGCGCCTGGTACAGCGTGACCAGGGACATGGGCAACGAGGTCACCAGCCGCCCCAGCCGGGCCATCACCAGATAGGCCATGAAATGCGCGGCGTGGTCGGAGCTGCCCCGCGCGACGGTCAGCATGCCCTCGGGCGGGTGGGCACGCAGATCGGCGCCCAGGGCGGCATACACCTCCCGGTCCTGATCGAGCAGGCGGGCAACCACCTGCGGCGCCTGCAGCGCCTCAGCGCGCATGTTGGACGAGTTCAATTTCTTCTCCTTGTACGAGTACACGTTGCAGTTGCAGTCCACGGTCCATCACCACCAGGTCGGCGCTCAGGCCGGGCGCAATGCGGCCCAGCCCGGCGGCGCCGAGGTGGTCGGCCGGATAGGTCGAGACGCGCCGCGCCGCGTCATCCAGGGGCAGGCCGATCTCGAACACCAGGTTGCGCAGCGCCTGGTCCATGGTGAGCACGCTGCCGGCCAGCGTGCCATCGGCCAGCCGCACCCCGCCCAGGCATTTGTGCACGCGCTGCTGGCCCAGGCTGTATTCGCCGTCCGGCATGCCCGTGGCGGCCGTCGAGTCGGTGACGCAGAACAGGCAGGGAATGGCGCGCAGCGCCGCCCGGATCGCTCCCGGGTGCACATGCTGCAGATCGGGAATGATCTCGGCATAGCGCGCATGCGCCAGGGCCGCCCCCACCATGCCCGGCTCGCGGTGGTGCAGCGGGGTCATCGCGTTGAACAGGTGGGTGAAGCCCGTGGCCCCTTGCGCCAGGGCGGCCAGGCCGTCCTCGTAAGAGCCATTGGTGTGGCCGATCTGCACCACGAACCCCGCGGCCCGCAGGGGGGCCACCAGTTCCAGGTGCCCCTCGATCTCGGGCGCCAGGGTGACGAGCCGGATCGGCGCGAGTGCGTTCAGCGCCTGCATTTCGGCCAGCGCCAGCGGCCGGGCGAAGGCCGGCTGCGCCCCCAGGCGGCGGTGGTTGATGTAGGGGCCCTCCAGGTGCACGCCCAGCACGCGCGCGCCCTGCCGGGGGCGCTCGCGGCAGGCCGGCGCCAGCGCCCGCAAAGCGGCCTCGATCTCGGGCATGGGTGCGGTCATCGTGGTGGCCAGCAGCGTGGTGCTTCCATGCTGGGCGTGGCAGCGCGCCACCTGCTGCACCGCATCGCCGCCCTGCATGATGTCAAACCCGCTGCCGCCGTGGACATGCAGGTCGATGAACCCGGGCAGAACCACCGGCGCGCCGCCCTGCAGCACCGCCTCGGTGGCCATGGGCGTCCCTCGGACGGCCGCGATGAGCCCCCCGTCGAGCACCACCTGGCCCGCCACGAAGCCCTGCGGCGTGAGGATGCAGCCGTCGATCGTGCGGGACGTCATGCCTGCCCCTGCAATGGCTGGCGCACGGCCCAGGCCGCGACGCCGACCAGGCCGGCGTCGGCCCCCAGGCGCGCCACATCGACCGGCAGGCGGTACAGCGGTGGCAACTCGGCCAGCGCCGCCTCCACCAGCGCGCGCATGCCCGCCGCCAGCCCCACGCTGCCGCCCAGCACCACCTGCTGCAGGTCCAGCTGGGCATGGGCACTGGCCACGGCGCTGGCCACCGCCCGCGCGGCACGCCACAGGATGTCCTGCGCCTCGGGCACGCCCTGCGCCACCCGATCGAACAATTCCGCACTGCCCAGCACCCGCCCGAACCGCCCGGTGGCCTGCCGGGCCAGCGCCGTGCCCGAGGCCACGGTTTCGAGACAGCCCCGGCGCCCGCAGCCGCAGACCATGGGCCCATCGGTGGGCGCCACATCGACCGCCATGTGCCCCAGGTGTCCGGCCAGCCCCTGCGCACCCCGCCGCAGTTCGCCATCCAGGACCAGCCCGCCCCCCACGCCCGTGGACAAGGTGAGGTACAGCAGGTTGCTGCACTCCGCCTGGCGCAAGCCGTATTCGCCCCAGGCCGCGGCCTGGGCATCGTTGAGGGCCAGCACCGGGCAACGCAGCAGCGCGCGCAGCCGCGGCACCAGCGGGTAGTCGTTCCAGAACGCAATGGTGTTGCGGTTGACGCCGCGCACACGCTGCCCGTCGGTGTAGCCGGTCACGGCGACGGCGGCCAGCGCGGGCGCCGGGCGGCCTTGGGCCAGCGCCGCCAGGGTGGCCAGGAACTCCGGCTCGCTCGCGGGCATGGGCAGTTGCCGGCGATCGTGGCAGACGCCATCGATCACGGTGGCGGCGGCGATCTTGGTGCCGCCGATGTCGATGGCCAGGGTCATGCCTGCACCCCCGCATCCGCGTGCGCACGCTGCAGGGCGTGGGCAAACCATTCGGTGATGTGCTCGATGCGCGTGATGGCCGAGCCCACCGTGACCCCGAAGGCGCCGCTGCGCAGCGCCTGCGCGGCCTGGGCCGGCGTGCGCAGCCGGCCCTCGGCCACCACGCGGCAGCCCGCGCGCGCGAGCCGTTCGACCAGCCCGAAATCGGGCTCCTCGCCCGACAGGTGGGCGGTCTCCTCGGTGTAGCCGGACAAGGTGGTGCCGATCAGCTCGCAGCCCAGGGCCCAGGCCGCCAGCCCGTCGGCATCGGTCGCGCAGTCGGCCATCGCCACGCACCCGGCGGCATGCACGGCGTCCCGCAGAGCCTGGACGCTGGCCGGGCGCACGCGGTGGGTCGCATCGAAAGCAATGATGCGCGCGCCTGCCGCGGCCAGGTCCTGCACGTCCTGCACGAACGGCGTGATGCGCACGGGCGAGTCCTGCAGGTCGCGCTTGACGATGCCGATGACCGGCACCCGCACGGCGGCGGCCACGGCCCGCACGTTGGCAACGCCTTCGATGCGCAGCGCAACGGCACCGCCATCGACCGCGGCCTGCGCCATGGCGACCACGATGTCGGTGCGGTCCATGGCGCTGCCAGGCAGGGATTGGCAGGAAACGACCAGCCCGTGCTGCTGCACGGCCAGCCACTGCGGAAGGGGCGAAAGGGGCATGGCGGGGGAAGGGGACATGGAAAACTCGGGATACGGGGTGCGTGCGGCGTGCAACGCTCAGAGGGTGGGAATGAATCCGGCAGGGCGGCCAGGCATGGGGGCGCAGCCGGCGGCGGGCGCGGCAGGCGCGCCCTCGTGCAGCCAGCACCGCACGGAATGCGCCGCGGCGGCCGTGCCCAGCTCCATGGCCGGGGGCGGCGTCTGTCCGCAGCGCGGCTGTGCGTGCGGGCAGCGGGTGTGGAACACGCAGCCTGCCGGGGGGTTGAGCGGGCTGGGAATCTCGCCGCCGACCGCCTCCGCGTCCAGCATGTGCTGCTCCGGGTCGGCCACGGGCGAGCTGCGCCACAGGGCCTGGGTGTAGGGGTGCTGGCCTCCGTCGCGCAGCGCCTGCCGGGGGGCCAGCTCCATCATGCGGCCCAGGTAGAGCACCAGCACCCGGTCGCACAGCGTGTGCACCAGCGGCAGGTCGTGGGTGATGAACACGATGGCCAGGCCGAGCTGCTCGCGCAGTTCGAGCAGCAGGTTCGTGATCTGGGCCTTCACCGAGGCGTCGAGCGCGGCCACGGCCTCGTCGGCCACCAGCACCCGGGGCTTGAGCGCCAGGGCCCGGGCGATCACGATTCGCTGCTTCTGCCCGCCCGACAGCTCGTGGGGGTAGCGCGTCAGCACGGCATGCGGCAGGTTCACCACATCCAGCAGCCGGCGAATCTCCTGCTGCTGCTCGGCACGCGTGCCCCGCCGGTGCAGCTGCAGCGGCTCCAGCAGGCATTGCTCGATCGACATGCGCCCGTTGAGTGCCGAATGGGGGTCCTGGAACACCATCTGCAGGTCGCAGCGCAGCCGCTTGAGCGCGCGGCCGCGGTAGCCCGCCAGGTCGCGTCCGGCATACGACACGGTGCCGCGGCTGGGATCGAGCAGGCGCAGCGCCAGCTTGCCCAGGGTGGACTTGCCGCTGCCCGACTCACCCACGACCCCGAGGATTTCACCGGGCCGCAGGGAAAACGAGATGTCGGTGAGCGCATGCAGGCTGCGCGCCGGCTGGAAGAAGCCACGCCGGGTGTCGAACTGCATGCAGACCTGGTCGAACTGCAGCAGGGCATCGGAAGGAGGAGGGAGGGAGGCGCTCATGGCAGAAGGGGGTAATGGCAGCGCACGGGGTGGCTGGACGCGGCGTCCCAGGCCGGAGAGACGCTGCGGCAACGCTCCTCGGCACGGGAGCAGCGGTTGGCAAAGCGGCAGCCCACGGGCTCGCCGTAGACCACCTCGACCTGCCCGGGGATGCCCTTCAGCGGCCCGCTGGCACCGGGCCGCGGCACGGCATCGAGCAGGCCGCGGGTGTACGGGTGGCGCGGGTTGCGGAACAGCTGCGCCGTGCTGGCCTGTTCCACCAGCTGGCCGCCATACATGACCGCCACGCGGTCGGCCACCTGCGCCACCACGCCCATGTCGTGGGTGATGAAGAGCACGCCCATGCCGACCTCCGCCTGCAGCCGCCGGATCAGCCGCAGGATCTGCGCCTGGATGGTCACATCCAGCGCCGTGGTGGGCTCGTCGGCAATCAGCAGCGCCGGCTTGCAGGCCAGCGCCATGGCGATCATCACGCGCTGGCGCATGCCGCCGGACAGCAGGTGCGGGTACTGGCGCGCCCGCAGCGCGGGGTCGGAGAGGCCGACCAGCGCGAGCAGTTCGACGGCCCGCTGCTGCGCCTCGCGCCCCCGGGCCAGGCCATGGATCTCCATGGCCTCGGCCACCTGGTCGCCAACGCGCTGCAACGGGTTCAGCGAGGTCATGGGCTCCTGAAAGACCATGGCCAGCTGCCGTCCGCGCGCATCCCGCATCTGGCGCGGGTTGAGCGCCAGCAGGTTGCGCGCCGGCTGGCCGCCTCCCACATGCAGCCAGCACTCTCCGCTGATCTGCGCCCGCCCGCCCAGCAGCTGCATCAGCGACAGCGAGGTCACCGATTTGCCGCTGCCCGACTCACCGACCAGGGCCAGGGTTTCGCCACGCCGCACCTGGAAGCTGATGCCGTTGACGGCCTTGATCTCCCCGTGCGGCGTTGCGAAGCGGGTGCTCAGATCCCGAACGTCGAGCACCAAAGTAGCGTCTGGCATCACCATGTTCCCCTGCGCGTTGCCGGTGCCGGTCAGAGCAATCCGCCCTGGATGAGGATGGCCTTCACGCGGTCGGCCTGCTCGTCGGACAGGGGCTTGTTGGGGCGGCTCATGTGGCGGTGCGGAATCAGACCCATCAGCTGCATCGCGGTCTTGAAGCCGCCGACGCCGGACGCGTTGGGGCTGGTCTGGGGGACGCCCTGGAACACGATCTGGAACAGCGCGATGAGGCGCTCCTGCTCGGCGCGGGCCGCCGTCCAGTCGCCGCGCCGCGCGGCGTCGTACAGGCGCACATAACCGGCCGGATCCACGTTGCCCAGGCCCGGCACGATGCCGTGCGCGCCGCCAAGCATCGCGTAGTCGCAGACGATTTCCGATCCGGTGAGGATGGAGAAGTCGTCCCGGCCCGCGAAGTCGCGCATCACCATGCGCATGTTGCCGTCGTCGCCGCTGCTGTCCTTGAGCGCGCAGATCACGCCGTCCTCGTAGAGGGTGCGCAGCGTGGGCCGCTCCAGCTTGGTGTGCACGCACACCGGCAGGTCGTAGGCCAGGATGGGCAGGTCCACCGCGTCGCGCACCATGCGGAAGTGGTCGATGGTCTCTGCCTGGCTGGTGCGGGTGTAGAAAGGCGCCGTCACCACCAGGCCGTCCACGCCGGCCGCACGGGCCTGGCGGGCGTGCTCCACCACCCGGTCGGTGGCGGGGTCCATGGTGCCGGCGACCATCGGCACCTGGCCGTTGTTCTCCTGCGCGATGGTGGCCAGCACCTCGGAACGCTGGAACTCGTTGAGGAACACGCATTCGCTGGTCGATCCGAGCACGAACAGGCCATGCACGCCGCCGTCCAGCAGATGCCGGACCACACGGCGCAGCGCCGGCTTGTCGACGTGAAAATCAGGGGTCAACGGCGTGACGACGGGGGGCACGACGCCGTGCAATTTCAGGGAACTCATTCAACGGACTCCTTGTTGGATTTGGGATCGAAGGCATGGCGCAGGCCGTCACCAATGAAGTTGGCAGCCAGCGCGGTAAAGACGATGAACAGGCCCGCGGGGAGCCATATCCAGGGGTATTGCTTGAGCACCGAGGCCTCGCGGGCAATCGACAGCAGGCTGCCCCAGCTGGCGTCGGGCAACTGCACCCCCAGCCCGAGGAACGACAGCCCCGCCTCGGCCATGATGGCCGCGACGAAACCGAGGCTGGCAAACACCACCAGCACGTCGGTGGTGTTGGGAATGCAGTGGCGCGCAATGATGTACAGGTCACCCGCTCCCATGACCCGCGCGGCGGCCACGAAGTCCGCCTCGCGGATGCTCAGCACGCGGGCCCGCACCAGGCGGCAGGCCAGGGGCCAGGACAGTGCGCCGATGATCCAGATGGTGTTGGCGGTGCCCGAGCCGATGACCGCCGACAGGGTCAGCAGCACGATGACGGTGGGAAAGGTCATGACGACATCGACCAGGCGCATCACCAGGTTGTCGATCCAGCCCCCGAAATACCCCGCCAGCGCGCCCAGCACCGTGCCGATGACCAGCGCGATCAGCACGCTGCACACGCCCACCAGCAGCGAGATCTGACCCGCCGCCAGGGTGCGCGCCAGCATGTCGCGGCCGGTCTGGTCGGTGCCCAGCCAGTGCACGGCATTGGGCGCCTGGCGCGCCGCCGCGAGATCGATCCCGTTGGGGTCGAAGGCGCAGATCTGGCGCGCGAAGATGCACAGCAGCGCCACGACGGCGAACATCACCACGCCGGTCATGGCGATGCGGTCGGAGGCAAAGCGCCGGAACTTGGCCCGGATCGGGCTGGTCCCCCGGACGGGGGAGGCAGGGGCAGCAGGGGTGGTCATGGCTTCAGCGCAGGGAGATGCGTGGGTCGATCCACGCGTAAATGACATCGGTCAGCACGTTGACCGCAAGGATGGCGACCGCCATGAAGAGCGTGATGCCCATGATCAGGGGGTAGTCCCGCGTCTCGACGCCATCGATGAACAGCGTGCCCATGCCGGGCCAGGAGAACACCGTCTCCAGGAACACGGCGCCGCCGATCAGCGCACTGAAATTGGCGCCGATCACCGTGACGATGGGAATCAGGGCATTCGGGAACGCGTGCGACAGCAAGGCCTGGGTGCGGCTCAAGCCCTTGGCACTGGCCGTGCGCATGAAATCCTGGCTCTGCACCTCCAGCACGCTGGAGCGGGTGTAGCGCATCAGGATCGCAATGAACTGGATCGACAGCACCGAGGCCGGCAGCACCAGGTGGTGCAGCACGTCCTGCCAGCTGCCGTCGCCCGGCGTGGCGTAGCCCGCCGTCGGGAACCAGCCCAGCAGCAGCGCGAACACATACATCGCCAGGATGCCCAGCAAAAAGGCCGGCCCGCTGATGCCCAGATAGGCCAGCAGCGACAACGCGAAATCCAGCTTGCCATGGGGCCGGCGCGCCGCCACCAGGCCCAGCGCCACGCCCAGCACCGCGCCCAGGCCCAGCCCGGCGAAGGTGAGCATCAGCGTGGCGGGCACCCGCGACATGATGGTGCGGTACACGGGTTCGCCGTCCTTGTAGCGGTAGCCCAGGTCCCCGCGGGCCACCTGGGCCAGCCACAGGCCAAAGCGCACGGGCAGCGGCCGGTCCAGGCCCATTTCGTGGCGCAGCATTTCCTTCTGCTCCAGGCTGAGGCTTTGGCCGGGCGGCACGAAGGCATCCACGGGGTCGCCAGGCGCGGCGTTCACAAGCACGAAGACCAGGGCCAGGATGGCCAGGAAGGTCGGCAGGCTGACGAGCAGGCGTTTGAGCAAAAATGCAGGCATGAGTCGATCCACCCCGGCGTCTTGCCGGGTGTTGCAGTCACATCGCGAGGGTCTTGTGCGGTCCGCCATTCCCCTGAATGCGCGGGCCAGCGTCCACCCTTACTGAATGCTCCAGGTTTCCGCGTTGTCCTGGTAGCGGCCCCCGCCTGGCGCGGGGGTCCACACCATGTTCTGCACCTTGTTGCCAATACCGCCAAAGCGGTGAGAGACCCACAGCGGCCCCCAGGGCAGCTTGGCGTTGGTCACGCGGCAGATGTTCTTGTAGATCTCGGGCCGCTTGGCGGCCTGGGTTTCCTGGCGGCCTTCGTCGAACAGTTTGTCGAGTTCGGGCAAGGCCACGCGCATCCGGTTCAGGCCCTTGGGGGGCGCGTAGGCCGAGTCCAGCAGCGGCGCCAGCGTGTCCGGCTCGGGGCCGTTGCCGCCGCCCGCGAACACCAGCGTGAACCGGCCGGAGTCAACCACCCGGGAGAAGCCCGGACCGTCCAGGAAACGGGGCACGACCTGGACGCCGACATCGGCCAGCTGGGCCTGGAGGGTGGCCACCACGTCCTTGGAGAGCTGGTCGCCGTAGTAGGTCAGCAGCTCCAGGGGCTCGCCCTTGATGCTGCTCCAGCCTGCTTCCGCCAGCAGCTGGCGCGCCTTGGCGGGGTTGTAGGCGTAGGGGTTCAGGTCGCCCGCCACGTACTGCTTTTGCGTGTAGATGCAGTTGCCCAGCACCGCCTGTCCGCCGTACAGGCTCTTGACGATGCTGGCGCGGTCGATCGCCATCATCATGGCCTGGCGCACGCGAACGTCCTTGAAACGTGGCTCGGCATTGTTGAAGCCCAGGTAGTTGAGCACCTGCGAGGCGCCGGACACCACCTTGAAGGCGCCATTCTTCTGGCTTTCCTTGACCTGGTCCATGGTCAGGTAGCTGAACTGGATCTCGCCCGCCTGCAGCGCAATCGCGGCCGCGCCACCGTCCTTGTAGTAGCGGTTGATCAGCTTGTCGAGCTTGGGGCGGCCCCGGAAGTAGTCGGGGTTGGCGACCAGTTCGACATACTGGTCGGCCTCGTATTTGCTCCACTTGAAAGGCCCGGTTCCCACCGGGCTGGCGCGCCACCAGTCGGCGTTGCGCAGATCCTTGACCGAGATGCCCGAGAGCTGGTGCTCGGGCACGATCATCAGGTTGGTCAGCGTGTCCAGGATGGGCGTGTTGGGTTCGCTCAGCGTGAGGACCACCGTCTGCGGGTCGGGGGTGGTGATGCCCGTGACGCTGTCCAGGCGCGGGGCAAACACGCTGCCCAGGTCAGGGTTGCGCACCAGATCGAGAGTGAACTTGACGTCCCTGGAGGTGAAGGGCTTGCCGTCGTGCCACTTGACGCCCTTGCGCAGGTTGAAGGTGATGGCCTTGCCGTCGGGCGAGACGCTCCAGCCCTGGGCCAGATCGCCCGAGATGCGCTCGAAGTTGGCGTCGTACAGCGCCAGGGTATTGAAGTACTTGTTGTACCAGGTGAAGCCCGCGCTGGCCGTCAGCGGGTTGAACTTCTGCGGGTTGCCACCCGGGCCGACGTCGAAGGCCCCGATCAGGACCTTGTCGGCCGCCTGGGCCCCCAGGGCCATGGTCATCAGCAGGCCGGCCACAGCGAGACTTTTCTTCAATACCATGTCATCTATCCTTGGTTGCGGGTTGCGGGTTGCGGGTTGCGGGTTGCGGGTTGCGGGGTAAGGCAGGAATCGCACCGGCGGCACGGGCCGGCAGCGTGTCATTTGTTCAATCGCTCCAGCCGGCCCGCCAGGTCCAGGCCGCCAGCGGCCACCTGCTGCACCAACGCCTGGGCCTGCCGCCCCTGCGCTGAAGTGCCCTGGGCCGCGGCCTGCTGCAGGCGGCTGAAGATGGCGCGGAAATGCTTCTGGTGCTCTTCCAGCAAGGCGGCCTTGTCGCCCCGGTCGATCACTTCGGCAATGCGCAGGTGGTCCTGGGCGGTGGACTCCAGCGCCCAATGGTCCGGAGCGGTGTCCGACTGGTTGAGGCGGTGGAACACCCGCCAGAACAGGTCGATCAGGCGCGACAGGAAGGGGTTGTCCAGGCAACGGTACATGGTGGCGTGGAACTCGCCGTCTTCCTGCTCGAAGTCCCGGCCCTCCTTGGCGGCGGCCATCATGCGTTCGGCCAGTTCGCGCAGGCGCGCCTTGTCCTGGGGGCTGATCCGGTCCACCACCTGGGTCACCACGCCCAGTTCGATGGCCGCCCGCACCTGCAGCAGGTCGTACAGGCTCTTGCCGTCGGCAACGATGGAATACGGCAGGTTCTCGATGATGGTGTCGAACGAGAACGGCGCCACGAAGACCCCTTCGCCATGGCGCGACTCGACGATCCCCAGGGATTCCAGCGCCTTCATGCCTTCGCGCAGCGACGGCCGGCTGATGCCCAGCTCCCTGGCCAGCACGGCCTCGGGCGGCAGCGGATCGCCCATCCCCAGGCGATTGACTTCGATAAAGCGTTTGATCTCCAACTGGGCTTGTCGGTATGCGGGTACACGGGTGGCCATGGATTGATTCCCTTCGGTGTTCATTGGGCGGACGCCACTCGTCGGACAACAGAAGTCTTAAGAGGGCATACCAAGTATGCGACACCTTGCGTCATGGCCTGTCACCTTGGGCGCAACCGTGGGCCGCGACGCCATCCCAGCGCAGGCACTGCACGGCGGCACTGGCCGCGCCGCCCTGCCGTTCGCCGCCGACCAGCAGCAGCCCCTGCGGCACGGGGAACGCCAGCCCATGGGCCAGCCCCCAGGGCAGCGAACCCACGCGGCGCCACGCACCGCCCACCAGCGCATGGACATCGCCATGCCAGGTCTTGGCAAGCCCTTCATGCGCGTACCGCCGGCCCGCCCGGTACTGCGCCCAGGCGCCCGGAAAATTCGTGCCCCCTGCCACCAGCAGGCTTCCGTCCACATAACCGGCAAAGGCACCGGCCAGCCCCTCCGGCTCCGGCGCGCCGCCGGCCGCTGGCGGACAGGGCAGCGGCTGCCAGTCCAGCGCTGTGGCGCCCACCCGGGCCTGCCAGGCATCGCGGGACCGCAGCCCGGGCTTGAGTTCGCCCTGGACCAAGGCCACGCACCCGCCCTCCCGGGCCACGGCGGCGCCCAGCGTGGGCGCGAACGGCAGGCGGCCCAGCCCCTGCCAGCGCTGCGTCACCGGGTCGAAACACAGGGCCTCGGCATGGAAGCCATAGGCCTTCGGCTCGCGCCCCAGGTAGTCCCGCGTGACGGCCAGGCGCTGCGCCTCATCATCCCCGGCCTCGGCCAGGCGGGCAAAGAACCCTTCCACCACGGCCTTGCTGGCCCCTCCAAGGAACAGGATGCGGCCATCGGCCAGCGCGCAGGCCGCTGCGCCCAGCAGCCCCACCGGCGCGTGCACCGGCAGCAAGTCCCAGGTATCGGCCACGGGGTCGTAGCGGTGGATGTCATCGAACAGCACCTGGCTGCGGCCGTCGGCCGCCAGGCCCAGCCCGCCAAACACATAGACGGCGCCAGCGGATGCCACTGCCACTGCCTGCTCACGGAGCGCGCCGGGAAAGGGCGCGCGCGCCACCCAGGCCGGCGAGGGAGCCGCCAGGTTCAACCCGAACCATGCCGAACCCGCTGAACCCAGGCCCGCATACACCGTGTCCGCCACCCGCGCACCCGCGCCGTGCTTCAACGGCTGGGGAAGATCGGGATAGCCGCAGGCCGTTCCGGGATGGGTGGAGATATTCATCTTACTTGACTTCAGTTATCTGACCTCTGATGTGTCGGAAGTTTAGGGGCAGAAGCCGCGCCTGGCAAGGTCCGGGGCTCAGGGTTTTCCCGGCATTGCAGGTCGCCCCACATCGGCCCCGGCAGGAGCTTGCAGCCCTGCCCGATGCACGCATTGCCCCTGCCGCACGGCAGCGGCAATGACCTGGCTCTGCCGCGCAGACCTGGAAAAACGGGGGGAGGAAGAACTGCAAGAGGCTGCTCAACACCAGCCCGCAGTTCATCCATCAGGCGTTCCTGGCGCTGGTGTTCAAAAGATGGTGAACACGCCCTAAGCACTCCACTTCTCAGGGGTAAGGTCAGGGCAATAAAAAAGCGCCGCAAGCGGCGCTTCTGAAATCCGTGCTGCCAGTTCACAGCGCAAAAATCTTCCCCGGATTCAGGATGTTCTTCGGGTCCAGCGCCCGCTTGATGGCGCGCATCATGTCCACCGCGCCCGCACCGGTTTCGTCGACCAGAAAGCCCATCTTGTGCAGGCCCACGCCGTGCTCGCCGGTGCAGGTGCCGCCCATGCCCAGCGCCCGCGCCACCAGCTGGTGGTTCAGGGCTTCGGCGGTGATGCGCTCCTGGGGGATGTTCGGGTCGAGCAGGTAGCCAAAGTGGAAGTTGCCGTCGCCCACATGGCCGACCAGGAAGTAGGGGATGCCGCTGGCTTCGGCCTCTTGCACCGAGTCGAGCAGGCAGTCGGCCAGGCGGCTGATGGGCACGCAGGTGTCGGTGCTGATGGCGCGGCAGCCGGGGCGGCTTTGCACGGCGGCAAAGTAGGCGTTGTGCCGCGCCGTCCACAGCCGCGTGCGTTCCTCGGGCGTGCTGGCCCATTCAAAGGCGTTGCCACCGAACTCGCGGGCGATCTCCTGCACGGTCTCGGCCTGCTCTTTCACGCTGGCGGGCGAGCCGTGGAACTCCATCAGCAGCATGGGCTCTTCGCGCAGGCTGAGCTTGCTGTGCGCGTTCACCATGCGCACGCTGTGGCGGTCGATGAGTTCCACGCGGGCAATCGGCACGCCGAGCTGGATGGTCTGGATGGTGGTACGCACGGCGGCCTCGATGCTCGGGAACGAGCAGATGGCCGCGCTGACCGCCTCGGGCAGCGGGTACAGGCGCACCGTGACTTCGGTGATCACGCCCAGCGTGCCTTCGCTGCCCACCATCAGGCGCGTGAGGTCGTAGCCGGCGCTGCTCTTCTTGGCGCGCGTGCCGGTGCGGATGACTTCGCCGCTGGCCGTGACGACTTCGAGCGCCAGCACGTTCTCGCGCATGGTGCCGTAGCGCACGGCGTTGGTGCCGCTGGCGCGCGTGGCGG
>Ga0208272_100247_pt1 | contig 27203 bp, 25 predicted proteins | sample LakWasM129_HOW14_2_FD_183939 | JGI IMG/M metagenome (GOLD analysis project Ga0208272, IMG submission 183939) | Freshwater sediment methanotrophic microbial communities from Lake Washington under simulated oxygen tension - Sediment Metagenome... | ecosystem: Environmental > Aquatic > Freshwater >... | reverse complement strand
GAACCGGCGGCTCAGTCCGTTTGCAGTCTAGTATTGAGGTTCGCGAAATAGACTGACGCTTGTGTTGCCGGAGGTAGGGCGGAGCGGCCCGCTCCGCCGCGAGAGCGATATTACGTTCCCGGCGCACCGGGCCGGTGCGCCCTACCCGTCAGTCTGATACGCGAGACTCAATAAACTACAAACTCCCCCAAACGACCTCCGCCGGCTCGATCGGGAATCTGTTGCAGCGGAGCCCGCGGGTGCGCAGCCTGCGCGCATGTCCGCCACCGCCCGGCTCCCTTGGGTCGACCATGTGCGCACGCTCATGATCGTGCTCGTGGTCAACATGCATGCATGCGTGACGGCCAGCCACGTGGGCGACTGGTATGTGCTGGCCGAGCCCGAACCGCCCATGGCGGTGAAAGTGTGGTTCATCCTCTGGCAGGGTCACCTCCAGGCGTTCTTCATGGGGCTGCTGTTCTTCCTCGCCGGGTGCTTCGCCGAAAGCTCACTCGCCCGGCGCAGCCCGCGCGCCTTCCTGCTCGAGCGCGGACGCCGGCTCGGCCTGCCGGCGCTGCTCTACATGCTGGTGCTGCATCCCTTCATGCTGCTCGGGCTCAACCCGTGGCACGCCAAGTTCCCGCCGCTGGCGGAATTCTACCCCCGCTACCTGGCCTCGGGCCGCTTCCTCTCCAGCAGCGGCCCCCTCTGGTTTGCCCTCGCGCTGCTGATCTTCTGCGCCGCGCTGGCCGCGTGGCGGCGGTGGCGCCCGTCGTCTCCGGACGTCCCCACCCCGCCCCCTGCTGCGAGGACGCTTTGGCTGTTCGGTCTCGGCCTCGCAGCCGCCACCTTCGCCATCCGCCTCGTGCAGCCCATCGGCACGAACGTGATGAACTTCCAACTCTGCTTCTTCCCGCAATACATCGCCGCATTTGCCGTGGGGTTGGTGGCCGCGCGCCATGGCTGGCTGGCAGCCTTGGCTGCCTCCCCGGCGGCCCGCCGGGCCGGCTGGCTCGCGCTGGTGGGCGGTCCGCTGCTGCTCGTGGGCGTGATGCTCGCCGGCGGTCCGATCTCGGACGGACACATCCCCTATTTTGGCGGCTGGAACCCGCAAGCGCTCGGCCTGGCGTTTTGGGAACAATTCGCCGGCCTCGGGCTGGCCCTCGGCGTGCTCTCGTGGTTTTCGCGACGGCTCGACCGCACGTCGCCGTGGCTCACCTGGCTGGGCGACCGGGCGTTTGCCGTCTATGTTTTCCACGCACCGGTGCTGGTGGCCCTGACCATGGCGTTCCGCTCCGCCGGGCTGAATCCTTTCGCCCTGGCCGCCGTGCTCACCGTCACGACGCTCGCGGCGACCTACGCCGTCGCGGACCTCGCCCGTCGCGCCCCCGGCCTGCGCGCCATCTTCTGAGCCGCTGGCAAACCGGGGCATCTGTGCGTTGCTTTGACTGGCGCGACAAAACCACCAACCATCCTGGCGTTTTCGTCCTCTTCACCCCCACCATGACCAAACGCCTTGTCCTCTGCCTGCTGCTTGCCCTCCCCTTCAGCCTGCGCGCGGCGCCGGTTTCCGCCCCGCGCGTGATCGATGCCGACCTCGCCAAGCCGCGCGGCGAGATGAACCGCATGTATGACTTCTGCGTCGGCGCCGGCCGCGCCAACGAGGGCCTGCGCGCCGACTGGCAGCGCCAGCTCCGCCGCGCCCGCACCGAATGCGGCTTCCGCTACATCCGGTTTCATGGACTCTTTTGCGACGACATGGGCGTCTACCAGGAGGACAAGCAGGGCCGCCCCATCTACAACTGGCAGTATGTCGACGAGCTTTTCGACTTCCTCGAAAGCATCGGGATGAAGCCGTTCGTCGAACTCGGCTTCATGCCCGGCGCGCTCGCGAGCGGAAAAGAGACGATCTTCTGGTATAAGGCCAACGTCACGCCGCCGAAAGATTACGCGAAATGGGAGGCGTTCATTGCCGCGTTCACCCGCCATTGCACCGAGCGCTACGGTGCCGCCGAGGTGCGCTCGTGGTATTTCGAGGTGTGGAACGAGCCCAACCTCGACGGCTTCTGGATGGGCAATCCCGCGAAAAAGAGCTTCGAGGAGTGGGCGCCCGGTGCCCGCGCCGAATACTACAAGCTCTACGCCGCCACCGCGCGTGCCGTGAAATCCGTCGACGCCGCCTACCGCGTCGGCGGGCCCGCCACGGCGGGCGAAGGCTGGATCGACGAAACCCTCGCCTTTTGCGCCGACCAGAAGGTGCCGCTCGATTTCGTCAGCACGCACAGCTACGCCACCATGAGCGGCTACCTCGACGAGAACGGCAGCGCCGGCACCGTCTTTTCGCCCGACCGCAACGCGATCACCGCCGGCGTGCAGCGCGTGCGGGCCCAAGTGGACCGCTCGCCGTTCGCCAAAGACGAGTTGCATTACACCGAGTGGAGCAGCTCCTACACGCCGTTCGACCCGATCCACGACAGCTACCACAGCGCCGCCTTCATCCTCGACAAGATCCGCCACATCGGGAGCGCCGCCACGTCGATGTCGTATTGGACGTTCACCGACATCTTCGAGGAAGCCGGCCCGCGCACGACGCCCTTCCACGGCGGCTTCGGCATGCTCAACTACCAGGACCTCGCCAAACCCTCCTACTTCGCCTACCAGTTCCTTCACCGCCTCGGCGACACCGAGCTCGCCTGCGCCGATCCCGACGCCTTCGTCTGCCGCGACACCGCCGGCGCGGTGCAAGCGCTCTTCTGGGACTTCACGATCACGCATCCCGGCCCGTCGATCATCAACCAGGAGTTCTACGCCCGCGATCAGCCCGCCAAGCCGAAGGGCGCCGCCGAACTGCACCTCGCCGGCCTCAAACCGGGCGCGTATCACCTGCTCGCCACGAAAGTCGGCTACCGCGCCAACGACGTGCAATCCGCCTGGCGCGATCTCGGCTCACCCGCACAGCTCACGCGCGCCCAGGTCGCGACGCTGCGCCAGGCCTCTTCCGGCGACCCCGTCCTCGACGAGAAAATCGAAATCGGCGCCGACGGCCGCTTCTCCCGCCATTTCGAAATGCGTGAGAATGACGTCTGGCTCGTTGAGCTGCGTCCGCTCTGACCGAGCGTCAGATCTTCTGCCCGAGAGCTTCGCGCTGATTCGTGGCGACGGCTCAACCTTGGCGGGAGCCCAATTTTTCGCGTGCTCAGTATGATTCGCGTCGCAGGGTGCGCGTGTTAATCTCGCGGTCGAGCCGGCGGGCGGCCTCATCCGACATGCCGTGGGTGACACTCACGCCGAAACGCGCGAGCAGAAAGGCCTCGGGGGACAGCCAGGAGCCGTCGTGAAAAAAACGTTTTGTCCAGGCGCACATGCGCACGCATTCATTCCCGGAGGAAGGCGCGACCCGGCCGGAGGCCTTCGCCAACGCCTCGGCCTCCGTGGTGGCGCGCACCGCCTCGATGCCGGCGCTGGTGGCGTCGGCCAGGGCTTGCAGCCAGTGGACCGTCTCGGCGTCGGGCTGGTGGATGGAGGCCCAGTAGGTGCCGATCGCCCCGATCGGATCCATGCTGCGAATCGGCACCATCACGAGGCTGCGCACGAAGGTTGGCTTGTAGGCGTCGTGCGGCACCCGTGCATCCAACATGATGTCCGGAATGACCACAGCGAGCCGGTGATGCATCGCCCAGCCGCTGACGCATTCGGACATGAGAAAACGGCGGCCTTTCCAAAGCGGACCGATGGCATCCTCGTCGGCGTAGTAGCACCGGTCGCCTTCGCGCAGGACGAAGGAAACACCTTCCGCGCCGGAACCTTGGCGGGCGACATGAGTAGCGAGTGGGATGATTTCTTCCAACGAACGGGCGGAGGAGATTTCCTGCACCGCCTGGATGAGCAGCCGGGCGGCGTCGCCGGGCTTGAGGGATGAAGGCAGGGATGACGAGATCATGGCCTGGTGGGGGCCGGAGCCCAGTTGAGGGGTGAGAATAAGAGCAACCTGACGACGGGAAGATACCTCTGAATCGGCGGCGAAGCAACCACCGACATGGAATGCTGCGGTCCGACCGGCGAACCGGCGGCAGGGCAGCAGCGCCCAGAACCTGAGCACCGCCGAAACCTCGCGCCGGCCACGCATAGACGTTGGCGGACAACGTTAGAAAATTCTCATGTGGGCGGAGGGATTTTCTAAGATGCGCTCTGTTATCGTGGACAGAACGCACTACCCAACGATGAACAAAACCCTGATCTGGGATCTTCCCACCCGCCTTTTTCACTGGGCCTTTGCCGGCTCCCTGATTGCCACGTTCGTCTTCGCGCTCTGCGTGGACGATGACAGTCCCCTTTTCCGGCTGCACATGATTTTCGGATTGGTGGCGGTTTTTCTCCTGGTCCTGCGCGTCGCCTGGGGGCTCTTCGGATCATACTACGTCCGCTTTTCCAGTCTCCCGCTGAATCCGACGAAAGCGGCGCAGTATTTTGCCGGCATCATTTCGGGCATGGCCAAACGCTACGTCGGCCACAATCCCGGCTCGGCGTTGGCGGCACTCGCGATGTTCGCGCTGGTTCCGGCGATAGTGTTCACCGGGCTCGGCCGCGGCGGCGAAGCGTTCGAGGAGGTGCACGAAGTTCTCGCCTACACGCTGCTCGCCGTGATCGGCGCGCATTTGCTCGGACTGGTGGTGCACGCCCGGCGCTACGACGATAACACCGCCGCCAGCATGATCACCGGCACCAAGAAGGTCCCCGCCGAGGCCGCGATCCGTTCGGCCCATCCGGCCTGGGCCCTGGCCTTCTTCGCCGTGGCCGCGGCGTGGACCGTGGCGCTGATCTCCAGCTACGACGCCAACGCTGCGACCGTGCGCGTGCCCCTCGTCGGCGCCGTGGTGCAGCTCGGCGAGAACGAGGGTGGCGAGGGCAATGATCACGGGGACGGCCGCGAAGACGACGATCACGACCACTGATCCGGATCCATGCAATCAGAGGTCACCACGAAACACACCAAATACACCAAAAGCATGCCATTGGAGAGAAGCCGGCCATTTTTTTGAGTTCACCATCTGGTGTTACCATCGAATTCAGCCGTTTTCCTCCGAACTTCATCATTTTGTGTGTTTCGGGTATTTCGTGGTTAAATCCGACTGAATGGCTCCGGCTGCGAGTGACGGACCGCGACACTGAGCCGCGCGGGTTCAGAGCTTCTGGGCCAGGGCTTCCAGCTGGTTCGTGGCAATGGCCCAGCCCTGGTGGAAACCCATTTTCTCGTGCGCTTCGCGGTCGGCCACCGTCCAGTGGCGGACGCGCGCGGTGTATTTCGTTTTCCCGTTGCCGGCGTCCTCAAACGTGAGGATGCCCGTCATGAAAGGCTTCTCCGACGGCTCCCAGGCGCCGACAAATGCATCGGTAAAGACAAGCCGCTCGTTCGGCACGACCTCGAGGTAGAGGCCGCGATTCGGGAAATCCTGCCCTTCCGGCGACCGCATCGTGATATTGCTGGAGCCGCCGGCGCGAACGTCCATCGCCGCGGCGACTGTCTTCCACGGCGGTGGCGTGAACCATTGGATGATCAGCTCGGGCGTGGTCCAGCAGCGGTAGAGCTTCTCGCGCGGGGCGTTCAGCACGCGTTCGATGACGAGTTCACGGTCGGCGGGGAAGACGGTCGGGACGGCGTGGGACATGGAAGGATGGGTTTGGGGTTATTGGGTTTCCACCCTACTACGAACGGACCAACGGCAACCGGACAGGCAAGCCGGCATTTTTTCCAAATCCGGAACGGCCACGCGGGCTCCGGCCGCTTGCGCGCAGGTCATTTCCTACGAGGTTTGGTTCCCGTTTTTCGCGGGAATCTTTTCCGCGGCGCGCGTAACACCGGCTGCTGCACCCGGTCACGTAGGGTGCAGGCGTGTCGACCGGCAGCCGACGCCAGTGTCTGACGCCCCCGGTTCCCATTCACCCTCAGCGACAATCCATCATGAAAAACAAACTGCTCCGCTCCACCCCGCACATCGCCACCGGCCTGGCCCTGCTGGTCTTCGCCGCCTGTTCCAAGGAAAAGCGCGAAGATATCGCCGACAAAAGCAAGGAAGCCTATCAGGAGACCAAGGCCGCCGTTGTCGAAGGCTGGGGCGACCTCAAGTCCTACACTTTCGAGAAGCGCAACGACTTCACCCTCACGCTCAAGGCCCGGCAGGCTGACTTTGAGGCCGGTGTGAGCAAACTGCGGGCGGAGTATTCCGAGTCCACGGCCAGCGCGAGCCGCAAGGCCGCCATGGCCGAGCTAAAGGACTCCGAGGCCAATTATCAGGAAAAGCTCGCCGCCGTGGGCAACGCCACCGCCGACACCTGGGTCGCGACCCGCGACGACGTCGCCGCCGCGTGGGACCGCCTGCAGGCCTCCTACGCCAAAGCCCGCGCCGGGAACTGATCCCGGTCCGTCAGATCCCGCGCCAGGCCACGAGGCCTGGCGCGGTTACTTTTTCCAACGAAATCTGCGAATGATGCGGGCTGGAGGTCCGTGCTTGGCCCGAGGACGGCGAAACCGGGCGCCGGAGGGGTCGGTGTAATTTAGTTCTTGCTTAATTAAGTTTTTGCTTAACTTGGCAGGCATGCAAAGTCTCGCCGCCATCGCCGACCCGACCCGCCGCCGCATCGTGGAACTGCTCGCCCAGCGCGAGCGCACCGCCGGCGAGCTCGTGGCCGAATTCGACATGAGCGCCCCCGCCATCTCCCAGCATCTGAAGGTGCTCCGCGAAGCCGGCCTCGTGACCGTCCGCGCCGAGGGCCAGTCGCGCGTGCAGATGCTCAACCCCGACGGGCTCGACGAGCTCGGGGACTGGCTGGAGCAGACCCGCAGCTTTTGGAGCCGCCGCCTCGACGCCCTCGAACGGGAGCTCCGCGCCGACGACCAACGCAAAAAGAAAACCAAATCATGAAGATCAACAACCACGACCATGGAAAGTTCACCGGACCCGGCGAAGTCCGCCTCACCCGCCTGCTGCCCGGCCCCATCGAACGCATCTGGGAATACCTGACCGACCCGGAAAAACGCGCCCGCTGGTTCTGCGGCGGCATCCTCGAGCAGAAGCCCGGCGGCAAGGTCGTGTTCGCCATGCATCACGCCGCGATCGCCCCGGGCGAGACCCCGCCGGAAAAATATAAACACGTCCACGACCCCGGCGTCACCTTCGAGGGCCGCGTGCTCCGCTGCGAGCCGCCGCGCCTGCTCGTCTACACCTTCGGCGGTGAAGACTCGGAAGTGACCTTCGAGCTCACGCCGCAGGGCAAACAGGTGCTGCTCGTCCTCACGCACCGCGCCAAGGGCGAGGATCTGCCCGACCTCACCAACTTCGCCTCCGGCTGGCACACGCATTTCTCCCTCCTCATCGCGCTGCTGGAAGGCACCCCGCGTCCACCCTTCTGGGCCACGCACGCCCGGCTCGTCACCGAATACGAGCAGCTCCTCGCCACCCAGAAGAGCTAACCAGGTAGAAAATCCCCGGCCACGTGGCTCCCGGAGCCACCCCCGCCGTTTCCCGTCAGAATCAACCAAGGCTACCGCCTTGCCCTCAACCAACACTTTCCAATTCCACGCTCCATGAAAAATCAAACCATCCTCATCACCGGCGGCACCACCGGCATCGGCCTGGCGACCGCCCAACTCCTGCAAGCCGAAGGCGCGCGGGTCATCGTCACCGGCCGCAACCCCGAGACCCTCGCCGCCGCGCGCACCACACTCGGCCCGGCCGCCATCGTCCTCCCGTCCGACTCGGCCTCGCTCGCCGACGCCCAGGCGCTCGGAACCCGGATCGGGCAGCACGCCGCGAAACTCGACGGCGTGTTCCTCAACGCGGGCATCGCCCGCTTCGCCCCGTTCGAGGCGGTGACGCCGCAACTTTTCGACGACCTGTTCGGCGTCAACGTGCGCGGCCTGTATTTTCAATTGCAGTCGCTGCTGCCCGTCCTCGCGAACCCGAGCGCGGTGGTGCTCAACGCCTCGCTCTCGGCGGAACTCGGCATGGCCAACACCAGCGTCTACGCGGCGACCAAGGCCGCCGTCGTGGCGCTGGGCAAAAACCTGGCCGTCGAACTCGCCCCGCGCGGCATCCGCTTTAACACCATCAACCCCGGCCCGGTCACCACGCCCATCTTCGGCAAGCTGGGCCTGCCGGCCGACGCCGTAAAGGGCTTCGTCGAGCAGACGACCGCCAGGTTGCTCACCAAACGCTTCGGCACGGCCGACGAGGTCGCCAAGCTCGCCCGCTTCCTCCTCTCCGCCGACTCCAGCTACATCGTCGGCGCCGAAATCCGCATCGACGGCGGCTACCGCCTCACCTGAACCACCCAACCATGAAACCCAACCCTGTTCCTCATTCACCGCTGAAGGCTGTGCCCGGCCTCTTCGTCTCGCTCCTTTGCCCACTCACGCTTTGCGCCGCCACCGCTGCCGCCACCACCACTGACAACAACCCTACCGCTTCAACCATGAAGACCCAAGAAAACTACACCACTTCCTTCACCGTGGAACAGACGCCCCAGGAAGTTTTCGACGCCATCGGAAACGTTCGCGGATGGTGGTCGGGAGAAATCGCAGGGAACACCGCTGAACTCGGCGCCGAATTCACTTACCGGGTGCCGAACATGCATTATTCCAAACAGAAGATAACCGAGTCCGTGCCCGGGAAGAAAATCGTCTGGCACGTGTTGGACGCCGATCTGACCTTTATCAAAGACAAGAGCGAATGGAAGGGCACGGACATTGTCTTTGAGATCGCCCAAAAGGACCGGAAAACCGAGGTCCGTTTCACTCACCGCGGCCTGGTGCCGGCGCACGAGTGCTACGACAAATGCTCGAATGCGTGGGGCGCACTCGTAAACGGCAATTTACGCCGGCTCATAGCCACGGGCCAGGTTCAACCAAGTCCGTGGTGATAACCGCCACAACCGAAACAATAAATCCCACCAACCATAAAAACCACGACCATGAAACCGACCAAAATCGTCTCCCCCGAACAATGGCTCACTGCCCGCCTCGCCCTCCTGCGCGAGGAGAAGGAGTTGACCCGTCTGCGCGACCGTATCGCCCAGCGCCGCCAGCAACTGCCCCGGGTGAAAATCGAAAAGCCCTACACCTTCGAGTCACCCGAAGGCCGCGTGTCGCTCGCGGACCTCTTCGAGGGCCGCAGCCAGCTCATCGTCCAGCACTTCATGCTCGGCCCGGGCTGGGAGGAGGGCTGCAAGAGCTGCTCCTTCATGCTGGACCACTTCAATCCGACCGTGCTGCACCTGAAGGCTCGGGACGTCTCCTTCGCCGCGATCTCACATGCTCCACTGGCGGAAATCCTGCCGTTCAAGAAGCGGATGGGCTGGGACATCAACTGGGTCTCGGCGCACGGCAACGGCTTCAACCAGGACTTCCACGTGTCCTTCACCGAAGAGGAAATCGCCCACGGACAGGTGGACTACAACTACGGCAAGATCGACTTCCCCAAAACCGAGGCGCCCGGGATCAGCGTCTTCGCCCGTGATGCAGCCGGCACGGTCTATCACACCTACTCGACCTATGGCCGCGGAGTGGAGGTAGTCATGACCACTTACGATCTGCTCGATCTCGTGCCGAAGGGCCGGGACGAGGACCATGACGAGTATGGCATGCAATGGGTCCGCCATCACGACCGTTATGAACACGCCGTCGCGACCACCTGAGAATTCCCTCCGGCGCATCGTTCGTCGGCGCGGCTGGCTGATCCCGGCCGCGCTGTTCGCCCTCGTGCCCAAATGCGTCCTCTGTGTGCTGGCCTACGCCGGCCTCGGGACCGCGCTCGGGCTCGGCGGCCTGGAACTCTGCGGCGGCTCGAACGATGCCTCCGGGCATTGGGCGGCATGGCTGGCCGCCCTTGGCACCGCGGTGGGAATCATCGGTTTTCTCGCGCACCCGAATAAACGACCAAGCCCGGCAAGTGACGCTCGCGAAAGCGGACCAAGCTTGGGGAGCCGCTAAGCCTACTCCGTCAGGATGGCCTTCTGGTGGGTGTGCACGTCCCTGTGCCCGCTTTGGAAAACGGCCGCTCCGCGCCCACCGCGGTCACGACCCGGTGCGCTTGCCGTCGCGTTGGGTGATGCGGTCGTCCACGCCACCGCGCACATGGAGATCATCCTGCTGCAACAGGGCCTTGGCTTGGGCATCGTCTTTCAGCCAGGCGTTGAAGAAGAGGATTTCCCACGTGGGAACGTCATTCCACGCGGACTGGCTCAAGAGATGTTCCTCCCCGGGAAGCAGCACCGCCATGGTTTTTCCCGAGCATTGGGCGGTGGCGGCGAGAATGCTGTCGGGCCGATCATTGCCCCCATAGACCGCGAGATAGGGTTTCGTGATGGTCTTGAGGCCGGAGAAATCCTCGCCAAAGGGAGACCGGAAAGTGCCGCCGGCGAAGGGCACCAGGCCGAAGCCAGCCTTGATCCGCGAGTCGAGGTATTCCGCGCGACCGCTCGAGGGGTCGCTGCCCCCAAGACAGGCCAGGATGGTGTAGCCGCCAAAACTGCCACCGCTCGCGCCAATGCGGTCCGGAGCGATAGCGGGTCCGAAATCTGGATCGGCCAGCAACCGGTCGAGCACCTGCTTCACCGCCACGGGACGGCGCGTAAAGTTGTCGGCATAACTCCAGCGTCCGTCGCCGTGGAAGATGCTCAAGACGATGTAGCCCTGCGAGGCGAGACGCTTCCAGCGGTCGAGCTCCCACAACCCGTGCGCGTTGTAGCCATGGGAGGCGAGGATTACGGGCCAGCGGGCGCCCGGTTGGGCGAAGCTCGGCTTTTCGCCGGGACGCTGCATGTGCGGGAAGACGTTGTCGCCCGTGTTGGCGTAGGGAAACCGGTAGGACGGCCGCGGATTGTCCGACGGCGTCGGATAGAGCACGTAGCAAAACACCGGAAAGGTGCCGCCACTCCCCGGCAGCCGCACCCCCACCTGAAAAGCCGCCTCGGGCGAACGCAGGATCTGGCCCACGTAGCGCTGCGAACTGAACCACCCGTCGGCCCCGATCAAGTAATCGACGATCGGCTCCGGCGGCTTCTCCCGCGCTTCAAAATAGGTGCTGCCGACCGCGTAAGGCCCCGTGGAAATCGGCGGCACCTCGACCGCGCAACCGGTGGCAATCCACAACAGCCAAGTCAGGAAACAGAGCAGACGACGGGGATGGATCATGGGGGACGGAAAGAGCAAATGAGGGGACCCGAACTGAGCCTGACATGAACACAGCCCAGCTCCCGCCCGTCAAGTCAGGCAACACGTGCCCAGAATGCCCCGATGCTAGCCGGTCGGCCCATCCGCCGGCTGGGCCGGGCGGCTAAATGCGCTTTCGCGCGGATTCTGCTAATTTGGCGGCACGACGGCACCACGCGCCGTCGGTTTTCTCCACGCCATGCTCTTCAATTCCCTCACCTTCGTCGTCTTCTTTGCCGTCGTCCTCGCCGGCTATTGGACCCTCCGTTCGTGGGAGGCTCGCAAGAACCTCCTGCTCGCCGCCAGCTACCTGTTCTACGGAACCTGGAACCCGCCGTTCGCGCTCCTGCTCTTCGCGACCACCGCGCTCGACTTCTGGCTCGGCGCCCGCATCGCCGCCGCCGGCACCGCGCGCTCCCGCAAGGCCTGGCTCGTCGCCAGCCTCGCGTCGAACCTCAGCATGCTCGGCTTCTTCAAATACGGGAACTTTCTCCTCGAGAACACCCGGTGGCTGCTCGGGCTCGCCGGCGTCAACTACCAGCCGCCGCACCTCGATCTCTTCCTGCCGATCGGCATCTCGTTCTACACCTTCCACTCGCTCTCCTACACGCTCGACGTCTATCGCGGCACCACGCAGCCGACGCGCTCGCTGCGCGACTTCGTGCTCGCCGTGTCGTTCTTCCCGCAGCTCGTCGCCGGACCGATCGTCCGCGCCGCCGACTTCCTGCCGCAGGCCGCGCAGCCGCCCAAGCCGGACGCCGGCCGTTTCTTCTGGGGCCTGCTGCTCATGACGCTCGGCCTGTTCGAGAAAACCGTCCTGGCCGACACGATGCTCGCCAACTCCGCCGAGAAAGTCTTCGGCCACCACGGCCCGCTCGCCAGCCTCGACGCGTGGACCGGCGTCCTCGCCTTCTCCGGCCAGATCTTCTTCGACTTCGCCGGCTACTCGACCTGCGCCATCGGCGCCGCGCTCACCCTCGGCTTCCACCTGAAGGACAATTTCCGCTTCCCCTACGCCGCCGTCGGCTTCTCGGACTTCTGGCGCCGCTGGCACATCTCGCTCTCCACGTTCCTGCGCGACTACCTCTACATTCCGCTCGGCGGCAACCGCGCCGGCGCCCTCCGCGCCGCGATCAACCTGATGATCGTGATGTTCATCGGCGGCCTCTGGCACGGCGCGGCTTGGACGTTCGTCGTCTGGGGCGTCATCCACGGCCTGTGCCTCGTGCTGGAGCGTGTGCTGCGCGCCGTGTTCAAGGACGCCAAGTGGACCGCCCACCTCGGCGTGCAAATCCTGCTCGGCCTCGGCACCTACGCCGCCGTGTGCCTCGCGTGGGTGTTCTTCCGCGCCCCGAACTTCGGCGCGGCCATGGGGCTCATCATGGCCATGACCGGCCGGCTGCCCGTGGTGGGCGACGCGATCCTGCCCACCCGCGACATCCTTCAGGTCGGTCTCGTCACCGCCGGCCTGCTCACCGCCCACTGGTTCCTGCGCGACACCAGCATGGAAGCGGTCGTCGCACGCACGCCCCGCTGGGCCCTGACCGGCGTTTGGACCGTCATGCTTTTCTCCATCATTCTCACCCAAGGAAACGGCAATGCATTCATCTACTTCCAATTCTGATCTCGAATTCGCCCGCGTCGTCCCCGCCCTGCCCTGGCGCGGGGTTGCCCTCACCGTCGCGCTGCTGACCTTCGCGGCCGTCGCCGCGTGGGAGATCCGCGCCCGCACGGCCGGCTACGCCCCATCGCTCAACGACACCCCCGATCTCTGGGCGGAACAGCGCGCCGCGGTGCAGCCCGATTCCATCGTGCTCGTCGGCACCTCGCGTTTGCTGTTCGACACCGACCTCGACGTGCTCGAACACGCGTTCGGCAAGCGCCCGGTGCAACTCGCCCTCGCCGGCAGTTCGCCCTTTCCCGTGCTGGCCGATCTCGCCGCCGACCCAAGTTTTCACGGCACCGTGATCGTCGACATCGTGCCCGCGATGTTCCTCGCCCCGGCCGGCAGTCCGCCGATGGAAGTTTCGCAGAAGGCGCTCCGCCGCCGCCACGAGTGGAACTATGCGCAGAAGTGGAGTCACCGGCTCGGCATGCTGCTCGAGAAGCATGTCGCGTTCTTAAAACAAGAGGACCTCGCCCTCGGCCAGCTGTTGAAGCAGCTCCCGATCCCGAACCGAGCCAACGCCCAGATCGGACCGGCCCTGCCGCCGTATTTCTACACCGTCGATCGCGACCGTCGCGCCCGCATGTTCGAGCAGGCCGCCGTGGTCGGTTCGCCGCTGCAGCAGCGCGTGGCCACCGGGTGGCTGCCGCTCTTCACGCTGCCGCCACCGCCGTCGTTCATCCCCGCGGACAAGTTCCGCGCGATGATGGGCCAGGCCATCGAGCAACGCTTCAAGGACACCACGCGACAGATCAACGCCCTGCGCACCCGCGGCGCCAAGGTGGTGTTCGTTCGCCTGCCCGTCACCGGACCGCTCGTGCACAAGGAGGAAGCGATCGTGCCGCTCGCCGCCGGCTGGGGCCGGCTCGTGCAGGAGAACGGCGTGCCTGCGATCAACTTCGCCGATTACCCGGACCTGCGCGGTTTCGATTGCCCCGAGTGGTCGCATCTCTCCGCGCCCGATTCGGTCGAGTTCACGAAACGCCTCGTCCCGCACCTCCAGCAGGCACTGAGTTCGCCCTCCACCACCGCCCACGTCGCGCCCCCGGCCGCCCAGCCCGCCTCGTCCTGACGCCTCCACTCCGTCCCCGCTCCACTCTCTTCCCCCCCGTCTCCCGCCTGCCCACACCCGATCACTTGTCACTTATTACGTGACGTTGGGGCTGGTTTCTCCAATCTTTCGTCACTTATTAAGTGACAAGTGCTCGGGGATGGATTTGCCTGGGGCATGTTGATTCATCCCAGGTTGAGGGTGCTGGAGGGGTTGACCGAGGGGCTGGCAGAGGCGGCGCGGGCCACAGCTCTGGCCGCCCGCAAGGCTTACAAGGATCGCACTCGCGTGCGCCGCGGCGCCACCATCCGACCCGGCCCCGATACTCCGCTCTGGAACGAACTCGCCGCCGAAGCCCGCCGCCTGATCCGGCACCGCGGAGAAAAGGCCAACCTCGCCCGCTTCCTCGGTGTGCCGCGCCAGCGGGTGCACCAATACCTCATGGACCAAAGCGCCGGCCCCGACGCCGAACGCACCTTGCTGCTCCTGGCGTGGGTCCACGCCCGACGTTCCGGCGTAACGATGCCGTTGCCGACGGCGACCTACCGGACAGGAAAATAGCCGGCGTCCGACCCTGCGCCCTGGCCGCCTTCCGATCGACCGGGAAAGATGCGCGTGGACGCCGTAAAGACGTCCCGGAGCGAGCTCCCGAGCATTCGCTCTTGCGCGTTTCTGTGGACGCGACCTTGGCCGTGACACCACGCACGCACGTTGACACCGCCCTCCGGGGACGGAAACGTCCGCCAGGGATTCCAAAAACGAAGCCTACTTCGCGTCCAGACCATGCCGGACAGTCTGGAGCAGTTTCCGGACCTCGAAAGGCTTGGCGAGCCGGGTGATTCCCGTCGGCCAGGGAACGTCCGTTTCCTTGGCGCCGGGGGTGTAGCCGCTCATGATGATCACCTTCAAGTTACTCTTGGCCCGGGCGAGCTGCGTGGCGAGTTCCACCCCCGTCATCCGCTCGGGCATCAGGTAGTCGGTGAGCAAAAGGGCGAACTCGTGCCGTCCTTCCTCCCATTTAGCCAGCGCCTCCACGCCGTTCGCCGCCGCTGTCACCCGGTAGCCGGCATTTTGCAGGCAGGCGGTCATCGAAGTCCGCAGGGCTTCCTCATCCTCGACCAGCAGGATGGATTCATGACCGCCCGCGATTTCCCGCAACGCGGCGGCTTCCTCCGCTGCCGGCGGCCGCTCCCGGCTGGGAAAAAAGACGCGGAACGTGCTCCCGCAGTTCGGCGCCGTGTCCACCTCGATCCAGCCGTGGTGCTGTTGCACGATGCCGTAGACGGTCGCGAGGCCGAGGCCCGTGCCTTTGCCCACCGGTTTGGTCGTGAAGAACGGCTCGAAAATCCGCGCCTTGGTGGCTTCGTCCATGCCGCACCCGGTATCGGTCACCGCCAGGCAGGCATAACTCCCCGCCGGCCCCCCCGCGGGTGGCGGGCGCTCTTCCCGCAGGACCTCGATCGTGAGCTGGCCGCCATGACGCATCGCATCCCGCGCATTGATGCAGAGATTCATCATCACCTGCTCGACCATACCGGCATCCGCCTCGATCGCGAGGGGCGTCGCCGTTCTTTTCAATTCGAAGGCGATGTCCTCGCCCAACAGCCGCCGGAGCATCTTGGACACGTCCTCCAACAGCACATTCAGGTCGAACACTCTCAGCTCCATCTCACGCCGCCGGCTGAACATCAGCAACTGCCGCGTCAGGCCGGCCCCGCGCATCGCGTGCCGCTCCAGCTCCGCCAGTCCGGAGACGACCGTGCCGCTGAGTCCCGACTCCATCTGCAGGAGGTTCAACTGCATGAGAATCACCCCGAGGATGTTGTTGAAATCATGCGCCACGCCGCCCGCCAGCTGGCCGACCGCCTCGAGTTTCTGCGCCTGGATGAACTGCGCCTCCAGTTTCCGTCGGTCGGTGATGTCGCGGAAATACCAGACGCGGCCGTAGTATCGCCCCTGCAGTCCGAACATCGGCGCGGAATAGCGGTCGATCACCCGGCTGTCCGTAAGCTTCAATTCATCCCGGCTGGTTTCCGCCCGGTGCGCATACAGGTGGCGCACCCGCTCGAGAAACGACGGCTGATCGACCAGTTGGGTGGTCACGTGTCGCAGGATTGCTTCATCGTCCCGGTTCTGGACGGGCTGGTCCGGGATGTGCCACATCTCGATGAACCGCCGATTATACGAAATGATGCGGGCGTTCTCGTCCACCACCAGGATGCCGTCGATCGAGGCTTCCTGCACCGTCGAGAGCAGGACATTCCGCCACTGCAACTCCTCCGCCGCCCGCTGGCGCTCGGTGACATCGCGGTCGATGCCGCGGTAGCCCCGCCACAATCCCCGGGCATCGAAGACCGGCACGGCGCTGGTCTCCAGCACCACGCGGCGGCCGTCCTTGTGCCGGTTGATGTTCTCGAGCGCCACGATCGGCGCGCGCGCCGCGACCCGGGCGGCAAACTCCGGTTCCAAGCGGACCCGCTCCTCCGCCGGCATGAGCTCGAAGGGCGTGCGGCCCAGCACCTCCTCGGGGGCGTAGCCGAGCAGGTCGCGGATGCGGGGACTGGCGTAGGTGTAGACGCCCCGCTCGTTGATCTCCCAGATCCAATCGCTGGTGTTTTCCGTCAGGTTGCGGAAACGCTCCTCGCTCTCCCGCACCGCCGCCTCGGCCTGTTTCCTCTCGGTGATATCCCGGGCCGCGGCGAACACGCCGATGACGTTGCCGCGCCCATCCCGGTAGACCGAGGCGTTGTAGAGCACCGAAATGCAGTGGCCGTCGCGGTGCCGCAGTTCCAGCGGATAATCGCGCACCAGCCCGTCGCGGAAAACCTGCTGGTAGCCCGCGCGGGCGCGCTCCGGTTCCGTGAAATACTCCGAGAAATCCGTGCCGATCAGCTCGGGGCGACTCCGGCCGGTCACGGCTTCCGTGGCCGTGTTCACGTCCATGATCTTGCCGTCCAGCCCGATCGTCACCAAGGGGTCGAGACTGGCCTCGATCAGACTGCGGTTGTAGGCGCCGGCCGCCAGCAGGGCCTGCTGCGCCTTCTCCCGCTCGGTGATGTCCCGCACGATGGTCGACGCCGCGACCACCCGGCCCGACGCATCCCGGATGGGGGAGAGGGTCAGGGACACGGCGATGGCCGTGCCGTCGTTCCGCAGGCGGACGGATTCATAATGCTGCAACAGCTCGCCCCGCCGGATCCGGGCCAGGATCTCCGTTTCCTCCGGCTTGCGATCCTCGGGGATGAGCAGGTCCACGTGCCGCCCGACGATCTCCGGCGCCCGGTAGCCGAACAGGCGCTCGGCGGCCGGGTTCCACGTGAGGATGATTCCGTCCAATCCCTTGGAGACGATCGCATCGCTGGCCGAATCGATGATCGCGGCCAGCTGCGCGCGCTGCGCCTCCGACTGCATGCGTTCGGTGATGTCCTGCACGGTGCCCAGTGAGCGCAACGGCCGGCCGGTGGAATCATAAAACGTCTCGCACCTTTCGTTCACGTATTTGATCCGGCCGTCCGGCATGCGCAGGCGGTGCACGATGTCGTAGGGCACGCGGTCCCGCACGGAATCCGTATACGCTTGATTCACAAAATCCCGGTCCTCCGGATGGATCGCATTCAGGAACGCCTCGTAGGAGGCGCGAAACTCCTGCGGATCGAGTTCGAAGATCCGGTAGATTTCGTCGGACCAGCGCAGGGCATTGCGCTCCAGATCAAGATCCCAGGTGCCCATGCACGCGACGCGCTGCGCCTCGCGCAGGCTTTTTTCGCTGAGGCGCAGCGCTTCCACGGCCTGCTCCCGGGCGAGCCGGACCCGCAGCGTCTCGATGCCAAAGGCCAGATCGTCGGCGAGTTCCTTCAGCAAATTCTCTTCCTGGGCATCGAAGGCATCGGGTTCCGCCGCATAGATGCTCAGCGCTCCGAACACGGTCTCCTGCTGCCGCAACGGCAGCACCATCAGCGAGGCGTAACCGTGTTTGCCGGCATCCTCACGCCACGGCGCAAACGCGGGATCCGCCAACATGTCGCGGCACAACGCCGGTTGCCCGGTGCGGATGGCGGTGCCGACCGGACCCCGTCCGCGCGGCTCGTCCGCCCAGGTGATGCCGATTTGCTCCAGATAACCCGCCTCGTAGCCGGCGCTCGCCATCGGGCGGACGGTCTTCCTTTCGTCATTCTCGGCATAGCCGACCCAGACGAGCCGATAGCCGCCCTCGTGCACCATCACCCGGCAGATTTCCGCCAACAGCTCCGGCTCGCTGGTGGCATGGATCAGCACCTGATTGCAGGAGCTGAGCGTCCGCAGTGCGCGGTTGACGCGGCGCAGCTCAGCCTCCCGCTGGCGCAGCGCGGCCAACGTCGAGGAGGCCTGCTTCCTTTTCGACCGGTTGTGCACGGCCGGGGTTTCCTCAGGGTGACGCGGCATGGATTTTCCGATGGGGCATTCCAACGACCGGACCGCTGGGGGGTCTGCGTCAGGATCGCGGCATGGTTGGACTTGTGAGACACCATCTTACCCGATCCAGCCGGCTTTGAGGCAGCGCGGATTGGTCAATGCTATGCATTGATTGCCAGAGGTATTCCGCCCCCCGCGGGACGTTTTCCAAGATATAGCCGTTCTCCTCCGGGGGTGGATCCATCTCGCTGCTTGCGGAGTGCGGGCGGGAGAATCACCTTGCAGCCATTGTGACCATGGACCGATACGACACCTCCAGTGACAACCAGCCGGTGATGTGGCTGCAGGGCCAGGCCATCTACGCCGCCCATTTCATCGTGCTGGCGTATGTGGTGGCGATGCTGCTCACCACTTTGTTCATGGCTTTGGGGGTCTCGGCCTGGTTCCTCTGGCTGCCGTTTGAGAGCGGCGCCGTGCTCCGGGGCGAAGTCTGGCGGGTCGTGTCCTACGGTTTGGTGAATCCGCCGAGCCTGTGGTTCGTCGTCGACATGTTCATGCTGGTGTGGTTCGGGCGGGAACTGGAGAAGTTTTTCGGCCGGCGGATATTCCTGCGCCTCTACCTCGGCCTCTATCTGTTGCCTCCGCTCCTGTTCACGCTCATCGGCGTCTGGCAGCCCATGCGCCTGGCGGGTGGCAGCGGAGCCTTCGCGCTGTTCATCGCGTTTGCCGCGCTCTATCCGAACGTGGCGTTTTTCTTCAACATCCTGGCCAAGTGGCTGGCTTACATTCTGGTGGGCATCTACACCCTGATCGCGCTGTCCAATCGCGACCTGACCGGCTTGCTTTCGCTTTGGGCCACGGTGGGATTCGCCTACGGCTTCGTGCGCTACGAGCAGGGCCGGTTCACGCTGCCGCGGATCAGCCTGTGGCGCCGGAAGCCGAAACTCCGCGTCCTGCCGGATCTTCCGCCGGAAACAACCTCGCGGGCCGTGCAGGCCCGCCGTGACGCCATGGCCGAGGTGGACGCCCTGCTCGACAAAATCGCCAAGTCGGGGCTGGCCAGCCTCACGCCGCAAGAGCGCGCCAAGCTCGACCAATCCCGCTCCGAGATCCTGAAAAAGCGCGGCCCGGGCGGCGTCTGACCTTGCCGGCGGATGCCGCGGCCGGGCGCGACCGGGTCGGCGGTTGAGGGCGCGAAAAAAACGCCACCGCGCGCTGTTTTTCGAGAACAAGAGCCCCGCCGCTGAGTCGTTAGAGAGGTAGCCATTCCATGTTCACGCCCGATTCACTTCCCGCCCCCGCCCCCGCCCCCGCTACCGCCGCGCCGTCCGCCGTCTGGCCGCTGCACATCCTCTATGCCGACGGCATGCCGGAACTGCGTGAACTCATGCGGGACCGGCTGGCGCTGGACGGCCACACGGTGGAAACCGCCGCCGACGGCGAGGAAGCCGTGGCGCGTGTGGCTCAGACCTCCACCCCTTTCAACCTGATCATCGCCGACCACGCCCTGCCGCGGATTGATGGACTCGATCTGCTGTGGCACGTGCGCCAGCTGCCTTACTCGGGCAGGATTGTCATCCTCAGTTCGAAACTCAGCCCGGCGGTGAATGATAGATACCGGCGTTGCGGGGTGGATCTCCTGCTGACCAAGCCGATCTTCCCTCCGACCTTCTGCCAGATGTTGCGCCAGATGTTCCTCCCGCGCACCCCGGCCCTCAGGCGCGCGCCGGCGGATTCCGCCGATCCTTGGGTTCGCGAAACGGATCCCGTCGCCCTCCCCCACCCGATCCTCGGTTGATTCCGAAGCCTCAGAGTTTGCCACCCGCCGATTGGTCCGGCCACTCCCGGCCGGGGCAACGCGGAATGCCCACCTCGCGGCTGCGCTATGACACCGTTGGGTGTTTTAAAAGGTTTTTTGCAGAACAAGGCTTGAGTCCTCCCCCCGCAACCGTGAGTGCATGTGCCGCCGAATCGTGACCACGCCCGCTCCCTCCACACCGCCGCCCTCGCCCGACTGGCCACTGCACATCCTTTACGCCGACGACATGCTCGAACTGCGCAAGCTCATGTGCCATATGTTGGCCCTGGACGGCCATACCGTGGAGACCGTCGAAGATGGCGAGCAGGCGCTGGCGCGGGTGACTGAAGCGCCGACCCGGATCAATCTGATCATCACCGACCACCACATGCCCAAGATCGACGGGCTCGAACTGGCGTGGCGCATCCGGCAGCTGCCCTACCGCGGCAAGCTCGTCGTCTTCAGCTCCGAACTGAGCGAGGAGGTCAACGACCGGTATTACCAACTAGGCGTGGACCTCATCCTGGCGAAGCCGGTCATTCCCTCCGCCTTCCGGCAACGACTTCGGCAGCTCTTCAACCGGGAAGCTCCCGGCACCCCGCCGCCGGCAACCCCAGCCGGGGGCAGGCCGCGTCGCCCAGGGGATCCGGCCGCTTAAGGCAGCCGCAACGTCTGTGGACCGCCGTGAAGCTCCACGCTCCGGCCCGACCAGACAAAGGTGCCCGTCACGCCTTCCGGGAGGCTGATCTCCGCCGCGATCCCCTTGCCCTCGCGTTGGAGCGCGATGGTGATCTCGCCACGCGGATGCGGCATCCGGGCGGAGGCATGCTGCAGCGCTCCGAGATGCGGTTCGATGCGGACCGTGGCGAATCCGGGCGACGCCGGCTCGATGCCGCAGACCGTGGCGAGCAGTTCATAAACGGGCGAGGCGCTCCACGCATGGCAATCGGAGCGGGTCGGATCGGGTTTCTCCGCAAAAGTGGTGAGGCCGCGATCGAGCATCGCGCGCCAGGGACCGAGCCCCGCGAGATATTGATCGCCGAGGCCGGCTGTCTTCATCGCGCGCAACAGATAGAACCGGAAATAGGTCGTGGCCTGCGTGAGGGACTTGTCGTCGGCCACGCGCTGCATCAAATCGCGGGCCGCGTCGCCCGTGACGGCTCCAGCGAGCACGGCCATGACGTTGGCGTGCTGGCTGTAGGATTTGCGGTCCGGCGTGTCCGCGTAGAGCCGGCGGCTCTCGTCCCAGCACAAGCGGTTGGCGGCGGCGCACAGTCCGGCGGCGGTCGTTTCATAATGTGCGGCGAGATCGGCGTGTCCGAGCGCGCGGCAAAGTTCGGCGGCCCGGCGCAACGTGCCGGCATATTGCAGGGTCACGATGCTCGAACCGCCGGTGTGCGCGCCGGGGGCTTCGCCGCCGTAGCCGAATTCGTGTTCCCACGGCCATTGGTCGGCCCAGTCCACGAAGGTCCAATACGGCACCGGCCCGAGCAGGCCGGTCTGCGGATCGATCTTCCGTTCGAACCAGCCGAGCACGGCCTGCAGCCCGACCAGCCGGGCGCGCAGAAACGCGTCGTCTTGGCGGTGCCACCAATAGTCGTGCAGCATGTCGACCCAGAACAGGGAGAAGGTGTTGATGACTTGCAGGGTGTTGGACGGATAGCGGCTTTGCGTCACGCCCTCCGGCAGCCGCGAGCTGTCGAACAGCTCGATGGCGTTGCGCATCAGCCGGTCGTCGCCGGACACGTAGAGCGAGACCAGGCATTGGATGCGCGTGTCGCCGGTATATTGCAGCTGCTCGTAGTAGGGACAATCCACGTAGGTCTCGAGCGCGCAGAGCCGTGCCGTGCGCCAGCCGACCGTCCAGATCCGGGCCAGCTCCGGATCGTCGCTCGTGAATCTCGCGTTCTCCTGAAACGGATAACCCGTGAACACGCCGTGCAAATCCTCGATGACGAGTGGCGCGGCGCCGGTCGTGATGTCGAGCTGCAGGTAGCGATAGGTGCGGAAATCGATCGGGGCGAACAAACGGTGCGCCCCGCCGTCGGGCAGAAACTCATCGCCCAACCCCAGCAGCCGGCGCCCGGCGACCTCGTTCCGGTTGCCCTTGCCGCCGTGCTCATCGACCAGCGCCTCGGCGTAGCGGAGGGTGACGCGCGCGCCCTGACCTCCGCTGACGGTGAGCTGCGGAAAGGCGTTGGTCTCGTGCCCTTGATCGAAGAGCACGGCGACCGTCGTGCCCGCCGGCACCGTGAGTGGCGCGCCACCGGCGGGAAACCCGGCCGGAACCTCGACGCCTTCCGCGCGCACCACGCGCGCCAGGCGCTCAGGCGTTTCCTCCATCAGCGGAATCGAGCGCGGTGCCAGCCAATAATCGCGGTCGGTGCCCCAGCCCTGCGGCTGGCCACGACTGAGCACCCGCACCTTGGCCCAGTCGTGATCGTCGAAGCCCGCCTCTCGCCAGCCCCACGGATAACGCGTCCCATCGAGCTGCTCACCCGGACCGACGGCGAAAAACTGGTGCGCCTTTTCCCGGTCGGCCTGAAACGGCCGGTAGGCGACGGCATGAAAGACCTTCCAATCCGGACCGGTGTCGACCGCCCGCTCCGCAACCGTGTCGCCCTGCACGAGCAGGGAGGTCCGTTGCCCCATGCTCGCCAACGGCGCGATGTCGCCATAGCCGATCACCTGCGCCGCGAGCACATTTTCGCCCGCGTTCAACCACGGCGCCAAGTCCACGCTTTCATAGCGCCAGGCGGCGGGATCGCACCGCTGCGGTCCGTAGCACACGGAGCGGCCGTTGACCCAAAGCCGGTAGCGCGCGTCGCCCGTGACATGGACGACAAACCGTTCGGGCTTTGCCGCCAAGCGGACGACCCGGCGGAAAAGATACATGCCGTAATCCGACTTGGGCGCCGTCGCATCCGTGATCCAATGCGCCGGCCAGGGTTTGGAAAGCAACGCCTCGGCGACCGCCGGCACCGCCGCCGGCTCGGCCGACGCAATCGCCGCCGTCAATCCGGCCAATGCCATGATACGCCGCAAAGCACAGAACCAAAATCGGGGTGACATGCCAACCGGATGACATGACCGCGTCACCGAGACAAGCCTCGGAGGCTATGCGGTGAGGACCGGACTATTTCTCGGGATTCACCGCGAGCAGCTCGACTTCGAAGATCAAACCGGAACCCGCCGGAATCTTGCCGCTTTGCAGGCCACCGTAACCCAGATGCGGGGGAATGAAAAACTCGGCGCGCCCGCCGGGCTTGAGCGACGGCATCGCCGCAGCCCAACCCGGGATGAGCCGGTTCACCACGAAGTCCGAAGGCTCGCCCTTGCCGGAATGCGAGTCGGCGAACACCGTGCCGTCCTTCAGCCGGCCGACATAATGGACGCGGACACGGTCGGTCAGTTGCGGCGACTTGCCCTCGCCCGGCACGAGAATGCGGATGCCCAATCCCGTTGACCGCCATTTGATGTCCGTCGCCTGGGCGACCTTGGCGCCGAAGTATTGCTCGCGCCAGAACGCCGCCTCATCGCGCTCGGGTGCGGCCGGCGGCGCCGGTTCGCAGCCGGCGAGCAGCATCACCAGACCAGCCGTGAGCAAAAATAGCGCGCGATTCATGGCGCGAGCCTGCAACAATCCCGGCCGGAAATCAGGCGCAAATTTACCGCGACCCACCAGCCGCGTCCGCCGACCTCAGACATTCGGACGCCGGACATCCATCTGACGCAGCAGATCGGGCATAGCTTCGCGCAACGGCGAGGTGGCGAGAAAGTCGTCGGCCAGCGCCTTCGCTCCGCGGGTGCGCAGGCCGGCGTAGACGTGCAGTTCGAACTGGAGCCGGAGTTGCGCCGCCTCTTCCGGCCGGCCCAAGACGTCTAGCAGGAACATGAGCGCCTCGATGGTGGAATATTTTCCTCCTTCCTGCTGGGCGCGCAGCCAGTAGCGGCTCGGACCGGTCATCGGCAGCCGGACCTTTCGCCCCCAGCCTTCCACCACCGGCAGCATGGCCGCCGCCTCGCGCCAACTGCCGTCGAGCAGCAACACCTGCACCCCGGACGGCGCCACGCCCGCCGGCATGGCCTCACCCCGCGGATGTAGGACCCAGAGTTCACGGTCCGGCGCCACAATCGCCTCGCGGTGCGGCGGCGCTTCGCGTTCGAACACATGGCCGCGCGACGCGGGCATCACGCGGTTGATCAGCCGGCCCGTGCTGGTCGGCCGCCAGAATTCGCGGCGATGAATGAGCACATCGACCTGCAACGGACTCGTGACGGCCTGATACCCGCCGCAAATGCACCAGCGCGGGGTGAACCGGCAACGGTCGCACCGCAGCGTGCTTTCGAGGATGACACTTCGAGCCATGTGGCCGTATGCGGTGGGCCAAATCCGCCTCCGGGTCAACCCCGCCGCCATGCCACGATGACCGTTTTACTTTCCCGCAAAGCTGGCTAGGCTCGCACGGATATGGAGCAACGCACCTTGGGCAAAAACGGACCGAGGGTCTCGGCGCTTGGCCTCGGCTGCATGGGCATGTCGGAATTCTACGGACCCCGCGACGAGACGGAGTCGCTCGCCACGCTGCACCATGCGCTGGATCGTGGGATCAACCTGCTCGACACGGCCGACATGTATGGCAGCGGCCACAACGAGGAACTGCTCGCCAAGATCCTGCAGGCTCGCCGGCGCGAGGTGTTCCTCGCCACGAAATTCGGTTTTGTCCGCGACCCGGCCAATCCCGCGGCCCGCGTGGTCAGCGGCAAACCCGATTACGTGCGCACCGCGTGCGACGCCAGCCTGCGTCGGCTCAAAACCGACGTGATCGACTTGTATTACCTGCACCGGATCGCGACCGACACTCCGATCGAGGAAACGGTCGGCGCCATGGCGGAGCTGGTCCGCGCCGGCAAGGTGCGTTTTCTCGGCCTCTCCGAGGCCGGTCCCGCCAGCCTGCGCCGCGCCTCGGCCGTGCATCCGATCACAGCGTTGCAGAGCGAGTATTCGCTCTGGACCCGCGATCCCGAATCCGGCGCGCTGGCCGCCTGCCGTGAACTCGGCATCGGTTTCGTGCCCTACAGTCCGCTGGGCCGCGGTTTCCTGACCGGACAACTCAAGCGCTTCGAAGACTTCGCGCCCGACGACTATCGGCGCAACCAACCCCGTTTTCAGGGCGAGAATTTCGCCAAGAATCTCGCGCTTGTGCGGCGCATCGGCGCGCTCGCCGCGCGCAAAGGCTGTTCTCCCGCCCAGCTCGCGCTGGCGTGGGTGCTGGCCCAGGGCGATGACATCGTCCCCATCCCCGGCACGCGGCGCAGCCGCAACCTCGACGAAAATCTCGGCGCGCTCGCCGTGAAACTCAGCGCCGCAGAACTGGCCGAAATCGAGGCGGTCTTTCCCGCCGACGCCGTGGCCGGCCCGCGTTATCCCGAAAGGATGATGGCGCTGCTCGACCGCTGAACGGCGCTCCGACAGTCGTTTCCTTTCCAACCCGCAATCCAACCGACATCCCCATGAAAAAACTGACCCTGACTCTCATCACCGCCGCCCTGCTGACCCTGGGCGCGACCTCGCTCCCGGCGCAAACCGCGCCCAAAACCGTGATCCACGTCGTCACCGTCGCCTGGAAGGCCGACGCCACTCCCGAACAGATCAAGGCAGCGCTCGACGGCGTCCAAGCCCTGCCCGCCAGTTTTCCCGGCATCACGCATATCTGGACGAAGTCCATCAAGGTCCAGAACGCCCAGGGGGCGAAGGTGAACAAATCCCACGCGTTCGTCATGGAGTTCGTCGACGAGGCGGCGTTCAAGGCCTACACGGACAGCCCGGCACAGAAGGAATGGTATAAGGTTTACCTGCCCATTCGCGAACAAAGCACGACGTTCGACATCACAAACTGAACGGCGGGGTTTTTGAATCCGGTGGGAGGGGCTTTTACGCCCCGACTTTCCCGGGATGCGCCATGGCAAGTCGGGGCGTAAAGCCCCTCCCACAATCTTGCAGGTCAGTCGGAGACTGGCCCTGCTGTCGCTCGGCCGGTCTTCGCTTGAGCCACGCCGTTCACGGCATCACATTCCACGCATATGAAATTCCCCCGCTACCTCCTGGCGCTGTTCGCCGGCGCCTTGTTGTTCAATTCTGCCATCGCCAAGACCGCCGCCGACACGGCGTTTGAAACCGCCGCCAAGGCGTGCCTCGACGATTACCTCCGGCTCAACCCCGAAAACGCCACCGCGCTCGGCGATCACCGTTTCGACGGCGCACTGACCGACTACAGCCCCGCCGGCATCAAGGCGCAGGTCGACGCCATGCAGCGTCATCTCGCCGCGCTCGCCCGGGTCGACCCCGCAAACCTGACCGGTCCGAACCGCGTCGACGCGCAGATTCTCAAGCTGAACCTCGAGGCGCAGATCTTTGCACTCACCGAGCTGAAGTCGCAGGACTGGGATCCGCTCTCCTACAACAACAGCCTCGCCAATTCGATCTACCTCCTGACCGCGCGCGATTTCGCCCCCGCGGCCGACCGCCTCCGCAGCGCCGCCCAGCGTCTCGCGGGCATCCCGACCGTCATCGCGCAGGCCAAGGCCAATCTCGTCAACCCGCCCGAAATCTACACCCAAACCGCCATCAAGCAGCTCAACGGTGCCATCGACCTGGTGCGCAACGGGCTCGACGAACTGTTCCAACAGGCACCCGCGATGAAGGCCGAACTCGCGCCGTTTCAGGAAAAGGCCGCCGCCGCGCTCGCCGACTACAAGCAATGGCTCGAAAAAGACCTGCTGCCGCGCTCGAAGGGCGATTTCCGCATCGGTCCCGACCTTTACCGCAAGTGCCTGCGTTACACGCTGGCCTCCGACCTCACGCCCGAGCAGATCCTCGCCCGCGCCGAAGCCGAGATGGTGTCCACCACCCAGGCGCTCTACACGACCGCGCTGCCGCTTTACCGGAAATATTTCCCGAATGCCGCCGAAACCGACCAGCACCATGTCATCAAGGCCGTGCTCGACCACCTCGCGCAGGAGCATCCTGACAACGCCACGGTCGTCGACTACGGCCGGCAGACCCTCGCCCTCTGCACCGACTTTGTGCGCGCGCACGACCTCGTCACGA
>Ga0208272_100246_pt1 | contig 27360 bp, 22 predicted proteins | sample LakWasM129_HOW14_2_FD_183939 | JGI IMG/M metagenome (GOLD analysis project Ga0208272, IMG submission 183939) | Freshwater sediment methanotrophic microbial communities from Lake Washington under simulated oxygen tension - Sediment Metagenome... | ecosystem: Environmental > Aquatic > Freshwater >... | reverse complement strand
GAGAATCCGGACAAGCGGCTCCGGCGGCTCAAGTCCGCGCACGTCGACTTCCTGCACACCGTTTGAGGCGGCGGGTGCCGCCACGCGGGCGGGCGGCGTCGGCGCCGCGTTGGCGACGGGCTGGAGCTTGGTGATTTTCACGCGGAAATCCTCCGGCCCCCGCTCGACATAATCCCACGAAAATGCACCGGGAAACTCGGCGGCGAATTGATAATAGAGCGGCACGGGATCGTGATCGTTGAGTAAAATGAAATGCTGGCCGACGGGCAGATCGAACCAGCGCTGGAAGATCTGGGCGTGCTTCACACGGCCGGGAATCGGCCGCACATCGAATACGGCGTTGGCATCGGGCGCCGGCGTCGTGGATTGGGTGATGGGTGTCTTCATGGGTTTGGGTTGCGTTTCGTGCGCACGGGAGCGCGCACAGTTTCAAAATGAGGAAGAGACCGCCGGGCGCCGCACGAGCGTCCGCCACGTCCCGTCGGAAAGCTCCCTGGTGTCGGCGCCGACACCCTTCACGGCGAGGGCGCCCAGGAGTTGGGTCGGCTCGGCTTTTGTGCGGATAAACTGGGGATGGCCCGGCGGGACTGCGTCTAGCGCGGCGAGGACGGCGTTGACTTGATTCGGTGGGGTGGGGCTGCGCGCATCGAGTTCCGTCGGCCACGGGACAGCAGTCGCCGCGCGGTGATCGCATTGAGGCGGTGGTGGGAATAGCGGGCCGTTCATGTGGGCAGTATCGCACCAACCGCCGCGCTTTGCCTTGATGCAGGTCAATGCTGCCCTGACATTTTCGGGCAAACACCGGTTAACCTGTGCGAGAGCGAACGGCTAACGGTGACCCGTCGCCTCAGAACAGCACGTTGTCGATGAATTGCGCAAGATGCTCCGGCAGCCTCCGGTGCCGCCGCACCGCGACGACCAGTTCGCGGACAAAGCGATCCGGCCAGCGCAAGCGGCGCAACGACCGCTTGCCGCCATAGAGCGCTAGCGCGCGCACCGGCACGAAACTGACCCCCATCCCGAGCGCCACGAGATTGATGATCAGGTCGAAGCCCGGCAACCCCATGCCCGCTTGCACCTCGCAGCCCTGTCGGACCATCCATGTGCGCAGCCGCCGACCGGTGTTCGCCCGCTCATCGAGCAGCAGCCAGTTCTGCCGGTTCATCCAGGCGACCCGGCTCACGCGCCGCGTCGCCTGCGCCGCGAATTCGTCGGCGGCCGCCGCGCCGCCGATTAGGGTGAAGGTGTCGTTGAAACGGTGCGTCACGCGGACCGTCTGCGGCAGCCGACGCGGCGGACATAACACGCCGACATCGAGTGCGTTGGCTTCCAGCCCCGACAAGATCTCCGCGCTCGGTAGGTAGGAGACACCATAGCCCACGTGCGGCAGCCGCCGAAGGTTCGCATGAAAGAATCCCGGCAGATAGGCGAACCCGACTGAGCGCGACACGCCGACGCGAATCTCCTTCTTTGCGCCGGTGAATTCCTCGCGCAAGGTCTTCAACGTCTGGTCAATATCCCCGACCAGCCGGATGGACTCGCGCCACAAGGCCCGGCCGGCGGGCGTCAGCTGCACGTTGCGCGTCGTCCGCTCGAACAGACTCAGGCCGAGGCTCGCCTCGATGCCCTGCACCTGGCGCGTGACGGCACTCTGGGTCAAGCCGGCGACCTCGGCAGCCTTGGTGAAGCTGCGGTGCTGCGCAACGAGATGAAACAGATGCAACTCGTAGAGATCGAACGGTGTGGTCGGCAGGTATTCATTCATACGGTGCATCAATCCATACGGCTAATGAATTTCTCGCGCAAGCCTGCCGGGTGTATCCTGCCCCCGAATCCAACACCACCATGGCTATTCCCTCCGACCGCCTCCCCCAGAACGTTCCCGGCCGCTACTATGTCGACGCGCAATGCATCGACTGCGACCTCTGCCGCGAAACCGCGCCGACCATATTCGGCCGCCACGACGAGGCGGGCTATTCGTTTGTCCAGCGCCAGCCACAGACACCCGAGGAAATCGCGCTCGCGGAAGAAGCGATCGAAAGCTGCCCGGTGGAGGCGATCGGCCACGATGGCGGCGACGCGGCGTGAGCGGACACGGCCATGCTCGCAAGTTTTCTCCTGGCGTTGCGCGAAGGCGTTGAGGCTGCGCTCGTGATCGGCATCGTGCTCGGTGCGCTGCGGAAAATCGGCCGCGCGGACTGCGAGCGGATTGTGTGGACCGCGGTGCTCGGCGCAACGGCGGCCAGCGGGCTAGCCGCCGTTGCCCTGCACGTGGTCGGCTGGAGCCTCGCCGGCCCCGCCGAGCCGCTCTTCGAAGGCGCCACGCTGTTCGCCGCGGCCGGATTGCTCACCTGGATGATTGTCTGGATGGCGCACCAGTCGCGCGGGCTGAAGGCCCGCCTCGAAGCGGGCGTGCGGCAGGCGGTGTGCGCCCCGGGTCGGCGGGGGGTGTTTGTTCTGACGTTCGTCGCGGTCGGACGCGAGGGCCTCGAGTTGGCGATCTTTCTCACCGCCACTGTCTTCGAAGCCGGGACCGCGCCGACGGTCGGAGGTTTGCTGCTGGGTCTTGCGACGGCGGCGCTGCTCGGATGGTCCCTGTTCGCCTGCATCTCGCGGCTGGATCTAAGGTTGTTTTTTCGGGCCACGAGCGCGCTGTTGCTCTGCTTCGCGGCGGGCCTGGTGGCGAAAGGGGTGCACGAATTCAACGAAATCGGCTGGATTCCCGCGGGCGTCGATCCGGTCTGGAACAGCGCGTCGCTCCTGAGCGAGCAGTCGCTGCTGGGCGGAGTTCTGAAGACGCTCTTCGGCTACTCCAGTCACCCTACGCTGACTGTGCTCGCTGCCTATCTGACCTACTTTGTCGCAACCGTTTTCGGGCTGCGGATCGTGGACACGGATCATCCAGCAGACACCCGCTGCGCGGCGGAGCCGGTTCCGTTCGTCGCCGAGGTTACGCGGCCCCGGCGCTAGGGACCGGCGCCGCCTTCGCCACGCCAGCGCTGCACGGCGCGGCGCTGGAAAATCTCCTCGCGCGGCGGCGCGGGCTCGGGCGCGCCCGCGAGGCATGTTTTGATTTCATGAATGGTGCCGGCGGCGAGGACCCTCGCCGCCAACTGCCGCGCCGCAGCCATGCTGAGTGAGCGCACTACGCGTTTGATCTCCAGAATCTCTCCCGGTGCCACGCTCAACGAGGTCACCCCCAGGCCCAGCAGCAAGGCGGTATGCGCAGGGTTGCCCGCGACCTCGCCGCAGAGCGAAACCGCCTTGCCTTCGGCCGCCGCGGCATCGATCACAAACTTGAGTGACTGGATGACCGCGGGATGCAGCGGCTCATAGTAAGCCGCCATCTCCATGCTGGTGCGATCGGAGGTCAGCAGGTATTGCACGAGGTCGTTGGAACCGATGCTGAGGAAATCCGCCTCCCGCGCGATCCAGCGCGCGGTGACTGCGGCCGAGGGCGTTTCGATCATCGCGCCGACCGGGATGCGCGGGTTGAACTGCTGACCTTCGCGCCGTAGTTCCGCCTTCGTGCTTTCGACGGCCGCCCGCGCCGCGGTGAACTCCTCGACGCCACCGATCATCGGAAACAGGAGCGACACGGGATGCGTGGCGCTCAACCGCAGGATGGCCCTCAGCTGCGTGCGCAAAATTTGAGGATGGCCCAGCAGCAGCCGGGTTCCGCGCCGCCCGAGCGACGGATTGGCCTCGACCGGAAGCGGAAAATACGGGAGCAGCTTGTCGCTGCCGACATCGAGGGTTCGCAGCACCACACTGCCCGGACGGACGTAATCCGCCGCGCTCCGGTAAACCTGATATTGCTGCTCTTCGGTCGGAAACTGCGCGTGGGCGAAAAAGGCAAATTCGGTGCGGTAGAGTCCGATGCCCTGGGCGCCAAAGGCCGCCGCCATCGCCGCGTCCGCGACTTTGCCAACGTTCGCGCTAAGCGTGATCGCCACGCCGTCGCTCGTCACGGCGGGCACGTCGATCAGGCCTTGCAAGGCTTTGCGCCGCGCGTCCAAGTCCGCCTGCAGCCGGTCATAATCGCGTTGGACCTCAGCCGTTGGGTTGATGAAGACACGGCCAGCGAGGCCATCGACAATCAGCTGGTCTCCCGTCTGGATGTTTCCGAGGGCGCCTTCGGCGTGAATCACGGCCGGAATGCCGAGCGAACGGGCCAAGATGACGGCGTGCGCGGTCGTGCCGCCGCGTTCGGCGACGAACCCGAGGATTTTACTTTGATCCAAACCGGTGGCCAGCGACGGCAACAGTTCGCGTGCGACGATGATGCTGCCAGGCGGCAAGTCGCGAATCATCGTGCTCACGCGATGGAGCAAATGATCGAGCACTCGGCGGGCAACATCGCGCACGTCGGCCGACCGTTCACGGAAGATCGGGTCCTCGATCTGGTTGAACGCCGCGATGAGTATGTCGGCGGCGTCACTCACCGCCGCTTCGATGTTGATTTGGCCGCGGAGGCAGCGCTGGGCGATTTCCTTCCGCAACATCGGGTCATGAAGCAACTCGGCCTGCGCCGTGAAGATTGTGGCCTCGGCCGCGGCCGACGTCTGCTCGATTTGACTCTGGAGCGCACGCAATTCCTCGTCGGCCGCGTGCAACGCGGCATCCAGCTTCTCGATCTCATGCGGCAATTCGGCCGCGGGGACGGAGCGTCGCAGCACGGTAATCGCCTGATCGCAGCGACAGATGAACGCCGGACCCCGCGCCAGCCCGGCGGAGGCCGCCACGCCCAAGATCATCACGCGGTTCCCGATGGCACGGGGCGGCGAGGCGGCGCCGCCTGCCGTCGGGACCGCCACCGCCTGGACGGTGGCTGGGGCAACGGCCCAGATTGATGTTTTAACCTCGGGCATGGCCCAACGGTAGCCAGATCAGGACGCAAAGGAAATTTTTTCCCTGACAGAATTGATGCCGCTCAAGTGACAAGCCGTTTAGAACGGCGGGCCGCGTTCATGCCGTGGCTTCGGCGTAAGCTCGCAGACGCGCGCCATCGAGCACATGGATTCTGGCTCCACAGACGCGAATGACGCCTGCTTTCCGCAAACGCGCAAATGTGCGTGAGAGTGTTTCGCTGGTGACGCCGATCTGGCTCGCGATCACCTTCTTCGCCACGGGCAGATCGAAGACCGCGGGGCATCCGGCCGCAGCGGCCGGGCTCTGCCGCAGCAGCCATTCGGCGAGGCGCGGCTCGGCTTGACGACCGCGCGAATCCTGCAGCAGGTGCAGAAGCTCCTTCAAGTGCAGGCTCATCGACGCGAGCATTTGCAGTGCCAGTTCGGGCTTTCGGCCCAGCACCTCGCGGAAATGTGCTTTGCGCACGAGGATCACCCGCGAATACTCCAGTGCTTTCGCATTGGCCGGATAGTGGTTCATCGCCATCACGACTTCCGCGAAGCTCTCCGGCGCGCGAAACACCGAGAAAATCCGTTCCTGGCCATCGGGCAGAACGAAGAAGATGCCGACCTGGCCGAGTTGGATGACATGAAAGCAGTCCGCAACCTCGCCTGCGCGAAACAGGATCTCGCCTTTGCCGAAGCTGCGGATGCGGCAACCCTCGGCAATGGCCGCCAAGTCTTCGGCCGGCAACCCGGCGAACATCCGGCACTGCCTTAAGCCAGCGCTGAGCACCGTGCGATGATGATCGAGAGAGGCAACGCGCATGGGTGACAAGGCTGGTGCCTTGCCCTCTCACCTTTCAATCTCAGACTATGGCCAACAAGGCCGCGCACGAAAGGGAGCGATTGGCTTGGAAGGGAGAGACCGGGAATGGAGGCTGGGGGCCGACGCCAGCACGCACCCTCCCACCCAGGCGCGCCTGATCAAAGGGGAGTGTTTGGGGTGGAATTAGACTCATAACCTGAAGGTCGTTGGTTCAATTCCAACCCCTGCACCCAATTTCAAACGCCGCCCACTGCTCGGGCGGCGTTGCTTTTTACACCAATCCAATCGGGATGGTGGACGCTATTGGACTCGAACCAATGACCCCCTGCGTGTGAAGCAGGTGCTCTAACCAACTGAGCTAAGCGTCCGAAGGGAGGCAGACGATTATTAGCCGCCCGGGTGAAATCAACCATTGATTTGCCCGGACGTTTTTACCTTCCGGGTCTCCTGTGTCCCGCCCAATCCTCTCCGCCCACCGGCCGCGAGGCAGGTGGCAATCGCGTCCGACGACCCGGCGCTACTCGTGATGGGTGGTCCAGAGCACCGTCACGACCGCAGCGAAGAACAAGGTCGGTCCGATGATCACGATCGGGGCGATCGGCACGCTGTAGCGGGGGATCGCCCACGCCACCGCGAAGCATTTCGCCACGATCAACAGCCAGGCCGCGCCGAGGAACCAGCGCTCGAACCGCGACAACCCGGCCAACGGATGGAGGTTCATTTTCACCCGACAAGGCTACACCCCTCCGGCCCCGGCTGCTGCGCGGCTCTTGGCCGGCGCTGCGCACGCGTTGCCCGCCTCTATTTGGCCGTCTGGACGGGCCGCTTGCGTCCGGGAAACAGGGTCCGGCAGATTTCGCAGACGGTGCCGTCGCATCCGCGCGCCGTGCAGTGTTCGCGGCCGTAGTAAATCATCCTCAGGTGCAGCTGGTTCCAGTGCTCCTCTGGAAAGAGCTGCTTCAAATCGCGCTCGGTTTGCTCCACGTTGCGACCGTCGGTCAGCTTCCAGCGCTGGGCCAGCCGGTGGATGTGTGTATCGACGGGAAAAGCCGGCACGCCGAACACCTGGCTCATGACCACCGAAGCCGTCTTGTGGCCGACGCCGGGCAGCGCCTCCAGCTCCTCGAATGTCCGCGGCACTGCGCCGCCGTGCCGCTCGAGGAGCAATCGCGACAGCCCGGCTATCGCCTTCGCTTTCTGCGGTGCCAGCCCGCAAGGGCGGATGATCGCCTGGATCTTGTCCGCCGGCACCCGTGCCATGTCCGCCGGGTTGTTCGCGAGTGCCCACAAGTGCGGTGTGACGAGATTGACGCGCTTGTCGGTGCACTGCGCCGAAAGCAGCACAGCCACGAGCAAGGTGTAGGCATCCCGATGGTCGAGCGGGATCGGTGTCTCCGGATAGAGTTCCGCCAGCCGCCGGTTGATGAAGGCGGCACGTTCAAGACGGGTCATATCCGGCAAGCAAAGCGCCGGCCCACCGGCCGGCGCAATGGCGAAAACCTCACTTCTTCGCGCCAGCGAGGAGTGTGGCGATCAAATCCATGTCCGGCGCGCCGGTCGTCAGTTTGGCGCCGTGCCACTCGAAGATGCCAAAGTCGCCCTTGTATTCCCAATTCGCCCAGGCCATCCCGTTGTTCTCCATCGTAGAGATCAGATCGTGATAGTAAGCCAGCCGGTCGGTGCGCGGCACAGTGGGCAGGCAGCCGAACTCACCGCAGTAAAGCTGCAAGCCAAGTTCTTTAGCACGCCGGATGGCCGGTTCCAGTTCCTGGAAAATCCGCGCCGGCCCCCAGTCATCCCGGGCATTGGCAATGAGATCGGTCTGGTTGCCCTGAATCTGGCGCATCAAACCCTCGTAGGCCTCGCGCGTCACAACCGGGCCGGGATAATGCACGGGCCCGGTGTAGATCTTGGTCTGCACCCAATTCGCCGTGTAATGCGTGAAGAGCAGCGGAGAATAGGTATGCGTGCTGAGGATGATGTTCCGGTCGCCGGCGGGCACCTTGAGCTGCGGCAGGGTCTGGGGAATCTGCCAGCGGTTGGAGCCGATGACGAGCACCCGATCCGGTTCGAGCTGGCGGATCATGGCGTGGGCGGCGGCCACGAGGCGGTTCCAATCCTCGGGATTGTCGGCCACGGGCTCGTTCATGATTTCGTAGGCCACGTCGCTCACCGGCTGGTCGTGCAGCCGCGCCGAGAGCTGGCGCCAGAGGTCGAGGAAGCCCGCCTGCGCTTTCGGATCGGCGAAAAGCGTGTTGTGCCCGCCCTCGTTGGCGGCGTTGAAGTGATGCGCGCGGACGGTGTGCAGGTCGACGATCACGCGCAGATGGTTGGCGCGCGCCCAGCCGAGCGCCTTCAGCATCAGGGCCATGGCTTCCTCGTTCGGCGAACCGTCCTCGCGCCAGAGTTCCTTTTCGTCGACCGGCAGGCGGACATGATCGAAACCGACACGGGCCAGGAAGACGAAATCGTTTTCTGTGATCCACTGCGACCGCGGCTGCCAGCCGAAGTCCTGGGACAGCCAATGGCTGAGATTCGTGCCGCGCCGGATCACGAAGCCCGACGGGTTGCCCACGGGGGCCGTGGAAACCGTGGCCGCGACGGCATGGTCGAGGCCGACAACTGAAGACAACGCCAGGGCAAACACGAGCAGGCCGCAGCGCATACCGAGGGGGTTCTTCGGGGGCATAGTGGTCGTGACAGTTGAACACGCGGCCAACGATGGCAACGCCATACCCGGATGAACGGACCGCCCTCGTGGGCGTTGGCGCCAGCCCGAACCGTCGCAGCCACCGGAGGTTCAGCAACCTGATACCATCACCCGGTCAGCAGCCCAGCTTTCACGGTCACAACCGCCCTTAATGCCCGGCCATTGGCCCAAATCTCAGTTGCGCCACCCCTGCCCTCGCCTACCGTCCGCGGATGGATTTTTCCCGCGATCTCCTCGCCCCGACCGACACCTTTGAACGCCGCCACACCGGCTCCGCCCCCGCCGACCTGGCCGACATGCTGAAAACCGTCGGCTACGACTCGGTCGATGCGCTCGCCGATGCCGCAGTGCCGCCCCAGATCCGCCTGAAGCGCCCGTTGCGCCTGCCTGCCGCCGCCGGCGAGACCGCCGCCCTGGCCGAACTCCGCGCCATCGCCTCGAAGAACAAGGTCTTCCGCAGCTTCATCGGCATGGGCTACTACGACACCGCCGTGCCCGGCGTCATCCAACGCAACATCTTCGAAAACCCCGGCTGGTATACCGCCTACACGCCCTATCAGGCCGAGATCTCGCAGGGCCGGCTCGAGGCCTTGCTGAATTTCCAGACGATGGTGTGCGACCTCACCGGTCTGGAAATCGCCAACGCCTCCATGCTCGACGAGGGCACCGCCGCCGCCGAAGCCATGATGCTCGCCCATCGCGTGAAGCTCGGCGACAGCCACGAACCCTCCCGCTTCTTTGTCTCGGAGAAGTGCCATCCGCAGACCATCGACATCATCCGCACCCGCGCCAAGCCGCTCGGCGTCGAGGTCATCACCGGCGACCACCGCACCTTTGAGTTCACCGGCAAAGTCTTCGGCGTGCTCGTGCAATATCCCGACACCACCGGCAGCATCCACGACTTCGCTGCGTTTTTCGAGAAAGCGCATGCCGCCGGCGCCCTGACCGTCGTCGCGACCGATTTGCTCGCACTCACGTTGCTCCGCGCCCCAGGCGAGTTCGGCGCCGATGTCGCCGTCGGCTCCGCGCAACGCTTCGGCGTGCCGATGGGCTTCGGCGGACCGCATGCCGGCTTCCTCGCCACCAAGGATGAATTCAAGCGCCAGATGCCCGGCCGCCTCATCGGCGTGTCGAAGGATGTCCACGGCAACCCGGCTCTGCGCCTCGCCCTCGGCACCCGCGAACAACACATTCGCCGCGACAAAGCCACGTCGAACATCTGCACCGCGCAGGTGCTCCTCGCCGTCATGGCCTCGATGTATGCCGTCTATCATGGCCCCGAAGGTCTCAAGAAAATCGCCCAACGCACGCGTCTGCTGACACAGCTCCTGGCCGACGGCTTGAAGGCCACCGGCGCCAAGGTGAATGCCGAACCGGTCTTCGACACGCTCACAGTATCCGGCATCGACGCCGCCAAGATCCACGCCGTCGCACTCGCCGCGAAGATCAATCTCCGCGCCGTCGACGCCACGACCGTGGGCATCTCGCTCGACGAGACGACGACCGTCGCCCAGGTCGAAACGCTGCTCTCCCTCTTTGGAGGTGCAGCGACCTCGCTGCACAACGACCGCGGCGAGGTCGCCGCGGCTCCAACTCCGCACGCCCGCACGTCCGCCTATCTCACCGCTTCCGTCTTCAATCGTTACCACACCGAGCACGAGATGCTCCGCTACATCCGCCGGCTCGAGGCCAAGGACCTGTCGCTCGTCCACTCGATGATCTCCCTCGGCTCGTGCACGATGAAGCTCAACGCCACGAGCCAGATGTTCCCGGTCACCTGGCCCGAGTTCGGCCAGTTGCACCCGTTCGCCCCGGCCGACCAGACGAAGGGTTACGCGAAGCTCTTCAAGGACCTCGAGAAATGGCTCGCCGAGATCACCGGCTTCGCCGCCGTCTCGCTCCAGCCCAACGCCGGTTCGCAGGGTGAATACGCCGGCCTGCTCGTCATCCGCGCCTATCACGAGTCGCGCAACGAGGGTCACCGCAACATCTGCCTCATCCCGACTTCCGCGCACGGCACCAATCCCGCCAGCGCCGCCATGTGCGGCTTCAAGGTCGTGCCCGTCGCCTGCGACGCCAGCGGCAACATCGACGTGGCCGACCTCAAGGCCAAGGCGACCGAGCACGCCGCGAACCTCGCGGCGCTGATGGTCACCTACCCGTCGACCCACGGCGTGTTCGAGACCGCGATCAAGGACATCTGCAAAGCCATCCACGCCCACGGCGGCCAGGTCTACATGGACGGCGCCAACATGAACGCGCAGGTCGGCCTGACCTCGCCCGGTTTCATCGGCGCAGACGTCTGCCACCTCAATCTGCACAAGACCTTCTGCATCCCGCACGGCGGCGGCGGCCCGGGCGTGGGCCCGATCGGCGTGGCGAAGCACCTCACGGGATTCCTGCCGAGCCACGCGGTGGTGCCGCTGCACCACGATTCCGGCGGCCATCACATGGGCGCCGTCTCCGCCGCCCCCCATGGCAGCGCGAGCATTCTGGTCATCACCTGGATGTATATCCGCATGATGGGACCCGACGGCCTCACGCGCGCCACCAAGGTAGCGATCCTCAACGCCAACTACATCGCCCGGCGCCTCGAAAGCCATTTCCCCGTGCTCTATAAGGGCGGCGCCGGTCTCGTCGCGCACGAATGCATCCTCGAGTTCCGTCCGTGGAAAAAACACGGCCTCGAGGTCGACGACGTCGCGAAGCGCCTGATGGATTACGGCTACCACGCGCCGACGATGTCGTTCCCCGTCCCCGGCACGCTCATGATCGAGCCCACCGAGAGCGAGACGAAGCATGAGCTGGATCGTTTCTGCGATGCGCTCGTCTCCATCCACGGCGAGATGGCGGCTGTTGCCAGCGGCGAGAGCGACAAGCTCAACAATCCGCTCAAACACGCGCCGCACACCGCCGGTGCCGTCTGCGCTGCGGACTGGAACCACCCTTACTCCCGCGAGACGGCCGCGTTCCCCGACAGTCACACCCGCGCGAGCAAATTCTGGCCCGCCACCGGCCGCGTGGACAATGTCTACGGCGACCGGAACCTGGTGTGCTCGTGCGTGGGGATGGAAGCCTATGCGCAGAGCGCGCAGGCTTGAGGCTTTTGCGGAGCCCGTCGCGCAAGCCTGAAGTCCATGCTCATAGCGAGCAGGCGTAAGTTTTTTTGCCGCGCTCGATCTGCAAGCCCCGCCATTCGGCGGGGCTTTATTTTCCCGCCAGCAGACGGGCCAGCCGTCGTTCCAAGGAGAGCCAACGCAACAGCGCCGTCAGCGTCGCCTGTTCACGCTGCGCCTTGAGTCGCGCGAGCAGCGAGCGCCGGGCGGGGCCGAGCGCCGGTGGCACCCACGGGTGTTGCAGGCAGCGCACGAGCAACGCCAGGTCGCCCCGGCGGCCGAGCTGGCGGGCGAATTTCACCAGCAACGGCTGGGCCTCACCTGCGCCCGATGGCCACCGCGCGGCGGCCATCGTGGTCTGGTCGCGGAGCACGATCAGCGCCTTGCGCCATTCGTGCACGGATTCGAGCGTCGGCTGCATCGCCGCCGCGTAGTAGCGCCGGGCCGTGCGCGCGAGACTCCGGCGAAGCAGTTCACACAACTGCACCGGAGAAACCGCCGGCGGCGGCGCCAGCGAAAGTTCGCGGGATTCCCGGAGCAGCGCCTGCTTCAGCTCCTCCGCATCGGACGGAATAAACGGTCCCTGCCTCGCCGCGAGCAATCGCGCCACTTGGCGTTCCCGCCCGCGCAATCTCCGCGAGAGTGCGCGCGCCAAGTCGGCGGCCACCGCCGCCTCGCGGGCGACGGACATCCGCCCCGCCAACTCCGACAGGCGGTAGCGCGGCATGATCGCCCAGTCTGCGCCGGCCTTTTCCAGCAGGCGCAAGGTGGAACGCGCCCGTTTCAAGGCCACGCGCGCCCGGTGGACCGAACCGACCGGCGAAGCGGCGAGGTCATCCAGTTGTTCCGCTGCTTCCAAGGTCAGCCCGGCGGCCAGGGCGACGAGGCCCTCGCCCAGCGACCGATTGCGTGGGAGACGCAGTTTCATGCGGTGTTTGGACAGCGTGCCCGCAGGCGGGTTGCGAGTCAACGCAGGCGCCAACTGTCGCGTTGCCTTGCCTGACGCGGAAAGGTTTTCTTCTCCCGTGAAAATAATCCGACACCTCACGCCCGCCGGTCCCGCCTGGGCCGCCCTGCAGCCCGATGGCACGGCGCGCGCCATCGCGGGCGACATCCTCGCGGATTTTCGCGTCACCGACGCGGTTGTCGTCCCCGGCAAGCGACTCGCTCCCCTTCAGCCCGCCAATCTGCTTTGCATCGGACTCAACTACCGGAAGCACGCCGCCGAGAGTAAAAGCGAGCCGCCGGCGCACCCGGTGCTGTTCATCAAAAACACCGCCAGCGTCCAGCACCCCGGCGATCCCATCGAAATCCCGCAAAAACTCGCGAGCACCCGGGTGGACTACGAATGCGAACTCGCCGTCGTCATCGGCCGGCGCTGCAAGAATGCCACCAAGGCCAACGCGCTCGACTTCGTGCTCGGCTACACCTGCGCCAACGATGTCAGCGCCCGCGACTGGCAGCGCGACGGCGGCGGCGGGCAATGGTGCCAGGGCAAAAGCTTCGACACCTTTTGCCCGCTCGGCCCCGTGCTTGTGACGAAGGACGAGATTCCCAATCCGAACGATCTCCGGATCAAGACCGTGCTCAACGGCGAGGTCATGCAGGACTGGACGACATCGGACATGATCTTCGATGTGCCGGCGTTGATCGAGTTTCTCAGTGCCAGTAAAACCCTGCTGCCCGGCACCGTCATCCTCACCGGCACTCCGCACGGCGTCGGCTTCGCCCGCAAGCCACCGGTGTGGCTCAAGGTCGGCGATACCGTAAGCGTGGATATCGAGAAGATCGGCTCGTTGACTAATCCGGTGATCAACGAGCCGGTCTGATTATTTTGCGGGAGCGTCCTTGCGCGCGACCGTCGCGTGCCGGCACGCTCCCACCGGGAAAGCAAAAAGCCGGGCGGTGGGCCCGGCTTGAAATTCGCGCGAAGGATTTCTTTCGTTTATGCAACCCGCCGCCGGCGATGAATCATCACGCCCGCCAGCGCCAGCGTTCCGAAGATCGCCGCATAGGTCGAGGGTTCGGGGATGACGGTCAGGTTGACCGTCGTGCGGTATTCCAGCAGAGAAGCCGCGAAAGCGCTCGCGTAGGTTCCCGTTGCGGGATTCTGGATTTCATCAAAACTGACCTGAATGGTGTAATTGCCGGCCGCGAGTGAGCTCGTCACAAAATTAGGTGGAGTGCTGGTGTAGGTCGCCGCGGCTGCCGTGGTCGGATTGTAATTAATGAAATCGTTTGCGCTCTGGAAACTGTTCCCGTTTACCTCCGCGTCGTAATGGAATCCCGTCGTGGTGCCGGAGATCGTGCTGGGGGTGTCGACAAAAAGTGCATTAAAAGAAATGGTCAGTGCCGAACCTGCGTTCATTTGATACGAGCTGCCCACCCAAGAACCGCCGCTGAGTGTCAGTTGCGGAATCTGCAGTTGGGAGGAAGCAAAACTGCCAACCGTGACACTGGGCGTGCCATTCGGCGTGCCAGTCAGGACGAAGCCATAGCCGCCGGTGCCATACGCCGTATTGAGATTGCTCATGCTGGTCTGCGACGTGTCCGCCCAAAACCACTGGTGACCACTTGAATTATATGAAAGCGGCATGGAACTTCCCCCAGGCGGAGTGAAAGTGGCCGCAGTCAGTGGTGAAGTGCCGGTCGTGCTATTATCACCTTCAACCGCGGCCCGGAAAACAAACGGGGTCGTCGGATCAGCCGACACTGTGGATGCAGCGGTCTGCACATAATTGGCCTGCCGGGTGATGTCGATAAATTGAATGGCCTGCGACCAGGCCGACACGGCTGCCGAAATTGCACCCATACCAATGATCAACAAACGCGTGGATTTCATGCCCGGCAGCAAAGCAATTTCCCCCGGGATGGCGATGAGAAATTTATCGGCCCCATAAGGCCGTCTATCCTATGATTTCGTTCCAGGTTTGAGCAGTTTTTCCCGCGCCACGAGGTAGAGGAACACGCACAGGGCACCGAAGGGCACGAGCGTCAGCAGGTCGGAGTTGGGGCCGGCGAAGAACGGGTTGTGCGCGACGGACCAGTCGGTGATCGCGGCATCGGTCCGGTCGAAGAACATCTGCATCACCGCGATGATGATGCCCGCGATGGCGCCGCCGGCGATGTAGCCGGAGGAGAGCAGCACGCCGGGGCTCTTGTCGGTCTCGGCGTTGAACTCCTCGTGGGACAGGTTCGCGTGCGCGGGATTCTGCTTCAGCTTGCGGTCCACCAGCCAGCGGATCATGCCGCCGATGAAGATCGGCGAGGAGGACGACAACGGCAGATACACGCCGACCGCGAACGCCAACGCGGGCACGAACGACATCTGCAGCGTCACCGCGATCATGACGCCGAGCAGCACGAGCGCCCACGGCAGTTTCCGGTCGAGAATGCCCTTGATGATGTAGGACATCAGCGTCGCCTTCGGCGCGTCGAACTTGGTGACGATCGTTCCGTCGGGTCGCTTGGAATGGGCGCCGTTGATGCCGGGATCGACGAGCCACACGGCGTCGCCCTGGTCGTTGACGAGATACCGGCCGGCCGGACCCTGCTTGGCGTCGGTGTTCTGCCAGACATGGTAAGCGTGGGCATCATCGCGGGCCTGCGGGCCCACGAGTTTTTCCTGCTTGGTCAGCGGCTGCACGTCCGTGTGCATGCCCGCCGGAGCAACTTCGGCCACGGGCACGTAGACGGTCTTGGCGTCATTCAAAACCAACAAGATCGGCCCCAGCAACAGCGCCGATCCAAGCGCACCAATCAGGATGGCGTATTGCTGCAGCTTCGGCGTCGAACCGAGCAGGAAGCCCGTCTTGAGGTCCTGCGAGGTCGTGCCCCCGTTGGAGGAGGCGATGCAGACGATGGCACCCACCGAGAGCGCCGTCACGTAATAGGGTCCGCCGGTCCAGCCGACCACGAGGAAGATCAGGCAGGTGAACAGCAGCGTGGCCACGGTCATGCCCGAAATCGGATTAGACGAGGAGCCGATTTCCCCGGTCAGACGCGAGGAGACCGTGACGAACAGAAAACCGAACGCGATGATCAGCAGCGCACCGAGCAGGTTCATGTGCAGCGACGGCGCGAGCATGATGCCCGCGATGAGCACGACGATGCCGACGCCCACGAATTTCATCGAAAGATCCCGGTCGGTGCGGTCGTCACCCTGCCCAGCTGCCTTCAGCGGGTTGCCGCCGATCTTGAGGTCATGCAGGCCGCCCTTGAGGCCGTGCCAGATGGTGGGCAACGCCTGGATGAGGCTGATGATGCCACCCGCCGCCACCGCGCCCGCGCCGATGTAGAGGACGTAGGCCTGGCGGATGTCGCCCGGCCCCATCTGCGAAATCAGCATGGTGCCCGGCGCCAGCGGCTCGCCGAGCCCTTCGCCGAAAAATTTGATCAACGGGATCAGCAGCAGATACGACAGCACGCCGCCGCCCGCCATGAGGCCGCCGATGTAGGGCCCGATGATGTAGCCGACGCCAAGCAACGCCGGCGAAACCTCCACGCTCACCGAGCCGCTTTTGAACGGCGCGCCGAACACCTTTTCGGAAACATCCTTCCAGCCCTTGAGGGCGAGGTTGCAAGTCGTGTAAAGCAGGCCGATGCCGAAACCGGCGAAGATCGCCTTGGCGCCCGGCGCCTTGCCCAGCCCGGCAGCTTCGGCGGCGCGCATCTCGGCCTGGGCCGAGGGCGAGGCGGCGGCGCGGTCCGCGTCGTTGGCGCCGGTTTTCAACACGGCGGCGCACGCCGTGCCCTCGGGGTATTTCAGGATGCCGTGTTCCTTGACGATGAGCGCACGACGCAACGGGATCATCATCAGAATGCCCAGCAAGCCGCCCATGATCGCCACCAGCATCACATTCACGAGTTCGAGGTCGAAGCCCAGAATGAGGATCGCCGGCATCGTCACGCCGATGCCGAACGCGATGGACTCGCCCGCCGAGCCGGCGGTCTGCGTGATATTGTGCTCGAGGATCGTGGCGTCCCGCACGCCGATCTTGGACAGGCCGCGGAAGATCGCGAGGGAGATGACCGCCACGGGAATGGAGGCGCTGACCGTGATGCCGACCTTCAGCACCAGGTAGAGCGACGAGGCGCCGAAGATGATGCCGAGGATGGTGCCGGTCAGGATGGCGCGGAAGGTGAACTCAGGCAGACGGGCCGAGGCCGGAATAAACGGTTCGAATTTGGGCGGCGTGGATTGGGCCATGAAGGATTATTTTCGGGCGAGCGTGCCGGCGGATTGCCTCGGGGCAATGCCGGAGTTGGCGGCTTGTCATCTGACCTTTAAGACTGGAGCCACGGCGATCTCGCCGTTGCTTCTGATTACCTCGCGGGCGGGGTCGCCCGCGCTCCAGCGGCTGCGGCCCGTCGGGTGACGGGGCCTCCACCATTTATCCGCCGCGACCTATCGTTTCCGCGCCGCTTTGTCGCGCGCGGCGATCATCCGCTTGATAAGCCAGTAGAGCATCTCCAGGCGCGGCACGGGCACGCCGACGGATTTGGCGCGGCGCACGGGTTCACCCCAGATTTCCTCGATCTCGACCTCCCGGCCTTCGGCGAAATCGATCAGGCTCGACGGCCGGTAAGCGCCCATCTTGGCCGTGCGCTCGAACTGCAGATCGACGAACGACCGCGGGATCTCGTGGCCGAACTTCGCCGCGGCCTCGACGATCTCCTCCATCAGACGGCGGGCGAGCGTGCGCAGGCCTTCGTCCGCCAGCATGACATCGGTCGTGATGCCGCCACCGACGATGGCGAGACCGTTGAAAGGCACGTTCCAAACCAGTTTGTGCCAGCGCTGGCTTTCGAGATTGTCCAAGGCCGTGCATTTGACGCCAGCCCGGCGCCACAACGCCGCGATCGCCTGGGTGCGATCCCCGGCCGGTTTGCCGAACTTGCCGATCGTCATCAGTCCCGGAAACGAGCAGTCCACGACGCCGGGCGCCGTGCGGGTGCAACCGATGTAGCAGATCGCCCCCAGCACGCGGTTCGCCCCGACGATATCCGCCACCGGCTCCTCCACCCCGAGGCCGTTTTGCAAAGTAAGCACGATTGTCTCGGGCCCCAGCAACGGCGGCAGCAGGTTCTTCAATTCCTCGTTCGAGGTCGCTTTGATCGCCAGGATGACCAGATCGCACGGGCCGATCTCCGTGGCGGAGCCATACACCTGCACCTTGCGCAAATGAATGCGTTCCGTCGGCGTCTTGACCCGGATGCCGCGCGCGATCAGCGCGGCGCGACCGGTGCGCACGAGAAAATGCACCTCCTCTCCGGATTTGGCGAGCCGGGCGCCGTAGTAACAACCGAGGGCACCGGCTCCGATGATGGCTATGCGGGGTTTGGCGGGAAATTGGGCACTCACAACACTCCAGTCGTCACAAAGATACTGGTAAAATACAACCCCTCAGTCTTGCCCGAGGCCCGCCGACCGGCCGGTTTCTTCACACTGGCCGCCCGCCCACAAGTTACCCCACCTGCCGCCTCGGGTCTCTCCGCGCTCTGGCGGGGCATTCCCCTTGGTCGCCGGCCGTGTGCTTGCCGAAAATCTTCCTGTCCTTGCGGGAAGGTGCCCAAAACCGGAATGAGCCGACCGTTTTACTTGCGTTGCCAGAGGCGCTTAGCCGCCGGTTGCCCAACATGAATTACCCTTATTCTGAACAGGCTCTGGATAAGTCACCTCATCCGAGTGGGGGAACTTTGGCGAATTTCGCTCTATCCACCCGCTGTTCACAGCCGCGTGGCGTCACCGTCCACGAGCCAAAACCCGGCGGAGCTGACAAGTTATTCACAGCCCCCAAACACCTCACAGGGGCATGTTGTCCGTGAGCCGGATTTCATCCACCCAGAATGAGATGGCGAGCAGGCAATGACCGGGCACCACTTCGCGCAATGGCTCCATGGTATTCCGATCCACCACTGCAATGTAGATCATCCGCAGCCGGCGCTTGGCGGAAATGAGATGCGTGACCTCCGCCACCAGCCGGTCGGGGCTCCGCACGCCCGACTCCACCATCTCTTTCGCTTTGCGCAGCGCGCTGTAGACCGCGAGCGCCTCCTCGCGCTGGTTCGGCGTCAGATAATTATTGCGCGCGCTCAGAGCCAAACCGTCGGCATCCCGCACCGTCGGGCCGGTCACTATCTCCAACGGCAGCAGCAGGTCCGCCGCGACCTTCCGCACCACCGCCAGCTGCTGCGCATCCCTCTCCCCCATCACCACGACGTCGGGCCGCACGATGTTGAACAGCTTCAGCCAGCACGTCAGCACGCCCCGAAACATCGTCGGCCGGGACACCCCGCAGAGACTCCGGCTGACTGCATCCTCCACCAACGTCGTAGAAAATCCTCGCGGAAACATCTCCTCGGCGGTCGGAGTGAATAACAGATCGACGTTTTCCTGACCGCACAGCGCGGCGTCCGCCGCCGGGGTGCGCGGGTAGCGCACGAAGTCCTCGCTCGGGCCGAATTGCAGCGGATTCACAAATGCGGACACCGCCACCGCGTCCGCCTTTGTCCGGGCCAGCCGGATCAGGCTGACATGGCCGGCATGCAACGCTCCCAGCGTCGGCACGAAGGCGAGTCGCTTCCCGCTTTGGCGGAGTGCGCCCGCCGCTTCCCGCATGGCATCAATTTTTTCGATCTTTTGCATGGCCCGTTCCGGGCTTGATCTACCCACAAGCGGTTAGCTTTATCAAGCCTCGCATTCGCTCGGCCAGCAGTGAGTAGCCTGTAGCGGGTAGCGAGCATGACAAACAACCCACGCTGAATGAACTTCACCTTGTTTCATAGATGACCGGCCGCGCGGTAACTTTCATGCTCGTCTCCTACCCGCTACTCACTACCCGCTACTCGCTACTTTCTCTTTCACTTTCACTCCCATGATCCGCCTCAACGCCAACTTCTCGAAGCTCAAGGCCTCGTATCTCTTCGCCGACATCGCCAAGCGCGTGAACGCCTACGTCGCGGCCCACCCCGACAAGCCCGTCATCCGCCTCGGCATCGGCGACGTCACCGAGCCGCTCCCGCCCGTATGCATCGCGGCGCTGCACGCCGCCACCGACGAGATGGCGAATCGCGCCACCTTCAAGGGCTACGGCCCCGAGCAGGGCTACGCCTTCCTCCGCGAAGCCATCGCTCAACACGATTTCCAAGCCCACGGCGCCAAGATCGAAGCCGACGAGATTTTCGTCAGCGACGGTTCCAAGTGCGACGTCGCCAACATCCAGGAAATCTTCGCGCAGGACACCCGCCTCGCCATTCCCGACCCCGTCTACCCGGTCTACGTCGACACCAATGTCATGGCCGGCCGCACCGGTGCGAACCACGACGGACGTTACGACGGCATCCTCTATCTCGATTCCACGGCCGCCAACGGCTACGTGCCTGCGCCGCCTGCCGAGGCCGCCGACCTGATCTACCTCTGCTTCCCCAACAACCCCACCGGCGCCGTCGCCACCCGCACGCAGCTCACCGCCTGGGTCGCCTACGCCAAGCAGCACAACGCGATCATCCTCTACGACGCCGCCTACGAATCCTACATCCGCACCCCCGGCATCCCGCGCTCCATCTACGAGATCGAGGGCGCGCGCGACGTCGCCATCGAGTTCCGCAGCTACTCCAAGCTCGCCGGCTTCACCGGCCTCCGCTGCGCCTACACCGTCGTGCCGAAGACCCTCATGGCCCGCGACGCCGCCGGCCAACCGCAAGCCGTCCACGCCCTCTGGAACCGCCGCCACACGACGAAGTTCAACGGTGTCTCCTACCCCGTGCAAAAGGCCGCCGCCGCCGTCTACACCCCCGAAGGCCAGGCGCAGACGCGCGGCCTGACCGATTTCTACCTCGGCAACGCCAAGCTCATCCGCGAGGCAATGGCCAAGCTCGGCATGAGCTGCATCGGCGGCGACAACGCCCCCTACATCTGGGTCAACACCGGCCGCGACTCCTGGGAATTCTTCGACCTACTGCTGAACAAGGCCCAAGTGGTCTGCACCCCCGGCGCCGGCTTCGGCCGCTGCGGCGAAGGCCACGTCCGCATCAGCGCCTTCAACTCCCGCGAGAACGTCGAGCAGGCCCTCGCCCGCATCGCCGCTGCGCTGAAGTAGGACCGGTCTCCGACCGGGCCAGGCAAGTCACAGACTAATTCTACTGCTTTGCCTGAGTCTGCGAGGTAACTCTCAGCTCATAGCTCATGTCTCGCCGCAGTCGCCAAATCCCCATGCCTTCTTGGATACAGCGTGGTCGGCGGCGTTAGCCACGCCGCCCGAGCCACAGTTGTTGCGCATCTGGCCTGTAACCACCAAGCCTCAAACGTCGGTCGTATCCAAGTGGGCACGGGGTAATATCGAAGAACGACTGATACTAATATGCACAGGCGCGATGTTAGCATTCGATTCTGCACGAGGCTCGAATTCGATCTTAGGCAACTCCCTGAGGAGCATTTCTGTGCGAGCGAGATTATCACTGTAACCCATCAGGTCATCTTGTGTCCGCACAGCGCTTAGAAAAGCCAGACAGGGAACACGCAAGTTCGTGAAGATTCTCACAACTGGCCAGTTTGTTTTCTCCTCAGGAGCTTCTCGCTGGTAGGTCAAATGAGCGACTTGCTTGCCTGCCCTATCCTTGATCTCAGAGTCAAAGACATACGCATAGTTCCAACCGTTGATAAAATCCGCCGGCCTCATGTCATCGTCCCGGCGATTCTTTTTCCCAAAAAACTCGTTCAGATTCCGGGCATGAATCGCGAAAACCTCGAGCCAACCGCTCCGCACAACTGGCACCAAAGAAGAGTCGAAAAGGGGCGGCAGCGACAGGAGCAACATTATCATCTCATACAGGGCGTGATCTAATGCAGCCGGTTTGTTATCCTTTTTGCTCACGACTAAATCCTGCAACATTATGAACCTATTTCCATCTCTATCCAGATAGGCAGTCGTCTCGCAATTATCGCTCACGGATGCAGTTCAGCATCGGCCAAATATCTACAAACAACATGACCCAAGAAAAAGAGCCCCCGCTTGACTCAGCGGAGGCTCTTGGGAAATGTGCTTTTGATATCGGTTAGTTCCTCTGGCCCTCTGCCGTGCACAACGGTGGGGGGCCTTTTTCTTTACGCGCTCAGATTGCTCGGAGCTCACTTGGCGCTATAACCCTTCTGGTCATGAATAACGTCTTAGGACACATAGGGCGACACCGTCTAGTTATTTCATAATAAACTTAGGGGTATTTTTGACGTAAAAAACACCATTTCAAAACGCTGCCACACACAGAAATAGAAATGGAGAAAACGCGAAATCTCACGCGAACGCATAAACATTCCAGCTAGACTGACTCATCGACCCGGCAAAATTTTTCCCGCTGATCATCTCCGCACTGTCGCGCCCCGCCCGACCTCGTCATTTGTCGCCCCAGTCGAAGCGCTCCCACTCACATTTGATGACGGCATGATCGTTAGAAAGCAGCTGATTGCTGAGGTAAACTTTACCCGCCGGTTGGGACAGATACATGTCCACCAAGTAACGATCATACTTGGCCTACGTAACACCAGTCGTCTGTCTCTCGGCGACCTCCGCGCACTCTGTGTTTAAATTCCATCCTCCTCAGCCCAACCGCGCTCGCCAACGTGCTACCTTTTGAGGCTTGGTGATCCAGCTGACATTTTGCATGGTTTGTCTAATAAACCTCCCCCTCGTCCGTGGTGTAGGCATGGACTCCCCATTACCGACCAACCCTACCCGTCCTGCAGCGGCGATTTGCCGGGCCGCGGGAAACTGGCGGCTCGACCGCCTGCCCAAGTCCTCGACCGTGTTCCTCGCCCTCGCGCTCTCCGCCGGGGTGCACGCGGTCTTCCTGCTGGCCTTCAACCAGCACGGCGACCACCCCATCTTCGTGTCCAAGCCCGTCGTGCCGCCAACCGTCGAGTGGCACCCGATCGTCGAACCGGAACCGCCGCCGACCGTCACCGAGGTCAAGGAGCTGGAGGAAACCTCGGTCGTCATTGTCCCCCGACTCCCCGATTTGCCCAGCCGGATCGATTTGCGGAGCGATTTTGTCGAACCGCTGCAGCCTCCCGCTCCTACACCGGAGATCAACACGGACAAAATCGCGAAAATCCCGACCAACATCGGTAACACCGACCCCCGGGCCCACCAACCGAAAGTGTTCGAACCGGGGCAACTCGACAGGACTCCCCGGGCGGTCGCTCAGCCGGCCCCGCGTTTCCCGGCCGAACTGCAGCATGAAGTCTCCTCCGCCGAGATCGTGGTCGAATTCATCGTCGACACCTCCGGCTCCGTCCAAGGCGCCACCATCGTCTCGTCCACCCACCACGGTTTCGATCGCGCGGCCCTCGACGGCGTGCGGCAGTGGAAATTCCGGCCGGGCATCAAGGATGGCCGCAAGGTCAACACCCGCATCCTCCAACCGATCCGCTTCGCCCTGGAAGGCAGCCCGGGCACGTGAGTCGCGCATCGCTGCAACAGAAACCTCTGCGATCTCCGTGGGCTCTGTGTTGAAAACCAATCAGCTGAACCGAACGGCGCCGGTAGGGACACCGGCGCCCACCTCATTGCGCGACCCACCAACTCAGCCCAGCTCGGACGGGCTGCCGTCGTGCACCCAGAAGCGCGCGACCACGAGGTGGTCGTGCTTCAGGTCGTAGCCCCATTCCGTGTCGGTCAGGCGGACTTCCTTCACCTTCACGTCGCCGTCGGGCTGCGCCAGGGCTTCCTCCCACTCCCGCAACGCTGCCGCGCGGGCGGTCTCAAAGGCGGATTCGATGGTGGAGAATTTGCCGCAGTTTTTCACCCGCTGCGTCAGTTTGCCGGCCGGGGTTTTTTCCAGACCAAAGCGGAAAACTGAAAATCCGGTGTTCATCGAAGGGTGCTCATGTTCGCCATGTTTCAGCCAAAACCGTGCCAAGGTCCACCCTTGCTGCAAACCCGTTTTAGCGGGCGAAAGCAGGTAGAAGATTCCATTGTAGGAGAGTTCCACGGCGAGGTCGCCGTGGCTCCAGAGCGAACCACTGGAGAGCGGGCGACCACGCCCGCGGGTGATTTAACCAAATGCCTCGGGGCCAGCCCCGAATTCCCTACTTCGCCGCCGCCACCGCGACCGCGATCGCGTCGCCGAGCTCTCCGGCGGCCTCGCGCATCAGGCCGACGAGCGTGCCGGGATCCTTGCCATCCCAGGTCCGCGGGCTGGAAGTGAACACGCCGCGTTGCGCCGCGGCCTTGTCGCCGCCGGCCGGGAGAATCGTGTAGGTCGCGGCCAGTTGCACGCTGTTGCCGGCGTAACGCACCGGTTCAAAACGCTCGACGTTCACCGTGACCGTCGCCCCGCCTCCGACCGCGCCCAGCCGGGCGTGGAGGATTTGGGTGAGGGAAACGTCCAGCGGCTCGGCCCAGCGGACCTCGTCGAGGTAAGCCACCTCGTGCTCGGCCACACGCACGGCCAGCGCCCGGCCATGCAGATGGCCCGCCACCAGCACCGGCCGCACCTGCGTGGCGTTGGCCACCGGCGCCGGACCGACCTCGCCGCCGAGGGTGAAATGCCGCACCGGGTCCGCCTGCGGCTGCGGCAGGACGTTGCAGGCGGAAAGGAAAAAGCTGAAGGCTGAAAGCTGAAGGCTGAAAGCCACCATCATCCATCTGGGTTTGTCTGTGTTCATCTGTGGTTGTGCCTTTCGCAGTTTCGTGATGCCCCGCTCATTCCGGCTTCTTCTTGCCGACGAGCAGCGAGGTCGGGTTCCGCTCGATGGCGTCGGCCAGGCGTTCCAGCGCGGCCGCAGCGTCGGCCACCTGGCGCAGCGCGACGGCCACATCGTCGCCGACCTGTCCCTGGTCACGCACGAAGTTCCGCGTGGTCGTGGCGGCGGCATCGAGGGACTTCAGCGCCGTCTGGGCGTCGGCGAGGGTTTTTTTCAACTCGTCGCTGACGGGCCCGATGTTGCCGTCGAGCTTGGCCATGACCGCCCGCGTGTCGCTGATGGCGCCGTTGAGGTTGGCGAAGGCCTGCTTCGCGTCTGGGGTGCTGACAAAGGCGTTCACGGCGTCGGCGGCCTTGCCGACGCGTTCGGCGAGCGCCTTGAGGTCGAGTTCGGCGACTTTCTTGTTGGTCGTCGTGAGCAGGGTCTTCAGATCCTTGGACAGGCCGGCGAAGTCCACCTTCTTGAGGTTGGCGACGATCTCGACGATGCTCTGCTGCGCCTCGGAGATGGGCGACGGGATCGCGGGCACGACGGGATACTGCTCGGTCATGAAACGCGGATCGGCGGGATAGTTGCGCGGATCCTCAAATTTGAGCTCCACGAACAGGAGCCCGGTGATGCCCGTAAGGCTCAGGCGCGCGCGGAGGCCGCGGTCGATGAGCTTCTGGATCTCCGCCGGGCTGGTCAGGTCGATGGTGACACCCTGGTTGTCGGTGAGGATGTTGCGGTCGATCTCGCAGACCACCCGGGAGAGCGCCTCCTTGCTGGGCTGGTCGTAGCGCACGCTGATGGCCGCCACCCGTCCGAGGCGGACGCCGTTGACCTTGACCGAGGCGCCGGGGTCGAGCCCGCTCACCGACTCGTCGAAGTAGATGAGAAACCGCGTCGGCTTCGAAAAGATGTTGGTGCCGCCGAAGGAAAGGAACGCGATCACGCCCAAAAGCATGGCGCCGAGCACGAACATGCCGACCGCGGCGGGACTGAGTTTAAGTTTCACGGGTTGTCGGGCTCCTGTTGTTGCTGAACGGCCTCCATACGTCTATTCAAAAACTCCTGCACGCGCTGGTCGGGGCTGTGGTCGCGCAGCTCCTTGGGCAAACCCTCGGCGATGACGCCGCGGGCCTTGGGGTCGATCATCACCACCCGGTCGGCGATGTCGAAGATGCTGGCGAGCTCGTGCGAGACGACGACGATCGTCGTGCCAAGGGTGTCGCGGATCTGGCGGATCAGCTCGTCGAGCTTGAGCGAGGTGATCGGGTCCAGCCCAGCGGACGGCTCGTCAAAGAACACGATGGCCGGGTCCAGCGCGAGGGCGCGGGCGAGGCCGGCGCGCCGTTTCATGCCGCCGCTCAGTTCAACCGGATAATAGTCCTCGAAGCCGGCCAGGCCGACCTGCGCGAGTTTCAGCGAAACGATCTTGGCCCGTTCCCGGCGGTCGATCTCCGTGTAGAGTTCGAGCGGCAGGCCGACGTTCTCGGCGATCGTCATGGAGCTCCACAGCGCGCCGTTCTGGTAGAGCACGCCAAAGGTGCGCAGCAGTTCCTGGCGTCCCTCGCGGTCCGCGTGGGTGAAATCGCGCCCGAAATACTTCACGCTCCCGCGCACGGGCTGCCGCAGGCCGATCAGGTGGCGCAACAGCGTGCTTTTGCCGCAGCCGTTGCCACCGATGATGAAGAAGATCTCCCCTTGCTTCACGTTGAACGACACGTTGTCCAGCACCACGCGTTCGCCGTAGCGGCATTCCAAGCCGTCGATCTCGATCGCGAGGGGACGGTGGGCGGTCTCCGCGCTCATGCCACCACCTCCGGCTCACTCGGGGTGTAGCCACGAGCGTGAGCGAGTGGTCGTCCGTCCGCTCGCTCACGCTCGCCGCTACCGGAAGAACGGACTCTCATTCGTTTTCGCATGTTCACCAGCCGAGGATGTTGAACATCACCGCGAAGATCGAATCCGACACGATGATGAGCAGCGTGCTCGTCACCACGGCGGAAGTCGCCGCCTGACCCGCGCCCGTCGCACTGCGCTCCGCCTGGAGGCCGCGCAGGCAGGCGGACAACCCGATGAGCAGGCCGAAAATCCCCGCCTTGATCAGCCCGGTGCTCAGATCGGACAGGTCGATGATGGATTTGGTCTCGACCCAGTAAAGGCTGGCCGGGATGTCGAGGATCGAGGCCGACACCACCAGGCCGCCAAGGATGCCAAGGCAGTTGGAATAGAGGGCCAGCAACGGCATCATGAGGAACAGCGCCACGATCCGCGGCATCACCAGAAAATCGATCGGCGACACGCCGAGCGTCTCGAGGGCGTCGATCTCCTCGTTGGCCTGCATGTTGCCCAGCGTGGCGGCGAACGCCGCGCCGGTGCGGCCGGCCAGCACGATGGCGGCCATCATCGGCCCCATCTCGCGCACGACGGAAAGGCCGACCAGATCGGCCACGTAAATGTCGGCGCCGAACTGCCGCAGCTGCACCGCGCCCTGGTAGGCCATGATGACACCCACCAGGAAACTGATCAGCCCCACGATCGGCAGCGCCATCGCGCCGCATTGCTGCATCTCGGAAAGGCAATCCCGCCAGCGAAACTGCGCCTGCCCGCGCAAAAACCGGCCGCCACTGAAAAGACATTCGCCCACCAACTGCGCCAGATCCTTCGCCTCCGACCAAAGTTTGACCGTCGCCTCGCCCACGCCCGTGACGAGATCGGGCAGACCGGTGGGCTTCGTCTTCAGCGCCGGCTTGTTGATCAGCAAGGTCGCGAGCCGACCCGCCTCCTTTGGCAGCCCCTGCTCCACCAGCTCCACGCTGTGCTTGGCGCTCCAGACCCGCGCCGCGCTGAGGAACAGCGCCAGCGAACTGTCCCAAGCGCCCAAATCATCCGCCTGCAGCACCACGCGCTGCGGTCGCTGGCCCGTCACCGTTTCGGCCCAGACCGGGTGATCCCCCGTGACGCGCCAGTCGCCGCCCAACCGCAAGACCATCGTCTCGCCTTCGCGCGAGACCTCGGCCCGAGCGGTATTTGGAGAAGCAGCGGGGGGCATGAGTTGAGGGAGTGTGAAGGACGGCGCCAGCGGCGCCAGACTGATTTTTCGTTCGTGGATGGACTTGCCTCGGCGGAACACCCGGGGCGTCATCCGGCGCCGCCCCGCGGCGGGA
>Ga0208272_100242_pt1 | contig 27646 bp, 29 predicted proteins | sample LakWasM129_HOW14_2_FD_183939 | JGI IMG/M metagenome (GOLD analysis project Ga0208272, IMG submission 183939) | Freshwater sediment methanotrophic microbial communities from Lake Washington under simulated oxygen tension - Sediment Metagenome... | ecosystem: Environmental > Aquatic > Freshwater >... | reverse complement strand
CGAGGAGCACCTGGGCGTTGGCGTTGCTCTGGGCGATCCAACCGGGAGTGTCTTCGGCGAAGGCGGCCAGGGCGGCCGCGAGGAACAAGGCCACGCCCAGCACAGGCCGGACGAGGCGAAGGAACGTTGGCGTGGAGCGTGGTTTCATAGGGGAAGGGAAGGCGCCGACTCGGCGCGCGGGCCTACAGCAGATGCCGGGCGAGGAACTCGGCCTGGCGGGCGGCCAGTTCCTGCAGGCCGCTCTTGGCAAGACCGAGCAGCTGATCGAGCTGCTCCTGCGAGAAGGTGGATTCCTCGCCGCTGCTTTGCACTTCGACGAACTGGCCGCGGCCGGTCATGACGACGTTGGCGTCGACCTCGGCGTCCTTGTCCTCGAGATAATTGAGATCGAGCAGCGCGTCGCCCTGAAACAGGCCGACACTGACGGCGGCCACGGAATCGGTCAGCGGGTTCTCCGTGATTCTTTTCGCGTCGAGGAGCTTTTGGATGGCGAGCCGGGCGGCGAGGTAGGCGCCGGTGATGGACGCGGTGCGCGTGCCGCCGTCGGCCTGCAGCACGTCGCAATCGATCCAGAGGGTGTGTTCGCCCAGCTTTTGGAGATCGAGCACGGCGCGGAGCGAGCGGCCAATGAGACGCTGGATCTCGACGGTGCGGCCGTCGATCTTGCCCTTGGTGATGTCGCGCGGTTTCCGGTCGAGCGTGCTGTAGGGCAGCATCGAATACTCGGCGGTCAGCCAGCCGCCCTTGACGCCCTGGGCCTTCATCCACGAAGGCACCTTGGTTTCGATGGTGGCGGCGCAGATCACGCGCGTTGCGCCGAAGCCGATCAGCACGGAGCCGGAGGCGTAGGGCGCGATGTTGGCCTCGAGGGTGAGAGGGCGGAGCTGGTTGGCGGTGCGGGAATCAGCGCGAGGATTTGGCATCAGATGTCAGGCTAAGGGCTGGGAAAGGGCGCGCCTGCGGCGCGGACCGGGGTAAGGATTACTCGGCGGCATCCTCCACCTCGTCCTCGTCATCCTCCGGCGCCACCTCGAGGGACGGCAGGCCGGGGACGACCTTGTGGGTGGTGGTTTTCGGGGCGGCTTGTTCCGCCATCTGGGCGATCAGCCGGTCGTTGAAGGTCTTGGCGGGGTCGTGCCCCATGTTCTTGAGCGCCTGCACGAGCGCAGCCACCTCGACGAGGCGGGCGATGTCGCGGCCGGGCCGGACGTAGAACTCGATGTGCGGCAGCTTCACGCCGAGAATGTTGTAATAATTCTCCTCGAGCCCGGTGCGTTCCTCGACGACGTCGGGGGACCATTCGCGGAGGGAGACGACGAGGTCGACGCGCTTCTCGAGCCGGATGCTTTTCACGCCGAACATCTCGGCGATGTTGATGATGCCGATGCCGCGGCACTCCATGTAGCCGCGGTTGAGCGGGCGGGAACTGGCGGAAAGTTCGCGTTCGTCGAGGAGCTTGATGCAGGTGAGGTCGTCGGCGACGAGCGAGTGGCCGCGCTCGATCAGGGCGAGGGCGCACTCGGATTTGCCGATGCCGCTGTCGCCGCGGATCATCACGCCGATGCCGCGGATGTCGAGGGTGGTGGCGTGCTCGGTGGAGGAGGCGGCGAACTCGTTGTCGATGCACAGCGTGGCGGCGTTCACGAAATTCATCGTGATCATCGGCGTGCGGAAGAGGGGCAGCTTCATCTCCTGGGCGACGGCCAGCAGCGGGTGGGTGGGGATGAAGTTGCGCGTGAGGACGATGGCGGGGATGCCGCGCTTCACCATTTCCTGGAGGGTTTCGATCTGCTGCCGCTGGGGCAGGGTTTTGAGGAACGTCATCTCGGCGGCACCGAAGACCTGGATGCGCTTGTTCGCGAAATATTTGAAGAAACCGGTGAGGGCGAGGGACGGCCGGTTGATGGAGCCCTCGCGGATGAGGCGGTGCAGGCCCTCGTTGCCGGTGACGAGCTCCAGGTGCAGCTTCTCGTGGTAGGTCTCGAAGAAATGCGCGACGGTGATGCCGTGGATGGCTTTGGTGGGCATGGGGACTCGAAGTGGAGAGTAGCGGGTAGCGGGTAGTGAGTAGAGGAAGAAACTACCGGCAACAAGCTCCTACTCGCTACTCGATGCCCGCTACTCGCTACTAAAGATTGAAATCCTTGCCGAGGTAGAGGTCGCGGGCCTGGGCGTCGTTGATCAGGAAGTCGCTCGAGCCCTCGGTCATGACCTTGCCCTTGTGGATGATGTAGCCGCGGTCGACGATGCGGAGCGTTTCGCGGACGTTGTGGTCGGTGATCAGCACGCCGATGCCGCGCTGCCTGAGTTCGAGGATGATCTTCTGCACCTCCGAAACGGAGATGGGATCCACCCCGGCGAACGGTTCGTCCATCAGCAGGAAACGCGGGCGGGTGACCAACGCGCGGGCGATCTCAAGGCGGCGGCGCTCGCCGCCGGAAAGGGTGTAGGCCTTCTGGTCGGCGAGATGGCTGAGGCTCAGTTCGGCGAGGTGGTGGGCGACGAGCGCGGGCCGCTCGGCGGATTTGAGCGGCAGTGTCTCGACGATCGCGAGGATGTTCTCCCGCACGGTGAGCTTGCGGAAGACGGAGGCTTCCTGCGGCAGGTAGCCGATCCCGAGCCGGGCGCGGCGGTGCATGCGGAGGACCGTGGCATCCTGGCCGTTGATGAGGACGCGCCCGGACGTGGCGGGCACCAGGCCGACGATCATGTAGAACGTGGTGGTCTTGCCTGCGCCGTTGGGGCCGAGCAAACCGACGATCTCGCCGGCCCGCACGCGGACGTTGACGCCGTTGACCACCGAGTTCTGCCCGTAAACCTTGACCAGGCCCTCGGTGCGGATCTCCGGCGCGTTCGGATCGATCGGGGCGGCTGGAGGCGCCATGACTTGCGGGATCGGGGACACCCGACCGGGTTGCGGCTGCGTTTCCATGTTCAGGGTTTTTTCGGTTCCTCGGTCGCGGGTGCACCGGGCTTCGTTTCCTTGGCGAAGCCGAGATCCTTGACGGGCGGCAGGGTGGTCACGGGTTCCTCGATCTCCACCTTCCGCTGGCCGCGATACATGGTGATGATCTTGCCCGCCTGCCGCGCGTTCTCGGCCTTGAAGACGATGACCGGGGTCTCGGAGAGGATGATCTTGTCCTGCTCGGGCAGAACCTCGGCGCGACCGCAGGCCGCCTCGCGGTCGCCCTGGACGATTTGCACGTGGCCGGTGGCGAGCATGGAGCGGAATTTGTCCAGTTTGCCGATGGTGGCGGAGGCGTCCCCAGTGCGGAGGACGACGACCTCGAGATAATCGCAGGCCAGGCGCATGTTGGTGCCGGTCACCTCGACCTGGTCGCGAAAGGTGATCGTGGTCTCCTTTTCGGTGCTGACCATGACGCCCGGACCTTTGCTCGTGATGACCGTGGCTTGCGGTGTGGCGTCCTGGGCCAGGACGAGGGCCGGGAGCAGGAGGCCGGCAGCGAGGGCGAGAAACGGGCGAAGCGATGTCATTTAAGGATGTCCTTCAATTCGGCGCGGAAGGTGATGCGCACGTTCTGGTTGATGGTGATTTTCTTCTCCTTGTGCTCGTAGCGCCAGTTTGAGCCGGAGGCCTCGAACTCGTCGCTGAGCACACGGATCGTATCGGGGCCGGTGACGACTTCCTGCTCCAGTTGCACATTGGCGGTCGGGCTGAGGATCATCGTCTCGACCTTCTCGTCGTCGGCCTTGCCGGGGAAAATCGCCAGCGTCAACTCCTTCACCTCGACCTCATCCTGGCGGCGGCGGGCTTCCGAGGCGCGCAGGAGCCACGCGCGATGGTTGTCGGCGGTCCAGCTGGTCGTGCTGAAATTGATGATCGGACGCTCGGAGGAAACCTGCGTGGTTGCGGCCATGGCGGCAGCCACCGGCAGGACGATCAGGAAAAGCGGGCGAAGGGAGGGCATCGGGCGCGGATCAATGACCCCGGTTGGCCAGGATTTGTTCGCACACTTCGCGCACGGCGCCGTGGCCGGCGGGCCGGGCCGGCACAAAGCCGGCGGCCTGCAACGCGGCGGGCATCGCGCCGGCCGGGGCCGCGCCGATGCCGGCCCAGGCGATGGCGGGGGCGTCGATGTCGTCGTCGCCCATGTAGCATACCTGCGGCGCGGTGAGGCCGAGTTGGGAAGCCAGTTCCTGCAAGGCCATGAGCTTGTCGGTGCGGCCTTGGACGAGGTGGGCGACGCGCAGTTCCGTCGCGCGCAGCGTCGTCGCCTCGGAGGGGCGGCCGGAGATCCAGGCTACTGCGACGCCGGCCTTGTGCAGGCGCACGAGCCCCATGCCGTCGAGGATGGAGAAATTCTTGGTCTCCGTGCCGTCGCTGGAGATCGCCACCGTGCCGTCGGTCAGCACTCCGTCGACATCCATCGCGAACAGCCGGATGGCGGCCCAACGGGCTTTGGAGGGGGCTTTGGCGGGACTACGAAACATGGCGCGAACCCGAGATTCGGCGCTGCGCTCAGAATGACAAGTGTGAAGCTAGCCCAGCCACGCGGCGATGGCCTCGACGATCTTGTCCTTGCCGGGACGGTAGACGGCTTCGAGTGCGGTGGCAAACGGCACCGGCACATCCAGGGCGGCGATCCGCAACGGCGGGGCCTTGAGCGAATCAAAGAGTTCCTCCGTCAGGCGGGCGACCAGTTCGGCGCCGAAGCCGTGGGTGCGGCGGCCTTCGTGGACGACGATGAGGCGGCCGGTGCGGGCGAGCGAAACCTTGATGGCGTCGAGGCGCAGCGGGGCGAGCGCCCGCAGATCGAAGAGGTCAAAGGTCCGCTCGTATTCCGCCTGCAGGTAATCGCAGGCTTCGCCGGTCTCCAGGACCATCTCGCCATAGGTAACGATCGTGGCGTGGTCGCCGGAGCGCAGCAGCGTCGGCAGCCAGATGTCGCGGTAGTTCGCGTCCCACTGCACGGGATGCTTGCCGTGCCGGTAGAGGGCCTTGTGCTCGAAAAGGATGACCGGGTTGTCGTCCTCGTAGGCGGCGAGGAGGGCGTTGAAGGCGTCCTGCGGATTGCTGGGATAAAGCGCTTTCAGGCCGGGGTAGGAGAGGAAGGCGGTCTCGAGTTCCTGCGAATGGAACGACCCGAAGGTCAGGCCGCCGCCGCAGGGGAAGCGGAAGACCACGGGGCACTTTTGGCCGGAGCGGAAATGGTAGGTGGCGGCGTTGAGCACGATCTGCGTCGTGGCGTCGGTCGCGAAGTCGGCGAACTGAAATTCCTCGATGGCGCGGTGGCCGTTGACCGCGAGCCCGAGCGCGTAACCGGTGCACGCGGACTCGCAGAGCGGCGTGCTGAACACGCGGGGGCGGCCGAATTTCTCGACCAGACCCTCGGTGACCTTGAACGCACCGCCGTAGGTGCCGATGTCCTGGCCGAGCACGACGGACTCGGGCCGCTCGGTGAGGATCTTTTCAAGGCCGAGATTCAATGCCTGTGCCATGGTCAGGTTGACGGGCGCGGCGGGCGCCGGCTGCCAAAGCATCGGCGGTGTGGGCGGAGCGAAGACGTCCTGTTCCATGCCCTCGGCGCTGATGGGAGGAAGCGCCAGGGCGGACTTGATGGTGGCCTCGACGAACCCGTGCACCTCGGCGTCGATGGCGTCGAGTCGCGCGGCGTGGCCGGCGGCGGCGAGTTTCGCGCGGAATTTCGGCAGCGGGTCCTGGGCGAGGATGGCGTCAGCCTCGCCGGGTTTCATGTAGTCGCAGGTGTCGTAGGCGGCGTGTCCGCGCAGGCGGAAGGTGTGCGCTTCGATCAGCAGGGGCCGGCCGGTTTGGCGGGTGCGCTCGATGGCGCCGGCGAGGGTCTGGAGCACGTGGGCGGGATCGCTGCAGTCCAGCGCGAAGCCTTCCATACCGTAGCCCTTGGCGCGTTCGAAAAGATTCGCCGAGGCAAACTGCTCGCTGACGGGCGTGGAGTAGGCGTAGCGGTTGTTCTCGATGACGAAGACGATGGGCGCCGGTAGCAGCGCGGCGAGATTGAGGGATTCGTGCACATCGCCTGTGCTCGAGGAGCCGTCGCCGAAAAAGGCGAAGCCGACGGCGGGCTTGCCGAGCCGGCGCTGCGAATCGGTGCTGCCGACCACGTTGGACAGCATGATGCCGAGGTGGGAAATCATCGGCAGACTGCGGTTGGCCGGGTCGCCGTGGTGGATGTTGCCCTCGCGGGCCTTCGTCGGGCTGCCGCTGTTGGCAAAATACTGGCAAAGGTGGTCGCCGAGATGTCCGCTCCACAGGAGGTGGCCGCCCAGTCCACGATGGGAGAAAGAGATCACGTCCACGGCCTTGTCGGCGAGGAGGGTGAGTGGCACGATGAGGGCTTCGTTGCCCTGGCCGCCGGTCACGGTGCCTTGGATCAGGCCCTGACGGAAGAGTTCGAGGATGCGGTTGTCGCTCGTGCGGGCGAGCTGCATCCACGCGTAGGTGAGAAGGAGGCTGTCGGCGGAACCCAGATCCGGGGGCCGAAGGTCACGGCGCCCGAACAGACCGGGGGTAGTTGGGAACGTCATTCGGGCGGAAGTTGCCGGCCGGGCGGGGCGGCATCGAGGAAAAAGTAGCCGGTGCCGGGGGCCGGGTGGTGATTAGTGCCTTTGGGGTAGCACGACTCCGTCAAGTTGGCCTTCTGGTGGGCGGGCACGTCCCGGTGCCCGCTTCTGGAAGCGGCTGCACCATGTCCGGGCTCGGCCGGCAGAGGGACCTGCCGGCCCACCTCCGTGGTATGCTCTCAAGGGAGTTGGTTAGCGGGGGGCGTTTGACCGGGCTGTCAGGAAACCGTGGGCGGCGGCAAAATCGGCCGGAATCAGGCCGTGGCCCGCCGCGTGGGTTTGCAGGCTGACCGTGGCGCCGGCCCGGCGGAACATCTGCGCCAGGCGGACCGGATGATCGTTGGGCACGATGGGATCGGCGTTGCCGGAGGAGATCAGCACGGATTTGCCGGAGAGATCGGGAACCGCGGCCGGTTCGAGCACCACCATGGGGCGCAAGAGCGCGGCGGCGGCGAGGGACTCGGGACGCAGCAGCAGCAGCGACGCGGCGATGTTGGCACCGTTGGAAAACCCCAGCGCGACCAGGCGCGCGGCATCAAATCCATGCTGCCGCGCCGCGGTCTGGATGAAATCGGCCAGGGCATGCGTGCGTTTTTCGACATCGGCCAGGTCGAACACACCCTCGGCGTAGCGGCGGAAGAAGCGCGGTTGGCCGTGCTCCAGCACGTCGCCCCGCGGGCTGAGCAGGGCGGAGCCGGGCGAGAGTTTCTGCGCGAGCGGAATGAGGTCGTTCTCGTCGCCGCCGGTGCCATGGAGCAGCAGGAGCGGCGGAGCAAAGTCGGATGTGCCCGGTTCGAAACGGTGATGGTAGGAGAGGATATTCATGTCAGTTGAGTTTGGGCAGGGCGGCTTCGATCTCGGCGCGGTGCGGTTCAAGCCGTGGCGGCAGCGAGAGCTTCGAGCCAAGGGTCTCGACCGGTTCGTCGATCGCAAAACCGGGCTGGTCGGTCGCGATCTCGAAGAGCACGCCACCCGGTTCGCGGTAGTAGATGGATTTGAAGTAAGCCCGGTCGATCACGGGGCTCACTTGCAGTCCGCTGCGGTTCAGCACAAAGCGTGCGGCTTCCTGCGTGGCATCGTCCGGCACGCGGAAAGCGACGTGGTGGACCGTGCCGGCGCCGTTCAGTCCCCGCGGCAAGGCGGGATCGGTTAGCAGATCGACGTAGGTGCCGGGCCCGGCTTGATCGACGGTGTAACGGGCGCGGTGACCGGATTGGGCGAGCAGCCGGTAGCCCATCGTCTCGGTGAGAACCGTGGCGGTAAGCAGACCGTCGGACAAACCCAGCGTGGTGCTGTGAAATCCGCGGATGGCGTGTTCCGTCGCGACTTCGTCGGAAGGCGCGGGCTTGCGCGCATCGGCCTCGCTGGTGGCGATCAACTCGAGCCGGAGCCCGTCGGGATCGAAGAAGGGGAGAACTTCGTCAGAGAAACGCTGCTCGATAGGCAGCGACTCGACCTTCAGGTCGGTGAAGCGCTTCTGCCAGTAAGGCAGGGAGTCGGCAGGGACGGAGAAGGCGGTCGCGTAGGCCTGGCCTGAGCCGGGTCGGCCGCGACGGAGACCGACCCAAGGAAAGAAGGTCAGGATCGTGCCGGGCGAACCGGCGTAATCACCGTAATACAGGTGATAGGTGCCGGGATCGTCCTGATTGACCGATTGCTTCACAAAGCGGAGACCAAGCACCTTCGTGTAGAAGTGCATGTTCCGCTTGGTGTCGGAAGAGATGGCAGTGATGTGGTGGAGGCCGTGGGTCGTGGGTTTCATAGGTTTAAGCTTTGATGTCGAAGTATAGGTTAAAAAATATATCAGGACCGGACGCCGATCTTTTTGCAGAGCCGGCCGAAGTCGGAGAGTTCTGTAGAGGAGAGCACGCTCATTTCGCGGGTGACGTTGGCGACGACCTTGGGGAAGAGGGCGGTGATGAACGTCTCGCCCTTTTCGGTCAGCTTCACGACGACGAAGCGGCGGTCGGCGGGATCGCGTTCGCGCAGGACATAGCCGGCTTTCTCCAGGTTATCGACGACGAGAGTGAGATTGCCCCCGCTCTTGAGCAACTTTTCCGCCAACTCGCTCTGGCAAAGGGGACCGATGTGAAGGAGCGCTTCCAGCACGCCGAATTGGGTGACGGTCAGGCCTTCGGGCAGGACGGAGTGAACCCGGACCGAGACCGACTCGGCGGCGCGCGCGAGTTTGATGAACGCGTTGAGGGCGTTGATCTCTTCAGGCGTGCCGCGGTGTCTTGTTCCCATGCGCAAGACACATGGCCAATAATGCTTCTATGTCAAAACAATAGTTCGATGCGGCGCTTTGCTATCGCCTAACCGGTTGGCCTCAATCGATTTTCTGAATTCTGGCGAGATGGCGTCCGCCTTCAAATGCAGTGGCCAGCCAGACTTTGACGATCTTCACCGCTTCTTCCTCGCTGATGGTGCGCTGCCCGAGCGAGAGGCAGTTGCCGTCGTTGTGGGAGCGATTCCAGATCGCGACCTGCTCGTTCCAGCAGAGTCCGCAGCGCACGCCCTTGACCCGGTTGGCTACGATGGCCTCGCCGTTGCCGGAGCCGCCGAGCACGATGCCGCGTTCGAATTCCCCGCGGGCGACCGCCTCGGCCACGGGACGGATGAAGTCGGGATAGTCGCAGGGCGCATCCGAGTTCGTGCCGAAGTCCCTGACGGTATGCCCCTCCGCAAGCAGCATGGCCTTCAGCTTCTCCTTGTAGGCGAAGCCGGCGTGATCCGAACCGATGGCGATGGAGAATTTTTTCATAACAGCGGGAAGAATCGCGAACCCTCGTGGGTTGCGGGTGTCCTTATTCTGACCCCTCCGGCCGTTCGCAAACAAAATTCCCCGATGCGCCTATTTCCTTTGGTAGCTGCCGTCCTTGCCGTCGCGTTTCTGGCGTCGTGCGCTTCAACACCCGATGCGCGCATCGCCGGCGACCGCGCGGCCTTCGACCAATTCCCGCCGGCCGTGCAGCAGCGGATTCGGGCGGGACAGGTCGCGGTGGGATTCACGCCTGAAATGGTCCGGCTGGCTTGGGGCGAACCGGTGCGTATTTTCACGCGCAAGACCGAGCGGGGTGACACCGAGGTCTGGAGTTACCGCGAAGCCCGTTCGCGCCTCTTCTTTGGCATCGGATTCGGCACTTTCGGGCGTCACTCGGCCACGCAGGTCGGCGTCGGTGCCAGCGCCGGCGGCCGCGATCCCGGTGAGAGTAGGCGCGTGGAGTTCAGGGATGGCCAGGTGATTGCGGTCGAATCGCTCGCTCGCTGAGTCCCGGAATTTTCGGCGTGGCGCCACCGCCGCCAGTGTTGAGGCCGCAATTCAGGGCGCGTCGATCACGCGCAGGAATGCGGCGGTGTCGGCGAAATTGGCAAATACCGCCGTGGGCTGATGGACGGCGAGCTCCGCCACGCTGTATTTGCCCGTGGCCACCGCGATGGTGCGGGCGCCGATGACCTTGCCGCACTCGATGTCGTGCGGCGTGTCCCCGATGATGAAGGTCTGGTCGGGCTTGAAATCGACCGCGTGTTTGTCCCGGGCGCGGCGCAGGGCGTGGGGCCCGAGATCGTTGCGCAGCGGACTGTCATCGGCGTAGGCGCCGAATTCGAAATAGTGCCAGACCTCGAAATGCGTGAGCTTGATGCGGGCGCCGCGCTCCAGATTGCCGGTCAGCAGCCCCTGGATGGTGTCCGGACGATGGCGGAAGATTTCCAGCAGTTCGTGAATGCCCGGCAGCAATTGCCCCGGCCGGCCGGCCTGAAGTTCCAGCGGCAGGGTTTCGAGATAGGCTTCGAGATAATCGTGGATGTTCTCCGGCGTGTCGGGCAGGCCGACCACGCGCAGCACCTCGCCGGCGATCCACGAATCAGTCCGGCCGGCCCAGTCGATCTGGTGCAGGTCGCACTGGCGGCCAAACCGCTGGACCAGCGCGCGCTCCATGGCGCGGAATCCCGCGCCGTGCGAGACGATCAGGGTGCCGTCAATGTCCCAAAGGATGAGTTTTTTCACGGAACCGAAAGACTTTGGCTGGTGCGGCTCGACCTCAAGACGCAAAGCAAGCGCGCTAGGGTCAGCGCGTTCCTCCCTCCAATTACTCGGCCTCGGCGTTGGCAGTCGTGGCGCTCCGGACGGCGGTGAACGCCGTGCCGCCGAGGATCAGGGCGGCGCCGATGAATTCATGAAGGGCGAAGCGCTCGCCGAAAAACAGCATGCCGCCCAAGGCGATGCCCAGCGGCACGAGCATCTGGATGAGCGAACCCTCGGCGACGGGCAGGTCGCGAAAGGCGCGCGTCATGGCGAGTTGCCCGATCCCGGCGGTCACGCCGGCGACGAGCAACACAGCCCAGGCGGCGGCAGACACCGGCTGGTAGGTCACCACCGCGGGGACGGCGCAGATGATGAGGCCGTAGACGCACTGGGCGGCAAAGATTGTCGAAGTGTGTTCGGTGTCGTGCAACTGGCGGATGGTGACGACCACGTAGGCGGAGAGCAGGGAACCGATGAACGCGATCAGGTCGTAGGGGCCGGGATGGGCCGAGGTGGAAAAGACATTGGTCAGCAATCCGAGTCCGGCCAGCGCCGCCACGCCGCCGATCAGCACGCCCGGCCGCAGCTTCTCGCGCAGCATCCACGCCGCCAGCAGCGCGCCCCAGATCACGTAGGTGTTGCCGATGAAGGTGGCGCGGCCGGCGCCGAGTTTCACCACCGCGAGGTAAGAGAGGTAGACGCCGAAGCCGCCCACCACGCCGCGTTCGACGAGCTTGCGGCTGCGCCCCAGGTGGGCCGGCTGGAATTCCCGCCAGTAAACCGCGCTGATCAGGCCAAGTCCGACGACAAAGCGCGCACACGAGACCAGCCAGATGTTGCCGTAGCCCATCGCGCCCAGCGCGCGCACCAGCAGGACATTGGCCGTGAACGAAGCGGCGGAGAGCAGCATCAGGGCGACGGCACGCCGATGGTGCGGGTTGTTCATCGATTGACGGAGAACAAAAGACCGCGCCGAAGGCCGGCGCGGTCAAGCAGGGATAATCTGGGTGCGCCGATATTACAGGGCGTGTATGGCCGATTTACCCACGGCGAGGCCGGCTTCCTTGATGGCTTCGCTCATGGTCGGGTGGGCGTGGATCGTGCGGCCGAGATCCTCGGCGCTGCCGCCGTATTCCATGTGGGTGACCACTTCGCTGATGAGTTCGCCGGCGTTGGCGCCGAGGATTTGCGCGCCGAGGATCCTGTCGGTCTTGGCGTCGGCGATGATCTTCACAAAGCCGTCGGTCGCGTCGGCGGCGATGGCGCGGCCGTTGGCGGCGAAGTTGAACTTGCCGACATTGACGGCGCGGCCGGCGGCCTTGGCGGCGTCCTCCCCGAGGCCGACCGAGGCGACTTCGGGTTCCGTGTAGACGATGCCGGGCACGAGATCCCAATTGATGTGACCGGCCTTGCCGGCGATCCACTCGGCGACGGCGACGCCGTCCTCCTCGGCCTTGTGCGCGAGCATCGGACCGGCGACGACGTCGCCGATGGCCCAGATGTTCTTGGCGGTGGTGCGCAGGTGGTCGTCGACCTTGACGCGTTTTTTGTCGTCGAGTTGCACGCCGGCTTTGTCCAGGCCGAGGCCGTCGGTGTAGGGCCGGCGGCCGACGGCGACGAGCACCTTGTCGGCGGGGAAGGAGAGTTTCTCGTCGCCGCGCTCGGCGGTGAGCACGCCCTTGGCGAAGCCGGTGACCTTGGCGCCCGTCTCGATCTTGATGCCCTGTTTCGTCAGGAGGCGCGTGAAATTGCGGACGATGTCGTCGTCGAAGTTCGCGACGATCTTCGGCAAAAACTCGACGACGCTGACTTCGCTGCCGAGGCGCGACCAGACGGAGCCGAGTTCGAGGCCGATGGCGCCGCCGCCGACCACGACGAGTCTCTTGGGCACGCTTTGGAAATTCAGGGCATGGTCGCTGGAGACGATGCTCTCGCCGTCGAACTTCATGAACGGCAGCTCGACGGGCGCCGAGCCGGTGGCGATGACGAAGTGCGTCGCGGTCAAATCACGCGGCGGGGTCGCCGCGTCTCCAGATATCTGAATAGTGGTCGGTGAGGTGAAGGAGGCCGTGCCGGTGTAGATCGCGATCTTGCGCGCCTTCGCGAGGAGGCCGACGCCGCCGACGAGCTTAGTAACAACGGCGTCCTTCTTTTTCAGGATGGTGGGCAGGTCGGCCTCGACGGAGCCGAGCTTGATGCCGGATTCCGCGGCGTGGTGCTTCGCCCAGGCGAACTGCTCGCTCGAATGGAGCAGCGCCTTGCTGGGAATGCAGCCGATGTTGAGGCAGGTGCCGCCGAGCGTGGCGCGTTTTTCCACGAGGGCGACCTTCAGGCCGAGCTGCTGGGCGCGAAACGCGCACACGTAGCCGCCGGGGCCGCCGCCAATGACGATGACGTCGAAGGATTCAGAGGACATGATTAAGAGGTATTGGCCACAAAAAGCACAAAAGGCGCAAAAAGCTGAAAGGCAGACGGACCTTTTGTGCTTTCTGTGCCTTTTGTGGCATTGGGTTGGTTGTTAGATTCCGATCGCGAGACGGGCGGGGTCCTCGATGGCCTGCTTGACCTTGACGAGGAACGTGACGGCTTGTTTGCCGTCGACGACACGGTGGTCGTAGCTGAGCGCGAGATACATCATCGGACGGATGACGACCTGGCCGTTGAGGGCGACGGGGCGCTCGTTGATGGCGTGGAGGCCGAGGATGGCGCTCTGCGGGGCGTTGAGGATCGGGGTGGACAGCATCGAGCCGAAGATGCCGCCGTTGGTGATGGTGAACACGCCGCCCTCGAGATCGGTGAGCGCGATCTTGCCTTCGCGGGCCTTCTTGGCGGCGTCGGCGATGGCCTTCTCGACGTCGGCCATGCCGAGTTGGTCGCAATCGCGGACGACCGGGACCATCAGGCCCTTGTCGGTCGAGACCGCCATGCCGATGTCGTAATAGTGATTCTGGACGAGCGAGTCGCCGTCGAGGCGGGCGTTGATGCCGGGCACTTCCTTGAGGGCGAAGACGACCGCCTTGGTGAAGAAGGACATGAAGCCGAGCTTCACGCCGTGCTTCTTCACGAAGTCATCCTGGTATTTCTTCCGCAGCTCCATCACGGCGGACATGTCGCACTCGTTGAAGGTCGTGAGCATCGCGGCCTCGTGCTGCGCGGCGACCAGCCGGCCGGCGATGGTTTGCCGGAGCTTGGACATCTTGGTGCGGGTCTGGCGGGCGGAAGATTTCGTCGGAGTCGCGAGCAAGCTCGCTCCCACAGACGACGGCGGGGTCGCCGTCGCTCCAGTGGCGGCGGGTTTCTCGCTGGCGGTGAGCATGTCGCCTTTGGTGACGCGGCCGGCCTTGCCGGAGCCGGTGATGGTGGCCGGATCGATGCCGGTTTCGGCGGCGAGGCGGCGGACGGCCGGCGACTGTTCGTCAGATTTCGCGGGTGATGCTTCGCGGGATGAGGGCACCCCGCCCACAGGCGACGGCGGGGTCGCCGGCGCTCCAGAGACGGTTTCGTCGATGGTGGCGACGACCTGGCCGATTTTCACGTCGGTCCCGGCGGCGACACTGATGGTGATTTTGCCGGCGGCCTCGGCGCTGCCTTCCGCGGTGATCTTGTCGGTCTCGAGTTCGAACAGCGGCTGGTCTTTCTTGACCAAGTCGCCGTCGTTCACATGCCACTTGGCGAGGACGCCGGAGGTGATGGATTCGCCCATCGGGGGGATTTTGACTTCGATTGCCATGGGAGGGGGGGGAGATGAGAGAAAGGGCGCAGCAAGACTGCGCCCCTACGGGCTGGGTCAGATGGTGAAGGCTTGCTGGAGGAAATTGGCGAGCTGGTTGCGGTGGAGGGCAAGCACGCCGACGGCCGGTGAGGCGGCGGCATCGCGGCCGGCGTAGACGGCCTTGCGGCCGAAGATTTCTTCGAACTGCGGGGCGAGGTGGGACCAGGCACCCATGTTCTGCGGCTCCTCCTGGCACCAGACGAGGCGGTTGCTGCGGCCGTAAGCGTCGGCGATCTCCGCGAGACGGTTGCGGTGCAGCGGATAGAGCTGCTCGATGCGGATGATGGCCGTGTCCGTCACCTTGTTGCGTTCGCGATAATCGCACAGATCATAATACACCTTGCCCGAGCAGAAGATCGTGCGTTCGGTCTTTTCGGCGGCGATGGGGTCGTCGATGATTTCCTGGAAGCCGCCGTTGGTGAAGTCCTCGAGGCGCGACACGGCGGCCGGGTGGCGCAGGAGCGACTTGGGCGCCATGATGATGAGCGGCTTTTTGAAATCGCGCTTGGTCTGCCGCCGCAGGGCGTGGAAGAGCTGGGCGGGCGTGGTGAGGTTGGCGACCTGGATGTTGTTCTCGGCGCAGGCCTGCAGGAAGCGCTCAAGGCGGGCCGAGGAGTGTTCGGGACCCTGGCCCTCGTAGCCGTGCGGCAGGAGCAGCGTGATGCCGCTGTTGCGCTGCCATTTCGATTCGCCGCTGGCGATGAACTGGTCGATGACGACCTGCGCGCCGTTGGCGAAGTCGCCGAATTGCGCCTCCCAGAGGCAAAGCATGTCCGGGTAGTCGAGCGAGTAGCCGTAGTCGAAGCCCAGCACGGCGGCCTCGGAGAGTAGCGAGTTGTAGACGCAGAAATGCGGCTGATCGGGCGTGATATGGCTCAGCGGGGTGTATTTCGCGCCGGTCTCGACATCGCTGAAAACGGAGTGGCGGTGCGTGAAGGTGCCGCGTTCGCAATCCTGGCCGCTCAGGCGGATGGGCATGCCGTCGAGGAGCAGCGTGCCGAAGGCGAGCGCCTCGCCCATGCCCCAATCGTAGGGACCGCCGTGCTTGTGCGCCTCGGCGCGGCCTTCCATGAAGCGCCGGATCTTCGAGTGGACCTTGAATCCGGCCGGGACGGTGGTCAGGGCCGCAACCACCCGGTCGATCGTGGCGGCGCTCACAGCGGTGTTCACCGGCGTGTGGGTGAAGACGGGTTGGAAGACGGCGGTGGAGCCTTTGAACGCGGCGGTCGCGGAATGCTCGGCGGCGGCGGCCTTGCGCTTCTCGGCCTTGGCGGCCTCGCGGGCGCGGGCCTTGGTCAGGTTCTCCTCGAGCGCGGCGGAATACTCGGCCTTGATCGCCTCGCCTTCCTCGGCGGTGAGGCTGCCGGCGGCGATGAGCCGTTTGGTGTAGAGAGCGGAGACGTGCGCGTGTGCCGCGATCTTGCGGTAGAGCATCGGCTGCGTGAACGACGGCTCGTCGGTCTCGTTGTGGCCATGCTTGCGGTAGCAATACATGTCGATAAACACGTCGCGCTTGAACTGCACGCGGAAGTCCACCGCGAGCTGCGCCACCAGGCAGACGGCCTCGGGATCGTCGCCGTTCACGTGGAAAATGGGTGCCTCGATCATCTTGGCGACGTCGGTGCAGTAGCGCGTCGAGCGCGAGTCGGCCGGGTCGGTGGTGAAGCCGATCTGGTTGTTGATGACGAAGTGCAGCGTGCCGCCCGTGCGGTAGCCGGGGAGCTGGGAGAATTGCAGCGTCTCGGCCACGATGCCCTGGCCGGCCAGCGCGGCGTCGCCGTGGATCAGCAGCGGCATGACGGCGCGGCGCGTCTTGGTGTCGCCGCGGATGCGCTGCCGCGCGCGGGCCTTGCCCTCGACCACGGGGTTGACGATCTCGAGGTGCGACGGATTGGCGGCGAGCCGCACCTCGACCTTCTTGCCGGACGTGGTGGTGAGGATGGACTCGTAACCGAGGTGGTATTTCACGTCGCCGTCGCCGGCGACGGTGTCGGGAATGTAGTTCTCCGAGAACTGCTCGAAGAGCAGGTCGAACGACTTGCGCATGACGCTGCACAGGACGTTGAGCCGGCCGCGGTGCGCCATGCCCATGACAATCTCGTCGATGCCGGCGCCGGGGCAGTGATCGATCACGGCGTCGAGCGCGGCGATGATGGTCTCGCCGCCCTCGAGTGAAAAGCGCTTCTGGCCGACGTATTTCGTGTGCAGGAATTTCTCGAACAGCTCCGCCTTGTGGACGCGGCGGAGGATGCGGACCTTTTGCGGCTTGGTGAATTTCGGCTGGAGCTTCGTCGACTCCATGCGCTCCTGCAGCCAGCGGCGGCAGTCGGTGTCCTGGATGTGGGCGTATTCAACGCCGATGTGTCCGCAATACGTCTGCTGAAGGGCGGTCACAATGTCGCGCAGCTTCATCTGGCCGCCGCCGAGATAAGTGCCGGTGTCGAAGACCGAATCGAGGTCGGCTTCACTGAGGTTGAACTGGGAGAGCTGGAGCTTGGCCTGCGCGGGCGGGGGACCGCTGAGCGGATCGAGGTGCGCCTGAGTGTGGCCGATCGAACGGTAGGCGTTGATGAGGTAGTGGACGTGCGCCTGCTTAAGGCTGTCCTCGGTCAGGCTGCCGGCTGCTGCCGCCGCGGGCGGCTGGCCGCTGTTGCCGAGCGTGAAGCCTTGGAAGAATGCGCGCCACGTCGGGTCGACCGACTCGGGGTTGTCGAGCCAGCGCTGGTGGTATTCCTCAATGAGGCCGGCGTTGGCGCTCTCGGAAACAGAAACGGGTTTCATGGACGGGAGTGGTGGAAAGGGACCGACGCTGCGCATTGGCGGGGAGGCCACGGTGAGCGAAGAAGGGCAGCGGAGCACCCGGGGTGGGCAGAGACAAGTTGATTTGGGACAGGCGGGAGTTGATAAACGGGGAATTATGCCGAAGCTGTGGGCCGATTAAGCAAAATTACTTCCCGCTCCCCAACATGCCAGAAACCAAAATCAAAGCGGCGCTAATCCGGTTGCTCGCCGGGATAAAGAATTCTGATGGCGGCGCCATCTCGTCGGCCTTGAGCGAGCTCGATGATTTGCTCGCGGCGCACCAAGCCACGCTGCACCCGCAACTCGCGCATTTCCTTGCCGGGCGCAGCTATGCCAAGGCGCTGGTGTATCTGGGCGGTGCGGACGAGCTTGGGGCCAGGCCGGCGTCGCCTCCCGGCGGCTGCGGAGGCGGCCATGAGTGACACCGGCAAAATTTCCACGGATGGCGGGCAATCGCTCGGCCAGAATCCGTTTGGCGCGTTGAGTGGCGCGGGTTTGCCGGCGGCTGCCCCGCAACCGGTCGCGAGCAAGCTTGCTCCCACCAAGACACCGGCGAAGAACCGCGGTCGCGTGGACATCCTGCGCGAAACCGCCGGGCGCGGCGGCAAGACCGTGACGGTCGTCACCAACTTCATCGGCATCGGCTTGCCCGAAAAAGAGCAGCTCGCGAAGAAAATGCGGAATGCCTGCGGCGCGGGCGGCACCGTCAAGGACGGCCGCATCGAGATCCAAGGCGACCGCCGCGAGATCGTCGCCCGTATCCTCACCGAAGCCGGCTTCCGCCCGGTGTTCGCGGGCGGGTAAGCGGCGAATCAGGCAGGACCCCCGCCGGCCGGCCTCTTGACATCATGTCATTTGATGCTTTGATGCCGGCATGAGAACGACCCTGACCTTGGAGCCCGATGTGGCCGCCCGGCTGAATGCCGAGGCGGCGCGCTTGGATCTGGCCTTCAAGGCGGTGGTGAACGACGCGCTGCGCCGCGGGCTGAAGATGCCGACCAAATCAGCCCGGCGTTCCGCCTACGCGGTCAAGCCACTGAAGCTGTCGTTCCGGCCCGGCATTGACACCGACAAGCTCAACGAGCTGGCCGATGAGCTGGAGAACGGCGCCCTCGTAAAGAAGCTGCGGCCGTGATCATCCCTGACCTCAACCTGCTGGTTTACGCGCACAACCAGGCCGACGGCCGGCACGCTTCGGCGCGCGAGTGGTGGGAGGCGGCGCTCAACGGCGATGAGCCGGTCGGCTTGGCTTGGGTGACGTTGCTGGGCTTCGTCCGGCTGACGACCAGCCGGCAGGTCCTGCGGGAGCCATTGCCCGTGGCCGAGGCGACAGCCATCGTCGAGGAATGGATCGATCAGCCGGTCGTGCGCGTGCTGGTGCCCGGGCGGGAGCACGCGCGGCACTGCTTCGGCTATCTGCGCAAGCTGGGCGTGGCCGGCAACCTGACGACCGACGCCCACCTGGCCGCGCTCGCCTTCGAGTATCAGGCGGAACTGCACAGCACCGACACGGATTTCGCACGATTCCCGGGCTTGCGCTGGCGCAACCCGCTGGAGCGGAAAAAACGAAAATGATCGCCGGCACGGTGCAGGACGGCCGCATCGAGATCCAAGGCGACCGTCGCGAGATCGTCGCCCGTATCCTCACCGAAGCCGGCTTCCGCCCGGTGTTCGCGGGTGGTTAGCCATGCAAGAACCGCTGCCTGTTAAATCGATTCTCGATATGGCGTTTCTTGGCAGAAAGGTTGCCGAAGGTAAACGCAGCCCCAAGGAGTTTTTCGAGCTTTGGCCAGACCTATCGAAAAAGGAAGACTGGGACGTCACCGAGCTTTGGTTCCAGGTCCAGTATTTTGAGAACGATGTCGTTCACGATCCTTGCAGTGCGGAGTTTTATCGTGAACAGATTCTTAAGCTCGCGAATCTGCTGGAGGAGCGATTTAAAGTGAAGTGGCGCAGCAAAGAAGATGACTGACTCGGGCGTGGCCGATTTGAAGCTTTAGGCCGCCAGGCCCGCGGCGAGGGCAAGCGCGCTTTTCGCGCGGTTCATGATGTAGAGGTGGTAGCCGGGGGCGCCGTTGGCGAGCAGGCCGCGGATCTGGTTGAGCGCCCATTCCAAGCCGATCATCTCGACGACATCCGAGTTCTCGGCGGCGACTTCGAGCCGGGTGACGAGTTGTGCCGGCAGGCTGGCGCCACACATATCGGTGAAGCGTCGCACTTGCTTCAGCGAGAGAACAGGCATGATGCCGGGCACGATGGGCACGGTGATACCGGCGGCGCGGCATTTTTCAACGAAGCGGTAATAGGCGGTGTTGTCGAAAAAAAGCTGCGTGGTGACGAACGCCGCGCCGGCGTCCACCTTGCGGCGCAGATTGGTCAGGTCGGCGTCGAGGGAGGCGGCTTCGGGGTGTTTTTCCGGATAGCCGGCGACGCCGAGGCAGAAGTCCGCGTGGCGCGCCTTCAGCAGCGCGACGAGTTCGTTGGCGTTGCTCAGGCCGTCGGCGGCGGGGCGGAACTGGGTGTCACCCTTCGGCGGATCCCCGCGCAGCGTCATGATATTCCTGAAACCGGCGCCATGGAGCTGGTCGGCAATCTCGCCGAGTTCGGCGCGCGAGTGGCCGACACAGGTCAGGTGCGGCATCACGGTGAAACCGAAATCGTTTTTTAGCATCGCGCAGGCCTTGGCGGTGCGGTCGCGCGTGGTGCCGCCGGCGCCGTAGGTGACCGAAACAAAGTCGGGCGCGATGGACTTGAGCGCCGCAGCGGTCAGGCGCAGCGATTCCATCCCGGCATCATCCTTGGGTGGGAAAAATTCCAGCGAGCGCACGGTGCGCTTCGAGGCGAGCAAGTCGGAGATGGGCCGGTCGGCAGTCATTTCGGAATCAATGCATCTGGATTCGATGATGTGTAAAGCAAAGACTGTGGCCTATTGTCCGGGCAAGACAGCGGTCGTCACTTCCAGAATGATATGGGAATCCGTCGCGGCCAGAGGGTTAAGAATAAAATACGGCGCTCTCCACCGGGCGTGGGTGCGGATAAACTCCGTGGTCGGACCTGACTTGGTGAGCACCAGATAGCGAAAACCCGACTGCTGCCAACGCAGGGCGATCTGCTTGGGTTTGATCCTCTCGTCAAACAACCAGGCGACGTCGGGAGTCCAGAGCGGAACCGCTTCGGTGCCGATGGGGGCAAAGACCCGGGGCAGCCCGGCGTTGTCCGTGATGATGCGGTTGCGCTCCGGGAGAGGCTTGAGTTTTTCCAGCAACTGCTGCTCCTGAGTTCGCACCGAGGCGATAAACTGCCCGCCGGCCTGCGGCCAATCGCGCCACGCCACGTGATAGGGGTTTTCCGGCAGAAGCAGTGTCTTCGGCAGCGCTTCGACGGATAACAGGGCGATCACCACGGCCACATCTTTGGCTGCGGTGGGGAGCTGGATGAACAGCCCGAGGGCGTAGGCGGCAACCACGACCAACAGGGCGAGGGCGGGACTCAGCACGCGCAACGAATAAAACAAACCGCCCGCAGTGTAGAACACCGACATGAACCAGAGCACGATCATCAGACCCACAAACCAGCCGACGATTCGCGCCTCCGCCAGGCGTTGCCTTAGCAGCACTACGAGCGCGACGAAACCCACGCTCGCCGGCAGTGCCCAGAGCAACGCGTATCGGCCCAACGCCAGCCAACTCCCCGACGACCCGATGCTGAAGCCGTGTGCTCCGCGGAAAAGATCGTTCCAGTCCACGAAGGCCCGGTTCACCGGTAGCAATCCGCCGAGATTCAGACTGTAGATCGGATTGCCGGTCAGGATCAGCGCCCGCAACGGCCAGACGCAGGCGAGAGGCAGTGCAACCGCCGCGAGGAGCGCCACACGCCGCTTGGGCAATTGCAGGGACCACGCCGCCGCGACCGCCGCCACGGCAAACACCGGGCCGTATTCCCGCGTGCTCGATCCCGCGACCGCGAAAATAGCGACGAGCACCGTCCAGCCCCGACTGTGTTCCACCCGGAGATGATGCAGGCACCAGACGAGCCCGACGATCGCCACGGCGGTCAGGCCGGTTTCCTGGCCGATGAGCACCGACCACGTGAGCAACGGGCACGCCGCGGCCAGCAGCACCGCGCGACGCGCGACCAACTCGCCGCCCCAGCGGCTGCCTAGACGCCAGATGAGCTCGTGCAACGAAAACAACTGCAGCGCGACCACCGGGGAGGTCCACAGCGCGTGCTTGCTGCCGGCGCAGGCGTAGGTCCACGCGTAGAGGCTGGCGATGCCCGGAGGAATGCTCTCGGCCCAAAAGTAGCGGACAAAATCCGCTCCGCTGCGCGGCGGATAAAAATCGAGCGTGCCGAACCGCAGCATCTGTTCGGCCAGGTAACTCCAGCGGAAATACACGTCGGGCCCGCTGAGAGGTTGCAACACCAGCCGGTAAGCGACCACCAGCCAGAAAGCCAGGTAGAGCGGCAGCCACGGACCCATTCGCGTGAAACAGGAGAAGGAGGAATTGAGTTCGGTCAGGCTCGGACGCACCCGCACCAACCGCAGCACCACCGACACGAGCGCCAGCGCCGCGACGAGCGTGAGCAGGGAAATCTTGAAGCCCGTGCAGGCGAAGACCAACACGACCACATACAGCACCGCGCTGGAGGTGACGAACGCACTCGCCAGCGACCACGGCAGCCGCAGCGCGCGCAACACCATCGAGCCCGGCACCAGCAAACCGGCGAGCAGGAGGGCCAGCCGGAACGGGGACTCGATAAGGACGGGCAAATCCATGCGACGCCCCGATGGCTAGCAGGCGCAGCCGACGTTGCAACGCTGACGTAAGGCGGATCGTCGACCGCAAGGCATGCTCCGCCGACCCAAAGAAAACCACGACTCCGTGATGGAGTCGTGGTTGGTGTGAACTGCGGCTTCGCTCAGAAAACAATCCAGGCTTCGAGATAAAGCGTGTTGTTGTCGGACGCCTTGGCGCCGGCTCCGTCGTAGTCGGTTTTCGCCCCGTCGAAGCGGTTGTAGGCCACGTATTGGAGCGAGAATTTGACATTGCTGCGGGACCAGAAGGCCGGACCGGTTCCCTTGTTGAGCGGCATATAGTCGGCTTGCAGAATGAAGCCGTCGCTGTTGGGCGAGCCGTTCGCGCTGTCCCCATACAGGGCCGCATCGGCGCCACCGGTGATGGAAAAATACTGCGCGGTCAGCCCGTAGGTCTTGTCGTAAAGATAGCTGGCGGTGAGCTTGAAGCTGTCGAGGGAGTCGGACCCGTTGGCGGTGTTGCCGAGCGCCTCGCTGGCGGACCAGCCTTGGTGTTCATGGATCCAGGAGCCCATCAACGCGAGGTCACCGTGGGCGGTGGGGAGTTGGTATTGGGAATCCAGCCCGAAATCGGTGACGCGGTCGGTGCCCGCGCTCGTGTCGCGCCCCGGATAGGTGGAAGAGGACATGCCGAAGGCACCGAATTCCCAGCGACCGTCGCCGACCGGTTTTTCGTAGGCCAGGCGCCAGTAGGGGGCGAGGCCGTTGATCTGGGCTTCGCCGGCGGGATCGACGCCCATGGATTTCTGAAAGCTGGAGGAGAGGGTCTGGTAGCCGCCGACATCAAAATAGAAACGGTCGTTGACCAGCGCATAGGCGCCCATGCCGCCGACCTGCTGACCGAACCCGCCCTCGATCATCGTTGCGGCGGCGGGTCCGGGGGCGAGGCCCGAACCGCTGAACGGATAACCGAACGCCGGCGTGCTGTTCCAGGGATCCTGCAGGGTCGGGTTGTTGTTCCAATAGACGCCGTAGACGACGTCGCTGTCCTTGATCTCCGCCTTGTCGGAGAATCGCAGTTCCATGTTGTCCCAAGACCAGGCCTTGCCCACGCCATCGTAGGTGACCTGGGCGAAGATACCGAACTTGTTGGCGAGCGTCGCGCCGTCGGAGCCGAACAGGCTCTTGGCATACGGACCGAACAGGCGGCCGGCATAGAACACACTCGCCTGGGTCAGGGCGGTGTTGTTGTTCTCGCTGAATCCGGGCGCGGCGCCGCCGGCCTGCGGGGCGCTGGTGTGCGTATAGGAAGGCATCAGCATGACGGCCAGCGGCGGCAGGCTGGTCTCATCCGTGCCCTCCGTGTAGCCGGTCAGTTTGAACGTGCGACCGAACTGGTTGAGCATCGGAAACGACGTGTGGCAGGCCGTGCATTGCATGTTCAACTGCCGGGCGAAGCTTGGCACGGCTCGGGCCGTGGCCGGTCCGAGGGCGAGGGCAGCGGCCAGCAGCAGTGTGGTCAGCCCCAAGGACGCGGGGCGCCCGTCATGGGTGAGGGGGGATTGGCCCCGGGTTTGTTCATGGGATGTCTTCATAGGTATGGGCGGTTAAGGGGTCGCTGTGGTGGCGGGAAGCGGAGGAGGTGATCGGTGCGGCGGGCGGGTTAGAAATCGAGGGCTTCGTCCTTCTTTTTCAGGCTCATCACGAAGGCGGCCAAATCGTTCAGTTCGCCTTCCTGGATCGTGCCGCGCCACGGCGGCATGTAGAGCGGCGGCGGCGGCCGGTGCGGATCGAGTGGGGCGATCTCGCGCTGACCGCGCAGGATCAGGGCCTTCAACTCTTCCAGGGTGTATCCGTCGGCGACATGCTGCAGGTTGGGCACCTGCTCGGCGGTCTTGGCGTTCGGGTTCGGCACCCCGCCACTGCCTTCGGGGCCGTGGCAGCCGGCGCAGCCGTATTTGCGGAAAACCTCCCGGCCGCGCTCGACCGGCGTGATGAGTCCCGGCAGACTGAGAGCGACCTGCTGATCGCGCAGGTGCAGGAGGAATTCGGTCAGGGCGCGCGTCTGGCTTTCGGTGAAACCGAATTTCGGCATCACGGAGCCGGGAGTGACGGACTGCGGGTCGCGGAAATGGCGCATGATCCAGTCGGGCGACCGGCGGAGGCCGACATCGTCCAGCACCGGGCCGATCTTGCCGCCCTGGCCGTTGACCGTGTGGCAGCCGATGCAGCCTTTCTGCTCGAAGAGCCGGCGGCCTTCCGCGGCGCTGGGGATGACCTTCATCGACGCGTAATAGCCGGGCAGGCTGGGTCCGGTCTGGCTCAGCATGAACAAGGTGATCGCCTCCAGATCGGCCGCGTTGAGTTTTTGGGGCGGCATGCCGGAGCCCGGCGTGACGGAAGCCGGATCGGTGAAATGCTTTTTCAGCCATTCGGGTGAACGTCGGGCGCCCACGGTGTCCAGCACGGGCCCGATCACTCCGCCCGTGCCGCCGAGTTTGTGGCAGCCGCGGCAGCCGGTGGTTTCAAAAACGCGTTCGCCACGGGCCAGCTCCGGAGCGGCGGGATTGTCGGTGGCCTGGTGGCACTGGCCGCAGGAGGCCTGGATGTAGCGCAGCGGCAGCATGGGTTCATCCCAGTGCGGCACGTGACCATGGGCGGCCTCCGTTGTCGTGGCGCGACCCTGGCCGCGGTGGCAGACGGTGCAGCCGAACTTGTCGAACGGGTGCTGCTCGTGATGGGGGTGGTAGGCCAGCGGCTGCGGATAGCCGCCGTAACTGGGATCCTCGGAAGCGATGTGGCACGTGGTGCAGCGATCCACCCGGTTGAGTTCGGGCAGCACGATCTGCCGGATCTGCACCGGTGTGCTTTCGGCGAGCAGCCGTTGCTGCGGCGTCGTGGCGCGCTTGAGCTCCTCCTTCACGAACCGCCGCTGGTAGGTTTTCCAGTCGCGGAACTGATCCTTGTAGTAGCCGAGCACCACCAAGGCGCACACCAGCACGCCGAGGAAGATAAACAGGCCGTAATATTTGCGCGGGGTCTCGGGCATGTCAGGGTCCCTCCTGCAGGGTCGGGGTTTCCTTCCACGGCACCTGCCACGACCAGTTGGGGCCGCGGAAATAGGTTCCGATGATCGTCAGCACGACCATTACAAAAAGCAGGACGCTGAAGATGGTGTTGGCGACGGTGCGCTCGCGCGCGAACCATTGGCCGACGCCCGCCCGGCTCCGGTCGAGGTAGGGCACCAAGGCCAGCACCGCCACCAGCAGGCCCGGGACGACGACGCCGCCCCAGAAGGCCGAGTAGCTGACCAGTTCCTGCAGCCCGAGGAAATACCAGGGAGCCTTGGCGGGATTGGGCGGGTGGATCGGGTTGGCAAACTGCTCCAGCGGTGCGTTCCAGAAGATCGCCAGGCTGAGCACGAGCGCGAGCACCGCGAGGAAGACGAGCAGTTCGCGAAAGAGCAGGTCCGGCCACGAGAACACGAGGTCTTCCTGGTTCACGCCGACCTGCGGGCTCGTGCCCCGGGCCAGTTCCATCAGGCCGTAACTCTTGTTGGTGGGCAGCTGGCCGGCATCGATCTGCTCGACGATGTCCGCCGCTTCATCCGGCCGGGCCAGGCCGCCGTCCTTGCGGACGCGCCAGATATGCACGGCGATCATCAGGCCGGCCACGGCGGGCAACAGGATCACATGGAGCGCGTAGAAGCGGATCAGCGCTTCCTGCCCGACGACATTGCCGCCCAGGAGCAGGTATTTCAGTTTTGGGCCGATGAGCGGCGCGTAGGAGGCGATGTTGGCGCCGACGGTGATGGCCCAGAAGGCGAGCTGGTCCCACGGCAGCAGATACCCGGTGAAGCTCAGCCCTAGCGTGACGAGGAAGAGTCCGATGCCGAGCAGCCAGTTGAATTCGCGCGGCCGCTTATACGCACCGGTGTAGAAGACCCGGCACATGTGCAACATCACGCACGCGACCATCAGGTGGGCGGACCAGCGGTGCATGTTCCGGATGAGCAGGCCGGCGGAGACGACGTATTCGAGATCCTTCATCGCGTTGTAGGCGCGTTCGGTGCTCGGCACATAGTAGAACATCAGGAGCACGCCGGTGATGATCAGGATGGCGAAGAGGAAAAGGGAGATCAGGCCGAGCCCGAACGTGGTCGAGGCCTTGAGTGTGCGCCGCTGCACCTTGGCCGGCTGCAAGTGGAGCAGGAAGCTGGAGACCATCGCCTGCGCGCGGCTGAGATTGCTCCGCGGCACACCGACCCGAAACACCGAACGTCCGAGACTGGTCTGCTCGAACCACCGCCAGAATCGGATGGGGAAGGGTGTTTTCATACGACGAAATATTGGTCGGCTTTGACGATCTGGCCCTTGTCGACCAGTAGCCTCTGATCCTTGCTCATGGTGACGAGAAACCAGGTCAGGGCCCGCGGCGCCGGGCCGCTGGTGACCTTGCCCTGGGTGTCGAAGGTGCTGCCATGGCAGGGGCAGTGGAACCCCTCGCCGGCGTGATTGACCGTGCATCCGAGGTGGGTGCAGACGGCGGACAGGCAGCGGAAGGTGTTGCCGCGGCGGAGGAGGAAAACGCGCTGGTCCTCGATGAAGGTGATCGAGCCGTCGGGAAATTCGTCCGGCCGCCCCGCTTTGAAGCGCTGATCCGGTTCGTAGAGGACGTTGGGCACGAGGAAGCGGACAGCGCCGCCGACGGCGGCCAACCCGGCAAATCCGCCGGCGATCCAGCCGAAGGCGAGGGCGATGAACCCACGACGGGTGAGGTCAGAATTGGTGGGAGGTGGTTTCATGTCAGGCAGGCAGAAGATCGACGCGCTCCATGGTGATGGCTCCGGTGGGGCAGCGGGCGGCGCACAAGCCGCAGCGGATGCACCGCAACTCGTCCTTGATGATGGCCCCCTGTTCGCCGGGCAGCGGCGGCCGCCCGTAACGGGCCAGCACGGCTGACTGGAGCTGCGCATCCCCGCGCAACCGGGCGATGTCCACCAGGCGCAGGCAGGATTCGGGACAGACGTCGGCGCAGCCGCCGCACAGGATGCACTCGTCGCCGTTGAACACCGGGCCCATGTGACATTTCAGGCAGCGTTCGGCCTGCAGTCGGGCTCCGGCCTCAGGGAACGTATGCTCCACCTCCGCGATGCCGATGCGGCGATCCAGCGGAAGCATGGGGGGCGACAACCGGGGCAGCATTTCATAACCCGACCGCAGCGGGAAGCGGTGGGTCGGATAGGAGGTGATGCGGGCCGTTCGCGGTTCCGACGGAACCTTGCCGGTGAGGTAGGTGGCAATGGAACGGGCGGCCCGCTTGCCCTCGGCAACCGCGGTGATGATGATGCGGGGTCCGAAGGCGACGTCGCCGCCCGCGAAGACATCGGGTCGCGAGGTCGCCAGGGTGCGGAGTTCGGTTTGCAGCGTGCCGCGTGGCGTGACCTTGAGGTTGTCCTCCGGCCGAATCCAACTCAGGTCGGCGGTCTGGCCGATCGCCAGCACCACCGTGTCGCAGTCGACGGCTTCCTCGCTGCCTTCGATGAACTGCGGGTTGAAGCGCCGGTTCTCGTCGAAGACGCGACTGCAACGCACCAGCTCGATGCCTTTGAGCTGGCCGTCGTGCCCGTAGATGCGCTTCGGGCCGTAACGCGTGTGCAGACGGATGCCTTCCCGCTCGGCCTCCTCGATCTCCTCGTGCGCGGCGGGAATCTCATCGAGGCTTTCCA
>Ga0208272_100239_pt1 | contig 28233 bp, 24 predicted proteins | sample LakWasM129_HOW14_2_FD_183939 | JGI IMG/M metagenome (GOLD analysis project Ga0208272, IMG submission 183939) | Freshwater sediment methanotrophic microbial communities from Lake Washington under simulated oxygen tension - Sediment Metagenome... | ecosystem: Environmental > Aquatic > Freshwater >... | reverse complement strand
ATCCCCATCGGGTGGCGGAGAAACCAAACCGGAGGCCTTCTTCGCCGCCTGGGATTGGCCGACAAAAAGGCCGCCCCCCGAAGGGTCGGCCGAGGCGCGAAACTTCCGAGGGACGCTAATTTTTGACAGCCGGCGATGGCGCCTTGTTCTTCTTGCCGGCCTTGCGCGGTTTCGCGGCGACCTGATTCACCACCGCCCCGCCGGGCGTGACGTTGATGGTCGCGATCGGAGCGACCACCGGCGTTGGCGGAGCGGCGACGGGAGCCGCGGACGGGACCGCGACCGAAGTGGGAGATTGGGCATTCATGTTGGTTTCGTTGGTATTCATTTTATTATTAATGCGCCCGGCCGATGAATGGACCAGGCGTGCCGCAACGCTACGCCCGGCCGGTCTCCGGTTCCCCGCAACGATTGCAAATCACCGCGCATCTCTTGTGCGCGGCAACATGACGCGGTCCGTGCTGTTGTGTCGCACCAACCGCAAATCGGATTGCACGGCAGGGAGTAGCGATGCCGCCGCGCAACAGAACCGGAAAACCTCAAGCAACCGCCCGCGGACAAGGGACGCCTCGGTAGGATTCAACTTCACCGATTCATTCGATCCTGTCGTGCCATGCAATTTTTGCCGCCGGTTTCAGGTGCGGCGCACGATCACGGATAAAAGCATCCCTTAATCCCCGGCTCCGGCAGACTTAGCGTTCGGCCGAAGCTGCTGGCACGGGCGATGCATTTTTCAAAAGCAACTCTTCTCGCCATGCTTTCCGCTCACGACCCGATCCTGTTTCGCCAGCTACCGATCATCGCGCAGATCATCCAGGATGAAACATGGCTGGAGGGCGAACGCCGGCGCGCCCCCGTTTCTTCCGATGATCCCGTGGTCCGGGAGAAAGTCTGCTCCATCGTGCTCACCATCGGAGCGAGCATGCGCGAACAACTGAGCCAGCAGGTTGCCGGGCAGGGCCAAGACCAAGCCGCCTGAGAATCTCCCCAACCTCAACCTCCTTCAATTCTCATGAACGGAAATGACGCATTCAGACGATGGGATCGCTTCCGCCCGGCTCGACGAGCCGGTGCACCGGGCGCTCAAACTCCACGCCGGCCTGCTCCAGCTTGCGGCGCACCGGTTGCAAGAACTCGGCTCCCATTTCCTCGAGCCGGAAGGTCACATCCGCCCCCTCCACGCTGGTGAGGAAAACGATCATGTCGGCCAGTTCCATGATGTTCTCATCGGTGAAATGTTCTTCGATCACCGCCTGGCTGCCCTCCAGCGCGGTGAGCACCGGCCAGTAGCGTTCCGTCGCGGGATCGGCGGGCTGCAGACAAACCAAGCCGCGCAACCCGGCGTCGGCGAGGCGCGACACCAGCCGGTCGAGATGCCAATAGGCAAAAGCCAGGTTGGCCAGGCGCGCCTGCCGCAGGAGCGCCTCACGTTGAAGTAGGAGTTGGGAGAGTTTCATGACGATTCCTCCGCGCGGCCGTCCGCATTGGTTGATGGTTGGACTGTTCGTTGGCCCGGTGCCCTCTGCGACGCGGTGCCCGATCCTAACCCTGCCCTGACGATTCCAGACCCTGACCCTATCTGGCTTAATCACTCACGCAGTCGTCTCTCAGTCGTAACGTTGAACTCAAATCACGATCCTAACCGTGCATCTGAACACTGACTGATCTCTATTCAACCCATCGTCACAATCGCCCCGTTCGCAAGATGAATCTGAAGCGTCGGCTAATGTGGTGCCCCAGAAATAACCTGCATTGGTAGGTCGGGCTTTACGCCCGACGTTCAGACTGTCGGAGATAAACTCCGACCTACACCGGTTGTTTCACGCAAGAATTTTTTGGGACATCACGCTAGCGCGCGGGATTCCGTTTCGCCGCCGGCGCCGTGCGCGGCAGCGACCACTCCAGAAAGGCGGGCAAGGCCCGCGCCCAGGTCGCCTCGTTGTGCTCGCCGTCGGGCAGTTCGACGTATGCCAGATCGGTGCCGCGGCGGTAGCCCCGACGCTCCAATTCGGTCAGCAACTCGGTGGTGTCCTGGATCGCATCGATGACGCCGTTGCCATCGCGATCGTCGGTCTCGTCCTTTTTGCCCGCTTCGAACCAGAGCCGCAGCCGCGGCGGCGGTGACGTCTCGCGCACCCGCCGGTGCGCAAGGCGCGACTGCTGTTTCGCCGCCGGCGACGAATCGTCGCCGCGCCACCAGAACGATCCGGAGAATATTCCGGCGAACCCGAAGACTTCCGGATGCCGCCACGCGAGATCGAACGCCGCGAGTCCGCCCAACGACGAGCCCATGACACCGGTGCGAACCGGATCGGCCGCCACGGCATAACGGGCTCTCACCGCCGGCAACACCACCTCGACCACGAAGCGCTGAAACGCCGCGGCCTTTTTGCCGCGACCGGCGTAATCCGGCAGGCCCGCCAAACCGTATTCGTCGAGGCGCTCCTTGCCCGCCGGTATCGCCACCACGAGCGGCAAAGCGCATTGCCCCTTGGCGGCGAGTCCCGCGACCGCCTCCTCGAGCCGCCACGCCTTCATCATTTGCCCGTCCAATGCCACCAGCACGGGCGTGGTCGGGGTTGCGCCGCCGGGCGGCAGATAGACTCTCACCTCCCGCGACGCCAGTCCGCCAAAATCCAGCCCCGGCATCGTTTCGATCTGCGCCCCGCGAATCGCCGGGCCCAGCAGGAGAACGCCCAGCCACGTCCTGAAGAATTTATCAGCGCGCATACGCCTCTTGTGCGCACTCGGGGCACGGAGGCAAGCCGGCCTTGCCTCGGTCAGGCCTTGGGCCGTTCCCGGACGGAATCAGTCACCGGGCGTTTATCCTGCGCGAGCAAAGGCGCCGCCGCCGACGGCTTGGCGGGCTGGGCTGCCACGGCACTGACCGCCGGAGGAGTTGGTGCGGCCGTTTGCGGGACGCTCCAATAAACCACGCGACCGTGAAAGAGGGTCACCTCGCCGGCGTGGTCGAAATACCAGACCTCGTAACCGTGTCCCTTGTTCTGGACGAGCGGCTGTCCCAGCAACGCGAGCGCCTGCCTGGGAGTCAGACCGGCCTTCAGACCCTGCCAATCTTCGCGCGCCGAAACCGACGCGGTGAGCGTCAGCAGGACGAGGAGAGTGGACAGGATTTTTTGCATGGCAGATTTGAAAACCATATCGTCCCCAATCTCCAGCCGGCACAGCGACACGCCGGGCATTCACTCATTTTTAGCCTTCGGTTCACGGCTCCTGAGAGGATTCCGACTGCGGACTGGGTAATAGCCCCCGACTTTCGGATGCATTGTCCCACCCGAGGACAAAATATGCGCAGCGCCACGCGCCCCGAGGTAATGAATGGCCGCGGCCCGTCCGTCTCCCGGCGCGACGCTGTCCGGGCCGGACCGGTTCAGGTCTTCTTTCGCTGTTGCTCCTTGAAACAGTCGGCGCACATGCCGTGCGTGAACTGGATCTGGCTGTGCGACGCGAAATAATCCTCCACCTGCTGCCAGTAGCCGTCGTCATCCCGCACCTTCTTGCACCACGAGCAGATGGGCAGCAACCCGGACAGCGCCTGGACCTCCGCATGGGCGCTGGAAAGTTCCTCGTGCCGCAACTGAAGATTGGCGATCAGGATGCTGACAAACAGCGCGACCATGAAGAAACTCACCTCGAGGTCGCCGACTATCTGCAGCGTGTCCCCCGCCTCGTCCCACCCGCGCACCGCGAAAAGCGCCGCCAGGATCACCCGCAGGCAATGGAAGATGCCGTGCATCAGGAACGCCTTGGCCGGAGCCACGATCGGCTGCCAGAAGAACTTGGGCGCCTTTTGCAGGCACCACGCGGAAGCCAGCGAGAGTCCGGCCCAGATGACGCCATTGAACACCATGCGCCAATCGGAGTGCGGCCCCTGCGCCAGAAAATAAACCAGGCCCACGGCGTGAACCAACAGGATCGCCCCGACAAGTTTCCATTGCCGCGGCACCTTCGCCGTGCGCTGGGCGCCGAGATACAACGCCGCCTGACCCAGGGTGACGAGCAGCGTCGGAGCCAGCCGCCCGGCCCAGTAAGGGAGCATGGGGCGGGCGGCGAACAAGATGTCAGCGACGGTCATCACCCACGCCGCGAGCATCCAGTAAAGCATCATCGCGGAACGCCCCTGCCGGAGCCAATAATGGGTCATCAGGCCGGCGAGAATGACGCCAATGACGATGTTGGTGAGGTATGTGACGGTCTCCTGACCCATGGGCGGTCCGACGATGACCTGAATGGGTTTCTTGGAAAGAGATTTCGACGGCGACGGAAGCCAGTCCACTTGACCGACCGCCAGCTGTCGCACGCCGGTTTGCGTCTTGCTCGGATTTAACGCGCAACCAGACTCACTCGTGTCGCGCGTTCCGCGCCCCACCTCCCCCATCCCCAACCTGTCCTGCCCCATGTCCATCCCCACCCGCTTCCTGAACCGCTCGCTCTTCGCCGCCCTGGCCGTGCTGTTGATCTCGGCCACCGCGCCCAATGCCCCGGCAGAGCCCGCCACCAAACCGACCGACGCCGGCAAGGCGGTCATCCGCATCAATGCCGGCGCCGCTGCCGAGCATAAGGACGCCGACGGCAACACGTGGCTCGCCGACCAGGGTTTTCTCGGCGGCGATGTGGTCGACCGCGATACCGATCTGAAGATCGCCAATACCACGATTCCCACGATCTATCGCACAGAACACTACGGCATGGATGGCTTCACCTACAAGCTGCCGAACGGCAAATACACGGTGAAGCTGCATTTCGCCGAGACCTACGAGGGCATCGACGGGGCCGGCCAGCGCGTGTTTTCTTTCACCGTCGAAGGCCACGAGTTCAAGGATTTTGATGTCTTCGTCAAAGCCGGCGGCATGCAGCGCGCCTACGTCGAGACCGTCAATGTCGAGGTCACCGACGGCAAACTGGACATCACCTTCACGAGCAAGGTCGACAATGCCGAGATCAACGGCATCGAGATCATTCCCGCCCCTTGAGCCGTTCGCCGGCACCGTCCCGACCGGCGGTCACCGCGGTGGGCCTCAGGCGGCAGCGGATGCAGAGCGGGCCTGCAGGTGAGCCATGATCAGCTGCGTGGCCTCGGGCAGCGGCACCTGGGCGGTGTTGATCACGAGATCGTAAGCCGCGGGATTCTCCAGCTTCGTGTCGAATTGGGCCGAGACATAGCGACGGCGCGCCGCGTCGCATTTCGCATTGTGCACCCGGGCCTCGGCCTCGGTGGTGCCGAACCGCTGCGCATAATACCGCGCCCGGTGCTCGACTGGCGCCACCAAGCGCACATGGATGCCCCCGGCAAGACCGGCGGTGGCGAAATTGGCCCCGCGCCCGACGAGGATCACCTGCCCGCCCATGGCCAGCCGCCGCATCGTCTCCTTGGTCTTTTGCATGAGCTCCCAGAGATTGGGATGCAGCCCGACGATCTCCCCGATGGTCGCGTGCACCTCGGGCACCTTGTCCTCGGGCAGAAACCGGGCCAAGTCCTCGGGCAGGTGGTTCGATTGCAGCATCTGATTGATGATGTTGCCGCCGAAAATGCTCCAGGACTTCCCCGCAGCCGCCCCGAGGCTCAGTTGTTCCGCGAGGAGCTGGGCGAGCCGCGAGCCTCCGGCGCAGGACTGGCGGGCGATGGTGATGAACGGAGCCGGCGGCTTGATCCAAGGCGACGGGGAATCGCGCAACTGGGAACTGAAATAACCGCCCGCTCGGTCCAAAGGCAGATTGGAATTCATAGGTGTAAGCGTGGAGATGCCGTGCCCCATCGTGGATAGAGGCCCCGGCACTGTCAGCATTTCGAGCATATCCCATGCCTCACTAATTTCAAATCGGATCACGCGGCGGCAGGCTGCTGCCGACCCGCAACGATCGCAGTGAATGCACAGAAATACCGTGCCTGCGTAGAAATCTTATTCATGGATTCTGGCCGGTGGTGTGGTTGCCCGGCGAGACCTGTATCAATAAGGCACCAACTCGCTGCGAACTGAGCCATTGCGGCGGTCATTCTGTGCGCTCATAAGCCACAAAGATGTCCGACTCCGATTCAACCCCGCTTGGCTCCAGCCCACCTCCTCCGCACCGCCGTCGTCCGCGTTACGCCGGCAAAAATCCGCGGCGCTTCGAGGAGAAATACAAGGAGCTCAATCCGGAACGCTATGCCGCCGATGTGGCCAAGGTCATCGCGTCCGGCAAGACCCCCGCCGGCACCCACCGGCCCATCATGGTGGCCGAGATACTTGAAGTGCTCACTCCGCGGCCGGGCGAACTCGTGGTGGACTGCACACTCGGTTTCGGCGGCCACGCCCGCGAATTGCTGGCGCGCATCGCACCGGACGGCCGGCTCATTGGCCTCGATGTCGATCCGATCGAGCAGCCCAAGACCGCCGCGCGCCTCCGGGCCGCCGGCTGGGGCGAGGAGGTCTTCACGCCCGTCCGTTCCAATTTCGCCGGGCTGCCCAAGGTGTTGGCCCAACTCGGTCTCGACGGCGCCGACGCCATCCTCGCCGACCTCGGCGTCTCCTCGATGCAGCTCGACGACCCCGCGCGCGGCTTCTCCTTCAAGACCGACAGCCCGCTCGACCTGCGCTTGAATCCGCAGCGTCCGCCCGCCGCCGCCGACTGGCTCGCGCGGGTGTCCGAATCCGATCTGGCCGCCACGCTCGCCGAAAACGCCGACGAACCGAACGCGGCGCTGCTCGCCCGCGAAATCACCGCGCACCGCACCGCAACACCGTTCACCCGCACGCGACAACTGGCCGAGGCGATCCGGGATATCTTGCGCGAACACCAGCCCCGGCACGATCCGGAGGCCGCCGACGACTGCGTGCGCCGCGTTTTTCAGGCGCTGCGCATCGCGGTCAACGACGAGTTCGGCGTGCTCGACCTGTTTCTGCGCCACCTGCCCTCGTGCCTGAAATCCGGCGGGCGCGTGGCGATTCTCACCTTTCATTCCGGCGAAGACCGGCGCGTGAAGCACGCGTTTCGCGAAGGATTGCGTCAAGGCGTCTACACCGCGGCCAGCGAGGACGTCATCCGCGCCGGTCCAGTCGAGCGGCGGGACAACCCGCGCAGCACCTCGGCCAAGCTGCGCTGGGCCGTCCGCGCCTGATCCGGCCGCCATTTCTGGCGGATAAAGGCTGCTCGACTATCGTCCCGGGCTCGCCCAAGCCCAAGTCGGCCCGCTGACCGCCTCTGTCCGTTTGCCGCCCGTCACCATGAAAATCAAATCCGCCACCTTCGCCGTCAGCGCCCCCGACTTCGCCTCGTGCCCGCGTTCCGTGCTGCCGGAATTCGCCTTCATCGGCCGGTCCAACGTCGGCAAATCCTCGCTCATCAACCTCCTCACCGAGAAAAAGGACCTCGCCAAGGTTTCCGACCTGCCGGGCAAGACCAAGCTCATCAATTTTTTCACGATCAACGGCAACTGGAGCCTCGTCGACCTGCCGGGCTACGGCTACGCCAAGGTCGGCCGGGAGGATCGCCAGGAATTCAACACCGCCGTGCGCGACTACCTCGGCCAGCGGTCCAATCTGCGCCGCGTCTTCGTGCTGATCGACTCCCGCCTGCCGCCGCAGGAACTCGATCTCAAGTTCGTCCACTGGCTCGGCCAGCGCAATCTGCCGTTCGCCCTCGTCTTCACCAAGGTCGACAAGCAGTCGGTCCAGCACTCGCGGAACACCATGGAGCGGTTCCGCGCGGCCATGACGCCATCGGCGGACGCCGAGCCGCGGCTTTTCGCCAGCTCGATCACGACCAAGACCGGCCGTTCGGAGATTCTGGGCTTCATCGAACAATCGCTGGTGGCGGCAAAAAAGGACTTCGTGCTCGCACCGATGATGAACGGCCCCGTGCGCGCCATCGACAAGCCCGACGACGATCTGGAAACGATGGACGAGTGATCCGCCTTAACTCCCCAACCGGATCATCACTCCCCATTCAGATCTTCCGCCCTGCGCGGGTTGCGGGCGTTGCTGCCACCTCACGGTCGAACTCCGTCCCGGTGACCGCGTGGCCGATGTCTTCGTTGTCGAGCGCAACGGCGCGCGCTGCATGGACCAGCACAGCGACGGCGCCTGCGTCGCCCTCGATCCGGCGACGCGGCTTTGCACCATCTACGAAACCCGGCCGCAGACCTGCCGCGACTTCAACCGCGGCGAAGCCCTGTGCCGGAAAATCCTCGGCTGAAAGCCGGGGCTACCTGCTCGCCGGCCCCACGTCGGCTGGCGTAAGCGGGCGCGTGGCGATCGGCGCCTGCGAAAACTCGTCGGCCCCGATGTCCTTCTTTCCCTCGCGCGGCTGGCCGTCCTGATCGACGTCCGCGAACGCGTAGTCGCCCGTCGCGGCATCGATCGCCGGGCTGCCCGGTTGAAGATGCGGAACGCCCTGCGCATCGGGCGCGAGTCGTGGATCGGCACACGCGAAACCCTCGGCGGGCATCGCGCCGGCGGCACCAGCCGGCCAGACGAGATTACCGCGCCAAACAGCGCCGGGATACGGCCCGTCGATCTTCACCGCCGTGCCACCGCCCACGATCAGGTTGTTCGCGAAGGTCGTGCGTGTCGCCCCGAGGCCGTTTTTCCGGCCGCCGAGTTCATATTGGACCCGGTTGTTCACGAGCGTGTTGAACACGATGACGCAGTCGTCGGGCCGGTCGTGGCAGGTGAGCTTCGCACCATCGGCAACCTCGCCGTCACCGTTGCCGAGGTTGATGCCAAGCGTATTGCCCTCGAAGTAATTTGAGAAAACGCGCTGCCGATCGCCGAAGATGCGCAGGCCGTCGAGACCGCGGAAATAGTTGCCGTAGACGACACAGTCGTTGCCGTGCCGGAGCGTGAGTTGCGCGCCGGGACTGTCGAGGAAGGTGTTGTAGCGATACGTGTTCGCGCAGGACTTGTTTGTGATGAGCTCGTTTTCGCCGACACAGCGAACGAAGAGGTTGTATTCCACCAGCGCATCGCCACGGGACATGCTGTAATAGCTGCGACCGAGGCGGATCGTCTCGGCGCCGTTGCCGTGGGCGTTCGCGTAGTCGTGAAAATAGTTGTGATGGAGCCACAGCCGCCGCGCCACCTGGCTGCCGACGCCGGTGACCGAGACCATGTTGCCGAGCGCCTGCTTGTCGCGGAACTCGTTGTGGTCGACCTCGGCGTCGTCGCCTGCGACGTCCAGCTCGGCGCCCGCACCGCGACAATGAAAGGTGTTGCGCGTGAAACGCACCCGCGTCGCGCCGGTCCGGATGGTGTTTGTGCCGGCCGCGTGGGTGAACGTGAAGCCGCGAATGATCACGCAAGCGGCCGGTTGTACCACGTCAAAACCGTGCGTGCCGGCGATCTCCACTCCGCCGACGCTCTCGGCCGCTATGGTGATGGGCTGCGCGACAGTGCCGGGGCACGCGACCCGCAGCGCCGTCGTTGTGGTGTAGGCGCCGTCTTTCAGGACGATCGTGTCGCCCGGCGCGGCGGCGGCGATGCCGGCCTGAAACGCGGCGATCGAGTCGACCAGCCGGGTAGCGGCGGAAGCGGAGGCCGCCGCACCCAGTGCGCAAGCCAGCAGACGGACGGAACGGGGCAGGAAGACCATGGGGAACGTGATCGGGGGATGACGCGATGCCACCAGAATCGCCGCGCCCAAGCAACCCGGGCGGGCGTTTAGCCGTTAAGCAGTCCGGTTCATCGCCCGCTTCGCACGGGCGGCTACGCCTTGGCCAGGCAGCAGTGCTTGTATTTCTTGCCGCTGCCGCACGGGCACGGGTCGTTGCGTCCGACCTTGGGGGCCGTCGACTTGTAGGGCGCCGGACCGAGCCGGGCTTCGCGATTGTAGAGCCAGGTGCCGTTGATGCGCAGGAATTCCGCCTTTTCGTGCAACACCTTCTCGACGCCCTCCTCGGTGCCATAGGCCGAGAAATCGACAAACGCCTTGTCCGGATCGGCGGTCGTCTCGTGGGCGTGGACTTCCAGCCGGGTCCACTTGATCGGCGGCTCGCCCTCTTCTGCCACGAACGGCTTGCCGGCGGTCGGCCGGTGGGTCTCGTGCAGGAACCGGAAATCGTGCGCGACGTGCGCCGTGAACCGGGCGCGCATCAGCTGCTCGGCGCTGGCCGCCGGTTGCCGGCCCGCCAGCAAGGGTTCGCAGCAGTCGCCGAATATCTTCCCACTGCCGCAAGGACAGAGCGAGGTGCGTTCAGGTTTGGTGGATGCGACGGGCGATGTGGCCATCCCTCAGGCCTATCGGACCCCGCGCACCCGAAGCGAGGGGAAATCCGCCGCCACCGGGCACAAAAAAAACCGCCCCGGAGGAAATCCCCCGGGGCGGCGTCATTTTCTTTTACAAGTCGCGTCTCTTGCTGTCGGTGCTGGCCATAAGGTAGGCCATGGCGACCGCAATCCACGCAACGATGATGGCGATAGTCATGTGACGTCTCGTCCTTTTTATTGCCGCTTGAGGCGGCGGTTTGGGCCCCTTCCCTAGGTCGAAGGTCGGAGCGATTTCAATCAACTGCAGGAAGGAACCCAGCTCCTTCCGTCAGGGCCAGAATTTGCGTCCTTTTCCGCCAAAATCAAGGGTCGCAAAAGTAAATTTATGCCGATTGATGGCCAACGATTAACGTATATATTTTACAGCACCGTTTCACCCAGCCAACCGATCCCTAATCTGGCTGGCGCTGGAGCATACCCCACTGGGTCGAATGGTGACAGTCTGGCGGACTTGTAAAAACCAGCCAGTTCACACCGGTGATCGCCTTTTGCTGGCGCCCTTTGGTATTGGAAATCGCCAGCGAACCGGCTTTCCCCAGCCTGATCGGGGCTGAGACCATGAAGAAACCCACCCCCGAGATGAAACAGCGGATGTGCACCGGCAAACGCCGCTATCGCACCCAGGGCGACGCCCTCGACGCGGCGATGCTGGTGGGCGTCGAACGCCAGCGTCAGGCCTATCGCTGCGCCATTTGCGGCCTCTGGCACCTCACTTCGCGCTGAGCGAATCCGCGGGCAGGGTCGCCCGCGCTCCAATCATTCGTGCCGGCCTGCCAGCCGTAGGCCCGGCGAAGGCTGGAGCCACGGCGACCTCGCCGTGGATTTCTCTTCACGGTGTTTTCGCTCCCGCCGGTGTCAGATAACCGCGGTCCTGCATCCAATCGGCCATCCGTTGCGGCCAGTGCTTCACCGCCGCGAGGTTCGACCGATCGCCCATGTTGAACGCATGCTTGCCCGCTGCCAGCAGGTGCGCTTCGACCGATACTTTGGCGGCACGGAATTTCTCCAGCAGCTCCATCGTCACCTTGTCGCAACCGTATTCGTCGTCGTTGGCGCAGAGGAGAAAGGCCGGCGGGGAATCCGCGGGGATTTTCCGCGGCACGTCGCCCCCGGGATAAACCATCATCTGGAAATCCGGCCGCCCGTTGAGCCGGTCGATCGGATCGGCCGCGCGGGGATCGCCGTCGCCCGGCGCGAAGGCGACCATCATCACCACCGCGCCACCGGCCGAGAAACCGAGCATGCCGACGCGGTGCGGATCGACGTGGAATTCGCCGGCGCGGCTGCGCACCAGTCGCAGGGCGCGGCGGGCGTCCGCGCGCACGTGGTCGTAGGTGTAGGGCGAATTCGCCTCGTTCGGCAGCCGGTATTTCAAAACGAACACCGTCACGCCGAGCGGATTCAGAAAATCGGCCACTTGTTTTCCCTCGGCCGTGAAAACCAGTTCGCGAAACCCGCCACCGGGAGCAACGACCACCGCGCAGCCGTTGGCCTTGTCCGTCGGGGGCCGGAACACCGTGAGCGAGGGATTATGAATGTTCTTCACCCACCAGTCCTTCGCCAGCTCCGGTTCGTTGCGGCGGTCCTCAAAACCCGGGGCGCCGTTCGCCCAGAGCGGAATCACCTCCGGGATTTGCGCGGCCAGCGGCACAACCATACCCAGCAGCAGGAGGGAGAGCAGCGAACAGGTTTTCATGCCCCAAAGCTGACATCGGCCAACCGGGATGACCAGCCCCGGTTACACCACCTGCCGCCGTCGGGCAATTTCCGCATTTTCATTTGTCGCCGGCCGGACATCCTCACCGCCGATGAAGCCGCGCGGCCCGCATCATTCGCTCCTTTTGCTCCTGCTGGCGTTCAGCGCCATCGGGCTGGGGCATGCGCAGGACGCGACCGGAACCGCCTTGCGGCCCGAAGACACTCCGGCCCTGCCGGCCGATTCGTCGGGTGCCGGCCGGGACGAACCCCGTGCGCCCAGCAGGGCGCAACAGGGCGCCGACAGCGGTGCCGAGCCCGCCACGGCAGAATCTCCGCCGGCGGAAAATCTCCGACCGATCGAAACCTGGCTCGAAGCCCAAATCGAACTGGCGCGCCGCGGCTTCTCGGGCGGTTCGATCGATGGCGTGCGTGGTCCGCAATCCGCGGCCGCCTTGCGCGCCTTCCAGCGTGCAGCCGGGCTGACCGAAAGCGGCGAACTGGACAAACCCACGCGCGAGGCCCTGTTGCTCACCGCGCCGGCCATGACCGAGCACACCTTCAGCGCCGAGGAACTGGCGAAACTCCGTCCGCTGCCCGCCACCTGGCTCGGCAAATCCGAGCAACCCGCCCTCGTCTACGCCAGCGCCCTCGAGTTCGCGGCCGAGAAATATCGCGCGAGTCCGAAATTCCTTCGCCGGATCAATCCCGGCGTGAATTGGGACGACCTTCTCCCCGGCGTCGTGATCAAGGTGCCGGCCGTGGACCGCGCCACCATCTCAGGCCATGCCACCCAGCTTCACGTCCGGCTCGCCGCGCACGAACTCGAGGCCACGGACGACACCGGCCGCGTCATCGCGCATTTCCCGGTCAGCATCGCCCGCAACGTCGACAAGCGGCCCGTGGGCGAGTTGCACGTCGTCGTCGTCATCCCTGATCCCAACTACACGTTCGATCCCGAGGTATTTCCCGAGTCGCCGGAGGCCAAGGAACTCGGCCGCAAGCTCATCATCCCGCCGGGTCCCAACAATCCCGTGGGCGTCGCCTGGATCGGCCTCGACCGCACCGGCTATGGCATCCACGGCACGCCCGATCCGGAAAAGGTCGGACGCACGGAATCCCACGGCTGCTTCCGCCTCGCCAACTGGGACGCGCGCACTCTCCTCGATCTCGCCTGGGTCGGCCTGCCCGTGATCGTCGAGCCCTGAGGTTTCCGTCCGCCACCGGCGGCCACCTCCGGCCGGCGAAAGAGTGTCGGCGTGTCGCCGGCCGCGTTTGGGGATGGCAAGAATGCGTTTCTTCGCCAAATATTCCACCTCCCCTACCATGAGACTTCCCCCGCTCATTCCTGCTCTCGCCCTGTTGATTTTCGCCGGCTGCACCACTGCGGATCAGATTCCCGCCACTCCGCCGCAACCCGGCCCGGTCACTGCCCACGGTTTGCTGCACGTGGCGGGCAACAAGATCGTCGGCGCCGACGGCCGGCCCGTGAGCCTCGCGGGCGTCAGCTTCGGCTGGAGCCAGTGGGAGGCCGCCCGCTTCTACAACGCCGACACCGTCAATTGGCTGAAGCAGGATTGGCATGCCGGGATCGTGCGTGCCGCGCTCGGCGTCGATCCCACCGGCTACCTCCGTCACCCCGAGCGCAACGTGGCGCGGGTGACGCGGGTGATCGACGCAGCTATCGCCGCCGATCTCTACGTGCTCATCGACTGGCATGATCACCATGCCAACGAACACACCGATCTCGCCGTGGCCTTCTTCACTGACATGGCGCGCCAATACGGCCAGCGCCCCAACGTCATCTATGAGATCTTCAACGAGCCCATCAAGGGCCTCACGTGGAGCCGCGACGTCAAACCCTACGCCGAGAAAGTCGTCGCCGCCATCCGCGCCGTCGATCCCGACAACCTCATCATTGTCGGCACGCCCAACTGGTCGCAGGACGTGGACATCGCCGCCGCGGACCCGGTCAAGGATCCCAATCTCGCCTACGCCATCCATTTCTATGCCGGCACGCACAAGCAGTGGCTGCGCGACAAGGCCGTCAAGGCGCTGAATCTCGGCGCCGCGCTCTTCGTCACCGAATGGGGCACCTGCACCGCCGACGGCGCCGGCAAGGTCGACGTCGAGTCCACGCAGGCTTGGATGGATTTCATGCGCGAGTGGCAGCTCAGCCACTGCAACTGGGGCATCTACGACAAAGCCGAGACCGCCTCCATCGTGCGGCGGTCCGCCTCCTCCCGCGGCGGCTGGGCGGACGCCGACCTGACGCCCTCCGGTCGCTTCGCCCGCGAGCTGGTTCGGAACTGGGCGGCTCCACGCGGAAAATAGTCCGTCCCCCGCGGGCGTGGTCGCCCGCGCTCCAAACATCCCTTCTGGAGCCACGGCGATCTCGCCGTGGTCTTCCGCGCTTTTCCCTTCCCCGCCGACGCGGCGCGCCTCCATAGTGCCGGTCCGCCCGATGCTCCGCCTCCTGCTGCCACCCAATCTGCCCGCCGCCGCCCAACGCAACGCCATCGCCGTGCGCCTGGAACTCGACCTGGCCGCCACCCCGCCGGCCGCTTTCGTGCCCGGGCTCGCCGTGCTGCAGCGTCTCGGCGCCAAACCCGCCCCGGTTTCCTTTCTCCAGCTCACCCGCGCCCAGTTGGCGGAACTGACCGATGTTCTCTCCGGCCAGCCGGTGTTCTTCTGGCTCAACCGCCCGACGGAGCCCATCGCCTGGCACGGCGCCGATCTGCCCGGCGTGGATGAACATCTTGCCGTCACCGCTGCGAAGTCCGCTCCGGTGGCAGCGCCGGTCTCTGTGTCCAAACCCGCACGGCGCGAACCGGAATACAAGCCGATGATCGTCGACGGCTCGGAGCACTTCCTCGCCATCACGCTGCCCTCGCGCGAGGCCGACAATTACCACGACGTCTGGGAGCTGTTGAAACGTCACGGCTTCATCCTCGAGCCGTCCAACGGCAAATTCTGGCTGCGCAACCGCCACAAGACCCTGAACTTCCTCGCGACCTACGGCACCGAGCTGCGCGAGCACCACGGCGCGGAATTCACCGAAAACTTCGAGCGCAACACCGCCCACATCCGCCCCGTCGGCATGGACGCCGAGATCAAGGAGGCCGGCGACAGCTACGATGTCACGCTCGGCCTCAAGGCCGGCGACGCACCCGAATTGGAGATCCTCAACGCCGTCAACACGAGCCGCAGCTACGTCGAAAGCGGGAAGGAAATCTACCTCGTCGACCCGGTGCGGCTCGCCCAACTGCAGGCCGCGCACCAGGCGCTCGCCGGCGCACCCGAGGCGCCGGGCGGCTTGCGCCGATCACACCGCATCGTGCGCGCCCGCGTCGCCGAAGTGCAGGACATCCTCGCCGAGGCCGCGCCGCATTTCCAACCGCCCGAGACCTGGCGCGCCCGCAGCACCGCGCTGCACCAGCTCGCCAGCCTGGCCCCGGCACCCGTGCCGGCGGAACTCGCGACGGTATTGCGCCCCTACCAAAAGCTCGGCGTGGCGTGGCTCTGGTATCTCTACCACCAGAAGCTCGGCGGCATCCTCGCCGACGAAATGGGCCTCGGCAAAACCCTCCAGGCCCTCGCTCTGCTCGCCGCCGTGAAGGTAGAGCGCGTTATCCCTAACGCGCCGCGCCACCCTTCGCTCGTCGTCTGCCCCGCCTCGCTGATGGAGAACTGGCGCCGCGAGGCCGCGCGGTTCACGCCGCAGCTTTCCACCCTGGTGCACCACGGCGGCGACCGCGCCGACGATGCCGCCTCGTTCGCCGCGCACGATCTCATCATCACCTCCTACGGCACACTCACGCGCGATGACGAACTCTTCGCCTCGATGGAGTTCGATCTCATTCTCGCCGACGAGGCGCAGCATCTGAAAAACCGCCGCACGCAGGCCGCGCAGTCGCTGCGCACGCTGCGTGGCCACGGCCGGTTTTTGCTCACCGGCACGCCGCTGGAAAACTCCCTCGACGACCTTCGCTCACTCTTCGAATACCTCATGCCCGGCTTTCTCGCCCCGCTGCCGTCCGGCACGCGCGGCCCCGACCGCGCCTGGTATGACGAACGCCTCCGCGTCCAGACCGCGCCCTATATCCTCCGCCGCACCAAGCTGGCGGTGGCGCCCGAACTGCCGGAAAAGATAGAGCAGGTCATCTACTGCGAGCCGACGACTGCCCAGACCGCGCTCTACCGCCGCATGCAGGAGCAGACCGAGCAGGAACTCTATAAACTCGCCGCCACCGGCGCGTCCGAGGGCCGCCTGCATCTCGCCGCCCTCACCCAACTGCTACGCCTGCGCCAGATCTGCTGCGACCCGCGGCTGCTGGAGGTAGGGCGCACCGGCCCGGTGCGCCGCGATGAGCTTGCCGTCAACGAGAAGACGGCGGGCCCGCCCTACCCCGATTCCGCGAAACTCGATGCCTTCCGCGAACTGCTCGCCGAGAGCATCGACGAAGGCCACCGCATGCTCGTGTTCTCGCAGTTCACCTCCTTGCTCGCGCTGCTCCGCGAGGAACTCGACGCGCAGGGCGTGGTGTATTGCTACCTCGACGGCTCAATGACGGCCCGCGCGCGACAGGCCGCGGTGGACCGCTTCCAAGACGACGAGACCGTCCCGGTGTTCCTCATCTCGCTCAAGGCCGGCGGCACCGGTCTCAATCTCACCGGCGCGGACGTCGTCGTGCATTTCGATCCGTGGTGGAATCCCGCCGCCGAGGCGCAGGCGACGGACCGCACGCACCGCATCGGCCAGACGAAGGTCGTCACCAGCTACAAGCTGATTTGCGCCGGCACCGTCGAGGAGAAGGTGCTAGCCTTGCAGGACACAAAGCGCGCGCTCCTCGCCGATGTCTTCGAAGCCAGCGACGCGGCCGCCGCCAAGCTCAACCTCGCCGACCTCCGCGAGCTGCTGAAGTGAGACCGACGGGGCTCGCGACAGATCGGAGCTTGCGCGAAACGTGCCGCTTGGTTCATCGCGGACGTTGCGAACCCCGGCCCTCAAGACCCTCTTCGCTCCACTCATGTCAACTTTTGTTTGGCCCTACGCGATTGTCATCCGAACCGCGGCCCAAATCAGCACCTCGTGGAGGCAGTTGGTGGCGGCATGAACAAAGATGGCGGCGGCCAGTCCCCAGCGTCGGGCCACGTATCCAAACACCAAGCCCAAGGGGAATATCTGGACGAATTTGACCGGTCCCTGGAAGTGTGCACCCGCGAACAGGATCGCCGTCAGCCACACACTGAGATGCGCACTGAACTTCGGCTGTTGCTTGCCCACCCATCTGGCCAGTCGGTTCTGCACCCAGCCTCGGAAAAAGATTTCTTCGAACCACCCCGCACCAATGACCGCGACCACACCCCACCCGGTCGGGGTTACCGTCGCGGCAAGTCGCGCGACCGCCCCAGAGAAATACAATACCGCGACACTGTAGCATCCAGCTAGCAGGATGATGAGTGAAATCACAGCCACCAGACGGAGTCGGTTTGTGCCTGCGTGCTGCGCCAGGAAAACGCGTCCATGGATCGCAGAATTCTCCGCCACGGCCCGGCAGCAAATGCAATAGATCACCCAACCGGCCAGCGTTGCGATCACTACCAGCCCCAAAAGGGTTCCCGGCAGCTTGTTCGAAACGCTCCTTGCGATCATGTCGGCACGCACACTCCAATACCCTAAGACTCCGAAAATGAAAACCACGAGCGCCAAGCCGGCTCCGCCGCGCTGCTCATCCGCCGGCAGCCTGCGCCGATCCCGCCAATGCTCGATACACGCAAGCATCACGAAAAAAACCAATAGGGCCAGAATCGCGGCGCTATAGATCAACATGGATGTAGATGGAACGGGGTGGACCAGCTGACCGAGCGCGATCAATCGGAGTCAGGCCTTGGGGTTTGGGGATCGTTGGAGTATCTTTTATCGTGCGAGGACGGCCGGGGGAATGGCTCGGATCTGGGGCGTGCGGCAAGCCCCATCACAAACGCTCCGAGATTGCTCCAGGGCTGAGATCAGCTTCGCGTCGGGTGATATCAACGGATGTCACCGCGTCGTTAACGAACTCGATTTCGACGATCTCCCGGAATCTGAGGTTTTGCAGCACGGAGACGTTGCCGGACACTCGAGTGTTGATGCTTCTCAGGCCGGTCCGGCCGATCACGATCCGCCGATAGACCCAGCGCTCGACCATCACTCCACCCTTTTTGCGCGTGCCCTTATCCCGGGGTTTCCCGAGTGCATCCAGCACCACTACTTTGGACATGCCGAGCCACAGGTTTGCCGCTTTCCCCGAATCGACATCCGCATCCAAGCTCCACGAGGTGGGAGCCGGAACCACGGCTGCGCCTCCTGGCGCTTCACATGATACAAGCGCCATGGTCGCTATTACGACAAGCACGCTAACCATACCGCGGGGCGTCATAGTTTTCTGATTCATGTGAGTTTCTTGAGGCGGAGGAACAAAAGCAGAACCGATCCAAGAGAGGATCGCGTCTCGAAAAGTGAAACGCACAGGCAACCGGGACCAAATCGGGCCGCAGAGGTGACGGGCAAACCTTCGGGAACGTTCATACAATGACGATTGCGTCACGACAGGGGCCCGTTCCCGCCACAACAATGGCGTTGAGAGCTATCGGCGCGACAAAATCCGGCAAGCGAATTTCTGCACAACCATAATTCAACCGGCTTCGCTGCGTTCACTGGTGTCCATGTCCGAGTGTCGGAGCGGGCTTGCGCCGGCAGGGGAAATTTCCGATTGATAGGCTTCACCCCGCAGGAGCGCCCCATGAAAATATTCCGTCTCGCCCTGGTCCTCGGCCTGTTGTTGTCCGTCCGCCTCGCGCACGGCGCCGGTCCCGTGCATGTGTGGGAAAAACAGGAACTCACCTTCACGGCGACCAACGCCTACGCGAATCCTTACACGGACGTCGTCGTGTGGGTCGACCTGAAGGGCCCCGGTTTCGCCAAGCGCGTCTACGGTTTCTGGGACGGCGGCCAGATTTTTCACCTGCGCTTGCTGGCCACCGCGCCAGGCGAGTGGTCGTGGACGAGCGGTTCCACTCCCGCCGACTCCGGCCTCGCGGGCAAGTCCGGCGCTTTCACCGCCGTCGCGTGGGCAGAAGCGGAGCTGAACGAGAATCCACTGCGGCACGGCATGATCGTCCCGACGCCCAACGGCCACGCGCTCCAGCACGCCGACGGCACGCTTTACCTCGCCATCGGCGACACCTGGTATGCCGCCGGCTCGAATCGGTTCAAATGGCGTGACGATGACACCCCGCGCCCGATCGGTCCCGACGCCGGTTTCAAGGACTACGTGCGTTTCCGCCAGGCGCAGGGCTTCAACTGGGTCAACGTCATCGCTGCGTTTCCCAACTGGAAGACCGACGACAAGCCCTGGAACCTCAAGATGGACGACGCCGAGCATACCACGATCCGGTCCGCGTGGGTGGAGTTCGGCACGGCGGCTCCGAGCAACGGCGGTCGCGGCTCGGCCAAGAACATGGACAACGAGGGCGGCCGGCCGTTCTTTTTCCCGGGGAAGGTGCCGGGCTGGGAAAATTATTTCCCCGACATGGACCGGATCAACCCGGAGTATTTCAGGTATCTCGACCGGAAGATCGACTATCTCAACGCCCACGGTTTCGTGCCGTTCATCGAGGCTTCCCGGCGCGACTCCGGCCTGCTCTGGCGCAAATATCACCAGTGGCCCGAATCCTACTCCCGCTACATCCAATACATCTGGTCGCGCTACCAGGCGAACATCACGGTGCTCAGCCCGGTCCACCTCGACATCATCGCCGAGACCGTCAGCCCCGACGACTACACCGACGCCATCAACGCCGTGAAGGCCAAGTTCGGCCCGCCGCCATTCGGCACGCTGCTTTCGGCCAACGCCAACCCCTCCACACTCGAAAACTGGGGCGACGACTCGTGGGTGACGTTCCACCAGATCGGAAACATGCGCGAGCATAACAATTACTGGTATCTCACCGAGATCTACAATCTGCCCCACCCAATCCCCGGCATGAACGGCGAGCCCTATTACTCGGGTTTCAAGGACAACCGCGGCAGCGGCGCCGTGAACTACAAGCTCGGCGCGGACGGCGGCACCGCGCGCGACGACCAGCTCTGCCGCTCCGGCCTCTACGGTTGCTTCCTCTCCGGCGGCCTCGCCGGGCACGTCTACGGCGCCGAGGGCATCTGGGGCGCTGACATCGAACCCACCGCACCGACGAAGATGTGGGATGCGTTCCAGTGGCGCTCCGGCGCCGAGGTGCGGTTTCTCCGCACCTTCGCGTTCTCTATCGGCCGGCGCTACCAGGAACTCGTGCCACTCGCCGATCTCGTTTCGCCGAACAAGACCGCCAACATCCTCAGTTACGACGGCTGGGCCTACTGCGCGCGCACGCCCGACAAGGAAATCTTCCTCATCTACTTTGAAAGCGGCTGTCCGAAATCCCAGATCCGCGGCGCCAAGCTCAACAGCACCTACCACGCGCAGTGGTTCAACCCGCGCGACGGCACCTGGTCCGACGTCGGCCCGGGCACGGTCCGCGCCAACAAGATCGGCATCATCGCGCTGCCCGCGCCCCCCGAGGGCACCGACTGGGGCCTGAAGCTCGTTTACGAAGGCCCGGTCACAAAAAGCTGACGCGCGGCGGACGCCGGAAAACTATTTGCCTAATATTCATTCCGGAACTGCGTCTGCTCCTTATCCACCCGTTCATCCCCTCATGAAATACCTCCTCCCTCTTCTCTGCGCGCTCGTCCTCGCCACCTCCGCCGTTGCCGCGGAGGGCAAACACACCAAGGGCGAAAAGCCCCTCGCCATCGCCCAGGGCGAGGAGGTCGACCTCAAGGATTTCCTCGTGCCTGGCAAGATCACCGTCTTCGACTTCACCAGCGAGTATTGCCCGCCGTGCCGCGGCTATGCCGAACCGCTCCTCAAGCTGCACCAGAGCCGCGCCGACCTCGCCGTCGTCAAGGTCGACATCAACCGGCCCGGCTACAACCGGATCGACTGGCAATCGCCCGTGGCGAAGCAATACGGCCTGCATTCCATTCCGCATTTCAAGGTCTTCGGCCCCGACGGGAAGCTGCTCGCCGAGGACAAGATCGCCTTCGGTCCCGACGGCCAGCCGACGAGCCGCGATCCGGCCGCCCGCCGCCTGGTAGACCAGTGGATCGCCGCGCTGGAGTGAGCGGCGGGGCGGGGAAAACGACCGCAACCGGCGTTAGCCGGGTGACGTGGTCTCGCTGAACGCAACCTGCAAACAAGGCTTGCGGGGTTCTCGTCCGACCATTTTGGTTCCGACCCGGGCCACCAACGTCAGCGTCAATTCTCCCCCATTATGCGCCATTGGATTGCCCTTCTGCGCGCGGCTTGCCCGCTCGCCCTCACCACGCCGGCCCTGTTGGCCGCCGACAAACCTGACTTGGACCGCGTCACTCCCGTGCCGGCCAACGAACCGGTGCCGGTCATCGATTTCTTCCGGCCGCCCTTGTTCATGGAACCGAAACTGAACTCGGCGGGCACCTATTTTGCCGCCTTGGGCAACGCCGGTTCCGACCAGACCGCGCTCCTGATTTGCGACCTGGCCAAAATGCAGCTCACCATGACCAATGGTTCGCGCAACAAGGACGTGGATTCGGTCGCCTGGCTCGACGAGACGCATGTCCTCACGAGCCTGATTTCCGACAAGCTCTACGCCGAAGGGCTTTACGTCACCGACGCCACCCAGGCCACCTCCCCCTACCCGATCGAAACGTTCAGCGCGTCCTCGTTGGTCGGCGTGCCGGCGGACGCCCCGCTGAAACCGCTGGTCTGGATCTATCACAACGCCTACGACGACGGCAAAGACCTGGGCGTGGTCCAACTCGACGCCACGAAGCGCCTGGGCCAGTATCGCGATGCGCCTCTCAATAGCATCCAGGGGCGCGCCAACCGCGACGAATCCACCCTCTACGGAACCCGGGCGAGCATTGTCCGCACCTTTCCCGCTCCCGACGGCGGCGGGGTGGTCATCGACTATCTGGCGGACAAGGATGGCCGGCTGGCCTTCGCGATCACGGTGGAGCAGGGCGTGTATTCCCTGTTCCGGTTCGAGAACAAGCGCTGGCAAAAGTGTCCGGTGGATCTCGATCAGGTCTACCCCGTCGCGGTCGGAGACGTGCCCAACGAATTGATCGTCGCCGGACCGCGCCAGGACGGAAAGCCCCGCGCGCTGCAGCGGCTGGATGCGGCGACGGGCACGCTCGGCGAGGTTCTCCTTCAGGACAAAGCCTACGACATCTCGGACTGCACCGTTTACCGCCACCCCGTGACCCGCACCGTCATTGGCGTCCGCTACGGTCGCAGCCTCTATCAGAGCGTCTGGTTCGATGGAGACCACGCTTCCGTGCAAAAACTGCTCACGGAGCGGTATCCCGGACAGGTCGTCAAGATTCTGGGCAGCGACCAGGCGGCGAACCGGTTCTTCATCGCCGTCTATTCCGACCGCCAGCCGGCCGTCTATTACATGCTGGATCTCAAATCCATGACGTTGGGTCTGATCAAGAACAGCGCCCCGTGGATCGATCCGGCCCGCATGCAACCGACGAATCTGTTGAAAATCAAAACCCGGGACGGCCAGCAGTTCGACGCCTACCTGACCCTGCCGGCCGGGGCCTCGAAAGCGAATCCCGCCCCGCTGGTCGTGCTGCCCCACGGGGGTCCGTGGGCGCGGGACAACTGGGGCTACGACGGGGAAGTGCAGTTCCTCGCCAGCCGCGGCTATGCGGTCCTGCAACCCAACTATCGCGGTTCGACCGGCACCACCTGGAGGTTTCCGGAGGAGGATCAATGGGCCTTCCGGAAAATGCATGACGATGTGACCGATGCCGTGAAGGTGCTGGTCAAAACCGGCCTGGTCGACCCGGCGCGCCTGGCCATCATGGGCACTTCCTTCGGCGGCTATCTGGCCCTGTGCGGCGCGGCGTTTGAGCCCGATCTGTATCGCTGCGCCATCACCATTTCCGGTGTTTTCGACTGGGAGCAGATGCTGAAGGAAAAGAAATACCAGCAGTATGACAACGCCGCGTATGGGATTTTTGCGCGCAACCTCGGCAACCCCAAGACCAACCGCGACCAATTCGACCAGATCTCGCCGCTGCGCCACATCGAGGGAGTCAAGATCCCCGTCTTTGTCGCCCACGGCAAGGAGGACGAAATCGCCGAGGTCACGGAGTCGCGCGCGCTCATCGCCCAATTGAAGAAACACCATGTGCCTTTCGATTCCATGCTGGTGAGCGGCGAAGGGCACGGCATGAGCCAGGCGAAGAACCAGGTGGAGCTCTACTCCCGCATCGAAGCCTTCCTTGCCAAGAACCTCATGCCGAAAAAGTAGGCCGCCCCGCAAAATCGCGCGGCTCAGGACAACGCTTGTCAATCCGCCGGGCTGTCCCTATTCATCCGCCTCCTGTTCACAGCGACTCACCGGGAGCGGAACGGGCCTGACTGCTCCCAAAACAAGTTACCCGAACTATGAATCTACCTTGCCCTACCCCTGCGTTGCGGATGATCCCGGCGCTTGCCCTGAGCGTGCTCGCGATCGCGGCCTCCGCGGCGGAAAAAATCGACCTGTCCCGCATAACCCCGGTGCCGGCCACCGAACAGATCCCGATCGCGGATTTTTTCCGACCGCGCATCCTCCAGGAACCCAAGCTCAATCCCTCCGGCACGCACATCGCCGCGATCATCACCGCCGACAGGGACCAGCATCAGTTGCTGGTCTACGAGCTGAAAACCCAGAAGACCGAGTCCGTCGGCGGATCGGGCGACCAGGACATCTACCAAGTGACCTGGCTCAATGACGCCCGGCTGCTCTTCAATCTCTCCGCCCGCAAGATGTATGGCCTGGGTCTGCTGGCGATCAACGTAAACTCGCTCCACGCCAGCTACCCGCTCCTGCAGTATTACGGCACCGACCTCATCGCGGTGCCGCCCAAGAACCGGCTTCGTCCGCTGGTCTGGAACCGCTACGACAGCCTGGAAACCCAACGCGACCTCGGGGCGGCGGTGGTCAACACCGACCTCAGCGGCGGCAAGATGATCAATCTGCTCACCGCGGGGGCGGACCACTCGCAGGCGATGGACGCCCGCGACAACAACGAGAAGCATATCGTGGAGCGCTTCCCCGTGCCAGAGGCCGGGCTCACCTACCGCTATCTGGCCGACCGGGACGGCCGCCTCGCCTTTGCTTTCACCGCCGAGAAGGGTCAATTGACCTTGCATCGATTCGTCGACGAAAAATGGGCGCGATGCCCGGTGGATCTCGAACACATCGATGTCGTCGGCTGCGGCGACCAACCCGGACAGCTCGTGGTGGTGGGACCGCGCCAGACGGATAAGCCCCGCGCCTTGCAGCTGATGGACGCCGCCACCGGCCAGCTCGGCGAGGTGATGGTGCAGGACAAGGCCTACGACTTCAACGGCTGGCTCTATCGCAACCCCGCGACGCAGGACATTGTCGGCGCCATGTTCGATCGCAACGGCCCCCGCTCGCTCTGGTTCAACGAGGACTACCGCACGCTTCAGAAGATCCTCGACGGCTTCTTCCCCGGCCTGGTCGTCCGGATCATCGGCAGCAACGAGGTGCAAACCCTTTTTCTGGTCGCCACCTTCTCCGACCGGCAGCCCGTCATCTACAACTGGGTCGATCTGGAAAAGCGCACCGTCGGTCTGATCAAGAATTCCGCGCCCTGGATCGACCCCAAGCGCATGCAGCCGGTGAACGTCCTCAAGTTCAAAACGCGCGACGGTCGCCAGCTTGACGCCTACCTGACGATGCCAGCCGGAGCCACGAAACAGAATCCCCCGCCCCTCGTCGTCCTGCCGCACGGCGGACCGTGGGCCCGGGACAACTGGGGCTTCGACGGCGAGGCGCAGTTCCTCGCCAGCCGCGGCTATGCCGTGCTCAAGCCGAACTACCGCGGCTCCACCGGCTACAACTGGATGTTCCCCCAAGAGGACGAATGGGATTTCCGCAAGATGCACGACGACGTGACGGACGCCACGAAGGCCATGATCGCCTCAGGCCTGATCGACCGCGACCGGATCGCCATCATGGGCGCTTCCTTCGGCGGCTACCTCGCCGTCTCCGGGGTGGTGAACGAGCCGGCGCTCTACCGTTGCGCCGTCACGAATGCCGGGGTCTTCGACTGGGAACAGCAGATCAAGGACAAGAAATACAACCAGTTCGACTCGCCCGTCTTCGGCCGGATGATCCGCATGCTCGGCGACCCGAAGCAGCAGCGCGAAAAATTCGACGCCATTTCCCCCGGCCGGCATGTTGATCAGATCCGCGTCCCGGTCTTTGTGGCCGGCGGCAAGGACGACTCGACGGTGGAGATCGAGCAGTCGCGCGCGCTGATCTCCGCGCTGGAGAAATACCATGTGCCGCACGAGACCCTGCTCGTCCGGGAGGAGGGTCACGGCATGGGCCACCTCGACAATCAGGTGGAGCTCTACTCGCGCATCGAGGCCTTCCTCGCAAAGAACCTCCTGCCAAAGAAAGCGCCCTGAGGCCCGCGGCTTGGTTTTCGCGCATGCGGTTTTGGTTTTACCGCATGTGAATGTAATTGGAACGGGGACATCGAACCGGTTCATTCGGACCACGTCGTGCCGGTCGTCCGGCGCGACTTCGCCCCCATGTCATCTCCCTCGGTCAATTCTCCTCGTAATTGTCGTCCATGTTTTCGCTCTGGCGTCCTGCTTGCCCTCGCCGCGGCGTCCATCGCCCTGGCGGCTGAACCCGCGAAACCAGCGCCCATCGCCCGGCCGAAGCGCGTCTATCACACTTCGCGCCTGAGCGGACCCGCGCCCGTGATCGACGGCCGGCTGGACGACGCCTGCTGGACGGGCCCCGGCGAGTGGAGCGCCGGATTCACCCAACTGACCCCGAAATACGAAGCGCCGCCCTCGGAGCGGACGGAAATCAAGATCCTCTTCGACGACCACAACGTCTACGTGGCGATGCGCGCCTACGACGGTCCCATCGCGGCCCGCGCGCGCCAGGGAGGCGACCGCGACTCGATGACCGGCGACATGCTGGGCGTCAACTTCGACAGCTACCACGACCAGCGTTCGGGCTTCGAGTTCGACCTCGCCGGCAGCGGCCAGAAGACCGACCTGCGCCTGTTCAACAACTCCTGGGACACGACCTGGAACGCCGTCTGGGAGGGCAAGGTCGCGCACGCCGCCGATTGCTGGACCGCGGAATTTCTCATTCCGCTCAGCCAGCTGCGCTACGATCCGCGCCACCCGGTCTGGGGCCTGCACGCGTGGCGCTGGATCGACCGGCTGAAGGAGGAGTCCGACTGGAACCTGCTCGCCAACGACGATTCCGGCTTCGTGAAATCCTTCGGTGAGCTACACGGCCTGGCCGGACTCCGCCGGTCGCGCCATGTCGAGGTGTTGCCGTTCACCTCCGTGCGGATCGAGACCAAGGCCGGCGGCGACGCCCGGACCGAACTGCGCGCCGGGCTCGACGCCAAGATCGGCCTCACCAACAACATCACGCTCGACGTCTCGTTGCTGCCGGACTTCGGCCAGATCGAGGCGGACCCGTCCGTGATGAACCTGACGGCCTTCGAAACCTTCCTGACCGAGAAGCGCCCGCTCTTTCTCGAGGGCAAGGACATCTTCAGTTTCTCCTTCCAGGACGACGTCCTGTTCTATTCCCGGCGCATTGGTCAGCCACCGTCCTATTATCCGGCCGGCGCGACCGGCGACATGCCGGACAGCACCACCCTTCTGGGTGCGTTGAAAGTCACCGGCAAGACCGCACAGGGTTTCTCCTTCGGGCTGCTCGGCGCGGTCACGGATCAGGAGGAAGTCCGCGTCACCGACAACCTGGGCGCTCGGTCGGTCGCCGTGGCGCCGCGCGCCGCCCAACTCGTCTTCCGCGGGCAGCAGGATTTCCGTCAAGGCGACACCGTGGTGGGCGGCATCATCACGCATGTGCGCCGGGACATGCCGTCGGACGAGCTCGCCGGCCAGCTCGCGAAGCAGGCCACGACCGCCGGCCTCGATCTGACACATTACTGGGCGAGCCGGGAATATTTTCTCCGCGCCGTCGCCGTGGGCAGCGCGGTCAAGGGCGATCCCCGCGCCATCAGCCGGCTGCAAGAGAGTTCGGCCCGCTATTACCAGCGTCCGATCGCCGGCGGGAGCGCTTACGACCCCACCCGCGACGACCTGACCGGCGACGGACTCTGGCTGCAGGCCGGCAAGGCCAGCCAGGGACATTGGCGCTGGCACGAGGAACTCGTGGTGAAGAGCCCCGGATTGGAATTCAACGATCTCGGCTACGTCGCGCAGGCCGACCGCCTGGAGCAGGCCACCGAGATCACCTACGTGGAAAAGGACCCGGCCTCCTGGTATCGCAGCTACGAGCTGGAGCTCGAGCAGCACAATTACTCGACCACGCAACATGAATTCCTCGGCTCATCCCTGGAGCTCAATGCCGGCGCGGAACTCAAAAACAAGTGGAACCTGTCCGCCTCGCTGGCCGCCCAAGGCTACGGACGCGATCCGGTCGCGCTGCGCGGCGGACCGATGCTGCGCACGCCACCGCATTGGAGCTGGTCCGGCGCGGTGACCACGGACACGACAAAACTTATCTGGGGCCAGCTTTATGCCCATGCCACGCGGGCGCAGCAGTCGGTTTTCCACTCCACCGGCTACGGCGGCAAGATCGCGATCCGGCCGGTGCCGGCGCTGCAGGTCTCGCTCACCGCCGACGCCACCAGCGAGACCGACCGCCAGCGTTATGTGGCGCTGACCCCGGTCAACGGCGCCGCCGGCTGGTTCGTCTCCCGGCTCGAAGGCGTGTCGCGGTCGCTGGCGTTTCGCGCGGAGTGGAACTTCCGCCCGGAGTTCAGTCTGCAATATTACGGCAACCCCTTCGGCTCGACGCTGCGCTATTCGGAGTTCCGCCGCGTGCTCGCGCCCGAGGCGTCCGATTACGCGCGGCGGTTCGGCGCCGTGCTGCCCGCATCGCTGGCGGGTGGACGCTATACCTTCGACGAAAACGGCGATGGCGCGACCGACTACCAGCTCTCCGACCCCGACGGCAACGATGCCAGCCTGCACTCCAATCTCGTGCTCAAGTGGGAATACCGCCGCGGCTCCATGCTTTACCTCGTCTGGTCGCAGCAGCGCTACGGCGCCGATGCGGCAAAGAGCGAAGCCGCCTGGTCCGCCCTCACCGGTCTCCGCCACCGCGCCTC
>Ga0208272_100231_pt1 | contig 29051 bp, 19 predicted proteins | sample LakWasM129_HOW14_2_FD_183939 | JGI IMG/M metagenome (GOLD analysis project Ga0208272, IMG submission 183939) | Freshwater sediment methanotrophic microbial communities from Lake Washington under simulated oxygen tension - Sediment Metagenome... | ecosystem: Environmental > Aquatic > Freshwater >... | reverse complement strand
GATCTTCCGGCGGTTTACGCAGCCGTGCGCGAGCTGGTGGCCAAGGCGAGCGGAGAAAAACAGGCGGAAGGTCTCGAGGCGAAATTGAAGCGCACCGGGGAGAATGCGGCGTTCTCCGTCTACAGCTTTATCCAGGGCCTGAAAGGTCACGTGGCCATGGTGCTGCGGCTCGACGCGGAAAAGGAGATGCGGTTGCCGGGTGCGCCCGGCAAGGCCATCACGCTGCCGGCAGTCTCGCTGGTCATCTGCCTCGACGGCGTGGCGCCGGTGGTCGAGGAAGCCCTGGCCAAATCTCCGCAATTCAAGGCCACGCAGAGCGGCACGGTTCATCTTTATGAGCTGAGTCAGCCGCTGCCCCTCGAGGGGATCAAGCCGGTCTTGGCGGTCGACGGGACGTCGCTCTATCTGGCGACTTCGCGGCAGTTCCTGGAAGAATGCCGTGGCGCGGCCCCAAACGGGCTCGCCCAGCAGGCCGGATTCAAGGAGGCGCTCGCGCATGTCGGCACGGAGGGCAATGCGCTCGGTTACGTGAGTCCGCGCTTTTTTCAGCAAATCAACCGGATCGAGACCCTGAACGCGGAGCTGCCCGCCGAGACCAGGCAGGTGCTTGACGTGATCCTGCATTCGTTGCCCAAACCGGACCGTCCGCTCGTGACAGTCCGCAGCAACCTGCCGGACGGCGTGCTGGTGAATTCGTATTGGAACCGCTCCCTGAAACAGGAGGTGGCGGCGCTCGCGATCTACAATCCGGTGACGGTCGGGATGCTCGCGGCCATGTCGATTCCGGCTTTCCAAAAGGTGCGGGAGTCATCCCAGGAGAAAGCGGTGCTGAATAACCTGCGCCAGCTGTCGGCTGCAGCCGACCAGTTCTATCTGGAAAATGGCGTCACGACCGCGAGCTTCGATGATCTGGTCGGCCCGGACAAATACATCAAGGCGGTTATCCCGGTCGACGGGGAGAATTATCGCCTGCTGCATTTCAAGCAGGGGATGCCCCTGCAAGTGCGGGTGCCGGCACTCAGAAAAATGGTCAAATACGGCCCCTGATCCCCGGGCCGGGCGGAGCCGGTCCGGCCTATTTCGCCGGGCCGAGGATCTTGTCCTCGAGGTCCTTCACCGTGGCGATGAAGGCTTCGGGGGTGGGCGCGGCCATGAGGGCGGTGCGGCTGGCCTCGTCCTTGATCAGGCGGCAGAGGGAGCCGACGAGCATCAGGTAGTCGCCGGGATTCGACTTGGGCGTGCCGAGCACGAACATCAGGCGCACGGTCTGGTCGCAGTTCTCAAAGTGCACGCCGGCGGTGCTGCGCCCGACGGCGATGACGATCTTCTTCACGTGCTCGGTGCGGGCGTGGGGCAGGGCGACCTCGTTGCCGAGGCACGTGGTGTCGAGGCGCTCGCGGGCGAGCAGTTCCTGATAGAAGCCGGCGAAGTTGACGACGTTCGGATGCGTTTCCAGCAGCTTGGCCACCTCGTTGAGCGCGCCGGTGCGCTTGGTGCTCTGAAGATCGAGCTGGATGCGGGAGGGTTCAAGGAGACTGGAGAGACGGGCGCCCATTTGCAGAGAGGTTAGGGAAAGAGACTCACGGGCTCATTCGTTGGCAAGGCCGGATTGAACGGTCTGCGCGTCACGCAGGTTCAGAGGGCGGGCGCGAGTTGCCGGTGGGCCCGTTCGATCGCGAGGGCGAGTTGTTCGGGGCGGAAGGGCTTGCTGAGATAATCGTTCATGCCCGCGGCGAGGGCCTGCTCGCGGTCATCCTGCATGGCCTTCGCGGTGACGGCGATGATCCAGGGACGGTTCCCGGCGGGAAACATGCCGCGGATGCGCCGGGTGGCCTGAAACCCGTCGAGCTCGGGCATCTCGACGTCCATCAGAATGACGTCATAGGCGGCGCGTTCGACGGCCTCGATGACGTCACGGCCGTCAGCCGCGGAATCGCCGCGGTAGCCGAGCCGTTGGAGCATCATGTGCGCGACCTTCTGGTTTACGGGATTGTCGTCGGCGATCAGGATCTTGAGCGGGCAGCGCTGGGCAAGGGTGGTCGCGGGCGGCGCGGCCGGGGCCGGCGCGGGGGCGGTGCCAGACGGGCGGGAAATCGCGCCCAAGGCCGCGAGCAGCTGCGCCGGTTTGACGGGCTTGGCGAGTGAGGCGGCGAAGAGCCCGCCGGCAGGCCGCCGGCCGGCGGAGCTGAGCAGCAGCAGCGGCCGGGACACCGTCACGGGGTTCTGTTTCAACCGGCCCGCGAGTTCCTCGCCGTCGAGGCCGGGCATCTGGTAGTCGAGCAACCCGATGTCGAAGCTGACGCCCGCCTCGACGAGTTGCAGGGCTGCGGGGCCGGACTCGGCCGTGATGGGTGTCATGCCCCAAGAGCTTGTCTGGGCGGCGAGAATGCGGCGGCTGGTCTCGTTGTCGTCGACGATCAGGACGCGCAGCCCCTCGAGCGCGGATTGCCTGGCGCCGACGTTGATGCGCACGCTCTGGGTGTGCGGCGCGGCCGTGATGGTGAAGTGAAAGGTCGAACCGGTGCCCTCGGTGCTGTCGACCCACATGCGGCCGCCCATGAGCGTCGCCAGCCGCTGGCTGATGGCCAGGCCGAGGCCGGTGCCGCCGAACTTGCGGGTGGTGGAGCTGTCCACCTGCGAAAACGACTTGAAGAGCCGGTCGAGGCGGCCCGCCGGGATGCCGATGCCGGTGTCGCGCACGGCGAAGTGGAGCGACAGCGCGGGCTCGCGGGTTTCGACGGTCACGGCGACCTCGACTTCGCCCCGGGCGGTGAACTTCACGGCATTGCCGAGGAGGTTGACCAGGATCTGGCGGATGCGCGTCACATCGCCGACCACCCAGGCAGGCACGTCGGGCGCGAGGGAGTAGGCCAGCTCGAGGTCTTTCTCCGCGGCCTTGGTGCTAAACAGGTCGAGCGCCTCCTCGACGCATTGGCGCAGATCGAACGGCACGTTTTCCAGGTCGATGCGGCCGGCCTCGATCTTCGAGTAGTCGAGGATGTCGTTGATGATGGTGAGCAAAGAATCGCCGCTGGTCTCAATGATCTGCAGGTAGTCGAGCTGCTGCGGGGTGAGCGGCGTGTCGCGCAGGAGGCTGGCCATGCCGATGACGCCGTTCATGGGCGTGCGGATCTCGTGGCTCATCATGGCGAGGAAGGAGCTCTTGGCCTGGTTGGCGGCCTCGGCCTGCTCCTTGGCCCGGCGAAGTTCCTCGGTGGCGCGGGCATCGTGCGCGGCGGCGCGGGCGGCGCCCAGCCGCAGGCGCCAGACGAGGAAGCCGGCGGCAAGCGAGAGCAGTCCGACGCCGACCAACGAGACATAGACGGAAAAGCGGATCGTCGCCAGCCGGTCCAGCAGGTCGGACAACTCCAGGTCGATGCCGGCTACGCCGACGAACTTCCCCTGCGAATCGTAGAAGGGGGCGAAGCCGCTCATGAACGTGCCCTGTTCGTCCTGCACGGGTTGGGCATTGGTCAGGACGCGTTGTTCCTGGAGTGCCCGGGTGAATTCAGGATCCTCGCCCTTGTAGGGCGCCATGATCGGGTCGGGCGGTTCCGAGGAGCGTTCGTTCTTCATCACCTGGTCGGTGCCGAGCACGACGTGGATCCCGTCGTCCTTGAGCACGGCGGTGTAGACGAAGTAGAGCCGGGGGTTGGCCCGGTGGAATGCCACCAAAGGGGCGACGGCGCGCAGGTGGGCGGGCGAGCCCATCTGCTCCGGCGACGTGAGGGTGCGGTGGAGATCGCCGTCGATCTGCACCGCCAGCGTCCGGGCGAGGGAAGCGAGTTCGACGTGCACGGCGTCGAGCTGCGCGCGCCGGGCGAAGGCATAGACCAGCGCGAGACCGACGCAGGAGACGAGGAAGATGGCCAGGGCGGCGAGAATGCCGTCCCGCTGGGGACGAATGATTTTACGCGATGAGGACCGTCGTTCGTGCATCGGACCGGGTCCGCATTATCCCCCAAGTCTGGGCGGATTACAGCGATATAATGCAGGCCAAAGAAAAGGCGCGCCGGGTGGGGCGCGCCCCGGGGGGCGGACAAACGCGGCGGGGTCGCCGCGTCTCCATTTAGGATGTCGCGGGCGGCGGGACCTCGATCGGCGGGTTGCTGTTGGCGGCTTCCTCCTCGTCGGACTCGACGACGCGGGCGATGGCGAGGAGCTTGTCGCCTTCCTCGAGGTTGACGAGCTTCACGCCCTTGGCGCCGCGGCCGGTCTCGCGGATTTCCTTCACGCGGGTGCGGACGCTCTGGCCCTTGGCGGTGAGGAGCATGACTTCGTCGGTGTCGCGGACGCTGAGGGCGCCGGCGACGTTGACGGAGCCGTCTTCCGGCAGGTCGATGGCGATGACGCCGGTGCCGCCGCGGGAGATGAGGCGGTAATCCTCGAAGGGCGTGCGTTTGCCGATGCCGTCCTCGCGGGCGACGAGCAGGCGGGCTTCGGCGTCGCAGACCTCGATGGCCTGGACGTAGTCGCCTTCGATCTTGAAGCGCATGCCGGTGACGCCGACGGTGTCGCGGCCCTGATCGCGGAGACCCTCCTCGTTGAAGCGGACGGCCTGGCCCTTGTGGGAGACGAGGACGACCTCGTTCTCGCCGTTGGTGAGGACGCAGCCGACCAGGGTGTCGCCCGCCTCGAGCTTGATGCCGCGGAGGCCGGACTCGCGGGTGGCGTTGGCGTAGTCGCCGAGGTTGGTCTTCTTGGTGATGCCGGCCTTGGTGGCCATCACGATGTGGTGGATCGGGTCGAACTCCTTCACGCAGACCAAGGCGGCGATGGTCTCGCCGGCGTTGAGGCGGAGGAAGGAGGAGACGGACTTGCCCTTGGCGGTGCGGGTGCCCTCGGGGATGTCGTAGATCTTCTTGGCGAGGCACTGGCCGGTGCTGGTGAAGAAGAGCACGTAGTCGTGGGTCGAGGCGGTGAAGAGGGTCTCGACGAAATCCTCCTCGTAGGTCTCGGCGCCGATGACGCCCTTGCCGCCGCGCTTCTGGGCACGGTAGGCGGCGACGGGGGTGCGCTTGATGAAGCCGAGGTGAGAGACGGTGATGACGCAGCCCTCGTTGGGGATGACGTCCTCCATGCGCAGTTCGCCCTCGGCGTCGATGATCTGGGTGCGGCGGGGCGAGGCGTATTTGTCGCGGAGCTCGAGGAGTTCCTTTTTGATCAGGGCGAGGAGCTTGGCCTCGTCGGCGAGGATGTCGCGAAGCTCGAGGATGAGTTTTTCGAGCTCCATGTATTCCGCCTCGATCTTGCCGCGTTCGAGGCCGGTGAGCTGGTAGAGGCGGAGTTCGAGGATGGCGTTGGTCTGGATCTCGGAGAGCGGATACTTGGCCATCAACTTCACCTTGGCCTCTTCCTTGTCCTTCGAGGCGCGGATGATCTTGACGAAGTCGTCGAGGTTATCGAGGGCGATGATGTAGCCCTCGAGGATGTGGGCACGGGCCTCGGCCTGCTTCAGGCGGAACTGGGTGCGGCGGGTGATGACATCGCGGCGGTGGTCGATGTAGCACTCGAGGAGTTCCTTGATGTTCATCTGCTTCGGCCGCTTCTTGTCGAGGGCCAGCAGGATGACGCCGAAGGAGGATTCGAGGGCGGTCTTCTGGTAAAGCTGGTTGATGATGATCTGCGCCTGCTCGCCGCGCTTGAGCTCGATGACGATGCGCGTGTTCTCGTCGGACTCGTCGCGGAGATCGCGGATGCCGTCGATCTGCTTCTCGCGCACGAGCTCCGCGATGCGGAGCACGAGGGAGGCGCGGTTCACGTTGTAGGGGATCTCGGTGATGACGATCTGCTCGCCGCCGCCCTTGAGTTCCTCGGTGTGGGCCTTGCCGCGCATGCGGACGATGCCGCGGCCGGTGGTGAGGTAGGATTTGATGCCGGCGCGGCCGTTGATGTAGCCGCCGGTCGGGAAATCCGGACCGGGGATGTAGGTGACCAACTCGTCGACCGTGATGGAGGGGCGGTCGATGATGGCGCAGGCGGCGTCGATGATCTCCGAGAGGTTGTGCGGCGGGATGTTCGTCGTCATGCCGACGGCGATGCCGGTCGAACCGTTCATCAGGAGGTTCGGCAGCGCGGAGGGGAGGACGGTCGGCTCGGTCGTGGACTCCTTGTAGTTCGGGACGAAGTCGACTGTCTCCTCCTCGATGTCCTTGAGGAGTTCCTCGGCGATATCCTTCAGGCGCGCCTCGGTGTAACGGTAGGCGGCCGGCGGATCGCCGTCGACGGAGCCGAAGTTGCCCTGCGGGTCGATGAGCTGGTAGCGCATGACCCAGTTCTGGGCGAGGCGGACAAGGGTGTCGTAAACGGAGGAGTCGCCGTGGGGGTGGTAGTTCTTGAGCACTTCACCGACGACACCGGCGCACTTGTCGAAGGCGCGGTTGTGGACGAGGCCCTCGCGGAGCATCGCGTAGAGGATGCGGCGCTGGACGGGCTTCAGGCCGTCGCGAGCGTCGGGGAGGGCACGCGAGATGATGACCGACATCGAATAATCGATGTAGGCCGTCTGCATGATGTCGGTGATGTTGGCCGAGGAAAGTTTTTCGTTCGCGGTATACACAGGAAAGGCGACTGGCTAAAAGAGTGCGGGGCGTTGATCAGGCGGCTCAGACGTCCAGATATTGGACGTTGAGGGCGTTGTCCTCGATGAACTGGCGGCGGGGCGGGACCTCGTCGCCCATGAGGAGGGTGAAGAGGGCGTCGGCTTTGGCGGCGTCGTTGATGTTCACCTTGAGAAGGCGGCGCTTGTCGGGGTCCATCGTGGTCTCGTAAAGCTGCTTCGGGTTCATTTCGCCGAGACCCTTGTAGCGCTGGATGGAGAGGCCCTTGCGGCCGTTGGCGCGGATCTGGGTGATGATGTCGAGCGGGGAGAAGAGCTCCGTCTTCACCTCGGTCTTGGCGCCGGGGTTCTCCGTGATGGTGTAGCGGGGATTCTCGGAAGGCGCGAACGAGGTCACGTCGAGGCCGGCCTTGGCGAGGGCCTTGAGGAGCTTGGTCATCTCGGTGGACTCGAAGATCTCGTGGATGGTGACGCGGCGGGTGACGATGGGCGCGGTGGAGTTGCCGTTGCCCGGGGCGGCGCTGTTGAGCTCGGCATCCAGGCCCATCTGCCGGAGAAACTCGGCGCGGTCCTTGTCGTCGGTCAGGAATTCGTGCGACTCCTTGTTGCCCTCGCGGACGCGCGCAATGTAGCGCGGCAGCTCGTGGGTGTCTGCGGCCTGCTGGTCGAGGTATTCGGCGAGCGAGGCGCCGTGGCGCGTGATGCCGTGGCCGAGTTTCTCGAGGGCGCCGAGCATTTCGACAATCTGGTCGATGACGGCGGGGGCGAAGACATGCTGGTCGCTGACGCGGGCGAGCACGATTTCCTCGGAGCCGAGCTCGAGCAGGATGCGGTTGAGCTGCTCGTCGTTGTCGATGTATTGCTCGCGCTTCTTGCGCTTGATTTTGTAGAGGGGCGGCTGGGCGATGTAAACGTAGCCGCGCTCGATGATGCCCTTCATCTGGCGGTAGAGGAAGGTGAGGAGGAGGGTGCGGATGTGCGAGCCGTCCACGTCGGCGTCGGTCATGATGATGACGCGGTGGTAACGGGCCTTGTCGGCGTTGAAGGCGGAATCGTCCTCGCCGGTGCCGATGCCGGTGCCGATGGCGGTGATGAGGGTGCGGATTTCCTCGTTGTTGAGGACCTTGTCGAGCTGGGCCTTCTCGGAGTTGATGAGTTTGCCGCGGAGGGGGAGGATGGCCTGGTAGCGGCGGTCGCGGCCCTGTTTGGCGGAGCCGCCGGCAGAGTCGCCCTCGACGATGTAGAGTTCGCACACGGCCGGGTCCTTCTCGGAGCAGTCGGCGAGCTTGCCCGGCAGGCCGCCGCTGGAGAGGGCGCCCTTGCGGATGGTCTCGCGGGCCTTGCGGGCGGCCTCGCGGGCGCGGGCGGCGGTGAGGGATTTCTCGACGATGCGCTTGGCGACGCCGGTGTTGCTCTCGAAATAGAACATCAGGCCCTCGTAGGCGATGGAGCCGACGATGCTCTCGACCTCGGGGGAGAGCAGCTTGACCTTGGTCTGCGACTCGAACTTCGGGTCGCTGTGCTTGATGGAAATGACCGCGGCGAGACCTTCGCGGACGTCGTCACCCGTGATCTGCGGATCCTTGTCCTTGAGGAGATTGTTGGCCTTGGAAAACTGGTTGATGGCGCGGGTGAGGGCGCTGCGGAAGCCGGAGAGGTGCGTGCCGCCGTCGGGATTGTGGATCGTGTTGGTGTAGCAGAGGACGAGATCGTTGTAGGAATCGTTGTATTGGAGGACGATCTCGGCGTGGATCTCGACCGGCTTGTCGTCGAGGGTGGACGAGGTTTCCTTGGCGATGCGGACCGGGGTGGGGTGAAGGGCGGTCTTGCCGGTGTTGATCTGCTTCACGAACTCCACGACGCCGTTCTTATAGTAGAACGTCTCGGGCTTTGGCGTGGCCGGGCGCTCGTCGGTGAACGTGATCTCGAGGCCGGAGTTGAGGAAGGCCAGTTCGCGCAGGCGCTGGGCGATGGTGTCGGCCTTGAAGACCGTGGTCTCGCGGAAGATCTCGGCGTCGGGCTTGAAGGTGATGAGCGTGCCGGTGCCCTTGGCCTTGCCGATGACCTCGAGCTTTTTCATGGTCTTGCCGCGCTCGAACTTCATGTGGTGGACTTGGCCGCCGCGGGAGACCTCGACCTCGAACCACTCGGAGACGGCGTTCACGCACTTGGCGCCGACGCCATGGGTGCCGCCGGAGAACTTGTAACCGCCCTGGCCGTATTTGCCGCCGGAGTGGAGCGTGGTGAGCACGAGTTCGACGCCCGGCAGGCCGCTGTCCTTGTTGATATCGACGGGAATGCCGCGGCCGTTGTCGCGGATGCTGATCGAGCCGTCGACGTGGATGGCGACCTCGATCTTGGAGCAATGGCCGGCAAGATGCTCATCCACGGAGTTGTCCAAAACCTCGGAAACGCAGTGGTGCAACGCGCGCTCGTCAGTGCCGCCGATATACATGCCGGGCTTCTTGCGGACGGCCTCCAGGCCCTTGAGTTGGCCGAGTTTGTTGGCGTCGTAGGCCGCTACGGCGGCGTCTGATTTTGCTTGGGCGTGGGCTGCTTCGTTATCGGGCATTTAGAGGGAGAAAAGTTAAGCGAAAACATCTTGGAAATCGCGGGCTTCGACAACGTTTTTCTCTGTAAAAACCGGGGTATTTTCATGGCAAAATGCGGCATCCTAAAACATTGACCGGCAAAGGATAGAAAAGCGTCGAATCGCCCCTCGTTGGCGACTGGTTTGGTGGAGTGCTTCGGTTCGACTTTTCGGTGGATTTTTCGGGCGAAATCTGTCCGCAAAAGACCGCTCCGGATGGTTTCGTTTGACCGCGTCGGAGCGTGCCGCACAGTGAGCCCAACATGGTAGCCCTCAGTCTGGAAAAATTGCTCGTGCTGCAGGATCGCGACAGCAAGCGACTGGCCTTCGAGCAGCAACTGAATGCGGTGCCCCGCGAAATCGCCGCGGTGGAAGCCCGGATCGCCACCGAGAAGGCGGCAATCGAGGCCGCCAAGGCCGAATGGCGCGACTTGGAGTCGAAGAAGAAGCAGTTGGAAGGGGAAATCGGCGGCGCCGAGGAAAAGATCGCCAAATACCGCACCCAGCAGAGCCAGGTGCGGAAGAACGACGAATACCAGGCGCTGACGCACGAGATCGAAACGTCCCAAACGGCCATCGGCACGCTCGAGGAGCAGGAAATCGCAGTGATGCTCTCCATCGACGAGGCGAAAAAGAAATTCGCCGCCGCGGAGGCGGAGCTGAAGAAAAACATCACCGGCCACGAGGCCAAGATCCGCACGCTCCGCGAGCGCGAAAAGAATCTCCAGGCCGATTTGAAAGCCGCGCAGGACGCCGTAGCGGCGGCCCGCCCGGAGGTGGCGGAACCGCAATTGAGGATTTACGACCGCATCGCCAACAAACCCGGCCACCCCGTGTGCGTGACCGTAAACGGCGGCCGGTGCGGCGGTTGCCACCTGAAGGTGCCCACCCACCTCGAGGTGCAGGCCAAGGCCGGGGTGGAAATTACCACTTGCGACCAGTGCGGGCGCATCCTCTATTGGCAGTCTTAGTTTTGGGGCCAGATCTTCGCTCCGAGTTCTTTGATCCCAAGGGGCGGGTAACGCCGCCCCCGCTAAAGCAGTTCGGAGAGGAAAGTCCGGACACCACAGGGCAGGATTCCCCGCGAAAGAGGGGGCGCGACGCTTCAAGGCGGCGCGACGGACAGTGTCACAGAGAACAAACCGCCCGGCGGGCAACCGCCGGGTAAGGGTGAAAAGGTGGGGTAAGAGCCCACCGCGCCGAAGGCAACGACGGCGGCACGAAAAACCCAATCCGGTGCAAGACTAAATAGGGGACTCGGCGGCCCGTCGGACAGTCCCGGGTTAGTCGCATCCCATGGTGCCAGGCGCAAGCCCGGCAATCATGAGGCAGAACGTCTTCGGGCGGACTGAGAGAAATGAAGATCACGCCACCTTAATACCGTGGCGCACAGAATCCGGCTTACCGGCCCCAAAACTAAGACCTTTTGACCCAACGAGACGAAACCTTGCCTGTAGGGCCGCCGCTTGCGGCGTGCCGGATCGGAACGGGCGGCCCCGCGGCACGCCGCAAGCGGCGGCCCTACAAGATCCGGGGCGCCCGGAACGAATTCTCCCTTGACTCACCGCCCCGCCTCTGAGTTTTAGCCCCTTCCAACCTATTCTCGACCCATGGCCAATACCAAGTCCGCTATCAAAGCCGCCCGCAAATCCCTGCGCAACGCCGCCCGCAATCAGGCGACCAAGACCCGTCTGAAGTCCCTGGCCAAGTCCGTCCAGAAGGCCGCCGCTGGCACCGATGCCGAAGCCACCCGCGCCGCCGCCATCGCCTACAGCTCCGCCCTCGACAAGGCCGTCAAGAGCCAGGTCATCCACCGCAACGCCGCTTCGCACCACAAGTCGCAATACGCGAAATACATCTTCGCCGCGAAGAAGTAACCGGCTCTCCGCCGAACCCACTGCCCCCGCGCGCCTGACCGCCGCGGGGTTTTTTGTTGCCCGGTGCCGGCGCGATGAAGGGTTGAGTTTGCGGACCGGATTGGCGTTCATCGCCGCGCCCGTGCAAACCAAGTGCGAACTCCATCTCGCCCGCGACTGGGATGCCGCCTGGCGCGAAATCCTGCGCCCGTGGCTGGCCGCGCCCGCCCGGCTGCGCCGGGATTTCGTCCTCGTGCCCACGCGCGGGCAGGCGCACGCGCTCAAGCTGCGTTGCGTGCGCGAGGGCCTGCCGCTGCTCGGGGTCGAGTTTCTCACCCCGGGGCTGGCGCGCCAGAAGTGGCGCGCGCTGGTTCCGTCGGCCCGCCCCGCGTTGGGTCGCGAACTGCTCCTGCTCAACCTGCGCGCGCTGGTCGAGGAGCGGCTGGCGCCGCTCCCGCCCGACGCGCCGGCTTGGGGCCTCTGGAAAAGCCTGCAGAGCGACCCGGAAGGGGCGCTAGATGCCTTCGACGAACTGCTGCAGGCCGGTTTCGCCGCGCAGGATTTTCCGCTGGCGGCGTTGCGCGACATCTTTGGTGAAATGGAGCGGCTGGTCGCGCAAGCCGGTTATGACTTCGCGGCGCGCCAGAGTATCGCCGCCGCCGCCGCGCTGCGACCGCCGGAACCGCGGCTCGGCGGCCGTCTTTTGCTGCACGGTTTTTCCGCAGAACACTGGCGGGAATTCTTCTCGCTGGTCGCGTTCACGCAGCACGCACCCGAGGTGACCGTCCTGTTGCCCGAACCGGATTTCGGCCGCAAGGACAACGACGAACGCTGGATCGAGGCATGGGAAAAGGCGCTGAACGTCGGGGCGGTCCCGTTGGACACGCCCGAGCGGTCCGGACCCGGGGCCGCGGTTGCGCAATTGTGGACCGGCGGCGCCAGTGTCGAAACGGCGCGCGCCACGCTGCTCATCGGCCAAACCCGCGCTGACGAGATGGAACTGGTCGCCGCAGAACTCGCCCGCCGGCTCGCCGCGGGCTCGGACAACATCGCGGTGATCTTTCCGCGGGCCGGCGCTGCCCATCTGAGGCTGGCGCGGCTGCTGGCGGAACGCGGGGTGCCCTTCAACGATCTGCTGGAGGCGGCGGGACCAGTGGCGGTGGATGTCCAACTGCAACGAGCGCTGCTGGCTTTCTACGAACGCGGCGCGCGTCTCGAGGTGTTGCTGGCGATGTGGCCGCTGCTGCATGCGATGGGGCACACGCAGCAATCGCCGGGATTGACGCGCGACGTGTGCGAGCGGGCCTTTGACGTCCGGCAGACGCATTCGCTCGCCGCGGTGCTGCCGGATCTCGCTGCACGGGAGCGGCCGGAGTGGCGCGAGGTCGCGCGCGTGGCGGGACTGTTGCTGCCCGCGTGGCCGGACCGGCTCACCTTGGAGGAGGCGTTGGAAAGATTTTCCGCGGTGGGAGAACGGTTTCATCTGCCGGGAGCCGAGGCCTGGCCGGCGCTCGTCGCTTATGCGCGACAGGACCGGCGCGAGTTACCGGCGAAAGTGGTGCTGGCGGCGCTGGCTTCTTTTCTGCCCGAGAAAAGCCCGGCGACCGCCGCGCCGGGCCGGGGGCTGTTCGCGCCGGTCACGCTCACCACCTGGCGGCGCGCCGCGGCGCTGGCGTGGTCGGATGTCATCTTCGCCGAGAGCAACGCCGGCGTGTGGCCCGTGCGCGCGGAATCCGGCTGCTGGTTGACGGACGAGCAACGCGAGGAATTGAACCGGCGAAGTCCGTTCAGCGTCGGGTTGTTCACCGGCGACAGCCGCGCGTGGCTGGAGAAGCAGGGCTACACGGACATCGCGCGCAACACCGCGGGCGCCGTCGGCTTTTCCGCCGCGCTGTTCGACGAGGAAGAACCCGAGCTGAAGCTGGCGCCGAACGCGTGGCTTGAGCGCGTCCTGCTCGCCGGCGCGGAACAGAACGGGACAGTCGGATTGGAGGAGCGATTTTCCCGGCTCGCCCGGCAGGTCGTGTCGCCGACCAAGACCGAAGCTCCGGCGACCGCTGCGTGGTTTGAAATCTGGCAACGGCGGCGCGATCCGAAGCTGGCGTTCGATGAATATTTTCTGTGCGGCGATCCGGCGGTGACGCGGCCGGTGGAACTGGCGGCGCGGTTGATCGAGCGGTCGGTGCAGGATCCGGCGGTGTTGTGGTTCGAAGGCGTGCTGCGGTTGCAGCGCGTGAACTGGTCGCCGCTCGTGCGCGCGCGGAAGAAAGCGCTCGGCTCGCTGGTGCACGGCGTGCTGGCGTCGGCCCTTCGCGGCGCGCCCGTCGAGGGCGTTTTTCGGGAATTACCTGCGGAGGAGGACGCCCGCGCGAAGCTTGCGGCGGAGCTGGCGGCGTTGCGCGAGCGCTGGCCGCGGGACCGCTATTGGGATTCGTTTCATGCCGAACTCGGGGAGATTGCCGGTGTGCTGCTGCATAAGGTCTACCGGTTGCCCGCCGGTCGGTTTGTGGCGGTCGAGGCAAAACTGCCGGAGGGCACCGCGCTGCCATTGGGAGCCGAGGGTGAGCGGCTCCGCATTGCCGGCCGGATGGATCTGGCGCGGTGCGACCGGCCGGAGTGGGCCGGGGCGCAGGTGGACATCGTGGATTTCAAGACCGGGGCGGATGCGCGTTTGTCGGTCGGGGCGATGGCCCGCGGCGCGTCGCTCCAGCTCGGCGTCTACCTCGCGGCGGCGGAAACGCTCGGCGTGGCGGGCGGTCGCGTTTGGATGTTGAAACCCGACGGCACCAAACCGGCGAGCATCGGGCTGAGCGAGCTGCCGGAGGCGCTCGCGGCGCTGGCGCAGCTGGGCCGGCACCTGGCGACCGGACGCTACGGGGCGTTGACGGCGGACCGCACCGATTTCTCGCATGGTTTCGATTGGCCGCTGGCGTGCACGCCGGTCCGGCACGCGGTTCTGGAAAAGAAATTTGCGGCGACGTTCGGTGTCGCGGCGGATGAAGCGGAGGAGGCGGCCGATGAATGAGAAGTTGAGCGATCAACGTGCGCGCGACCGTTTCCGCGAGGAGTGGGACCAAAACTTCGCCGTGAGCGCGAACGCCGGTTCCGGCAAGACCACGGCCATTTCCGAGCGCCTGGCGGCGCTGGCATTGCGCGAGGGTGGCGGTGAGCAGCTCAAGAAGACAGCGGTCGTGACTTTCACCAAGAAGGCGGCGGCGCAGATCGGCCAACGCGCCCGCGCGGTGCTCGTGCGCCGGCTGGCTGAGGCGGGGCGCACCGACCTCTCGCCGTTGGACCACCTAGAACGCGCGTTTTTCGGCACGATCCACAGTTTCTGCCTGTTGCTGGCGCAACGCTACGGCCAGACGCTCGGGTTGAACCTCAACCCGACGGTGCTCGAAGGGGACGACATGGAGGAGGCACTGTGGGAGGAATTTCTCGAGCAGGACGCGATGCAATTCACGGCCCTGGCGCCCGCGCAAGTGGAGGCGTTCCTGCGTCACGCACCGCTGGATTCGGTCTTTGACCTGGCGCGTCAGCTCGATCGAAGCATGGCGGAACGCTTGAAGGCCGCGCGGCTGTCGGCACAGCCGCCGGAGCCGTCCGCGGCGGCACTGTCGATGATTCTTGCCGCGAAAAGCAAGGGGAGGGGAGCCGAATCCTTGCAGCACAACCAGGAGCAGGCGCAGGAGTGGCGGCGGCGGTTCCGCGAGGAACGGGGATTTCTCCCGCTGCCCAAGCCACAGGGCACGGCGGCGAACATCGTTGAGCTGTATGCAGATTATTTTGCGCCGGTGAAGGCGTGGCTGGCCGATGCAGGGGCGGCGCTGGCCGGTGAACTGGCGTTGCGGTATCGCGCGTGGCGGTTCGACCGCGGCGTGCAGACCTACGCGGATCAGATCGAGGCGGCACTCGCCGTCTTGCACGACGGCGCGACGCTCGAGCGCATCCGGACCGAGGGTTGGCGGGTCGTGCTCGACGAGGCGCAGGACACCGATCCGCAGCAGTTCGCTGTGCTGGTGGAAATCACGCGGCCGCCCGGCGCGCCGCTGGGCGCCTGGCCCTTCGACCCGGCTCAGGGCAGGCCGGCGGGCGGCGGGGCGGGGCCGCGGGCGGGGCATTTCTCGATGGTGGGCGACGGGCAGCAATCGATCTACAGCTCGCGGGCCGATGTGCGGAATTTCTCAAAACACCTCACGGCCTTTGCCCGGGGCGAGGGTGGCGAGCGGCTGACGTTCGATGTGACTTTCCGTGCGCCGCACGCGTCGATCGCGCTGTTGAACGCGACACTGCCGGCGGCCTTCGGTCCGGGGCGGGCGCACAACAGCGGATTGCCCCCGGCGGACGGGGCGCCCGCGCCGCGATTGCAGGTTGAATATGAGAAGCTGGTCGCCGGACCGGAAAATGAATCTGGCACCGTGGCGGTGTTGCCGATCACGCCGGCGGCGCCGAAGACCAAGGTCGAGGCGAGGCTGGCGGCCGAGGTGCGGCAAATTGCCGCGTGGCTGCGGGCGCACGGACCGGAGGGAGTGGGGGCGCGGCATTGGGGCGAAGTGTGCGTGCTGGCGCCGCGCAACGAGTGGCTCGCCACCGCGCGCAAGGAACTCGAGGCAGCGGGACTCAAGACGGCGTTGCAGATGCGGAAGAACCGCAACGGCGACAATCCGGTCTATGCGTGGGTGACGGGCTTGCTCGCGGCGGTGTGCGATCCGGCGAATACTTTCGAATGGGTGGGGGTGCTGCGCGAAGTCTTCGCGGTCAGCGATGCACTGATCGCGTCCGAGCTGGGGCCGGATCGGAAATTCAGCTGGGACGCGCCGGAGAAATACGCGGCGCCATTGCGGGGCGCGTTGGAAATCCTGAAACCATTCGTCGAAAGGGTGGAGGCGGAAGGCGAACCGCTGGAGCGCTTCGCGCACGATCTGGTGCTCGCGGCGGGGTTGGCGGAAAAAGCGCGGTTGATCGATCCCAGCGGCGCGTTGCAGGGCGAATTGGAGCGGCTGCTGGCGCATGCGGCGGAAATCGGCCTCGAGGGCGCGGGGCCGCGGGCGTGGCTGGGCGAATTGCTGGCAGGGATCGAAAGTGGAAGGCCGGCGGGCAAACCGAGCGACGATGCGATCAATCTGCTGACCTCGTATTCGGCCAAGGGGTTGGAGTGGCCGGTGGTGATCCCGGTGGGATTGTGGCGCGAAATCGGCCAGCGCGATGAAACCGGCCTACGGCTGCTGCCGGACGCGGCGGGGACGACGCGGGTGTTTTTCGACAATGCCAGCCTGCCCGCGGCGACCAAAGAGTCGCGCGAGCGGGAGCGGCAGCGCGAACTGGTGCGGCTGCTCTATGTGACGTTGACGCGCGCGCGGCGCGCCCTGCTGCTGCCGATGGGCGAACCGGCGGCCGAGGGAAGCTTTTTGGATTTGTGGGGAGCGCAACTGGACGAGGTGCCGCGGGTGGCGGCGGCGAAGTTTGCCGTGCCGGCGGTAAAGTCCGCGCCGGTCGTCGGGCCGACGTTGGAACCCGTGGCGGCGCCGGTCCGGGTGGATTTTCCCCGGCGCCTGTTGCCGCACCAATTGGCACACAAACCCGATGTCGTGCGCGCGGCGCGGCACGAGTCGGCGGAGGACGAGCCGGTGCGGGCGGGTCGCGAGGATCCGATCGAGTATGGCGTGTGGTGGCACGAGACGATGGAGTTCCTGCCGTGGCGCGGCGGGGAGACGGAGATCGAGGCCTATTTGAAAACCGCTCTGGCCACGGCAGAGGCGCAGGGATTCGGGCCACGCGGGAGGGATGAAGTTGAGTTGTTGCGGGGCAGCGGGCTGTGGGGGGAACTGCGGCAGACGCGCTGGCGAATCATGGCCGAACTGAGCGTGGTGGCGCCGTTGGATGCCGCGGGCTGGATCGACGGGGTGATCGACCTGGTAGCCCAGGACGAGTCGGCGGCGGAGCTTATGGTGATCGATTGGAAGACCAACCGGCTGCGTTCCGGGGAGGAAAGCGGCGCGCTGTTGGAGCGGTTGCTGGAGGAGTATCGGCCGCAGCTCGAGGCTTACGGGGCGTGTCTCGGGCGTTTTTTCCCGGCGCAAAAGGTGACGCTGGGGCTTTACGCGAGTGGCACGGGCGACTGGCGGGCGCTTTGACGGCCGGTGCGCCCGAGGGAAAAGGCTTTACAGGGCAGACCAGAAATCGCACGTTGCGCCGCTAAACCTCTCTCAAATACCTATGGGCAACCTGAAAAAGAAACGACGTCTGAAGATGTCGAAACACAAACGCCGCAAGCGCCTCAAAGCGAACCGCCACAAGAAGCGCACGTGGCAGAAATAATCCGCGAAGCGTTGCTTCCGGTTTGAATTGCAGACCCGCCGAATCAACTCGGCGGGTTTTTTGTCGTAAGTGGCAGTCAGTGGTAATTGTAAAACAGTAGGGAAACTATTGGGGCTAAATGGCTCTTTAATGGTTTTCGTCTTGTCAGGACCAGTCGCGTGCCATATCCAAACAGTCCTGCAAATGATTTTTACTTGGTCCTTTGCAGGGCGGTTTCTGCCGACTGCTGGCAGGTGACAACGCCCAAGACAAGCACACCACACACCTAGCTCCGCATGTTTTTAGGGACAAAATCGAAAGGTTTCTGCGTCGAGGTTGGCGAACATTCGACGTTGGTGGCGCGTTTGAATCAGATCGCGACTCCCCTCGTGGTGGAAGAGCTGAAAGAGCTGCCGACATCCGACGAGGCGGCGATCAACGAGTGGGTCAAGGGTGCGGAAGGCAAGGGCTCGACCGGTTACGCGCATGCCACCTGTGGGATTTACCCGGCAAAGCGCGTGGTGCGGCGGCATACGCTCGATCTCAAGCGCGTCAAGGATCCCGCTTACTTCCCTGAAATATACACCCAGCAATTTCGCATCGAACCCGAGAAATACACCATCCGGGCCCTGAATCCCGGCGATGGCAGCGATTACGATTCCACGAAGGCGACCCAGAAGGAAGTGTTGTTCTGCGGATTGCCGGTGGAGGAGGTCAACGCCGCCCAGGACAAGCTGCTTGAGCATGGCGTCTATCCGGAACGGCTGGAATTGGGCACGCTAGCCACCCTCGGTGGCATGGTGAACTACCTGAAGTTCAAGCAGAGCAAATCGCCCCTGCTGCTGCTGGAGATCGGTGAAGAGGTGACCCAAAGCTTCATCCTCAGCGCCGATGGCGTGGATATTTCCCGACCGATTCCCAGCGGCATCGCCGCCATGATCCCGGTGGTGCAAAAGGAACTCGGCTTGAAGGACGAGGAGTCGGCCAAGAAACTGTTCTATTCAAATACCTTTGATTTCACCAGCATGGGCCTGACCCTGGTGAAGAAGCTGCTCAAGGAATTGCAGTCCTCGATCGGATTTTACGAGGTGCAGACCGGGCAGTCGATCGGCAGCGTCTTTTGCACCCAGCTCCCCAGCAGTCTCTCCTGGCTCGGTGCCACCATGGCCGGTTCCGGCGCTTTGGGCGTGCCCCAGCTCAAAATGGACATGATGCCGTGGCTCGAATCACTTAACATCAAGCTGGCGGACGGCGTCTCGCCGAATCCGCCGGACGAGCGTTGGGCCGGCGTGTTTTCCCTGATCGCTTCCTTCAACACCGATGGCGTTCAACCTATCATCACTGACGAAAAAAAGTGATGCGCAGCCGGTGGTGGCACCGGTCTGGCACCCGAACTTCCGCAACTTTGAACGGTTGCCGGACACGAAGGTCGTGCGCACGACCTTCTTCATCAACACCGCCGCGGTTGCCATCACCATCAGCCTGCTGCTTTGGCTGGGCTATCGGGAGATGCACATCCGCAATTTGGGCGACCAGATCGCCGATTCGCAGAAGCAGATTGATGCCAATCTCAAACAAAGCAACGAAGCCATCCGGCTGACCAAGGTCTTCAACGACGAGGAAAAGAAACTGGCCGAAGCGGCCGCCTTTGTCAGCGGCCCGATCGCTCCGATGGATCTTATGCTCACCCTGGCCAAGAGCCTGCCCAAGGAAATCGCCCTTGAGTCCTTCGACTTGCGGCTGAGCGCGACGCCACCGCCCCAATGCGTCCTGCGCGGGATCGTCGCCGGCTCGGCCGATCAGGCGACGGGCGTGGTTTCCAATTACATCGAGCAATTGCGCGGACTACCGCAAATCGGCGAGGTATTCGATCCGATCTCGCTGACGAGCCTGGATCGTGACGCCGGGCGCGGCGTGATGGTGTTCGAGATCTTGCTCAAGGCTAAGACCGGCAAAAAGGAGAAGAAGCCATGACCGCGGCCGAACTCGTTCCCCTGCTGAAGAAGCACCCGCTCAGCCTGGTCTGTGGCATCGTCTGCATCGCATGCGGCGCGCTTCTTTATCTCCGCAGCGACAAGATCGATGAGTATCAGCAGCTGAGCGACCAGAAGGCCACGGAGATGGAAAACACCCTGGCCAACGTCCGCAACGCGGAGAAGTTGCCGGAGCAAACTGTCGAAATGCAGGCCGCCACCAAGGAGTTGGAGGCCCGGCTGATGAAGGCAGGGCAACTGGCGGTCAACCTCCAGTATTTCTACCGCATGGAAGCCGACACGGGGGTGAAGCTGATGGATGTGCGGCAAGGCAACCTGAAGCCGGGCGTCAAGACGGCCGCGTTTGTCGGCGTGCCTTACACCGTGACGGTGCAGGGCGCATTCCCGCAGGTGCTTAATTTTCTGGGTCGGCTGCAGAAAGGCACTCACTTCTGCAGGTTCATCAGCGTCGGCATGACCAAGTCCGGCGACGACAAGGTCTCCCTGAGTTTGAACGTGGAAATCCTCGGAACCCCATGAACACCTCCCACCGTTTCATCATCATCGGCGTTCTGGGCGCGGGATTGGCGGCCGCCGTCCTGACGGCGGCGGAGGGCCATTCCGCCGTGGCCGTTCCGAACAAGCGCCACGAGTCGCTCGAAACCGCCAAATCTTTGCTGGCGATGCAGGCGGTCACCCTGCCCGCCGACCTGGCGAATCCTTTCAATCCGCCGGCCTTTGCCGAGGTCACCGGCACCGCCGGTCACGGGACGAGCGCCAGCGCGACCACCGGGACGGCCGGCGCGGGAGACACCCCCGCCGCCAAGCCGGCGGGTCCGCGCACGGAGCGTGACATCCTCCGGGAGATCGCCGCCGGTCTCAAACCCAGCGGGTTCTTCGTCCTCGGGGGCGAGCCCACGCTGGTCTTCGGTCAAAAGCGGGTCAAAGCCGGCGGACACCTGACTATTACCTTTGAAGGCGCTGAATACACCCTAGAAATCGCCGCCATCGACCGTCCCAACTTTACCCTCCGGTTGAACCGCGAGGAATTTACCCGGCCTATCAAATAAGGAACCGAACTATGAGCACACGACGCACCCTCCTCACCGCGCTCCTCACCACGGCAATCAGTCTGCCCGCGTTTGGTCAGTCCGCCACGCCCGCCGCGGCTGAGGCGACGCCCCCGGCGTCCGCTCCGGAGGCCACCCCGGCGGTCACGGTCGAAGGCGCCAAGCCGGTCGCCGCCCCCGTGTCCCGCGACAAGGACACGCTCTCGGTTGATTTCCCCGACGAGGATATCAAGACCATCCTCCGCAACGTCGCCGACCTCTTCGAGCTCAACCTCGTGGTGCCCGAGACCCTGACCGGCAAGACCTCCATCAAGCTGCGCGATGTCACGTGGCGCCAGATCTTCCAGGTTGTGCTCTCGCCCGCCGGCTACACTTACATCGAGGAAGGCAACATCATCAAGATCGTCAGCAACGAACTCCTCCAGCAGGAACCCGGCACGACCGAGGTGTTCATCCTCAACAACGCCAAGGCGGCCGACATCAAGCCCACCATCGACGGCCTGATCGACGCGGCCGGCGGCGGCAAGATCGTCATCGACGCCCGCAGCAACGCCCTCGTCATCACCGAGCGCCCCTCCCGCATGGGCCGCATCCGCACCATCATCGAGCAGCTCGACAAGGCCACCGACCAGGTGATGATCGAGTCCAAGTTCGTGGAAGTCACCGACCGCGACATCCGCAACATCGGCGTCAACTGGGCCTCGCTGCAAGGCATGCAATTGGGCGTCGGCCGCATCAGCCAGACTTGGAACAAGAACACTGGGCAGACCTACAACAATCAGGCCCAAAACAACAGCGGGACGGACAATACCATCAACCATAATACCAGCCACGGCACGACGGACACCTCGGGCAACGGCACGACGAGCACGACGAACAACGGCACTTCCGGTTCCTCGACGACCAACAACACCGGTAGCACCACCACCAGCTCCACGACCAGCACGACTGGCAATACGCTCACTCCTGTCACAACCACCAGCACGGCTGGTGGCGTCACCACCTCGACAACCACGATGACCGTCGTTCCCTCGGCCACTGACAGCACGACCACAACGACGACCAATCCCTTGATCCAGACCAATTCCACCAGCGGAACCAGCAGTTCGACCAACAACGGCACGAGTGCCACGACCGGCACATCGATCAGCGATGTATTGAGCGATTCGCTGCAGAACTCGGTCAACAGCACGATCACCAACCTAAGGAACCTCGTCAACACCGGCGACCAGGGCCGCCTCGCCACGGCGGTGTTCTCCGCCTCCGACTTCAACGTCATCATTTCGGCCCTCAAGACCCAGAACAACACCAAGATCGTTTCCAATCCGACGATCGTCACGCTGAACAACACCGAGGCCACGCTGAACATCGGCGAGGAATTCCCGGTGCCGAGCTACACCTACAACAGCGAGCGCGGCACGTTCGAGGTCTCGGGGTTCAACTACAAGCCCATCGGCGTGATCCTCAAGGTGACCCCGCAGGTGAACGGCCGGGGCGTGATCAAGATGGTCGTCGAGCCCGAGGTCAGCCAGCGCAACGGTGCCACCTCCTTCGGCGGCGCCGGTGGCGCGAGCATTCCGATCATCGCCACGCGCAAGGTGAAGACCCAGGTCTCCCTGCAAGACGGTTTCACGATGGGCATCGGCGGCCTTATCACGACCTCGCAGGATCACGGCGGCACGAAGGTGCCGGTGCTGGGCGACATTCCGCTCCTCGGCCGGCTCTTCTCCTCCAAGAACGTCAACGACGTCTCCACCAATCTGCTCATCTTCATCACCGCACGGACGGTGAGCGCGGACGGAGCTTCGCCCGAGGAAGTCTTTGATCCCCGTGCCATCCAGGCGGTGGGCATGAGCAGAGAGGATCTGCCGGGTAACCGCGCGCCCAAGGGCACGGATTTGTTCAAGAATCCTGAGCCGGCGAAAAAGTAATAGTTTCTACCACCAGCCACTCACAAATCCTTGGGCGTATTTGATGGCAAATACGCCCAAATTTTTTGCGGCGTGCGCGGCGATGCAGGGCAGCAGTGAGCGCGAGCGATTCAGCGGCATGAAGCGCACCGCATAAAACCACAGGGAATTGGCGAAGATCAACGCGGTGCTGAACCAGGCCTTGGTTCCACCCTGAAAATGGAGAGCACCGTCCTTCCACTCCCACAGGAAGGGATGCAGGAGCGCAAAACCGATCGAGGCACCGATCACACCCGCCAGCCAGGCGGCGCGCCCGTGGTTTTCCACCACCAGATAGCCGCGGAAGATCAATTCCTCTGCGAACGCGGCGGCCAAGGTGTAGAGTCCGAACAATCCGGTCATGTGGCTTTGCTGGGCGGTCAGGCCCAAGGCATTTTCGCCGCCGGTTTCAACGGTCAGGAGCAAAACCGCTCCCGCCACCGCGATCAGGACGGCGCGGGTGGAGGCAGGCGTTGCGCCCGGAAAGGACCGGGGATTCGGCTGGCCCCGGGTGTTGACCCGGAAATCGTCCAGCCACCACCGGGCGATCATCGCGATCGCGGCCGTCATGCCCGCCAGTAACCAGGGGTTGTCCTGTCCCATGGCCTGACGAAACGCCAGTGCGGCCATCCATGGCAAGGCCACAGTCTTTTCCGTAGCCACGAGCGTGAGCGAGCGGAGGCCAGGAAGCTCCACTTGCTGACGCTCGTGACTGCATCCCCCCCGACTGGGGCCGCAGTATTTGTTAGCCATTTCGGCCAACCCGCCTAGCTTGCGCGGAATGGCCGGCCCCGTGACACCTTCTTTCGTTTCTCCGCAGCCCGCGCGTGATTTCAACCAGCTGTTTCAACGCGTCGGTCCGCACATGGCGGCGCTCGACCGCTTCATGCGCGACCAGGTGGAGCGTTTCGAGCCGGAGATCCGGGGCATGGCGTCCTATTGCCTCGACACCACGGGCAAGCGGCTGCGTCCCACGCTCGTCTTTCTCAGCGGGTGGCAGGGGGAGGGGATTGTTTCCGACGAAATGGTCCGCGCTGCCGGTGTGGTGGAGATGGTGCACCTCGCCACCCTCGTGCACGACGACATCATGGACCGCGCCGAATTGCGGCGCAACCGCCGCACGGCGGCGCGAGAATTCGGTCCCGACGCGGCCGTGTTGCTGGGCGACGCGCTGTTTTCGCAGGCCCTGCATATCGCCGCGCAGTTTCCCACGACCGAAGTCTGCCGGCTGGTCTCCGAGTCCACGCGCCGGGTCTGCTCGGGTGAGATCATGCAAACGCTCCGGCGGCGCGATTTCACCATCTCCCTCGCGGAATACCGCCGGATGATCGACCTGAAGACGGCGGAGCTTTTTCGGGTGTCGTGTTTTCTCGGCGCGCGGCTTTCCGGCAACGACACGGCCTTCGCGGAAGCGGCGGACCAATTCGGGCATCACCTCGGCATTGCCTATCAGATCTACGACGATCTCGTGGATTTCGTCGGCGAGGAACAGCGTATCGGCAAGACCCTCGGCACGGACCTGGCCACCGGAAAGCTGACCCTGCCTCTGATGTTGCTGCTGGAGGGGGTATCGGCCGATGAGCGAGCGGCGATCATCACCGCCTTGCAGGGCGGTCAGCCGTTGGGGCTGGCGGCCAGCAAATTGCGCATGAAGGAACTGGATATCGCCGCCGGGGTGATGCGCGCCATCGACCAAGAGCTCACCACGGCGACCCACGCGCTCGCATCCCACGGCGGGCTTCCGCCGGTGCCGCTCCTGCTTCAACTGTGCGAAATGCTCCGGTCGCAAGTGACTGCCTTGCAGACGGCATCCAAGGCCGAATAATTTGCGTTTGCACGGCTCCAAACCGGCTCTAACCTGTCTTCTCACGCGATGAACCTCGCCCGGGTTTTCACCAAGGCCATAATCACCTCCCCTGAACGCCAGCAGGAGGCCGATGCCGATTTCACCGTGGTGAAGCGAGTGCAGGCAGGCGAAGTCGCCGCCTTCGACCAGCTCATCCTGAAATACCGCGAGCGGGTGTTTGGCGTCGTTTACAATCTCACAGCCAATCGCGAAGACGCGTCCGATCTGACGCAGGATGCCTTCATCAAGGCCTTTCAGTCGATCAACCGCTTCCAAGGCAACTGCTCGTTCTTCACCTGGCTCTACAAGATAGCGGTCAACACCACGCTCAGTCATTTGCGCAAGAATCGGTTGCGGAGTTTTTTCAGCCTGGAAAAGCTCCATGAGGACGGCACCAACGTTGAGGTTCTAGAGCAGCTCACGGACAAGAAAGGGGCGGATCGGGACACTTACCTACGGGAACTTCAGGAAAAATTGAACGAAGCACTGCAAAAACTGTCTATCCCACACCGAACTGTGATCACCCTATTTGAGATAGATGGCCTGAGCCACTCCGAGATTGCCGAAGTCATGGGCTGTTCCGAAGGCACTGTCCGGTCGAGACTACACTACGCCAAGCAGTTCCTGCAGGGGGAACTTGGGAAATACCTGCAATCTTGATTTTTCTATGCTGAATTCCGAACAACGTTCCAAAGTCACCGTCGAGTCTCTCCTTCGCCTCAAGCGATCCGAGCGACCGGCCCCGGAATTTTGGAGCACGTTCGAGCGCGAGTTGCGCCAGAAGCAGCTTACCGCGTTGCTGGAAAAACGTCCGTGGTGGCGGGAAATGCCGCAATTACTTGCCCGCCGTGCCTACCTGCCGATCGGCGCCACTGCCGTCCTCGCTTTCACTCTGGTTTCGGTCAAATTCTATGCTCCGACCCAGCTCGTGCAGCTGGAGAGCCCGTCATCAGGCGATGCCGCCGCGATGGTAAATCGCGCCGCCGCTCGGACTCCGGTTGCTGCCGTGGAGGAAGCCCCCTCGATCAATCGCAGCGAGAATGCGAATTCGCTTTCCGACGGGCGCCGCGAAAATGTTGCAATGGCAGCCGAGGCTCCGGCCCAAGCAGATGACGATGGGTCGGCTTCCACCGTGAATACGCCGGTCACTTCGACCGATTCCCCTTCATCCCGTTACATCGCTACGAACCTTGATCGTTTGGAGAAAACCGATCCGGAACTCGTTCAGGCCGTCATGGGTAGCCGCCTGAGCGCGCCAGCCCGGGTGCAGACGGCCTCGCTTCCCTTGAACGAATTCGCATCGGTGCCGAATAATCTGGCCCGGCGCAGTCGCATTCTCGCTCAATACAATGAGCGCCCGCTCAACCCGGAACCTTCCGCCCCGGAGCTGGTGCGCGAGCGTCTCGCGCGCCGTTTGGGTGACAGCGATATCAACGACCGGATCAGCCGCATCGGACTGAAGGGCGACCAGGTATCGCTGGGCCTGACCTTGAGACTCTGAGCGGTCTCGCTTCGCTTTCGCCCCGCCAAATCCGGCGGGGTTTTTTATTGGTGCGATAGCGGACTCACTTTCCCGGCACGCAGATGCCGCAGACGTTCACGAAGAAATCCGTGCCCTTGTCGTCCACGAGGATGAACGCCGGGAAATTCTTCACCTCGATCTTCCAGACCGCCTCCATGCCAAGCTCGGGATAATCCAGCACCTCGACCTTGGTGATGTTGTCCTGGGCCAGAATGGCCGCCGGTCCACCGATGCTGCCGAGGTAAAATCCGCCGTGCTTCTGGCAGGCGTCGGTGACCGCCTTGCTGCGATTGCCCTTGGCGAGCATGATCATCGAGGCGCCGTGCGACTGGAACAGGTCCACGTAGCTGTCCATGCGGCCGGCGGTTGTCGGCCCGAATGAACCCGAGGCGAACCCGGTGGGGGTCTTGGCCGGTCCAGCGTAATAAATCGGGTGATTCTTCACGTAATCCGGCAGTCCTTGGCCGGCGTCGATGCGCTCCTTCAGTTTGGCGTGCGCAATATCCCGAGCGACGACCATGGTTCCGGTCAGAGAGACGCGCGTCGTCACCGGGTGCTTTGAAAGCTCGGCCAGGATCTCCTTCATCGGCCGGTTCAGGTCGATCGGCACGGATTTGTCGTCCTTGAACGCCCGCATCTCCGGTGGGATGAAGCGACCGGGATTTGATTCCATCTTCTCCAGGAAGATGCCGTCCTTGGTGATCTTGGCCTTGATGTTCCGATCGGCGCTGCACGACACGCCCATGCCCACCGGGCAACTAGCGCCGTGGCGTGCCAACCGGATCACGCGGACATCGAGTGCGAAATACTTGCCACCAAACTGGGCTCCGACTCCGCTCTGTTGGGCCAGCTTCAACACTTTCTCCTCCATCGCCAGGTCGCGGAAGGCCCGCCCGTGCTCGTTGCCGCTCGTCGGCAGGGAGTCGAGATACTTCGTGGTGGCCAGCTTCAGGGTCTTCATGCATGCCTCCGCGCTCGTGCCGCCGATGACAAACACGAGGTGATACGGCGGGCACGCCGCGGTGCCGAGCAGCTGCATCTTGTCGGCAAAAAACTTCTCCAGGCTCTTCGGATTAAGCAGCGCTTTGGTCTCCTGAAAGAGGTAAAGCTTGTTGGCCGAGCCGCCGCCCTTGGCGACGAAGAGGAACTCATACTTCGCGCCCTCGGTGGCGAAGAGGTCGATTTGCGCCGGCAGGTTCGTGCCCGTGTTGACCTCCTTGAAGAGATCGAGCGGCGCGACCTGCGAGTAGCGCAGGTTCTCCTTGGTGTAGCAGTCGTAGACGCCACGGGAGAGCTGCTCCGCGTCATTCGCCCCGGTCCAGACCTGCTGGCCCTTCTTGGCGAAGATCGAGCACGTGCCCGTGTCCTGGCACATGGGCAAAATGCCCCGCGCGGCGATCTCGGCGTTTTTCAACAGCGTCAGCGCCACATAGCGGTCGTTGTTGGACGCCTCCGGATCCTTCAGGATCGCCGCCACCTGCTCCAGATGCTTCGGGCGGAGGAAAAAATTCGTGTCATGGAACGCCTCGCGCGCCACGTAACTCAGCGCCTCGGGCGCGACCTTCAGGATCTCACGACCTTCGAAGGTCGTGGTCGTGACGCCCTCTTTGGACAGGAGGCGATATTCGGTCTCGTCCGTGCCCAAGGGCAGCGGGTCTTGGTAGGTAAAGGGGGGCGTCGACATGCCGTGACCCTAGCTCAAACCTCGCGCATGACAAGCAGCGGCGCCGCTGCTTCTGCGGCTATAATTCCACCGTCTGGCGGCCATTAAGCGGTTCGCTCAAAGTATCTTCAGTTTCGGCAGGTCCTGCACGTCGATGTAGCCGGCTGGCCGGCCCTGCGTATCAAGCGCGATGAGGTCGGAAATCTTGAATTGCTGGAAGATTTTCAACGCCTCGACCGCCAGCACGTGCACCGGCACGCTGCGCGGATTGCGCGTCATGAATTGCGCCACGGGCTTCTGCAGGAAGTCCGCCCCGCCGTTCAGCGCGCTGCGGCGGAAATCGCCGTCGGTGAATATCCCGGTCATCACGCCCGCGGCGTCCACCAGCGCCACGGCACCGGCCTTGGCCCGGGTCATGGCAAAAATCGCCTCTTGCACGGTCGTGCCGGCCTCGGTCAGCACCGGGCAACCCTCGCCCGTCCGCATGATGTCCTTCACCCGCAGCAGGAGCGTCATGCCCAGCGTGCCCGCCGGGTGGTATTTGGCAAAATCCTCGCGCGTGAGTCCGCGGCTTTCGAGCAGCACCATCGCGAGCGCGTCGCCGAGGGCCAGCGCCGCCGTCGTGCTGGCCGTGGGGGCGAGGGCGAGGGGACAGGCCTCGCGCGGCGCCCGGTAGACCAGACGATAGTCCGCTCCGCGGGCCAGTTCGCTGTCGCCGGCGCCGGTGAGCGCGACGGTCTTTAGGCCGAATTTCTCGAACAGGGGCAGCAGGCGCAGCATCTCCTCGCTCGCCCCGCCGTTGCTCAGCAACAGGGCGAGGTCGCCCGGCGCGCAGAGTCCGAGGTCGCCGTGCAGCGCCTGAGTGGGATCCAGAAAGCAAGCCGGCACGCCGGTGCTGTTGAAGGTTCCCGCCAGTTTCTGGGAAATGTGCGCATTTTTTCCGACCCCCGAGATGATCAGCTTGTGGCCGGAGGCGACGGTGGTCTCCACCGCTCGCACCGCGGCCACAAAGTCCTCGTTCAATACCGCCGCGGTGGCGTCGATGGCTTCCCGCTCGATGGCGAGGCAGTTGCGGGCCTTGGCGAGGATGGTGGCGGAATCAAGTGACATCAAAATCTTGTGTTGGCTCGGGGCTCGCGCAAACGTAGCCGGCGTCCTGCCTCGTTCAATTCATTTCCTGCCGTGTCCCGCCTGCCCGTAAATTTTCGCGCCTTGCTGCTCCCCTTGCTGGGGGTGCTGGCTCTGGTGCTGGCCGGTTGCAGCGACAACGAACGCCTCTCCTACGCCACCGAGGGTGACGAACCCGCCTATCGCGAGGGCAACGCGCTGCTCAAGACCGGCCGCAAGCAGGAGGCGCTCAACGCCTTTCTCAAGGTCATCGCCAAGCGCGGGGACGACGCGCCCGAGTCGCACCTCGAGGTTGGCCTGCTCTACCTGCAGCACATCAACGATCCGCTCTCCGCCATCTATCATTTCAAGAAATACCTCGCGCTGCGCCCCAACAGCCCGCAGGCCCCGCTCGTCAAGCAGCGCATCGACGCCGCCACGCGCGAGTTTGCCCGCACTTTGCCCGCGCAGCCCCTCGAGAATCAGCTCCAGCGCGTGGATCTCGTCGCAACCCTCGACCGCCTCAAGCAGGAAAACGAATCCCTCAAGCAGGAGCTGGCCGACCTGAAGGCCAGCCGGTCTGGTCCGACTGCACCGGACACGGAAGCATCCGTCCAGG
>Ga0208272_100230_pt1 | contig 29374 bp, 15 predicted proteins | sample LakWasM129_HOW14_2_FD_183939 | JGI IMG/M metagenome (GOLD analysis project Ga0208272, IMG submission 183939) | Freshwater sediment methanotrophic microbial communities from Lake Washington under simulated oxygen tension - Sediment Metagenome... | ecosystem: Environmental > Aquatic > Freshwater >... | reverse complement strand
CGTGATCTCGTCGATGCGCCGGAGCGACATGTCGAGCGCCTCCGGCGTGCTGGCCGTCTGGAGCCAGTCGTCGTGGGGCGGCTCGCCCGGCGGCGGCGATTCGTAAGGCACGAAATCGACGCCGGCCCCCGGGATGTCCTCGACGTCGAGTTCCTCGTCGACGGCGGCGCCGGAAGCGGGCGGCGCCGCGAAGGGCCCGGCGGGAGCCGCGCCCGCCGGTTGCGCGCGGAACTTCATCGGCAGTTCCTGCAGGAACAGACGGCGGAAGATCGCGGCGGGCTGCTCGCCGACGACCGCGACGGTGGAGACCCGCGTCGGCTTGAAATTCAGCGCGCGATTGCGACGGGTTAGGTCGAGCAACCGGCGTTTCCAGCGGTCGACCATTGCGGCCAATCGCTCCGGCAGCGGCTTCGCGGCAAGTTGATCCTTCAGGTCACCCGTTGTCGTGGTCATGGGCTTGGTATGGTGTCGCCCTATTGTGACCGCGGTTTTCCAGACATTACTCAAAGAATCGCAAAACATTCGGGCAGAGGAAGGTTCCACCGGGAACGCTTGTAAATCCGGAGGAGCGGGACGGAGGCGCCTCGGTTCGCCGGGGGGGCAGCCCGAAACGGATGTCCGCGATCCGTGGTCCGCGCCGGAAATCCGGGGCGTGAATTCGGAACCAGACCGCTCCCCAGCGAACTCCTCTCCCAAGCCCCAGAAACAAGCGCGCTGTAGCCGCGAGCGCCAGCGAGTGGACGGGAAACCGTTCGCGGGCGCTCGCAGCTACCGGCAGGGACGGCGAGATGGTGGCGTGGGGGATCGATCCAATACCCGGGAATCTTCAGCCGCACGCCCCCGGCTCACGCGCCCCAGACCTTGAAGTCCTTCAGGTTCGAGCCGCCGACAAATTCGCGCAGGATCGAGTTGTCCGGCACCTCGCGGGCCTCGATCGGCAGGAACCACTCGAGGAACGACAGCAGGCGCCGCGCCTCCACGAATTCCGGCGTGCCGTGCTCCACCTGGCGCAGCAACGGTTCCGCCAGCGGGCGCAGCACCGAGAGCTCGTAGGCGAGCGCCGAGTTGAACATGACGTCGGCGTTTTCCTGGTAGGGGAAGATGTGGTGCTTCTCGCCCCGCCGCACCGACTCCCAGCGGGCGATCGTCTGCGTGGCGCTGTAGCCGCGCTCGCGCGCGTCGCGCACGAGCCGGCGGATGAGCCGCGTGTCCGTCGTCGAGATGCGGTTGTGCCGGTCGAGGTTGAGCTGCGTGAGCGCCGAGGCGTAGACCTTGAACGACTGCGCCGCCAGCTCCGCGGAGATCAGCCGCGGGTTCAGCCCGTGGATGCCTTCGAGGATGATCAACTGCCCCGGCCGCAGCCGGATGGTGTCGCCGGGCTCCTGCCGGCTCAGATGGAAATTGAAACGCGGCAGCTGCATCTCCTCGCCGGCGAGCAGCCGTCCGAGGTGGTCGTTGAGTTGCGCGAGATCGAGTGCGTCGATCGTTTCGAAATCATACTGGCCCGACGCGTCCTTCGGCGTCCGGTCGCGCCCGAGGAAGTAGTTGTCGAGCTCCAGCGCGAAGGGCGACAGCCCCTGCGACAGGAGCTGCACCGCGAGGCGGCGCGAGAAGGTGGTCTTGCCCGAGGACGACGGCCCCGAGATCAGCACGAGCCGCGCGCGGGCGCTCCGTTCGGCGATCTGGCGCGCGATCGCGGCGATGTGCTGCTCGTGCAGGGCTTCCGACACGAGGATGATCTCGCGACTGCGGCCGCGGAGGATGGCGTCGTCCAGCGCGCCCACACTCTGGATGCCGAGCCGTTGCAGCCAGTTCCCATACTGGCGGAAGGCGCCCACCAATTGCGGATTGTCGACCATCGGGGCGACGGTGGTCGGCGCATGCCGGCGCGGGAAGCGCAGGGCAAAGCCGCCGTTCAGCTCCAGGAGTCCGAACCATTTCAGATATCCCGTCGAGGGCACCATGAAGCCGTGATGATAGTCCACGTGCCGGCCGATCCGGTAGAGGGTGATGGCGGGCTTGCGGCGGCGGCGCATGAGCTGGATCTTGTCGGTGGCGCCGCTGGCTTCAAACTGCGTGATCGCCTCCGCGACCGGCATCTCGCGGCCGCCGAACGGCACGTCGAGCCCGACCAGCCGCCGCATCTCCGCCTCGACGCGTTGCAGTTCCCCGGCCGTGAGCGGTTCGCGCCCCCGCACCGAGCAGTAGTAGCCGCCGGACGACAGCGAGTGGTCGATAAACAGGGAGGCGTCGGGAAACAGATCCGAGAAAGCCACCTCGAGCAGGAAGGTCAGCGAGCGCCGGTAGATGCGCGCCCCGTCGGCGTCCGCCATGGTCACCGGCTGCACGCGCGCCTCCAGGTCGATCGGTTTGGTCAGCTCGTGCAGTTCGCCGTTGATCACGGCTCCGACGAGGGGCGCCGGCGATTCGTCGGCGAAGGGCCGGAGCAATTCGCCCACGGTGGCGCCGCGGGGACCCTCGAGCGTGCGGCCATCCGTCAAGTGGATCTGGATCAACGGGGTTTTCTCGGCAAAGCGGACATCAGACATGGGAAGGTGCCACCCGTCGACCGGCAGGGGAAACGGATCGCAACGGATAATTTGCCCGCGGAATGACGCCCGGGCAAGCGGCATTGCGACCGACCGCCCCGGGGCTACTCCGACCGGAGCAGCTTTGTGATGTCCACTTGGGTCGCGCGGCGCGCGGGCAGCACGCAGGCAAGGGCGGACGTCAGGAGCAGCAGCGCGCCGACGGCCGCCAGCACCCAAGGATCCTGCGCTGAGGTCTCGAACAGCAGACTCTTGATGTAGCGCGTGAGGGCCAGCGAGCCGCCGAGGCCGAGGACGATGCCCGCCATGGTCAGCAACACGCCGCGCCGCATGACGAGGTCCATAAGGTCGCGGCGCGAGGCCCCGAGCGCCAGGCGCACGCCGAACTCGCCCATGCGCCGGTCGACGGTGTAGGCGAGCACCGAGAAAACCCCGACGACGGTCAGCAGCGTGGCGATGCCGGCCAGCACCTTGAGCACGGAATCGGCCACGCGTTCCGTCCAAAGCTGCTGGTCGCGCACCTGGCCGAGCGGCAGGATTTGTGCGACGACAATCCGAGGATCGAATCTATACAGTTCGCGCCGGATCGAGCTGGCGAATGTCTCGTCGTAGTCGCGGGCCAGCTGCACGACGAAGGAGTTCAAGTTCCCCGGCCCCCAACCCTCGGGGCCGTAGAGGTAAGGATGGGCCCCCTCGCGCATCGAAGTGCGGACATCCCCAACGAGACCCACCACCTCCCAGCCCTTCCAGTCGCCCGAGGCGCTGCCGTTCCCACCCACCGCTTGCACGAACTGACCGACGGGATTCTTCCCCGGCCAGCACGCGCGCGCGAAGGCCTCGTTGACCATGACCTCGTTGCCGTTCGTCTTGTCGAGCCAGCGGCCCGCCTTCAACTTCAGCCCGGAAGCCTCCGGATAGCCACGAGCAAAGCTCACCATGGCGAACCGGACTGGCTGGGATTCCGTGCCCGCCACGGTGTGCGTAGGGAAAAAGTAGCCGGGCAGCAGTAGATCCTGACCAAAGCCGACGGCGCGCACGCCCGGAATGTGTTTCAGCTGATCCTCGATTTCCCGGAGCCGGACGAGGCGCTGCTCGTTGTCACCCGGGTAATCGGCGGGAAAGGATATCTGCACCTTGGCCTTGCCGGACGGATCGAAACCGAGATCGACGTGCCGCAGGTTGTGAAACGTGCGGATCATCAGTCCCGCCCCCGCGAGGAGAATCACGGCAAACGCGGCCTGCAGCACCACGAAGGCGCCGCGCAAGCGGGCGAGCGCCCGGCTTTCTCCGAGCGCCGCGCCGCCGTCCTTGAGGCCGGAATTGATGTCGGCGCGCAGGATGCGGATGGCTGGGACGACGACGATGAACAGGCTCGTGGTGACGGTCAGCAGCCCCATCATGCCCACCACCCGCCAGTCGAGCGTCCAACTGCTCCAGTCGCGCATGGCCGCCCCGGGATCGCCAGCTGCGCTCAGCAGGAGCGGGAAGAGCCAGTTGGCCACGAGCAAACCGGCGAGAGACGCCAACACGGCCAGAGTCGTGCTCTCGACGGCAAGCAGCCGGATGATGCGCCAGCGACCGCCGCCGAGGGCGAGCCGGATACTGAGTTCGCGGCGCTGGCCGAGCATGCGCACGAGCATGAGGTTCGAGGCATTCAGGCAGGCGATGGCATAGAGGAAGCCGACCGCGCCGAGCAGCACCCAATAGATCTCCGGCCGCATGATCTGGTTTACCTCGCCGAGGCTCGAGAGCTCCGCGTGGTCGTCGGTGACGAACTGACGAAGGGGCGCCGGCACGTCGAGCTTGACGTCGGCGAGAGCCTTGGTGGCCTGCTCGCGCGTGACGCCCGGGCGTAGCCTGCCCAGCAGGAAAATCTGGGGGATCCACGGGGTCGCCGGATTCGCACGATACGTGAGCGGACGATAAACGTCGTTAAGGAAGTAGATGGGCAGCTCCTGCCCCTCGCGCAGCACGCCCACGACGGTGCAGACGGAACTGCCCACGATGATCTTCCGACCGAGGGCTTCCGCGCTACCGCCCAGATGCCGCTGCCAGAATTGGTGGCTGACCACGACAACCTGATCGGCACCCTCAACCTCCTCGGCGGACAGGAAGCCGCGACCCAGCGCAGGTTTGACGCCCAGCAGAGGGAATAAATTCGCGCTGACTCCACTCCAGCCGATGCCCACGGGCTGGCCTCCGATCACGACATTGCCGGACATATAGGCCAGCTTGGCGAAGCTGGTCATGACGTTGGTTTGCTCCGTGTAGCCGCGCACCATGAAATCGAAGCGGACGGGCATGGCCGGATTGTTGCCGCTTTTCCCGCCGATGAGATAGACGTCCGTCGGGAAATCGGTCATCCGGAACAAAATCCGGTCGGCGACGCTGAAGATCGCGGCGGCCGAGCCGATGCCGAGCGCGAGCGTCAGGACCGTGACGAGGGTGAAGCTGCGGTTGCGGGCGAGCGTGCGGAACGCAAAGCGGAGGTCAGAGAGCATGGGCGGTGCGGGTTGGGGACGACGTTGCACCGGTGTGGCCTCGGACCGGCGGCATATTGCTAATCCGGCAACGGTCGGGGTTTCAATACCTGAGCGCCGACCGGCGCAGGAATAAGCCCCGTGCCCATGCGCACCGCCGCCAGCTTCTGGCCCGATGCTGCCACCTTCCTCCCGCATTGTCTTTCCCGGCGAGGCCGCTTTACTGGCGGCATGCTTAATCGTGTTCTCTGCGCCGGCCTGGCCCTCGGACTCGCCTTGTCTTTCGCCAGCATACCGGCCCTGGCTATCGAGCCGCAGAATCTCTCCTCCCACAAGCGGGAGTTGAAGGCCTACATCGACTCGGGCGAATACGCCCAAAAGGTGGCCGAGGTCGCCCTGCAGGCCAACAAATACCTCGCCAAACGCATCGAGCGCGGCGCCAAGCCTGGCAAGAAACTGGCCATCGTCTTCGACATCGACGAAACCGCCCTGACCAACCTGCCCCACATTCTCGCCAACGACTTTGGCTACGTCCCGAAGGTCTGGGACGAGTGGGTCGCCGAAGGCCGCGCGCGCGCGATCGTGCCGGTGCAGACGATCTACGACACGGCCGTGCGCGGCAAAATCGACGTGTTCTTCATCACCGGCCGCAAGGAGAGCGACCGGGCGGCCACCGAGCGCAACCTGCGCGAGGTTGGCTATGAGACTTGGACCAATATCTTCTTCAAGCCGGTGGACGATCCCCGGCTCACCACCACGGGCTTCAAGACCGACACGCGCCGCAAGCTCACCCAGCAGGGCTACGTCATCGTCGCCAACATCGGCGACCAGAACAGCGATCTGGTGAACGGCTACGCGGAGCGGACCTTCAAGCTGCCGAATCCGTTCTACATCGCGTATTGATCTGCCGGCGCGGCCCGAAGTTCGCGACGTCGCGGCAGCCTGTTTTCCGGGTGGCCGGCAGCGATGCGGGAGGGTGCGATTCCGCCAATCGGAGGCGTTCCCACCCCTGATCCGGGGACGCCGGGCACCTGAATCGAGGTGCCCGCTCCCTTGAAACAAGGCCACCGGACCCTAAATTAAGGTGCCGACGCCCTAAACGCAGGTGGCATGGCCCCGGTTTCGCGGCTCCGCCGACGCCAAATTCCGCCCACCATCCGGCAATTTTTGCGGACCGATGGGCGACGCGCAGGTGTATACTGGGGCATGAAAACGTTCCTCGTGCCGGTAGATTTCTCCGCGGTGTCCGAGGAGATCGTCGATACCGCCGTCAGTTTCGCCCGCTCGTTCGGTGGCAAGGTGATCATGCTCCACATCATCCAGCCGCCGATCATCACCAGCGAATACGCCCTGCCGGTGGACGCCGTGCAGGAGGCCATGACCGCCAGCGAGAAAAGCGCCCTCGCCAAACTCGCCGTCTATGAGGAGACCTTCAAGAAAGCCGATCTCGAGGCCGAGATCACCGTGCGGCACGGCCCGCCGGTCTATGAGATCCTCGACGCGGCGGCGAAATCGAAGGCCGACTTCATCATCATGGGCTCGCACGGCCACGGAAAACTCTACGACCTTCTCGTGGGCAGCACAGCCAGCGGCGTGATCAAGGGCGCCCGGTGCGGTGTCATCATCATGCCCCACGCCGAAAAGAAAATCTGACGGGCGGCGGAGCCGACCGGGTGGCGCAAGCGGCTCCCGGAATATTTCCGGACGAAGTTTCGATCGGCCGGAATATTTAACGCCGAGGCCACAGAGTTCCCGGAGAAATATTTTCCCCGATCTCTGCGCTCTCCGAGCCCTCTGTGCTTATCATCTGCTCATTTCCCGAACTTGATCCCCTGCGCCAGCGGCAGTGAATCGGAGTAATTGATCGTGGCGGTCTGGCGGCGCATGTAGGCCTTCCACGAATCGGAACCGCTCTCGCGGCCGCCGCCGGTCTCCTTCTCGCCGCCGAAGGCGCCACCGATCTCGGCCCCGCTTGTGCCGATGTTGACGTTGGCGATGCCGCAATCGCTGCCGGGCGCCGACAGGAATTTCTCCGCCTCGCGCAGGTCCGTCGTGAAGATCGCCGAGCTGAGCCCCTGCGGCACCTCGTTGTGCCACGCGAGCGCGTCGGCGAAGCGCCGGTAAGACATCACGTAGAGAATGGGGGCAAAGGTTTCCTCGTGCACCAGCTTCATGTCGTGGCGCGCCTCGACAATGCACGGGCGCACGTAACAGCCGCCGGGGTGGCGTTGACCCTTGAGCGGCTTGCCGCCGTAAAGAACCTTGCCGCCCTCGGCCTGCACGGCCTTGAGCGCAGCCTGCATATCGGCCACGCCCAGTGGATTGATGAGCGGGCCCATGAGCGTGTCCGGCTCGGCGGGATTGCCGACGGTGACCTGATCGTAAGCCGCGACAAGGCGGCGCACGAGTTTCGCGCGGATCGATTCGTGAACGATGATGCGACGCGTCGTGGTGCAGCGCTGGCCGGCGGTGCCGACGGCGCCGAAAAGGATGGCCCGCACCGCGAGGTCAAGGTCCGCGCTGGGCGCGACGAGGATGGCGTTGTTGCCGCCGAGTTCGAGAATGGTGCGCCCGAGCCGGCGACCGACGACCTCGCCGACGTGACGACCCATCTTGGTGGAACCGGTGGCGGAAATGAGCGGCACGCGCGGATCGTTGATCAGCCGTTCGCCCACGACGGCGCCGCCGCCGATGAGCAGCGTGAAGATCGCGGGATCGACGCCGTTGGCGCGACAGACTTTCTCCGCGATCTTGATGACCGCGATGGCGGTCAGCGGCGTCTGGCTGGAGGGCTTCCACACGGAGGCGTCGCCGCAGACGGCGGCCAGCGCGGTGTTCCAGGCCCAGACGGCCACCGGAAAGTTGAACGCCGTGACGACGCCCACGATGCCGAGCGGATGCCACTGCTCCATCATGCGATGCCCGGGGCGTTCGGAGGCAATGGTGAGGCCGTAAAGCTGACGCGAAAGCCCCGTGGCGAAATCGCAGATGTCGATCATCTCCTGCACCTCGCCCTGGCCCTCGGCGGTGATCTTGCCCGCCTCGAGCGTGACCAGGGCGCCGAGATCGGCCTTGGCGGCGCGGAGGGCGTTGCCGAGCTGGCGGATGACCTCGCCGCGCGCCGGCGCGGGCACGGTGCGCCACTTTTCAAAGGCGGCGGCCGCGCGACGGAGCGCGCGCTCGTATTCCGCGGGGGTGGCGGTGCGAACCTGCGCGAGCAGGCTGCCGTCGATCGGCGAGTGGCTGGCGAGCAGCGGACCGGAGCCCGACCAGCCGCCGTCAAACACGCCGGCGTTGACGCGGCGGCTCAGGCCGAGCCGGGGAAAGATCGCTTTCGCGAGGGAGGAAACGGAAGTGGATTTCATAAGTTTTGGTATTTCTGTAGCGGCGGTCTGTGAGCGCCGACGGCGCTTAAAGAGCGCCGCTACAACTTCAGTCCCCATACACCCGACCGCCCCAGCGCGTGCCGAGGAAGCTGGCGAGGGAGACGGACTCCTGTTTGACGAAGCCGGGACCGAGCTTGCGCTTCGCATACAGCTCGAGCACGCCCACGATGCCGGCCGCGGTGGTGAGCTGGATGGCGTTGAGCTTGCGGCCGTGAATCGTGTCACCGTGCATTTTTTTGATGAAGCTGCGCTGCTTGAGGCCGCCATTCTCGTCCGTGCCGACCACGCTGACATAAAAGACCACGACGTCGGACTCCGTGAGCGGCACTTCCTGGTCAAAGATCTGCGTGACGAGTTCCTGGCGCGGCGCGAGGTTCAGGTCCTGCAGGAGGAACTTCATCAGGTCGCGGTGCCCGGGGTAACGCATGGTCTTGTAATTGAGGTCGCCGACCTTGCCGGCGAACGTCTGGCACATCGTCGCCACGCCGCCCGAGGTGTTGAACGCCTCATACTCCGTGCCGTCGATCGTGATGCGCTCCACGCCGTCGAGCGGCATGGTCGTCACCAGCTGGCCGCCGTGCAGCGCCTCGCCGACCTGACAATATTCGTTGATCAGCCCGGCCGTGCTCCAGCTGAGGTAATACTTCATCTGGTTGCTCGCGTTGAGCGGCAGCGCGCCGACGCGCATCTCGCAGTTGCGCACCTGATGCAGCGACGACGCCAGCGAGCCGCCCACGATGTTGATGGCGCCGGGCGCGAGTCCGCACTGCGGCATGAAGGTCGTCTTCGCCTTCTGCGCCAGTTTCTGGATGTAGGCCGTCGTGCCGACGTCCTCGGTCAGGTCGAAGTAGCTCACGCCGGCCTTGGCGCAGGTCGTGGCGATGGCTTTGTTGAGGTAATAGGGCGCGGCGCTCACGATGACGTCAACCGTCGCCACGAAGTCCGCAAGCTGGGCCGGTTTCTTGACGTCCACCTGGACGAACCGGGACTTCTTGAGTCCGGCGAGGTCGATGTTTGCGCGAACGTCGGCGAGCGTGACGCTTTTGCAGAACTTGCAGGATTCAAGCAGGGTGGCAATGGTGCCGCCGACTTTGCCGGCGCCGATGATTCCGATTTTCATGATGCGTGATTGTGGTTTGGTGGGTAGGGTGGAGCGGCCCGCTCCGCCGCGGCGCACCGGGCCGGTGCGCCCTGCCTTTCAAGTGGCGTGCGCCTCCTGCACCTTGCGCGGGTCAGTGGCGGCGATGATGGCACTGACGGCCTTCTGGTTGAAGCCCTTGAAGCCGCCCTTGCGCTGCAGGTTCTCGAGGTGGCTGCCGATGGCACCGTCCTTGATGAAACTGGCGCATTGTTCCGCCGTGATGATGCCTTTCGCGCGCAGCGCCTCGGCGCGCCGGGGATCGACCGGCCAGCGCTCGCCCTCGGTGAACGCCTGCTTGAGGAACGGGAAATCCGAAAACGGCTTCATCGTGCCGACGCCCTCGGCGGCGAGCTGGTCGCGCAGCAACGGGAAATTGAACCGCGCCTCGAGGTGGTGCATGCCCGCCTGCAGGAAACTGTCGCCGTGCAATCCGCACCAGAGGCCAACGGTGCGCGCAGCGTTGATCTCGGGCAGCCGCTGCGCCGCGTAATCCTGGTCAACCTCCTCCGGCAGCAGGTCGACGTCCGCGAAGACGACGATGCCGACGACCGGCGCCTCCAGCACCTGCGCGCCCCAACCGGCCTCGGCGCCCGCGTAGAAGCGCTCGCGCTTCACCAGCCCGAGGTTTTCGAGGAACTTCACCAGCTCGGGGAAAAACCGGCGCGAGCAGCGGAAGGTGTGGTGATCGTGGTTGGCCCAGCCGAGCCCGAGCAGGTCCTGCCGGCGTTTCTGGATCCGGCCCGCGCGGTTGCGCAGTTCCCAAAAGTGCCGCTCCTCGGCGAAAAACACCTCGCACGCCGTGTCCACACCCACGAGGTCGATCACCTTTTGCTGCACGGCGAACGCGTGCTGCACGGCCTCTTCGTCCTGCGGAAAATCGCGTTTGCGCGTGCGAAACAGCTCGCGTGCCCGCAGCAGGTCGGCCGCGAAACCCGCCCGGGGTTCCGCCGCCATGAAGCCGCGATAGCCGAGCCGCTCGACCGCAATAAAGTTCGCCCCGTTCTCCTCGCTGATGGCGATCACGCGGTAGCGCGACCCCGGCTGACCCACCGGCTCGCCCAGCAGGCCCTGCCGCGCCATGAAGTCCGCCAGGTATTCCGGCCGGATGGCGAGGACCGCCGGCACCGGCGACCGAACCGCCTCGAGGCTCACGATTACCCGCGGCAGCATCGCGTGCGGATGCGCCAGCACCGTGTGCATCACCGGCGCGTCGCTGGCCTCGGTCTGGAAACCGGCAGCCCGGAAATCCTTTTCGTGATCCGCCGAGACGATGAAGTGATCGACCCACTCGAAGAAATCGGTGCCGGTCTCGTCGCGCATGCGGCCGGCGAGCGCGGCGGCGGCGCGGTTCGCCCCGAGAAAGGCGTTGATGTGCGCCGAAAGCAGGGCCTCGGCCTCGTAAGCGAGCGGCCAGTTGAAATTCGCGGGGGCGTTCAGGGCAGTCATGACGATCGTGGGGAATGCGGCGGGCCGGCTGCAGGTCCGGATTGCTGCTGACAGACATAAGCCACGGCTTCCCCTCTGTCCAAGCCTCTTCTCATCGGCCGAAAGGATGAAACGTGATGCATTCGCAGGCTCGCCAAGCCGCCGCCGGTTTCATACGAACAGCGCTTTCGCATGAGCGCCGTTCCCCTACCCGCCCGCCCTGAGCCTGTCGAACGGGCCGATCTGCCGCAACTGGCCGCCCGCCTGACGGGCGAGCTGCATTTCGACCGGACGCTGCGCACGCTCTACGCGACCGACGCCTCCGAATATCAGGAACTGCCCGCCGCCGTCGCCCTGCCGCGCACCGAGGCCGACCTGCGCGAGCTCATCCATTACGCCGCGCACCACCGCCTCGGCCTCATCCCGCGCACCGCCGGCACCTCGCTCGCCGGTCAGGTCGTCGGCTCCGGCATCGTTGTCGATGTCGGCCGCCATCTCAACCGCATCCTCTCCATCGATCCCGGGGCGCGCCGGGTCCGGGTGCAGCCCGGCGTCGTCCGCAACGAGCTCAATCTCGCCCTCCAGCCCCACGGCCTGTTCTTCGCGCCCGAGACGTCCACCGCCAACCGCGCTATGATCGGCGGCATGGCGGGCAACAATTCCTGCGGCGCCAACTCCATTGTCTACGGCACGACACGTGAACACCTCGTCTCCGTCCGCGGTTTTCTCAGCGACGGATCGGAAGCGACCTTCGGGCCGCTGACGCCGGCGGAATTCGCCGCCAAGTGCGCCGGCCCGGACACCCTTGAGACGAAAATTTACCGCACGATTCGCGATTTGCTGGGCAATGACAAAAACCGCGAACTCATCCGCGCCCACTACCCGAAACCCGAGGTGACGCGTCGCAATACCGGCTATGCGCTCGACCGGCTGATGGCGTGCAGCGTCTTCGATCCGGCGTCAGCCCAGCCGTTCAACCTCTGTCGGCTGCTCGCCGGTTCCGAAGGAACTTTGTTCCTCGGCGTGGAATATGAGCTGAACTGCGAGCCGCTGCCGCCGCCGGGCGCTCTGATGTGCGCGCATTTCGCGACCATCGCCGACTCGCTCCACGCCACCCTGATCGCCCTGCGGCACCGGCCGCACGGCTGCGAGCTGATCGACCGCCACATCCTCGAGTGCACCAAAGCCAACCTCGAACACGCGAAGAACCGCTTCTTCGTGCAAGGCGACCCCGGCGCCGTGCTCGTCATCGAGATCCGCCGCGACACCCGGGCGGAGATCGAATCCGAAATGCGCGCCCTCGAAGCCGACCTGCGCAATGTTCGTAATACGAACATTTCCGTCCAGCCGGGCTACGCTTTCCCCGTGCTGTGGGGCGACGACGTCAACAAGGTCTGGGATTTGCGGCGCGCCGGCCAGGGCCTGATGAACAATGTCGAGGGCGACGCCAAGCCGCGCGAGATCGTCGAGGACACGGCGGTCGCCGTGGCAGACTTACCGGCCTACATCGGCGAGTTCGACGCGCTCATGCGGGACAAATACGGCATCAGCTGCGTCTACTACGCCCACGCCGGCGCTGGTGAGCTGCATACCCGTCCGCTTTTCAACCTGAAAACGCCCGAGGGCTTGAAGATGTTCCGCGGCATCGCGACGGATATCGCCGCTCTCGTGAAGAAATACCGCGGCTCCCTCAGCGGCGAGCACGGCGATGGCCGGCTGCGCGGCGAGTTCATCCGCTTCATGGTCGGCGACGAGTGCTACGCACTGATGCGGCGCGTCAAGGAGACCTTCGATCCGCACGGCGTCCTCAACCCCGGCAAGATCATCGACACGCCGCCGATGGACACTTCGCTGCGCCACACGCCTGGACACGCCGCGCCCGAACACGCCACCGTCTTCAACTTCAGTGCCACGCAGGGCGTGCTCCGTGCCGCCGAGAAATGCACCGGCGTCGGCGAGTGCCGCAAGAGCCACCTCATGGGCGGCACCATGTGCCCGAGTTACATGGCCACGCGCAACGAGCAGGACACGACGCGCGCCCGCGCCAACCTGCTCCGCGATGTCCTCACCCACTCGGCCGCAGCCAACCCGTGGGACAGCGCCGCCGTGGCCGACGTCATGGATCTCTGCCTCTCGTGCAAGGGCTGCAAGTCCGAGTGCCCGTCCAACGTCGACGTCGCCCGCCTCAAGGCCGAGTGGCTGCAGCATTACCACGACGCCCACGGCGTGCCGCTGCGTTCCCGCCTGGTGGCCGGATTCGCCCGCTCCATGCGGCTGGCCTCGCTGGTTCCCGCGATCTACAACTGGATCGTCACCGCGCCGGACCTGTCGCGCTGGATCAAGCGCTTCGCCGGATTCTCGGTGAAACGCAGCCTGCCCACGCTGCACACCACCACCCTCGCCGCGTGGCATGCGCAGCACGCGAACAAGGTAGGCCTTGGTGGAGGGCCGGTCTCCCGACCGGCCGCGGTCGGCCGGGAGGCCGACCCTCCAATCAATCCCTTCCCCCACGGCAAGGTCTTCCTCTTCTGCGACGAGTTCACGAACTACAACGACACGCCCGTCGGCATCAAGGCCGTCCAGCTGCTCAACCGCCTCGGCTACGAGGTTGTCATCCCGGAGCACGTCGAGAGCGGCCGGGCGCACCTCTCCAAGGGACTCGTGCGCGATGCCCAGAAGTTCGCCATCCGCAACGTCGAGCTGCTCAAGGACGTCGTCACGGCCGGCACGCCACTCATCGGGCTGGAGCCGTCGGCCATCCTCGGGTTCCGCGACGAATACCCCGACCTGGTGCCCGACCGGTTGATGACCGCGGCCCGCGCCCTGGCGAAGAACGCGCTGCTCATCGACGAATTCATCGCCCGCGAAGCGGACGCCGGCCGGATCAGCCGCGCGGCGTTCACGACGCGCCCACAGGCCATCAAGCTCCACGGCCACTGCCATCAAAAGGCGCTCTCCTCGCTCACCCCAACCGTGAAGATGCTCGAACTGCCCGCCGGCCATAAAGTGACCGTCATTCCCTCCGGTTGCTGCGGCATGGCGGGCTCGTTCGGTTACGAGGCGGAGCACTTCGACTTGTCGCAACAGATCGGAGAGCTGGTGCTCTTTCCCGCCGTCCGCTCCGCGCCCCCGGAAACGCTCGTCGCCGCGCCCGGCACAAGCTGCCGCCACCAGATCAAGGACGGCACCGGACGGCTCGCACTGCATCCCGTGGAGATCCTCCACGCCGCCCTGCTCTGATCCCTCCGGGAATGAGTAACGTATTATATTACACATTTCCGTATGACCCACGATCATGACCACCATGACTTCCTTCCTATATCGCCCCGGCGGTCCGGCGTGCTAGGCTGCGTCCCATGTCGACGTTTCGCAGCGCAGAACACCGCACGGGCAGCCTTTATGGCGCGTTTGCTTATGCGAGCGTCATCCTCACCTGCTTTGCCGGCTACTTCTACACCCAGAATTACTACAGCTCCGAATGGATGGTGTGGGTCAGCTTCGGCCTGTGCTCGGTCTACGTCGCGCTGGGCATCCTTGGCGGCGGGATGGCGGACTGCGGCGGCCGGATCAGCGCCAGCTACTTTCTCACCCAAATCGCGGTGCTCACGGTTTTACTCTGGGTCAGCCCGATTCGCGGCTTCTTTGGCATCATTGTCCTGCCACTCGCAGCCCAGGCCATTTTCGACCTGCGACGAAGCAGCGCCTTGGCGATCACGCTGTATCTTTACGCGCTCAACATCTCGGTGTGGGCGATTCCCTACGGCTGGAATGCCGCCGTCCAGGCTTTCCTCAATTACGCTGCCGCCTTCGCCTTCACCACCGCCTTCACCCTCATCACCAAGCGGGCGTTGGACTTTCAAAAACGCGAGGAGCGTCTCCGCCGAGAACTGGAGGTGGCCAACGCGCAGTTGCGGGAGCACGCCGCCCAAGCCGCCGATCTCGCCACCACCCGCGAGCGCAACCGCCTCGCCCGCGAAATTCACGACGGCCTCGGCCACTACCTCACCGTCGTAAAGACCCAGCTGGACGCCGCCAGCGCGCTGCTGCCCGCCAGTCCGGAAAAAGCCCGCGCATCCGTCATGAAGGCCGCGCATCTCGCCGCCGAGGCGCTCGACGATGTGCGCCGCTCGGTCGGTTCCCTGCGCACCGACGCGGCGCGCCCGCCACTGCCCGAGGCTCTGCGGTTGCTCACGCAGGAGGCGGGCCTGCCCGTTGCCGTGCGGCTCGACGGTCCCGCCCGTCCGCTGCCACCGGGCATCGAGCACGCACTGTTCCGCGCCGCCCAGGAGGGCCTGACCAACATCCGCAAGCACGCCGCCGCCACCACCGCCGAACTCGCGCTTGATTTCCGCGCGCCGGACCGCGTCTCGCTTTCCATCACGGACAACGGCCGGGGTGTCAACGGCGACACCGCGAACGGCTTCGGTCTCGTCGGCATCCGCGAGCGCATCGAGGTGCTCGGCGGCCGCGTGGCCTCGGGCAACCGGGCCGGCGGCGGCTTCGCCCTGACCATCGAGGTGCCGGCATGAGCGCCTTCTCTCCTCTTGTAGATTGCGCGCTCGCGCGCAACGTGACGTGCAAGCACGCCACCTACACCAATACGCCGACATGAAGAAACTCCGCCTCATGCTCGTCGACGACCAGTCGCTGTTCCGCGAAGCTCTGCGCACGCTGCTCGCGCTGCAGGAGGACTTCGATATCGTGGCCGAGGCCGAAAACGGCGAGCGCGCCATCGCCCTCGCCAAGGTGCACAAGCCCGACGTCATCCTCATGGACCTGCGTATGCCGGTCATGGACGGCGTCGAGGCCACGCGCCGGGTGCTGGCGGCGGTGCCCGCAACGCGCGTCGTGGTGCTGACCACCTTCGAGGAGGACGAGGAAATCTTCGAGGCCCTTCGCGCCGGCGCCGTCGGCTACCTGCTGAAAGCCTGCTCCGCCGACAAACTCTGCGAGTCCGTCCGCGCGGCCGCCAAAGGCGCGTCGGTGCTCGAGCCGTCCGTCGCCGCCAAAATGATGGCCGAGCTGAACCGGCTGACCGCCAAGGAAGGCCGGAAAATCTCCGTGCCCCTCGCCGATCCGCTCTCCGAGCGCGAGCTCGGCGTGCTGAAGCTGCTGGCCGGGGGTTGCAGCAACAAGGAGATCGGCACCCAATTGAACATCACCGAGGGCACGGTGAAGAACCACATGACAAACGTGCTCGGCAAACTCGGCGTGCTCGACCGCACGCAAGCCGCGCTCAAGGCGCGCGAGCTGGGACTGATCTGATTTTGGGCAGACCCTCCACCAACGCAGGTTCACGCACCGGAGTTATTGCACCCGGCGCGGTCCCGCCTACATTGGTCGGCAAAAAATCCCCATGAACATCGATTACACCGCCCGCCGCGACCGCATCGCCCCCGCCCTCGGCCTGACCGACGAAATCCTCGTCGTCGGTGCCGGCCACCCGCTCCCCAAGCCCGAGATCAGCGACGCGATGCTGCCCTTCATCGCCCACCAGGAATATTATTACCTGACCGGCATCGCCGACGCACCGGGCGGCATCATCGCCTTCGATCCCAGGACCGGCTGGACCTCCTTCGTGCCCGAGGTGACCGAGATGGAGCGGGTGTGGGAAGGGCGCACGCAATTGCCCGGCGAACTGCTGGGAACGTTTCCGGTGTGGCTCGCCGCGCGCGCCGGCCGCCCGGTGGTGAATCTCGGCGCGCCGGTCGCGGGGGTGACCGCCGACGAGGTGCGCGCGGCCGCGGTGCGCGAAGCCTACAAACACGCCCGCCGGCCGAAGGAGCCCGGCGAACTCGTCCTGATGCGCGAATGCGCCGTTGCGACCGCCGCCGGCTACGCCGCCGTGCAGCCGTTTCTCCGCCCCGGCATCACCGAACGCCGGATACAGATTGAGCTCGAAGCGGAGTATTTCCGCCATGGCGCGCAGAAGACCGGCTACGACAGCATCGTGGGCACCGGACCAAACGCCGCCATTTTCCACGGCTCGCCCTCGCAACGCGTCGCGCAGGAAGGCGAGTTCATCCTCATCGACTCTGGGGCCGAGCTCGACCGCTACGTCATCGATGTCACGCGCACCTACGTCGCCGGCGAACCGACCGCGTTCCAGCGCGACCTGTATCAGGTGGTGCTCGAGGCGCAGATGCGGACGATCGAGCGTTGCCGGCCCGGCGCGGAATGGAAGGATCTGCATTTCCGCACCGCGGTCGAGATGGTCGGCGGACTCGTGACGATGGGCGTGATGAAGGGCAACCCGGAGTCGCTCGTCGAGCAGGAGGCGCACATGCTGTTCTTCCCGCACGGTCTCGGTCACATGCTCGGCCTCGGCGTGCGCGACGCGAGCGGCCTCGAGCCCGGCCGCACGAAGGATCCCCGCCCCTGCCTGCAAAGCCTGCGCATGGACCTCATCCTCCGTCCCGGCTACATCGTGACGGTCGAGCCCGGCCTGTATTTCATCCCCGCGCTGCTGAACGATCCCGCCCGCCGCGAAAAATACCGTGACTGCGTGAACTGGAAACTGGCCACGAAGCATCTCGGCCTCGGCGGCGTGCGCATCGAGGACAACATCGTGGTCACAGCCGGCGCCCCGGAGAACCTGACCGCCGCGATCCCGAAGACGCTCTGAAGCGAAAAACATGCCGGGTGTCCATCCGGCACCGGCCCTGCCGCGGTTTGAGCGGGTGACTGCTTAACCACTCAAACAGCAAGCCGGTTGGATTGGGGCGGCCCCGGCCGCAAGGTGCCGGGAGCCTCCTTACCCCATGAATCCTCCCGCTTCCGTCCCGCTTTCCCGCCGGGCGTGGCTCGGACAAGTGTCCCTGCCCGTCCTCGCCGCCACCGCCGGATTGCCGGCCACCGCCTTTGCCTCAACCACGACCACCGAAGACCGGCTGTCCGGTGCCCGCGTCTACAACGTGCGTGACTTCGGCGCGACGGGCGACGGCACCACGCTCGACACCACCGCGATCCAGGCCGCCATCGACGCCTGCCACCAGGCCCGCGGCGGCACCGTGCTCGTGCCGGCCGGAATTTTTATCACGGGCACGCTCGAACTGAAGAGCAACGTCACGCTGCACCTCGCCGCGCAAGCCGTGCTGCTCGGCAGCGCGGACGGCAAACCGTATCGCGCGGCAGACGCCATCCCGCTCACCGGCGATTCCACGCTGGAGGATGGCAACGTCGCCCTGATCCTCGCGGTAAACGCGGACAACGTCGCCCTCGAGGGCAACGGCACGATCGACGGCCAGGGCGCGCAGTTCCGCAGCCCCGTCCGCGGCCAGCCGCCGCCCTCCGGCCGCGGCGGCAACCTGCGCCCGCACCACCTGCTGTTCTACCGGTGCACGAACCTCACCGTGCGCGACATCTTTCTGCGCGACTGCGCCTACCACTCGGTGCGCGTCATCTCGTGCTCGTTCGCGAAGTTCGAGGGCCTGCGCATCCACAGCCGCGTCAACGGCAACAACGACGGCTTTCATTTCATCAGCTGCCGGTTTGTGCATATCAGCAACTGCGACATCCATTGTCAGGACGACGCCTGCGCGCTCTTCGGCAGCAACCAGTTCGTGACGGTCGTGAACTGCACGTTCAGCACGCGCTGGTCGGTCTTCCGCTTCGGCGGCGGCGAGGCGATGAACATCACCGTCTCGAACTGCGTCATCTTCGACACCTACGGCTGCCCGATCAAGCTGCGCTGCGGCGCCGGGGCGCATTTCGAAAACATCACGTTCTCCAACCTCATCCTGAGAAACGTGACCGGCCCGATCTCCATCGGCCTGCACTCGGACAGCCGCCGCCGCAACCAGAACCCCGACGTGCCGCGCGCGAAAGGCATCGTGCGCAACATCGCCTTCCGCGGCCTCCGCGCCTTCGTCACGGCCGACGGCCGCGAATACGACGACATGCAGTTTCCCCAGAACTACCGCCCGGGCGAGAAACACTCCTGCATCGTGCTCAACGGCGTGGGCGACGATTTTCTGGAGAACATTTCCTTCGACGACGTCCACATCACCTACGAAGGCGGCGGCTCCGCCGCCGAGGCGCGCGCCGAGGTGCCGCAGGTCGCCGGCGAGTATTTCGAGCTCGGCCCGCCGCCCGCCTACGGACTCTACGCGCGGAACGTCCGCGGCCTCACCCTGCACAACGTCCGCCTCGAGGTGGCCAACCCCGACCTGCGGCCCGCCGTGGTGTTCGAGCACGTGCACGATGCCGCGATCAACGGCTTGAACGCTCAAGGCACGCCGGAGGCCGAGGCACTGCTGCGCTTCACCGACGCGCGCGACGTGTTGATCACCGCCCCGCGCGTGCTCACGCCTGCGGCGGTGTTCCTGCTGGCCGAAGGCGCGGGCACGGCGAATCTCACCATCGACGGCGGCGATCTGACCAAGGCCACCCGGCCGCTCGTCACCGCCCGCGACGCCGGAGACAAATCCGTCCGCCTGCGCGGCTAAGCGGGATTCCGCCGCACGTTTCTCCACGCGAGTTGGCACGCGGGCCGGAGCTGGTCCGCCGGATTGCTTAAGTATTTCAGCAACCCGGACCTTCCCGTCGCCCCGCGTCTTCGCACGATAGCCGACAGCAACCCCCACGCGGTTTGGCGACGCGCATCGCGCCAACTTAGTCAGACTCAGCCCCACATCACCCTATGAACGCTTCCAACCACCGTGTTGGTCTGCGTCGTCTTGCCGCCTTTGGCCGCCTGACGGCTTTGCTCCCCGCCCTCACCCTCCGCTTGCCAGTCTGCATCGCCACCCTGCTGCTCGTCTTCGCCACCAACTCACTCCCGGCTCAGGATGCCGCCACGGGCTCGGTCACCGGCCGGGTGTTGAACAAGGTCACCGGCGACGCCTTGAACAACGCCCTCGTCAGGCTCAAGGGCACCAACCGCACCACCATGACCGACGCGGGCGGCTTCTATCAGTTGACCGGCGTGCCCGTCGGCAACGCCACGGTCGAAGTCTCCTTCGCAGGCCTTGATCCGCAGGCCGCGGTGGTCGGTGTCACCGCCGGTCTGGCCGCCCAGCAAGATTTTGCGATGACCAGCGCCAGCCGCTACGGTGAGACCGTGGCCCTCGATCCCTATATGGTGCGCGCCACCCGCACGACCGACGCCTCCGCGATCGCCGTCAACGAGCAGCGCAACTCCAGCAACATCACCAGCGTCGTCTCTGCCGATGAATTCGGCACCTTGGTCGACAAGAACCCGGGCGAACTGCTCAAGTGGCTGCCCGGCGTCGACGTGGAGACTTTCGCCAACAACATCGTCGGCGTCAGCGTGCGCGGCCTCGGTTCGGTCAACACCGAGATCAGCTTCGACGGCATGCCCATGGCCAGCATGAACGCCGAGGCGGTCGGCCGGAACTTCGACGTGCAATACTCCTCCTCGGCCGACATCGCCCGCGTGGAGATCCGCAAACTTCCGCTGCCGCAGGACAGTTCCAACGCCCTTGGCGGCTCGATCAATCTCGTGCGCCGCACCGCCTTCGAATACAGCCGGCGCCAGATCAGCTACCAGGCGCTCCTCCTGTCGGACGGCGAGGAGTTCACCGCCAAGCGGATCGACGGTCCGAAGGACGAGCTGCGCAGCCGCTGGCGGCCCAATTGGGAGGTCAAGTGGACCGAACCGGTCAGCCGCGATCTCGGCTTCGCCTTCACCATCGGCCAGAACAATTCCATCACCAACACCCACTGGTCGCTCCCCGGGTGGAACCTCGGCAGCACGAGCACCAACACCGCCGCGGAGGCCGCGGTCGCCGCCGGTCAGCCCGTCCCCACCAACGCCCCGAGCATCTACAACCCGGGCATGCGAAATCCACTCAACCACAACGCCCCGCTCCTACAGGGCAAGGATTACGCCAGTGCCCGCGTAGACTGGCGTCCGCAACCCGAGCTGACCGTCAGCTACTCGCTGAGCTACACCAAGGGCTACAAGCAGGTCGCCGACGACATCCGCTATCGCTGGGACGCCGCCGCCACCGGCAGTGGCAACAGCGATCGGTTTGTCGATGACACCACCAGCCTCGGCCGTGTCGGCGGCGGCGCGATCTACCATGACAATCCCCTCTGGCGTGACATCGACGCCCCGACCGTCTCCCATGTCTTCGACGCCAAGTGGCACAAGGGTGCCCTGGAAGCCGGCGCCAGCGCCGGCTGGTCCGAGTCCAAATACAACTACAAGGACATGGAGAACGGCTTCTTCAACAGCACCAGCGTCGGCAATGTGAGCGGCCTGCCCAACATCCCGCACGCCGGCGTCGGTGCCGGCACCGCGAACCCCATCTCGATGACGGTGAATTTCCGCGACATCGACTACTGGGCTCCGGGCGCCATCGAGGCCTTCACCACCGCCACGGGCACCGCCAGCTCGAATGTGGCCGATTACTCCGTGCCCGTCGATTGGTGGAAGAACTCCGTCATCCGCATCGGCGGCGCGCGTTCCCGCCCGGGCACCTCGAAGGAGATCATCACCGCCGCCAAGCTGTTTGCCAAATACTCGTTCAACACGACCCACCCGCTCTCCCTGCGCGTGGGGCTCGATTACACGGATCGCTTCCGCAACCGGCATTACGACTACAAGGCCTGGCGCTTCGTCGGTGCCGACGGCATCGCCAACTCCGCCGACGACTCCGCGAGCCTCATCGCCGCCGACTTCATCAAAGCCCGGCCGGACTCCTACTACGGTTATCCCGGGGCGGAGCGCATCAGCATGACGAAGCTCTTCCAACTGTATCAGGACCATCCCAACTGGTTCCAGTATGATGAAAATCGCTCGGTCCGGCTCAGCGCCACCAGCAACGCCGCCTACGACCTGGACGAGAAAATCACGGCGCCCTACGTTCAATTCGACTGGTTGCTCCTGCACAGCCGCCTCCGTCTGACCGGCGGCGTGCGCTACGAGAAGAACGACGCCGATGCCAGCGGTCTGCTCATCGACACCGGCGCCGCCTACCAGAAATATTCCGACGGCACCGTGAAGCGCGCCGGCGACGTGCTGGGCTCGAACGGCCTGCCCACCACTCGCGCCGGCAATCCCGTGTTCCTGCCCGGTGTCACCGCCAACAGCCTCGCGCAGGCCCAGTTGATCTACAAGCCGAAGGCGGCGCATGCCAGCATCAGCTACGACAACTATTTCCCCAGCCTGCACGCGACCTACAGTTTCGCGCCCAATCTCGTTTTCCAGGCCGGTTATGCCCGCACCCAGGCCGCCAACCGGTTCGACCGCTCGCTGATCCCGAACAACGACATCAACGACACGCCGCAAAGCAGCGGCGCCATCGGCCGCATCAGCCTGCGCAATCCCAACCTCAAGCCCTGGATCGGCGACAACTACGAGGCCCGCCTTTCCTATTACACCGACAGCGGCGGCCTCATCGGTGTCGGCGGCTTCTTCAAACACATCAGCGACTACCAGGTGACCCTCACCACCGACCCGCTGACCGCGGCGGAGCTGGCTGAGTTCGGTTTCGGCCCCGAATACGCCGGCTACGAGATCAACTCGATGTTCAACCAAGGCACCGCCGACATCAAGGGTATCGAGGTGGAAGCCCGCCAGAGCCTCGACCAGTGGCTGCCCGGCTGGGCCAAGGGCTTCCTCGTGCGCGGCACAGCCGCCTTCACCCGGATGTCCGGCCAGCCCGCCGGTGGCGACTTCAACAACATCCGCGACAAGCGCTACACGGTCAACGTCGGCTACCGCAGCCGCAAGCTGTCGGTCAACGCCGGCTACATCATGAACGGCCAGCAGATCAACAACGGCCGCATCACCTCGAATGGCAAGGTCGGCGAACAGATCACGGTTCCCCAGCACATGGTGGACATGAGCGTCGAATATGCGGTCAACAAGTGGGCCCGGGTTTTCTTCTCGGCCAACAACCTGCTCGACGAATATCGCGCCCGCAACGACGTGTATCCCGGCCGCCCCGACGAAAAGTCCCTCGGCAGTTCAAACACGTTCGGCATCACCTATTCCATGGGCATCACCGGCACCTTCTGAACCGGCTGCACTCCTTCCCGGCAAGCGCGGCCTCCGGGCCGCGCTTTTTTTCGCATTCACTGCTCGCCCATCCCGCCCCAGGCACAGAATTCCATGTCGTCACCCGTGTCGCCGCGCTCCACTGTTCCGGCCTGGCTTTTGCCGGCCGCATTGGTCGCCGCCACGTTTCTCGCCTACGCGCCCGCTTGGCGGGCCGGCTTCATTTGGGACGACGACGCCCACCTGACCGCGCCGGCCCTGCGTTCGCTGGCCGGGCTCTGGCGCATCTGGTCCGAACCCGGGGCCACCCAGCAATATTATCCGCTGCTCCACTCGTGCTTCTGGCTCGAACGCCGGCTCTGGGGCGATACCGCCCTCGGCTATCACCTCGCGAACATCGCCTGGCATGCACTGGCCGCATGCTTGGCCGGACTGCTCCTGCGCAGGCTCGCGCTGCCGGGCGCGTGGCTGGCGGCGCTCGTTTTCGCGTTGCACCCGGTGCACGTCGAATCGGTGGCGTGGATCAGCGAGCAGAAGAACACCCTCTCCGCCGTGTTCTATCTCGGCGCGGCTTTGCTCTACCGGCGTTTCGACACGAGCCGGCGCCCCCGGCACTACGTCCTCGCCCTCGGGCTGTTTCTGCTCGGTCTGCTGACCAAGACGGTGGTCGCGACGCTGCCGGCGGCGCTGCTCGTCCTGTTCTGGTGGCAGCGCGGCCGGCTGGTGTGGCGCCGCGACGTCCTCCCGCTCGCGCCGTGGCTGCTCATCGGCGCGGGCGCGGGCATGTTCACGGCCTGGGTCGAGCGCCATCTGATCGGCGCCGACGGCGCGGCCTTCGATCTGACCTCCGGGCAACGCTGCCTGCTGGCCGGTCGCGCCGCTTGGTTTTATCTCGGGAAACTCTTCTGGCCCGCGCACCTCGTTTTCATCTACCCGCGCTGGACCATCGCGCCCGACCGGGCGTGGGACTGGCTGCCGCTCGTTGGCACACTCGCCGTCGCCGTGCTGCTCTGGTCGCAGCGCAACCGCACACGCGGCCCGCTGGCGGTCATGCTCTTGTTCGTCGGCACGCTGTTTCCGGTCCTCGGATTCCTCAATGTCTACCCGTTCATCTACACGTTTGTAGCGGACCATTTCCAGTATCTGGCCAGCCTCGGCGTCATCGCCTCGGTCACCGCCGCGGGCGCGAAATTTTTCCGCCCGGCTCCGCGATGGATCGCCGGCGCGCTGGTGGCGGGGATCGTGCTCGGGCTCGGCACGTTGACGTGGCGGCAAAGCCGGACCTACCACGACGCCGCAACCCTCTACCGCACCACCATCGACCGGAATCCCGATTGCTGGCTGGCTTGGAACAATCTGGGCCGGGAACTCATGGCCGATCCGGCGCGGCGGGCCGAAACCATCGCCTGCTTTGAGCGCGCGCTCCACCTCCACCCGCTTTATTACGAAGCGCAAAACAATCTCGGGCTGACGCTGACCCAGGCCGGCCGGCCCGCCGAGGCCATCCCACATCTCGAGGCGGCGCTGCGTCTGAAGCCCGGCGCGTATCAGACCCACAACAACCTCGGCATCGCGTTCGCCAGTTGCGGTCGCGCGCGCGAGGCGCTGCCGGCGTTCCAGCGCGCCGCATCGCTCAATCCCACACTGCCCAACATTCAGGAAAACTGGGCCAAGGCGCTCCTCCTGCTGGGCCGCGAGCGCGAGGCCGCGAAACATTTCGCCTTCGCCGCCCAACTCCGTCACTCCGCGTCGCCGCCCTGAACTTCCCGCAGCTTAACGATACCAGCACGACCGGTCTTCAAGTGTTCCGGACGGCCAGCATACTGAAGATGCCATCGGACGCTTGGCGCTCCGATCTCCGCACACCAAACACCCCTGCCCCACTATGAACGCCTCCAACTGCACCGTTGGCTCGCGTCGTTTCGCCGCCTCGACCGGCTGGACGACTTTCCTCCACTCCGTCTCCCGATGGTTCGCCCTCGCTGCGGCCGTCCTGCTGATCAACTCCACCCCGTTGCTCGCGCAAGGCGTCGGCGCCACCGGCTCCATCACCGGCCGTGTTTTCAACCCGAGCAACGGCGAATATGTCCGCAACGTCGAGGTGCGTGTCGTCGGCAGCAACCTGTCGGTCCATACCGAGGGCAACGGCTTCTACGAACTGCTCAACGTGCCCGCCGGTGACATCACGCTCCAGGTCGTCTATCCCGGCTTCAACACCGTCACCGAGAATCTGACCCTCACCGCCGGCGCCCGGGCCGTGCGGGATTTCGAGCTCACCGCCCAGGGCACCCCCGCCGCGTCGAAGGACGGCGTGATCAAGCTCGACACCTTTGTCGTCTCCACCGAGCGCGAGGGCCAGTCGAAGATGGTCGCCGAGCAAAAGCAGGCGATGAACGCCAAACAAGTCGTGTCCGCCGACAACTTCGGCGACATGTCCGAGCAAAACATCGGCGAGTTCCTGAAATACCTGCCCGGCATCGCCATCGATTACGTCGAGACCGACACCCGGAGTGCGAGCCTGGGCGGCATGGATCCCAAATACGGCTATGTGACCCTCGACGGCAATGCCCAGGCCAGCGGTGATTCCGGCGCGTTCGGCGGCAGCACCCGGCAGTTTGAGTTCGAGTCGGTCTCGATGAACAACATCGAATCCATCGAGGTGAACAAGACGCTCACCCCGGACATGTGGGCGGACGCCCCCGCCGGCACGGTCAATCTCCGCACCCGCAGCGCGCTCGACCGCAAGGGCTCCCGCGCGGGCTTCACGGGAGGCTTCATCTTCAACTCACTGGAGAACGGCTTCAAAAGCACGCCGCGTCACGACGACGGCAAGCACGCCAAGACCCGTCCGCGCTTCTCCTTCGACTACACGAGCGGCGCCATCCTCGGCGGCAAGCTCGGCATCACCGTCAACGGCTCCTTCACCAACATCTACAAGGAACAGTTCCGCCACAGTCTCGGCTACGATTATACATCCGCCCAGGCCATTGCCGCCGGCATCCCGCGCGTGACCTCGGTCAACTTCAAGGACGGCCCGAAGATCACCGAGAAATCCGCCGGCGGATTCAAGGTCGACTACCAGATGTTCCCCGGCCTGCGCATGACCGTCGCCTCCAGTTACAGCTGGTTCAACGATTTCTTCGCCAACCGGAACCTGAACTTCGTCACCAACGCCGCCAATCTCGCCGCCGGTTCGTCGCTGACGCATGTGGTCGCCAATAACAGCAACAACGCCAACACCCGCGTTGATCAGTCCGGCGAATCCACCGGCAAGCTGAAGGACAACACCAACCTCAGCTACCTGGTGAACTACAAGACCGGCCCTTGGACCGCGGACCTCTCCCTGCTCTACTCCCGCGCACGGGAACGGCGCGGCGGCCTCTATTACGGCACCATGGGCAACACACCCGTCCGTCTGAGCCGCGTCGGGTTCACCGCCGACCGCCCCAGCATCGATTCGACCGCCTGGACCATCACCCAGACCTCCGGCCTCGACTGGAACAACTGGGACAACTGGGGCCTCTTCGACGCCCAGGACATGAATTCCAACAAGCAGTTTGGCATGACGGAACAATACACGGGCAAGTTCGACCTGAAGCGCGTCATGAACTGGTCCATCCCTTCCACCATCCAGGCCGGCGTGGCCCAGAACGTCACGTTCAAGCACCGTTGGGTGAGCGAGTCCTTCGTCGGTCGCTACATCGGGCCCACGGGCAACGCCCTCACCTCGCGCCTGCCGCTCTCGCCCGCGTCCTTCCTGATCGACAAGGGCTTTGGCGGCGGCATCGCGCCGCTGCCCGTCGTCAACAAGGAGCAGGTCTATGGTCTCCTCCAGACCAACCCGACCTACTTCTCCCAGTCCGAGGCCAACCTCGCCACCGAACTCAACAACGTTGTCGCGAGCCCCCAGAGCAATCAGGAGAACATCCACGCCGCCTACCTCATGCAGCAAAGCCGCCTCGGCCGATGGCAGCTGCTCGGTGGCCTGCGCCTTGAAAGCACCCACACCACCAGCACCGTGCCGGGCGAGGTGCCCATCAAGGACAACCCTTACGCCAACTACAACTCCAGCACCGGGGTTTATACCGCCGCCGCCAACCGCAACTTCGTCAACTACCGCTTCTCGCCGGGCCCGGTCACCACCTACGGCGATTACTCCGATATCATGCCGAGCGTGATGGCCAAATACACCCTGCGGGACAATCTCTTCCTCAAATTCGGCTACAACAAGGCCATCAAGCGCCCGGATCTCAACCGCATCGCCGGCCCGTGGAGCGTCACCCTCGATGACGAGATCGGCGACTTCACCGTGACGATTCCCAATCCCGCCTTGAAACCCGAGCGCTCGTCGCGCTACTCGGCCATGCTCGAATATTATTTCGAGCCCGCGGGCACCGCCAGCGTGCACATCTTCCAGTCGGACATCACCAACGCGATCGACGACAACCCCGAGGGTCTCTCCGCCGAGGAGGCCGGGTTCGGCAACGATCCCACGCTCGCCGGCTACCGTTTCAAAACCTTCACCAACCTCGACGAGAAACGCACCGTCCGCGGCATCGAGCTGAGCTACTCGCAGCAGCTGAGCTTCCTGCCGAACGAATACCTGAAGGGCCTGAGCGTCTTTGCCAGCTTCTCCCAATTCGCCGCGACCCCGCGCCCGCGCACCGGCACCCGGTTTGTCCCCCGCCTCGCCACGGGCGGCGTCAGCTGGAACTACCGTCGGTTCTTCCTGCAGGTGAACGGCACCTGGACCGACAAAACCTTCACCGGCGGCAACACCGTGCCCACGAACTCGGTCCTCGCCCCGGGCGAGAGCGAATTCTTCAAGCCCCGCCTGATCCTGTTCGTGAACGCCCGCTTCAAGCTGAACAGCCGGCTCAGCCTGTTCGTCTCCGGCGACCGCGCCTACGACACGGGCAAGATCTGGTATTATCAGTCCGACGGCCGCATCCGTCAGGTCGAGAACTACGGCAGCCAGTGGAGCTTCGGCATCCGGGGCGACTACTGAACCGGCCGGCCGACGGTATCCTTCCGGAGCGCGGTTCGCCGCGCTCCTTTTTGCGTCACACCGCCCGGCGCAACCGTCGCGATTCCGGCCGCGCTAGCGCCGCAACCAGCGGCGCATGCCCACGGCCACCACCAGCAGGCTGAAGAGCGAACTCGCGGGCATGATGACGGCGGCAATGAGCGGACTCATGTGGCCGAACGCCGCGAAGCTGACGGTGACGAGGTTGTAGCACACGGAAAACACGATGAGGAACACCTGCGTGCGCGCGCGCGTGGCGTTGACCTCGAAGAGCCGGCGCAGGCCGGCCAGCCCGCGACCGAGGTAGTAAAAGTCCGCCTTGCCCTCGAGCACCCCGCGGTGGATGACCGGCGTCCCACGCGCGAAGGCCGCATCGAATGCCAGACTGTCGTTCGCCCCGTCACCGAGCATCAGCGTGTCGCGCGCATCCAACACGCGGACCCAAGACGCCTTCTGCTCCGGCGTGACCTCGGCCACGGCATTCGCCTCCGGCAGCCCGAGCGCGCGGGCCATCGCCGCCACCTTGTCCCGCCGGTCGCCGCTCAAAATGTAGCTGGCGTAGCCGGCGCGCGCCAGCGTCGCGATCTCCTCCCGGGCGTCGGCCCGCACCGCATCCGCGAAATTGAACCGCGCCAGCACGACGCCGTCGTTGGCGAATTCCGTATCATGATCCTCGGTGAGGATTGCCGGCACACTGCCGCCGCGCCAGCCGGGCCGGCCCAGCGACCAGAGACCGCTCTCCGTGCGCAGCGCGACCCCGAAACCCGGATCGTCGCGAATCTCCCCCGCGGCAGGCTCGAGTCCCTCGACGAGATTGCCCGCGAGCAGGGTTTCGTAAAGGCTCTGGCTGACGGGGTGCGGGTTGTCGCGCACCAGCGCCAGCAAGGCCGCGCGGGCCGCGGGCGTCAGCGCCGCCAATGCCGCGTGGTTCTGCAGGGCCGGCGTCTCCAGCGTGAGCGTGCCGGTCTTGTCGAAGATGAGCTTGCGGATGCGGGCCAGGCGGGGCCACACGTCGCCTTCGCGCACGAACACCCCGAAGCGGCGCAGCGCCACCGTCGCCATCTCGTCGGCCAAGGGATAGGCCAGCCCGATGGCGCAGGGGCAGGACACCACCAGCACCGCCGTGACGGCGGCCCACGTGCGCGCCACATCGTGCGTGCCCAGCCACCAGCCGATCGCGGTGGCCGTCGCCACCACGAGGATGCCGATCAGGTAGCCGCGCACGACCCGCTCGAGCAGGCGATGGTGGAACTCGTCGCGCGTGGTCGGGCGGAACAGTTGCGCGAGCAGCGACCCGGCCCACGGCTGGGTCGCGCGCAGCCGGATGCAGGTCCGGCCGAGATTGATGGCGCCGGCCGGCACGCGGCCGCCGGCCCGGCATTCGCGCGGATCGGCCTCG
>Ga0208272_100229_pt1 | contig 29472 bp, 24 predicted proteins | sample LakWasM129_HOW14_2_FD_183939 | JGI IMG/M metagenome (GOLD analysis project Ga0208272, IMG submission 183939) | Freshwater sediment methanotrophic microbial communities from Lake Washington under simulated oxygen tension - Sediment Metagenome... | ecosystem: Environmental > Aquatic > Freshwater >... | reverse complement strand
CCAACGCGCCCTCGCCTCCGGCCTGATCCATTGCCCCAACTCGCCAGGTCTGCGGCTCGAACACGGGCGCCAGCTCGCCGCCGCCGGACGGACGGACGAGGCCTTGGCCGAATACCGGGCCAGCTTCCGCCTCCGCCCCGAGGAAGCCGGCCCGCTGATCGAGAGCGCCAAGATTTTCTTTCAACGCGAACGGATCGACGAAGGAGTCGCCGAACTCCGCCACGCCCTCCAGGTCGAACCGGCGAATCCGACGGCCCTCATCACCCTCACGCTGTTCGCGATCAACACCGGCGATGAACCTGCGGCCCGGGAGTGGCTGCGCCGCGCCGAACTTCAGGCCCGCGTCGACCGCGCGCAAATCGCGAGGCTCCGGACCGGTTACACCGAGCGCTTCGGTCACGCTCCCCGCCCATGAATCGCCGCGATTTCCTCGGCGTTTCCGCCTCGGCCGCCGCCGGCTTGCTGCTGCCCTCCACCATGAAAGCCACCCACGCCGCCTCGACCCAGCCGCGCATCCCCCGCTGGCGCGGGTTCAACCTCACCGAGCTGGCCGGCGGTCAGCGCGGAGCGCGTTTCCGAGAATCCGACTTCCAATGGATGGCCGAGTGGGGCTTCGATTTCGCCCGCCTGCCATGTTCCTACTGGGCCTGGTCGACCAAGGAAAACTGGCTGGCCATCGACGACACGGCCCTGCAGCCCCTCGACGAAGCCATCGAGTTCGGCCGGCGTTACGGCATCCACCTCAATCTGAATCTCCACCGTATCCCCGGCTACTGTGTGAACGGTCGCGAACTCGAACCGTATCTGCTCTTCGACAGCCCGCCCGATTCGATGGAGCGCGCCCTTGAAGCCGCCGCGCACCACTGGCGCCATCTCGCCACCCGCTACAAGGAAGTCCCGGAGAAACACCTGAGCTTCGATCTGTTCAACGAGCCGCCGTTCATGGCCGACCAGACGCGCTACGTCAAAATCGCACGCACGCTCATCGCCGCCATTCGCGAGATCAGCCCGGCGCGACTCATCGTCGCCGACGGCGCCGACATCGGCCAGACGCCGGTGCTTGGTCTCATCGACGAGGGCATCGTGCAGAGCACCCGCGGCTATTTGCCCAAGATGATCAGCCACTACACCGCCACCTGGGTGCCGCCGGCCGAGTTCGAGTCGTTCGAGAAACCCGTCTGGCCGATGGCCGACCGCCATGGCGTCCTCTGGAACCGCGACAAACTCCGCACCGAACTCATCGACAAATGGAAGCCGCTCACGGACCGCGGCGCGCCGGTGCATGTCGGCGAATGGGGTTGCTTCAACCGCACGCCGCACGCCGCCTGCCTCGGCTGGATGACCGACCTGCTCGCGCTCTGGAAGGAGGCCGGCTGGGGCTGGTCAATGTGGAACCTGCGCGGCGGTTTCGGCATCATCGACAGCGAGCGCCCCGACGTGCGCTACGAGGATTTCAAAGGCCACAAACTCGACCGCCGGATGCTCGAACTCCTCCTGGCGAACTGAGCCGGAGTCAGTGTTTCACGGTCGCGACGCCGGCCAGCGCTTCCAGGCGTTCCATCAGTTCCAGGCAGCAACGGCTGTTGTGATACGGACATTTCCAAAGGTTTTGTTTGGCCGTGGGAATGGTCCGACCGTCGGGCGTAGTGACGCTCACGATGGGCGTGCCGTCGCGGCGCAGCGTGTTGTGCCAGTCGCCGTGCGCGCGGTCCACGAACTTGTCCTGGATAAACCGCCAGCTGCGCTGGGACTGCGCGAAATGCCGCGGGTCACCCGAAATCTGGTAGGCGTTGAGGAACCCGACCGCCGCCTCGGCCTGTTCCCACCACTCCTTGTTGGTGTTGGTCAGGCCGTGCGGGCTGCCTTCGTTGAAGACGCCGCCGTCGGCGTCGATGCCCTCGGCATTGGTGACCTGCGCGATGGCCAGCGCCTCCGCCTTGGCCCGCACCACCAGCGCCGGGTCGCCCAGCACCTCGGCCGCCTCGACGAGCAGCCAGCTGAGTTCGATGTCGTGACCGTAGGAGATTTCGTCGCCGATCGGAGTCCAGTCGTCGCGCATGAACAGGACCAGGTGGTGCGTGCGGGCATCGATGATCTTGTTCAACATCAGCTCCACGAGTTCGCGCTGGCGCGCGCGCAGGCCGGCGTCGGGCCAGGACCGCAACAGGCTGGTGTAGGCTTCGAGGATATGAATGTGGGAGTTTTGCGATTTCGGCGCGGCCCCGAGCAGATTGGCGCGGTCGCCTTTCTCCTGCCGCCACGCGCGATCGAGGGCATCGAAGTAACCGCCATGCTTCGGATCGCTCGCTTGCTCCTCCACCAAGCGGTATATGGCGATCGCCTGGTCCAGTGCCGGCTGCTCGCCGGTCGCGCGGTAATATTCCGTCAGACCGTAGATGCCGAAAACCTGCACGTAGATTTGCTTGTGCGCGTCGAGCGGCTTGCCCTGGGAAGAGATCGTCCAGAAAAAGCCGCCGTGCTCCCGGTCGATGAACTTGTTCGTCAGATCCCGGTAGGCCCAGCGGGCCATCTCGAGATATTCGGGATCACGGTAGCGGCGATAGGCCGCGGAAAACGTCCAGAGAATCCGGGCCGTGAGCAGCGCGCCGCGCGGCTGGTCGTCCCGCACCGACATGTCCGCGCCGATGAACGCATGAAACCCGCCGCGCTCCCGGTCCCGCGCATGTTTCAGCCAGAACGGCAGGATGTTTCCGCCCAGTTCCCGCTCGGCTTCGGCGGCGTAGCGGCGCAGGTCGGCGGCCGCGATGGGCGCGGACGTCTCGGCGCCAGTCACGATGGCCTGCAACAGCAGCAGCATCGCGAGGGCGGTTTTCATGTGACGGAAATTCCTTTCAGCCGGCCAGGATCGTCTCGATGCGCGCCAGTTCGTCGGCGGAGAGTGCCGCACTCTTCAGCGCGCCATGGATGTCCTCGATCTGGGTGACCTTGCTGGCGCCGATGAGCACCGTGGTGATCTCCGGACGGCGCAGGAGCCAAAGTGTGGCGAGCTGCGCGAGGGTGTTGCCCCGCGCGACGGCGACCTCGTTGAGGGCGCGGATCTTGGCGAGCACCGCCGGGGTGATCTGCGCTTCCTTGAGAAAGCCGCTGGGCTTGTGCGCCCGGGAATCCTCCGGGATGCCCTGCAGGTAACGGTTGGTGAGCAGCCCCTGCGCGAGCGGGGAAAACGGGATGCAGCCCGCGCCGACCTCGCTGAGCGCCGGCAGCAGCTCCGGTTCCACCCAACGTTCGAACATGTTGTATTTCGGCTGGTGGATGAGCAGGGGCACGCCGAGGCTTTTCAGGATGGCGGCGGCCTGGCGGGTCTTGTCTGCGGGATAATTGGAGACACCGGCGTAGAGGGCGCGGCCCGAGCGCACGGCGTCGGCCAGCGCGGTCATCGACTCCTCGAGCGGCGTGTCGGGATCCGGCCGGTGGTGGTAGAAGATGTCCACGTAGTCGAGGCCCATGCGCTTGAGGCTCTGGTCAAGCGAGGAGAGAATGTATTTGCGCGAGCCCCACTCGCCGTAGGGACCGGGCCACATGTAATAACCGGCCTTGGTGGAGATGATCAGCTCGTCCCGATACGCGGCGAAATCCTCGCGCAGCAGCTGGCCGAAGTTGGATTCGGCCGACCCGGGCGGCGGCCCGTAATTGTTGGCCAGGTCGAAATGAGTGATGCCGAGATCGAAGGCGCGGCGGAGCAGCGTGCGCTGGTTTTTCAGCGGGTCGATGCCGCCGAAGTTATGCCAGAGGCCCAGCGAAATGCGGGGGAGCTTGAGGCCGCTGCGGCCGCAGCGTGCATAGGGCAAGGATTCGTATCTTTGCGGATTCGGGGCGTAGACACTCATGCGCCAAGGCTTGCCGCCGGCACATTAATTGGAAGGGAAAACCGCGCCATTGTCCGCGTCCGTCGGCCAGCGGACGCCTGCTGAATCCCACGGACAGTCCGACCGGTGCAGTTCGGAGGGCGTCGGCTCAGATCACGGCGTTGTGCCGGATGACCTCGCGATACCAGTAGGCGCTCAGCTTCGGCGTGCGCTGTTGGGTCTTGAAATCAGTGTGCACGATGCCGAAGCGGCGGTCGTAGCCGTCCTCCCACTCGTAGTTGTCCATGAACGACCAGAGGAAGTAGCCCTTGACCGGCGCGCCGTCCTGCATCGCGGTCCGCAGCTCGCGCAGGTAGTTCCGCACACACTCGCGCCGGTGCAAGTCGAGCACCTCGCCCTTGACCGGCGGACCTTCGTTATAGCCGGCACCGTGCTCGGTGATGTAGATCGGCAAGGGTCCGTAGAGTTCGGTGAAGAACCGCGGGCCCCAGTAAAGCGTCTGCGGCAGCAGATTGAGCCAGGTGCAATCGCTGCGCGGATAGCTGGTCGGAAAATCCAGCCGCTCCGGCCGGCCGCCGCGGCCCGCGCGGACGAAGAAGCCCGTGTAGATGTTGAGCCCCTGGAAATCCACGGGCGCGGAGATCAGCTTGAAGTCGCCCCGCTCCACCTGCGGTGCGTCCGCGCCGACGATGCGACGGTAGGTGGCGCTGTAGCCGCCACGGAAAATGGGATCGAGCACCCGGATGTTCTCCTCGACAAAGGCGCGCTTGGCGGCGGCGATGTTCTTCGACGTCAGGTCCAGCGGCACCGGAATGATGGCGTTGTCGGTCAGACCGACGCGCGCGCCACGTCCACCGAACTGCCGCACGGCGCGCACACCGTGACCGTGGCAGACCAGCGCATGGTGGAACGTCTGGTTGACGACCCGCTCGCTTTCCCGCGCCCCGGGCGCCTTCAAGGCCGTGCCGTAGCCAAGCCGGGTGAAGCAGATGATTTCATTAAGGGTGATCCAGTTTTTCACCTTGTCGCCGAAGGCCTGCACGATGGTGTCGGCGTATTTGGCGAAGGCGTCCGTCACGCCGCGCACGCGCCAGCCGCCGCGATCCTCGAGAGCCTGTGGCAGGTCCCAGTGAAACATCGTCACCCATGGGGTGATGCCGTGACGGGCGAGGGAATCGAACAGGCGGTGGTAGAAATCGAGGCCGGCCTGGTTCACGGCGCCGTCGCCATCCGGGATGATGCGCGGCCAGGCGAGGGATAGACGGTAGTGGCGGATGCCGAGCCGGCGCATGAGCGCGAAGTCCTCGTCGAAGCGATTATAGTGGTCGCAGGCCGTGTCGAGCGTGTCGCCGTTGTGCACGGCGCCGGGCACGCGACAGAACGTGTCCCAGACGGAAGGCCCTTTGCCATCGGTGAAAGCGGCGCCCTCGATCTGGGGGGCGGCGGTGGCGACGCCCCAGACGAATCCGGCGGGAAATTTGGTGGGTTTCATCTGCGAAGAACCGGGAGGAACGCCGGACCGCGACCGCAGTGGAGGCCGCGACGCCAGCGAAGATGGCGCCATTACAGCGCCTCCCGGTGGACGGAGTCCAACCCTATCTATGCGACCCGGGCACGAATTCATGCCCATTCGCCCCGACCGCGCCGCCAGGGCACATCCGGTCCTTTTATTGGTGCTCCCGGGGGGGTGGTTCTCCATCCTTTTTCTTCGTTCCCGCACCTCCGCCGGACTCCCACACCCACCCCGATTGATGCCATGCCCACCGTCCTCGAACTGGCCAAGATGATCGATCACTCGCTGCTGCACCCAACGATGACCGACGAGCAATTGCGCTCCGGTCTCGCCCTTGCGCGCCGTTGCGAGTGCGCCACGGCCTGCGTAAAGCCCTACGCCGTGCCGATGTCGGCTGAGGCGCTCGCCGGCTCCGGCGTGGCGGTGTGCGCGGTGGCGGGTTTTCCCCACGGCAACAGCCACACCGGCATCAAGGTCGCGGAGGCCGAACGCGCCATGGCCGAGGGTGCCACGGAGATCGATGTGGTGGCAAACATCGGCAAGATCCTCGACGGCGACTGGGACTATGTGTCCGCGGAGCTGAAGACCGTGAACGCCGCCTGCACGGCGCACGGGGCGATCCTCAAGGTGATTTTTGAAAACGATTACCTGTCAGACGAGCACATCATCCGCCTCTGCGAGATCTGCACCGAACACGGCGTGGCCTTCGTCAAGACGTCCTCCGGCTACGGTTTCGTCAAGCAGCCGAACGGCGACTACAATTACCGCGGTGCAACCGATCATCATCTCCGGCTCATGCGCCGGCACAGCGGGCCGCGGGTGCAGATCAAGGCGGCCGGCGGTGTGCGCACGCTCGACGATCTGCTGCGCGTCCGCGCGCTCGGCGTCACGCGTATCGGCGCCACGGCGACCGAGACGATCCTCGCCGAGGCGGTCCGGCGCGGTTTTCCCGGCCCGGTTCCCGCCGGAATCGAGGCGGAACGCGGGCCGCGGACCGAAACAGCCGGTTACTGAATCAGCGCCCCACCTCGAGGAGGTAGTGGTAATTGCCGGCGACACTCTTGCCCTGGTCCACGGCCGGCACGAAAACGCACGCCTTGTTCAGAGCGTCGGCCAACGGCGCGATCATGTTCAACGGCACACCCGCGGGGTCGATCGTCACGGCTGTCACCTTGCCGTCCGCGGCCACCGCAATCGTGGCCTCCACCCGCGATACGCCCCGCTGCCGGAGCCCCTCCGCCATCAGCGGATTGCCCACCAGCACGGGATCGGCGCGATCCTTCGCGTGCAGCTCGGGCTGCACCGCCCGCAGGTAATGAGCCCGATCAGCCCAACTGCGGGGATCCCCCGGCTGCATGAGGGCGAGCAGGCCCGTCAAATCCCCGAACACTTTCGCCAAGTCTGCATCCACCGGCGCATCGGCGGCAAACACCGGCACGCCGTCGCGATTGACGATCACCAGCCCGTAGGCCTGGTCGTCGCCCACCGGTCCCAAGCCTCTGATGGTATCCATGGATCGCTGCTCGATATAGTCGGAGACGAGCCAGGGCAGATTCAGGCTGAGCGCCATGTTCTTGTGCTCGATGGCCGAGTGGCGCAGGCCGAAGAAAACCCCGTCCACCATGCCCGGATGCGCCTGCTGCAGCTTCCAGTAATACTCGGCCGAGTGCCCCAGCATGTCCCAGGATTTGCCCACGCCGTTGTTGGCATAAAAGAGGACGTAGAACTCCGGCTCGGGCCGGCCGGCGAATTCCGCCGGGACGAGCTTCTTGTCCTGCACGCGCAGCACCTTGCCGGCGATTTCCCGGCTGACGATGCCCACGGCCTTCGCGCCGTCCTCGGCCCGCGCCGGCTGGCTGCTGATTTGGCGATAAAAGCGGAGGCAATCCGCCGGGCTCAACTGCCGCCATGCGAGCATGCGGCCGCGACCGCCCTTGGTCCGGAACAACGCGAGCGGGCCCAGCGATTCCGCCGGTTCCGCCTTGAACGCATTGCCCTGGACGTCACGCCATTCCTCCATGGCGGCCGTAGCGCGCGGCGCCATCATGGCGCTCGTGCAGATGAAAAGACACAGGACCGGCGACAGGATCGGAACTCTCATGGGTGATGGGGTTAGGCCGGAATTTTGAGGAAAATTCCCGCCACCGACAAGAGGCTATTCGCGCCGCCCGTTTGTTCACCAACCCAAGGCCTGACGGAAGACCGGCGCCAGTTCCGCGGCCATTTCCTCGTGTTCCGCTCCCGTGGGATGGCCGTTGTCCGGCACCCCCGGATAATGACGCAGCGGCGCGAGCCGCACCTGCGGGCTGCCCACGCGCGCCACGATCTGCTCCAGATACGCGTGCAGGATCGTGCGGCGTGGCCCCTTGGCCGCCTCGTCGTTCACGATGGGCGAATCCATGACAAAGATGAACGCGCGCGGAGCGTCGCGCCGGACCTTCCGGATGAATTCCACATAGGCGTTCACAAACTCGGTCTGATCCGGCACGCCCGGATTGAAATCGTTTGTGCCGAGCTGAATTCCGACCGCATCAGGCACGTAGCGCGCATGGTCCCACGGCGCGGCCGGATCGTCCGGCAGGGCGAGTTCGTAGAACTGCGGGGCATTGTTCGTGTTCCGGATTCCCTGCCAGTCGCGGATGATCCCGCGACCGCCGTAGCTGACCAGATGGCATTGGGCGCCGAGCTGGCGCGCGAGCAGCATGCCGTAGGAAAGACGGGCGTTGCTGTTGACCGCGCTGTCGCGGTTCTCGCTCCCCGGCTGCCACGCGGTCATCGCGCCGCACGTCACCGAATCGCCGATGAACATGAGCTTGCGCCCCGGCAGCGCGGGCGCCGGCAGGAGTTCCCCGCCGGGACCGGGATCGAAACTCTGCAGCGTGCAGGTGCCCTGCCAGCTCTCCGTGCGGCGCGTGAGCGCCACGGAGTGTTCGGCGGCGGCCCCCGCGGACACGAGCGGATACGTGCCGTCGCCTTTATGCAGCCGCAGCAACGTCGGCGCGGCACCGTCGACGCTGACATCGAAATACACGTCGTCGTTCGCGGCGTTGGCCCGCAGGGTCAGCGCCGGACCGCGAAAGCGCACGTGCGCGGTCACGCCGGGAAACCCGAGGTGCACGGCGCCGACGGCGTCGGTCGCATGGCGTCCCTCGATGATGATGTGGCCATCGCTTGCCGGCATGACACCAGTGGAACCGACCGGCGCCGCCGAGGCAATCGCGCCCGTCAAGAGGGCGAACATTCCGACGACCAGCCGCGAGACGCCCGGGGTGACTTTCCGCTTCATCCGTCCAATCGACCGCATCCGGCGGCCGGCCTCAATCCCAAACCTCCGCGTCGCGGCCGGCTCAATGCACCGCGCCGGCCTGCGCCTGGCGGTGGTGCAGCGAGGAGGCGGCCTCGTCGGCATTCACCACGACACGTTTTTCATTCACCGAATTCTCGCCCATGTAATCGACGCTCACCGAGGCCAGCACCGGCAGATAGGGGGCGAGATCCTTTTTCTGGTCCTCGACCGACACGTGCAGATTCCACAGCTCATCACCGCGTTTCTGGCTGCGCCCGCGACTGGCCGCCGGGTCTTCCGGCACGGGTTCGCGCGCGGAGAGCGTGAAGTATTTCTCGAAGACGATGACCGGCTTGTCGCCGTAACCGGGGTCGCCCGCCCCGAGTCCGCCGCCCTCCATGGCCACGGGCGGCGGACCATGGAGGATCTTGATCTGTCCGGGACCGACGCCGTATTCGAACTCGATGACCATGTCGGGCTGGGTGCGGGCGGGCGCCTCATACAATCCGCGGGCGGCCAGCGCCTCCTTGACGGACGCGACGGCCTCCATGCCGAGCGCCTTGTCCACGCCGCCGCTGGGATCGCGCACTTCGAGGCGGTAGGATGTGCCCATCGGCTTCGCCTGATTGCTGATGGCGTCGACCATCACCTCATGCACGGTCTGGCAACCGCCGAGGACCGCGCAGGCGGCCACCAGCAAACCGCTGATCCACCGGCCTGGGGTTTTGGCTGCTGCGACCATCATCAAGGCAAAGCAAATTCGATGCCGGAAAAATCGCAACCCCGGAGCGAACCATCGCGGCCGGACCGACTATTTAGTAACGGTCCTGTTACATTCCCTTCTTGATGAAGGTGACGACCTCGTCGTTGTCCTTCAGCTTGACGGGGGTCTCCTGCTTGGTGTTGGTGCCGATGTAATCGGCGGTGGCCGAGGCGAGGATCGGCAGGTATTTGCGCAGCTCCTTGCTCTCGTCCTCCGCAGACACATTGACGCTCCAGACCTCGGGGGGGGCGCGGCCCTCCACGGGCTCCTTGTTGCTGCGGGCGGAGATCTTCAGGTATTTCTCGTAGACGATCACCGGCCGGACCACGTCCTCGAACGTCAGCAACTGCGTGCGCACGGGCTCGGTGATCATGACCGTCCGGTAGCCGAGCAGAATCATCTTTTGGGTGGTGGGGTCGATGCCATACACCGGCTCCTCTTTGTAGCGAACCCCGCCGCCGGTCTGCGTGTAGACCGGCATGCTTTGCGTATCGAATTTCACCCGGGGCGAATCGATGCCGTAGTCGATGTCGATGACCACATCGGCCTTGTCCGCGCGCGGCGCCTCATACATGCCCTTGCCGGACAGGGCGGTCTTCACGTAGCCGGCCACCTCCTTGTAACGCAGGCTGCCCTCGTCCATCTTCGGGTTGGTGGTGTGAATCTGGTAGGATTGCGGCTGGACCTCGCTGGGGGTCAGGGTGGGCTTGGCGACGGCATCCACCTGCACGATATAGGTGGAAGTGCTGCAACCGACGAACAGGACAGAGAAGGCAATGCCCAAGCATGCCTTGACGGATGAATGAACGGGCGTGGACTTCATGGCCGAAGCTCCGGGGTGGTGTGGCGCTGATATGGGGCGGATGAGCGGGAAAAGAGGGCTAGGATTTGGGTGGAGCTTGGTTCGGCGGCGGCACCTGAGAGGCGACCGGTGCCGGGACGGTGACCGACGGCTGGCCGGCCTCGCCGCGCAACCGAGCCAGTTCCTCCTCAAGGCGCGCGATCTCGGCCTCCGTGGACAGGAGTTTCTCCTGCGCGTCGTCGAGGGCTTTCTTCTTCGCGAGGGCGGCGTTGCGTTCGTCGCGGAGCTTGGCGAGGCGGGACGAGGCGTCGCTGACTTTCTTCTGGGCATCGTTAAGCTCGAGATCGGAAATGCGGAAGCCCTGGGCGACGGCAAGTTCCTCCTCCATCTCAGCCTTGGCCTTGGCCTCGGCCGAGCGCTTCTTGGCCAGCTCCTGCTGGTAGGCACGCTCCTGGGCGAGACGGTCCTGCTCGCGGTGCTCCTTCATCTCCTGGGTCATGCCGATGATGCCGCCGATGATGGCGCCGGCCGCGCCGCCGGCCAGCACGCCCTGGCCGCTGTTGCCATTGGCTCCGCCCACCACCCCGCCCACCACCGCGCCGGCTGCGGCCCCGGTGCCGGCACCCGTCACGGTCTTGGAAGGCGCGACCTGACAGCCGGCGGACCAGCCCAGAAAAACCACCGCCAGGCTGACGGCTGCAACTCGACGGGACCGGGACAATGACGTGGTCATGCGTGGAACGGGGATGTGAGTTTGACGTGGAGAAACTAGTCAGATTGGCTTTTTTCGCAATCCTGCTTATAAGATTCTCCCGATGAATTCAGCTCGGTGAATTTTGGCGACCCGACATCGAGAGCGTCATTAACCGCAACCCCACTCTAGAATCATGGCCTCGCGAAACAAGGGGATTTTTTCACTGGAGTTTCTGGTCCCCAACGTGCTCCTGCTCCTCGTGATCACCCTCGGCGTCGAGGTGATCTTCCGCCTGGTCGTGCGGCCGCGCGTCGCCGAAATGGAGATCGAACAGCAGGTGATGATGAACCAGCCGGCCAGCAAGCTGCGCCCGAGCGGCGACCAGCAGCGCTCCTTTTTCATCCTTATCAAGGATCCGGAGCAGGAGTTCGAAATCATCTTCTTCATCTGGGGCATGGTGTTTCTCGGCCACAAGTTCGTCAGCGTGGAGCGGGAGCGCAAACTGCTCCAACGCGATTTCGTGTCCGTCCAGCCGGGCGAGCGCATCATCCCCGAGGATTCCCTCGACCGTTACAAGGAGCTCAAGACGGCGGTCGAGCGCGAACCCAAGTGGCGGCAACGTCTGCTGCCCGAGTGCCTGCTGGCGGCCTTGCACCGCTTTCATGCGACCAATTCCATCCAGGACTCCTCCGCCGCCGTGCGAGAGCGGGCGGAACTGGCGGCCGACCAGCTCGATTCATCGCTCTCGCTCATCCGTTTCATCGCCTGGTCGATCCCCGCCGTCGGCTTCGTCGGCACCGTGCGCGGCATCGGGGAGGCGCTGACCCACGCCGACGAGGCGATCAAGGGCAACCTGGCCGCCGTCACCTCGTGGCTGGGTCTGGCGTTCAACTCCACCCTCGTGGGCCTGCTGCTCTGCCTCCCGCTGATGTATATCCTGCACATCGTGCAATCGAGCCAGGAGGCCCTGATCATCGAGATCCAGAAATACTGCCGCGACCGGCTGATCGACCTCATGAAGGTGCCCGCCAAGGACGAAACACGGGAGCTCTATTCCTGAGCGCAGACGGAAGCAACATGGCCACCATCGGAATCGAACTGTGCAACGCCGGCTTCCAGGCCGCCGTTTGCGACCGGGACGAAACCCGCCGGCTCGCCCCCGGTGAACCGGCCGGCGCCGCCGAGTGGCCGGGCTTCGCCTACCACGACGGCCGGAAATTCTGGTATGGCCGCCCGGCGGAGGACGTCTGGTTCGTGCATCCGCGGCAGGTCTGCCACGTCTTCTGGGACAAGCTCTCGCACGAGCCGTCGGCGCTGAATGCGGCCGGGAAGACGCCGTCGTTTTCCGAGCTCGGCTTCCATTTCCTGCGCGAATACACCGCGCAGCTCGCCCAGACCGCCGGCCCGTTACAGAAGATCGTGCTGGCCGTGCCCAGCGCCTACCTGAAGGACGACGCCACGGAAGAACAGAAGATCGGGCTGCTGCTCGGCATGGCGGGCGAACTGGGGCTGCCGCTCGCCGGCATCGTCGACATGGCCTCGGCTGCGTTGTGCGACCCGCTCGGCCCCGGCCTCAACCCCGCCGCCGCCGTCGTGGTGGTCGTCGATATGCACCTGAGCGGCGCGGACGTCACGCTCCACGTCGCCGAGGAGGGGCGTTTCGTGCGGAAGGAATTCAGCCATCTCGCCGCCGCCGGCTTCGCCCCGCTCCTGAAGCACCTCACCGCCGCCATGGGCAACCGGTTCCTGAAGCACACGGCGTTCGACATCCAGGAGGACGGGCAGATCGAGCAGACCTTTTACCGCCAGACGAAAGATTTCATGTCGGGCGGAGCCGCCGAGTGCCTCTACCAGATCAACACGGCGCGGCGGGCCTACGAGATGACCGGCACCCACGGGCAGCTGATCCTCGATGCGGCGAATCACGCCGCCCTCCTCGTGCAAGGCGTGCAGAACATCGTGCACCGGCTGCCCGACCGGACCGAACCTGTCACCGTGGCCCTCACCACCCGCGCCGCCGGCGTGCCCGGGCTGGAATCGCGGCTGCGCACCGCCGGCTTCACCCGCCTCCTCCGCCTGGCGCCCGGCGCCGCAGCCGCTGGCGCCGCCTTCATCGGGGCCGGCCGCCTGCCGGTGCGCGATCTTTCCGAAATCCCCGTCGAAACCGCCGTGAACCTGACCGAGGTGAAACGCGCCACCGGCACCCCCTGGGAAGCACATCTCCACAAGGAGAAGACCACGGGGACGCGCCCGCCGCCTACCCACGTCATCATCGGAGGCCTCGGTCACGTCCTGGGCGGCAACGGCACCTTCACCATCGGCTCGGCGGGCGGCTTCGCCGATCTCGCCTTGCCCGAAGCGTTCAACGCCGCCGCGGACTGCCAGGTGCAGCTTCAGCGCGACGAGGGCCGGCTTTGGTTTGTCGATACCTCGGCGGGCCCGGCGGAGACCGCCGCGATCCGGCAGGTTCGCACCGTGCTGGAGGCCGGCGACCGGCTCGTGATCCGCTGCGGCGGCGCCGCGGCCGACTTGCTCTTCGCCCACTGCCCCGAACACCCGCGGACGCACGGCTGACCGGGCCGCCCCCGCCTTCCCCGCGCCCCGATGATCTCCAGCAAACGCCGCGAATTGGAGGTGTTCAGCCTGTCCTTCCTCGACTGCATCTGCTGCGGCCTCGGCGCGGTGCTGCTGATCTTCATCCTCACCGTCGCGCAGCAGAAGAACCGCGACTCCGAGAGCATCGAGCAGGTGCAGGACCGGGTGCAGAAGCTCTCCAGCCAGGTCAAGGCGGGCGAGATCGAGCTCGACGCGCTGCAGAAGATGCTGGCCGCGGCCCAGGCCATGATCGAATCGCTCAAGACCAAGAACTCGGGCGAACAGGTGATGCTCACCAACCGCCAGAAGGAACTGCTGCTCCTCATGCAGCAGACCGGCGCACTCAAGGCCGCCCTCGACAAACTGCTCGCGGAAAAGAAGGCCCTGCCCACCGAGGAGAAACAGCCCGTCCCGATTCCCAACGAGGCCCGGCGCCAATATCTGACCGGCGTCCGCCTGGACGGGAACAACGTGCTCTTCCTCGTGCGCGTGTCGGGCAGCATGCTGGGAGACACGCTCGACGACGCCATCCTGCGGTTGCAGGATCCCGAGTTCAAGAAGCGCGAGGCGCCGAAATGGCAGCGCACCATCAAGGCCCTCGAGTGGATGATCGCCAATCTCAACCCCGAGGCCCATTTCCAGATTCTGCTCTTCAACGAGGAGACCGTGCCGCTGCTCTCCAGCCGGGGCGACGAGTGGATCGCCCGCGGCGACCGGCAGGGCGTGCAGGAGGCGCTCACCCGGCTGCACCAGGTCGTGCCGCAGGGCTCGGCCAACCTCGAGCGGGCGTTCACCACCGTGCGCTACATGGCGAACCTGCCCGACTCCATCGTGCTCCTGACCGACGGCCTGCCGACCACCAGCGACTCCGCCCCGAACCCCGGCGATGCCGATGACGAGGCGCGCATCCGCTATTTTCGCTACGCGCAACGCCAGCTGCCGCCGCGCATTCCGGTCAGCACGATCCTCTTTCCCATGACCGGCGACCCGGGCGCCCCCGCCCTCTACTGGGAGATGGCCAGCGTCACCCACGGCGCCCTCGTCAGCCCCTCCGCCGACTGGCCCGACACATGATCCGCCGCCGCCCCACCACGACCTCCAGCCTGTCCTTCCTCGACTGCATCTGCTGCGGCCTGGGCGCGCTCATCCTGTTGTTCGTGCTCATGGTGAACAAGCAGGACCTGAACACGCAGCAGATGAAGGAGAAGCTGCGGCAGGTCGCCGCCGCCTACATCGCCCAGCTGGCGGCGCTGCGCGTGCGCAAGGAGGAATTGATCACCTCGCACAACGACGCCGCGAAACTCGTGCTCGAGGTCCAGCAGACCGAGCAGCGGATGCAGGCGCTGCTCGATGACATGGCGCAAAAGATCGCGCAGGAAAAGCAGGGCCAGAAGGCGCTCACCGTGGATCTCGACCAGCTCAAGCTGGACATCGCGGCCTACCAAAAGAAACCCGAGATGCTGCTCAAGGAGGATGTCAAACCCGCCCCCATCGGTCTGCCGGCCACCAGCAACTACGTGGCCTTCGTCATCGACAGTTCCGGCAGCATGCGCGATCCCACGACCGAGCGGATCTGGCGGATCGTGCTACGCAAATTCGAGGAAGTGCTCGACGCCTACCCGCAGGTTGAGGGCATCCAGTTCTTCGATGCCGACGGCCGTTTCATTTTGGGCGGACGGGCGGACGAAAAATGGCTGCCGGATACGCCGGAGACGCGCAGCGCCATCAAGCAGGCGCTCCTGCGCTACAGCGAATACAGCAACAGCAATCCCGTGCCCGGGATCGTGCGCGCCCTCCGCACCCTGCACGACAAGGACGACGAGAAAATGAAGATGACGATCTTCGTGCTCGGCGACGAATTCACCGGCACGGCCGACGCCGTCCTGCGCCGGCTGGACGAGCTCAACCCGAAGGACAAGGACGGCAAACGCGCCGTGACCATCAACGCGATCGGCTTCCCTACTGCGATCAAGATGGGATTCTCCATGGGCAACACGGGCGTGAAACTGGCGAACCTGATGCGCCAGGTCACCTATCAGCACGGCGGCGCATTCATCGCCTTGGAAGACATCGACTGACCCGCGCGCCGCCCTCCCGGACATCCCGTTCAACCGAGCCCGAGGAGCATCTTGAGCAGTTTGATGAGATTCATGCCGCCGCCCTGCTGTTGCTGCTGGCCGGGTTGGCCCGGTTGCCCGGGTTGACCGGACTGGCTCGAACTGCTGGACGACGAGCTGCTCGAGGAAGAATTGTTCTGGCTCTTATTCTGACTGTTTTGGCTGTTTTGACTGGAAGAGGAACTGCTCTGCGAGGACCGGCTGTTGCTGCGGCTCTTGCTCAAGCTGGCCACCTGCTCGCCCTGGCTGCTGGATGATTGCTCCCCCGCCTGCTGTTGCTGGCTTTTGGCCGTCTGCAGCTGCCCGAGCAAATCCTGCTGATCGTTTTGTTCGCCGTCTTGGCCGGTCTGCCCGCCCTTCTGACCGCTCTTCTTGCCCTTTTTGCCTTTCTTGGAACCGCTCTGATTGTCGGCGACCGATTGGCCGTTCTGGCCTTTGTCCCCGTCGTTGACGCCGGACTGGTTTTGGGTGGTGGCGTTGTATTTGCCGGGTTCTTTATCCTGGCTGTTCGGGATGCCATCGCCGTCCATGTCACCATCCTGGTCGTTCGGAATGCCGTCGCCGTCCATGTCGCCGTCCTGATCGTTCGGAATGCCGTCGCCATCCATGTCGCCATCCTGATCGTTGGGTGTGCCATCACCGTCCATGTCGGGATCGCGGTTGTCCTGGGTTCCGTCCCGATCCATGTCGCCAGTGCCGCCCATGGATTTACCATCGCTGTCCTTGCCGGAATTGACTCCCTTTTCCCCCGACTGGTTGTCGGCGGTGGCGTTGTATTTCCCGGGCTCGCCATCCTCGCTGTTGGGGATGCCGTCGCCGTCCATGTCGCCGTCCTCGTCGTTGGGAATGCCGTCGCCATCCATGTCGCTGTCCTGATCGTTCGGGATGCCGTCCCCATCCATGTCCCCGTCCCGGTCGTTCGGGATGCCGTCGCCATCCATGTCGGAATCGTGCTTGTCCGGAATGCCATCCCCGTCGAGGTCACCCGTGCCGCCGAGGGGTTTGCCGTCCACATCCGTGCCCGAGTCATCGCCGGCCTCCTCGCCGTTTTCGCCGTTGCCGGTTTGGTTGCCCCGTTTGCCGTAGATGCCGGAGAAGGTGAACTTCACCACATCCACTTGGCTCGTGGATAAGACGGGGCGCTCGCGGATGGCTGCGTCGCGGACCGCCTCCAACTCCCACATGGACTTGTCGGCGGCCTCGCGATCGGGCAGCGGACCAAACAGGTAGGTGAGGTTCTCGTGCCGGTAGCGCACATACCAACCTTCGTCCTCGAGGCCGAGGCCGGTGATGTTGATGCCGGAATATTTGTCGCGGTAGGCATCGTAATCGAGGCGCCAGAGATCGGAGATGCCCTCGACCGGAAAAATGACGGTCAGGGCGTGGGCGGCGGGCACCAAGGCGAGCACAAGCAACCAGCGCAACAGATGCTTCATGGAGGACATCGGAGTGCTCAGAGGCCCTTGGGCACGACCCGACCCTTTTCCACGCCGACATTGCCCTGGCTCGGGATCGAACTCGCGCCAGAGGGAACCTTCTTCTCGAATTGTTGGTTCGTGCTGGCCTGCTGCGCCCCGACGACATTCGGGGCGTTTTGCTTGATGGTCTGGATCTGCAGCGTGGCGTCGCCGATCTGCTGTTCGCGCGGTTTGGCGGCGCCGGATCTGTCGTCGGCGCCGGCGGCGCCCTCGGGCACCTTCAGGTTGGCCACCTGGATGCCGTCGGCCTTCGCCTCGGGTCCGGCCGCCGCCGGGGCTGCCTGGCCTTCGGGAATCTTTTCAGCCTCCGCGCCACCCGCCGGCTGTTCCTTGGGTTGGTTCGCGGCCAGGGCGCCGGAATTCGGTTTGTCCTCGGCCGGCTGACCACCGCCGGCCGGACCGGAGTTCGGGGAAACCTTGTCCTGCCGGCCGCCTTCGTTTTCGCCCATTTCGATCTCGGAGATCATGCCGTGCAACGGCCGCTTCTCCTTCTCATACGAGGAGCCGTCGAGCAGGTCCGGATCCGGCAGGATGGCCTTGCCGTATTTGGCGGGCCGGTCGCGCTTGGCTTCAGGCAGCCGGCCGTTGGGCACGGCGCGGGGTGCGGCCGGATCTGTCGTCTGGGCCGCGATGGTCCCTGCTGCCAGCAGGAGGAGCAGGCCAAGAGGTAGGGGTTTCACGGGCAGGGTTCAGCGGTTGGCGCGCAGGGTGCAGGCGATGTTGACCGTGGGCGGGGTGGAGCCGCTGCGCACCTGCAACATCAGGAGGACATCCTGATAACCCTTGCGGCGGCCGACGATCTCGTAGTCCCCGGGCAGGATGTTCACCGTCTCGGAGCGGATCTTGCCGAGCATGCGGAAATTGCTGATGGAGATCCACGAATCGCCGTCCGAGTTGAAGGTGACTGATACCGGCTGGCTTTGGGCCAGGAGCAGCGTGCGCAACTGGTCGACGCGGTCGGTGAGCGGCAGATAGGAGGGCTTGATCGCCATGGCCTCGTTGAAGGAACGGATGGCGACCTGGAATTCGGCGTGCTGGGCGCGCTGCTCCGCGATCTCCACGAGCTTGTTGAACTGCATCAAGGTGCGGATCATCCGGCCGGTGCGGGCGTAACCTTCCTTGGCGTCCTCATGCTTGGCATCGAGATCGATGGTGGCCTTGTAGGCGGCGCGCGCCTGCTCCCATTCGTATTTGTTTTCGTAGTCGTAGGCCTTGGCGAGCGATTCCTTCACCGCCTCCCGGTGGGCGGTCTCCCGGACATCCGCCAGCGCCTTCTTGATGTCGTCCTTCTGTGGATAGACTTTCAGCGCGCGCTCGTAGGCCGCGATGGCCTTCGTCCACTCCTTCGCGGCGCGGGCGGCCACGGCGGCGTCGGAGGCGGTCTTGAATTCCGCCTCCTTCTCGAGGCGCTCGTTGCGCGCCTTGCCCTGCTGAGCGACGGCGGAAAAGGCGTCGATCTCAAACGCCTTGGCGAAGGCCTCGCGGGCCTTCGCGTATTCCGTCTTCGCCTCGAATTCGGCGCCCTGCAGCAACAGGGCGTAAACCCGGTCGGCGACCTCCGCGCGCTTCATGCCCTGCAGCGCCACCTCGTTGCCGGGATCCTTTTCCAACGCGGCCTTGAATGATTCCAGCGCGGCCACGCGCTGGCCGGTGGCGACGGACTGCTGCGCCGTGCGGATGCGCTCGTCGACGTAATCCTTCAGCGCCTTTTCGGCCCGGCCGAGCGCGGCGAACGCCAGATCGAATTCCTTTTTGGCGCGGATGAAGCCGCCCGCCTTGAAGAATTCCTGACCGATGCCGGCCTCGGTGAAGGCGGTGTCGAATTCCTGCGGCGCGAGGCTGCGCGCGCGGTCGAGCTCCTTCATGCGCACGATGACCTCATCGTAGGCCTTCTGCGTCTCCTGCTTCAGTTTCACGTTCAGGCTGTAGGCGTCGATCTCGCGGTTGAGAACGGTGAAATGCACGTAGGCCTTCGCGAATTCGTGGGCGGAGAGCAGCGCCTCGCCGGTGAGATAATCCTTTTCGATCCCGATGAGCTGCTCGAGCTGGCTGGGATGATCCTGCGGCAGCTTGCGCAGTTCCAGCAGCGCCTTGTAGGCGGTCTCGTGCGCCAGCTCGGCCTTGGATTCGCTGACGAAGGCTGAACCGGGACTCTCCGGCGCGCTGACCGCGACCGCTCCGTTCGGGCGCAAAAATTGGGGGCCCACCACCAGCCGCACGCCGCGGATCGCCAGACCGGCGACGAGTAACAATCCGAAAAATCCACCGACGGTCCAGCCGATGACCCGCAGGATGGTCCACTGCTTTTTCCCGGTGGTGCGGCCGTGCTCCGGATCCCAGTGAATGATCCGGCGTTTCTTCGCAGGAACGGAATCGGATGGTTCGCTCATGACGTGGAGTAGTTAAAGCGCGAAAGCAATCTGCCCAATGACTGGCCCGTAACAGAATCGAATGATTTCTATTACTCAATTTTGGCCGCTGGGCAAACGCCAAATAGTTACACCACCCTCCTTGCCAATGAAACCAACCCGGCTATGCTTGGGCCGTCTCCATCCAACCCCACCACGCCCGATGAGACTGGTCGCCCCGATCGCCGCAACGCTGTGCCTGCTGGGCATGCTGCTGGGCGCGGGTTGTTACGAGGTGCCGGTCACCGGGCGCACGGCCATCGACATGGTTTCCGACCAGGAGGTCATCAAGCAGAGCTTGGCCGCGTTCGACCAGGTGAAGAAGAAATACCCGCTCAGCCGCAACCGCGACCTCAACGAGCGTGTGCAACGCGTGGGCGAGCGGCTCGCCAAGGTGGCCTTCTGGGACGTGCCGCAGGCGGACTGGGAATTCGTGGTCTTCGAGGCGCCGCAAACGATCAACGCCTTTGCCATGGCGGGCGGCAAGGTCGGCGTCTTCTCCGGCCTGTTCAAGATCGTGCAAAACGACGACCAGCTGGCCTCCGTCCTCGCGCACGAGATCGGCCACGTGGCTGCGCGCCACGTCAACGAGCGCCTCTCGCAACAGATGGCGCTGCAGGGCGGTGGCCTCCTCGTGGGCGGATTGATGGCCGGCTCCGGCGCAGGCACCCTGACCTCGAACGCCGTGCTCGAGGCCTACGGCCTGTCCTCCAACCTCACGGCGATCGGTTTCGACCGCAAAAAGGAGGCGGAAGCCGATCACATCGGCCTCATGTATATGGCCCGCGCCGGCTACAATCCGGAGGAGGCCGTCCGTGTCCTCGAACGACTTGAACTGGAATCGGCCGGCCAGACGACCACCGCTTCCCTGCTCTCGACCCATCCTTCCACGCCTGATCGTATCGACCGGCTCCGTGAACTCTTGCCCCGGGCCCTCCAAGCCTACGCCCAAAGCGGCCGCACCCCAACACCCACGCTGGTGAAATAAATCCCCATGACCCGCCTCTCCACAGTCCAAACCACGTCCGGTCGCTGGCGCACCTCCGTCATCCCCGCCGGGTTCGTCGCCTGCCTGCTCGTAATCCCTCTCGCCGGGGCTCTCGCCGACGAACCTCCCGCCACCGCACCGGCGGCTGCACCCGCCGGGAAGCCGCCCGCGTCTACCTCCCCGGTCGCCAAGACCGGGGGCACGCACCCGCCCCGGCCGACGCATACGGTGTCGCCGGTTCACCCGCCGGCATTGCGCCAAAAACTGATCGGGGGCGAATGCGACATCGAGGCGCTCGTTTCCGAGCAAGGCCATGTGGTCCACACCAAGGTGGTCTCCGCCACGCAGCCCGAGTTCGGCACGGCCGCCGAGGAGGCGGTGCGCCAGTGGGAATTTCAGCCCGGAGAGCGCGACGGCAAGCCGGTCGCCACGACCGTGCGGATCCCCTTCAACTTCAGTTTCACGTCCGAGGAAGTGCTGGATATCGTCGCCGGACGGAAGGTGTTCCGTGAAATCACGGGCACGGTCATCCCCGCCGAACAGTTGCCGACCTGGCCCCAGCCGAATCACATCTACCTGCCGGCCTATCCCGACCAGTTCCGCGGCTCCGGCAAACATGGCAAGGCGGTCATCTCCATCGTCGTCGACGAGGACGGGCACGTCATCAATCCGAAGATCGTCAAGGCCACTTATCCGGAATTCGTCATGCCGGCTCTCGTCACTGCGGTCCGGCTCGTCTACCCGCCGCAAAGATTCGGCAGCGGAAAAGAGGACCGCGTCTGCGTCTCGATGGAGATCCAGTTCGACTTCCGCGATCCGGAACGGCTGAAAAAACCCGAGGCCGACGCCAAGCCGGGCGCCTCACCGGCAAAGGCGAAGACGAATTGACCGTCTGTGCACGCGAGCGTCAGCCCGCGAGCTCGTAGCTGATCTTGCCCTCGATGATTTCGCGCAGCGCGATGTCCTCGGGATCGAGTTTCTCCAGCGATTCGACCAGCGGCCGGCTGCCGCGCCGGAGTTGCTTCACGCGGCGCGACACCACGTTGACCAGAATGTAGGGGTCCGAAATGACGGCTTTGGCTTTGAACAGGTATTCGTCTCTCATGGGATTGGTGCTTACAAGCCGAAGGGCAGACAGCGCTTGAGCGGCGCAGCGTGGCCGGGGGCCACGAGTTTGTCCCTCGACGCCCGGCGTTTGGATTTGGTGCTCTTGGCCGCGAGCAGGTGGCGGAACCCGGGCGTGCGCCGCATGAGCTTGCCGGTGCCGGTGAGCTTGAAACGCTTCGCGACGGATTTTTTGGTTTTTTGCATAAAAGTGGACGAGCCGGCGGGCGCCGGTTCAACCACGGGAAAGCGGGGTGAAATGACGAAGCAGCCCGGCATTGTTCTTGGCTGGTCCGGCATTTTAGAAATCCGCCCGGCCGAACACGACGCTTATCTCGCGACCTGCCGCCCCAGTCGGACAATCCACTGGCGGGCGAAGCCCTTGGACCGATTATAGGCCAAGGTGGAGCAAGCTGAGGATGCTCACTCGCCGGCCGGGCCTTCGAGCATCAACCGGAGCGAATCGAGCCTGAGCCGGGCTTGGGCGATGGCACCGGCGGTGTGGGCCAGCTGTTCGCGCGCGAGTTCGATTTCCTCGGGCCGCACATTGTCGTTGAGCCGGCGGAGATCAAGCAGGCGCTGCACCTCGACCGTCAGTGCCGCCGTGGCCCGGGCGCCGGCGTGCTCGATCAGGGCGCGGCTGTGCCGCCCGGCGCGCTCCGTGGCGGCATCGAGCAACCGCTTGAGCAGCGTTGCGTCGAAACCCGGACGCTCCAGGAAACGGTGAATGTCCGCGTCGGCGAAATTGGCGGCGACGCCATCGGCCGGACGTTCGGCGGTGAGCTCGCGGCCGCCGACATCCACCACAACCCGCACCGGCGTCGGAGCCAGAAACCGGTCCACGTGCCAGCGCGAGTCGGCCACCGTCTCGAGCACGAAAATCGCCTCCAGGACGAGGTTGGGCTTGTCCGCGACCCTCCGGCCGAAGGCGGTGGTGCCGGCCGTGGAATCGATCAACAGATCGAGCGTGTCCCGCACGAGCGGATGATCCGCCGAGAGGAACCGGATGTCCTCGCGCACGATGGCCCGCGCCCGGTCAAAGGTGGCCAGCATGCCGTCCGCCGGAATCGAGGGAAAGCTCTCCACGTAGGCGTGGCTCGGATCGAGGGTGAGGTCGCCGTTCTCGTCCTCCTTGATCCGCACCCCGAAGTGATCGAGCAGCTCGATCAGCATGTCGCGGATCGACGGATCGGCGTCCGCGGCCCGGACGCGTTCGAGCACGCGGGCGGCGATTTCGGGATTGAACGAGTTGAGTTCCAACAGCCGGTCGCGGCCCTGTTTCATCTGCACCGCCAGCTCGCGTTGGAATTTTGCGGTCTCAGCGATGAACGCCTCGAACTCCTTGCGGGCAGCGACGGTCCCCTTCCCTTTTTCCAGCGCCAGGGTCAGCAGCCGCTCCCGGAACCGGTCCATGTGCTCGTTGGCGCCGTGCAACGGCGTCTCGAAGGCGTCGAGCCCGCGATGATACCAGTCGGCGACCCACTCCTCGGCGCTGCCGGCGACATAGGGCACGTGGATGCGGATGGTCTCCGTCTGCCCGATCCGGTCCAGCCGGCCGATGCGTTGCTCGATCAGGGCGGGATTGAGCGGCAGATCGAACAACACGAGATGGTGGGCGAACTGGAAATTGCGGCCCTCGCTGCCGATCTCGGAGCAGATCAGCAGCTGCGCGCCGTCCGGCTCGGCAAACCACGCGGCGTTCCGATCGCGTTGCACCAGCTGCAAACCCTCGTGAAAGAGCGCCACCTTGGCCTGCAACCGCTCCTGCAAAGCCGCCTCGATGGCGGACACCTTGCGCTGCGACCGGCAGATGAGCAGCACCTTCGCCGGCCGGTGTTCCTCGAGAAAACCCGCCAGCCACGCGATCCGGGGATCCGCCTTGAAGGAGTAGCGGATGCCCGCCTCCTCCCCGGTCTCTTCCGCGTGCAGCTCCCGCGCCACCCGGGCCAGCTGCGCCAGGTTGGTTTCCTCCAGCGGGACGGGGTGATATTTCCGGCGGGGAAACCCGGTCATCGTCGCGCGGGTGTTGCGGAACACCACGCGGCCCGTGCCGTGCTGGTCCAGCAGGATGCGGAGCAGTTCTTCCCGCGCCCCCGCCCGGCCCGAGGCGAGCGCCATGAGGTGCTCCTGCAGTCGCTCGGGATCGCGGGAGAACAAGCGCTGGATCGCAACCTGGTCGGAGGCGGTCAGCGGTTTCTTCTCGATGATCTTGCCCGCGATGCCGGCCACGGCGCCATAGTCCCCGGCCTCGGCGACAAAGCGCTGGAAATCGTCGTAGCGGTCCGGGTCCAGCAGCCGGAGCCGGGCGAAGTGACCGGCGAGCCCCAGCTGCGTGGGCGTGGCCGTGAGCAACAGCAGACCTTGGGTGCGCCGCGCGAGTTCGTCGACCAGCGTGTATTCCGGGCTGACGCACTCTGGCGTCCAGGCCAGGTGATGCGCCTCATCGACCACGACCAGATCCCAGCCCGCCGCCACGGCCTGCCCGCGGCGCACCTCGCTGGCCGCGAGAAACCCGGTGCTGGCGAGCGCCAGCTGCGCCGCCAGAAACGGATTCTGGTCCGGTTCGCTTTGCTCGGTGGCGGCGCAGCGTTCCTCGTCATAGATGCTAAACCACAGGTTGAACCGCCGGAGCAGTTCGACGAACCACTGGTGCGTGAGCGACTCCGGCACGAGCACGAGCACGCGGCGGATGCGACCGGTCACGAGCAGGCGCTGCAGGATCAGGCAGGCCTCGATCGTCTTACCCAGACCCACCTCGTCGGCCAGCAGGACGCGCGGGATCTGGCGCGAGGCGACTTCGTGCAGGATGTAGAACTGGTGGGGGATCAGCTGCAGCCGGCCACCGAGGCAGCCGCGCACCTCCGACTGCCGAATCCGCGCCTGCGCCTGCCACGCCCGGTAGCGCAGGTCGAACACCTCGCCCGGATCCGTCTGGCCCGCGAGCAACCGCTCCTGCGGCAGGCTGACGCTGGTCACGTCGGAAATGGCATCCTCCCCCACCCGGCGGCCGCCGCCGAGATAGGTCAACAACCCGGCGCGTTCCTCGACCGACTCGATGACCAGCGTGACGCCGTCGCGCGTGACGACACTCTCGCCGGCCGCGAACTGCACGCGCTTGAGCACCGGCGTGCCCAGGGCGTAGAGGCGTTGTTCCCCGGTGGCCGGAAAACGGATGCCGATCCGGCGCGCCGCGGCATCCACTGACGCCACGATTCCGAGCCCCAATTCGGGCTCGCGTTCGCTCATGCATCTTTGGCCGACGACGTGGAGAGACATCTCCCCATCAGACCCGGAGCACGCCGCACATCAAACGAGATTTTTGGCCCTAAAGCCGGCATGAACTGGAGGCGGGGTGCCCTCACCACGCGGGTGTGATGTCCCCAATATGTTTCGAAAGTAGCCACGAGCGTGAGCGAGTGGACTTTGCCTCCACTCGCTCACGCTCGTGGCTACGTGCACCCGGAGAATTCATGAAGTCATTTATGGGACACCACACCAGGCATTGACATCGAATGCGACAACTCGCGGGGTGAGGGCACCCCGCCTCCCAAAGAGCGGGCCCCTCACTTGCCCGGCGGCACCTCAACCGCGGGCGCGGCCACCTCCGGCACCGGCTGCCAGAAATAATGGCCGTGCTTCACCCGGTCGTAGCGGATCCAGATCGCCGCCGCCGCGAGCATCAACAGCACCGCAAGGGCGATGGTCTGCCGGCGACGCCGGGCGGCCTCCTTGTCCTCGTAGGGGTCTTCCAGCGAGAATTTCGAGCCCGGCGGCTTGACGGCCAGATCGGTCAGAGCCGTGCCGAAGGGAATGTTGATGCGCACGCGGCCGTTCACCGCCCAGCCGTTGCCTTCGAGGATCGGGCCGAGCGTGCGCTGGCGGAGCTTGAGCCAGGCGATCAACATCGACGGACCGGAGACGACCGCCACCAGGCCGACGAGGACGAGCGGGTATTGCCACGCCTTCAGCTGGAAAACGTAGCCGAGGATGAGCGTCAGCGCGCTGATGGCGCCGGTGATGGCCACGCCGATGGCGGCAACGGTGCCGACATCCACTTTCTTCGGAACGACGGGCGCGGCTTTGTCCACGTGGGCGGCCTTTTCTGCGGTGGTCGCGAGCTTGGCGCTCGATTCCGCCTCGGCGGCGGCGGCGCGCTTGGCCACCTGCTCCTCGATCATGCGGAGCAGTTTCTTATAGGGCGAGAGGAACGCCTGGTGGATGCTGATGGGATTGTCGACGATGCCGGTGACGGTGGCGTCCCAGTCCCGGCCCTGCCGGTCATAGAACACGCCGTGGCGGCCGACAAAAAGATAGTCGCTGTCGCCCTGCGTGAAGCAGGCGGCGATGTTCAACTTCTCCCCGCCGGCCCGCGCGCAGGAGCAATAAGCGATGTAGGCCTTGCTCATCGCGGCGAGCGGGCTCGGTCCGTCCACGCGGATGCATAGCTCGGTGCTGCGGCTGTCGAGGTAGAGCGTGCCGGCCTGGAAGGTGGCCAGTCGGTCGGGGGAATACAGATCCGCGAAGGTAACGAAATTGTTCAGCAGCGTCCGCAGGTCGCGGTGATAGCGCGTGAGCCGCTCGACATCGCTGATGGCCTTGAACTCGGGCTCGAGCGCCTTGTCCCGGGCGACCAGTGCCGCCAACGCCGCGCGGCCGTCGCCGGCTAGGATTTCCTTGATGCGGGCGACGCCGAGCTTTTCGACGGCGCTGCCGGCCTTGCCCCCCAGCCAGGTTTCGTAGGCGGCGAACTTGGCGTTGAGCGCCGTCCATTCCGCTTCGGTCAGCGCGGTCTTGTCCGCGCCCAGCACCGGAGTGACGACGGTCGCGTGCAGCGTGGCCAGGGCGGCGGCCCAGGCGGGATTGACGCCTTCCAGCAACGGCAGCGGCCGGCCGGCCTCGATCCGGGCCAGCGGGAATCCGGCCACCTCGTCGACGGTGATCTTCATGTCCTTGGCGGCGAACCCGAGGTATTCGCTCTCGGCGCGGTTGAGCGCCGCGGTGGCCCGCGCATCAAACGCGGCGAGGCGGCAGCGCCCGTAATAATCCTCGGCCTTCGCGCGCACGGCCTTCAGGGCCGCGACCGCCGCGTCCGTGGCCTCGCCGAGCACGGCGATGTCCTTGGCGGAACTGCGGCCGATCCATTCGACATAGGCGGAGAGATCGGTGAAAAAGGCGTCGATGGTCGCGGCGGTCACGCCGACGGAACCGGTGAGATCCTTGCTGCCGCCCTGGCAGGTAATGATGTCCTTGATGAGCGCCTGCACCGCGGCGTCGTCCGTGGCTTCCGGCGGTATGACCCCGTCGCCATTGAGGGCGCTGGCACTGAAAATCCTGGCCGTGTCGGCGGCCTGGGTGACGGTGATCGCGGCCGATTCCTGTTGCCCGAGGTTGCGAAGGATTTGTCGGGCCGACGCCTGCAACAGGCGTCCTTCCGGTGTCGCCTGGTTGATGGCTGCGAGCGGCAGCCCGTCCTCGCCTTTGAGCAGGATGCCGGGATCGCCCAGCCGCGCCGCCGCCCATTTGACCGCACCGATCAGCTCCGGCACGCGGATGCGGCCGTCGCCATCGGTGTCGATGAGCGCGAGCGTCTTCTCGTCGAGCTCGAGTCCCTTGACCGGGCAACTCAAGGCGACCCAGAGTTTCTGGTCCAAGTGCTCCAGATTCACGAGATCCGCGCCGGTTTCCAACGCGACCTGATCGAGGCCGCCGGTGCGGAAGAATTTCCAGGTGTGGGACGAGACGGAAAGCGAGGACATGGGCGGAAGGGGAATTGCCCCGGCGGGATTCGCCGGGGCGGCCGCAAGCTACGGTTATTTCCAGTTCAGCACCAGCCGGGAAAAGTAGCTCGTATCGAGCTTCTTCACGCCCACGCCGGGCTTGCTGTTGTAGTCGTTGTTCACCCCGAAGCGCAGTTTCCAGTTCGGATTCGTGGTCGGCACCTCCAGGAAGCTCTCGTGGGTGGCGCGGTAGTTCGCAAAATCGTTGAACGACGGCACGAACGACAGCCGGTTCACCAGGCTCAGGTTGGCGAGCTGCAGGCTGTGGTTGAGTCCGAAGTCGAGACCGGCCGCGTTGACGTCGGCCGTCAGCGGGTTCTTGTAGTTCTCGTTGCGGAACGAGAAGCCGGCGCGGGTCGTGAGTGTCTGTTTGGGTTTCTTGATCAGGTCATAGCCGAAACCGGCCGCGGCCACGTCGTAGAACTGGATGTCCTTCACCCGGTCGAAACCGCCCTCGTCACGGATATACCACGAATTGCTGCCGGAGTAATTGTTGGAGTAATCGACGCCCGCCTTGAACTGGTCGGCGGATTTCGCGCCATCGCTCACCTGCCGGTCGTAGGCGGTGTAGAATACCAGGGTGTCCTGCGCACCCGCGAGCGTGGCGCGCACGCCGACGGCGGTGCCGAGCTGGCTCTTGTTGCCGGACTTGCCGGTGACGTCGGCCGTGGCCTCGTAAACCCACTTGCGCTCGAGGGCGACGACCTGCGGATCCTTGCCGCCGGCCTCCCACGAGGCGGCGATCTTGTCGACGGTCGTGTTGACCGTGCCGTCGGAGTTGGCGATCTGGAGGCCGCCGGCCGCGCCGGTGATCTTGCCGTCGAACCGCGTGCCGCTGGCGAGCCGGACGGCGACCGGCGCGTCGGTGGTGATGGCGCTCACCTCGGACTGCTTGATGGTGATGGTGCCGGCGTAGTCGGTATCGACGACGACGGAGCCGGCGTCGATCTTGGCAACTTTTCCGGTGATGCGTGCGCCGCCCTTGGTTTCGACGACGTCGGCGGAGGAGACCGCGGCGACGCCGAGCAAGACGATGGCGATGGCAACGAGGGATCGGAGACTATGGTGGTGGTTCATAGAAAGTGACGGGAGGCATCGTAATTAGCGGGTTTTCATTAATTGCACGAGCACGAAGACGGCGGTGCTTGGGACACGAATGCGGAGTCGATGGCTGGAGTTTTGTCCGTCCAAGTAAGCAAAAAAAAGCGTACCGGGCTCGATGGCTTGGTGCAGACAAAAGAAAGAGCCCGCCGGTGATGGCGGGCTCTGAAACAGCTGACTTGGACAACTCGCGGTGGCGTTACTTGCCCTTGCCCTTCTTGCCGTCCTTCTTGCCGTCTTCCTTGTGGTCGTCCTTTTCGCCTTTGCCATCATGGTCATCCTTCTGGTCGTGCGGCACGGTGACCGTGGTGGTAGAGGTGGAGACGTTGCCGGCGGCATCCTTGGCCTCGACCGTGATCGTGTAGATGCGCCCGCTGCCCCTGCCAGACCGCTCGGCGCGGAGATTCACGGTCAGATCGCCGGTGATCTGGATATCACCGATGGTGTGGCCGTCGCCGTCATCGTCAGCGGGTTCGTTGCTGGTGACGCTGATGATCTTGAGCGAGGTGACGCCCACCGCGTCGGAGGCATTGGCGGTGATCGAGACGGGAACCATCTTGTGGTTGGGCGACCAGAGCGTGCCCTGCGACGGAGTCAGGCTCGTGATCACGGGAGCCGTGGTGTCTTGAACGGTGACCGTGAACGAGGCCGTTCCGACATTACCGGCGGCATCGGCGGCGCTGAGGGCGACGGTCGTGGTGCCGATGGCGAATGTGCTGCCCGAGGGTATTGAATACGTCAGCGAGGTCACGCCGACCGCATCCGTTGCGCTGGCGCTAAACGTCACGCTCGCACCGGCGGCGCTGGTGGCCTCGGCGACAATGTTGGCCGGGGGCGTGATGACCGGCGCGGTGGTGTCTTGGACGGTGACCGTGAACGAGGCCGTTCCGACATTGCCGGCGGCATCGACGGCGCTGAGAGCGACGGTCGTGGTGCCGATGACGAACGTGCTGCCCGAGGGTATTGAATACGTCAGCGACGTCACGCCGACCGCATCCGTTGCGCTGGCGCTAAACGTC
>Ga0208272_100224_pt1 | contig 30578 bp, 25 predicted proteins | sample LakWasM129_HOW14_2_FD_183939 | JGI IMG/M metagenome (GOLD analysis project Ga0208272, IMG submission 183939) | Freshwater sediment methanotrophic microbial communities from Lake Washington under simulated oxygen tension - Sediment Metagenome... | ecosystem: Environmental > Aquatic > Freshwater >... | reverse complement strand
CATTGCAGATGCTCAAGAGCGATACCTCGGTGAAGATTGGCGTGCAGGCCAAGCGCAAGCGTGCGGGGTGGAATCTGGGCTATCTGGAGCGCGTCTTGGGTATCACTATTTAGATGCGATTGCCCTGTTCCCTGCAGCGCGCGCTGCAGGCGGCTCAACTGCGGCGCGGCTTGCGGCTCTTGCTTTTGCCCGCCTTGCCATTCGCGGCCGCCTTCTTGACCGATGCCTTGGCTACACCGGCAGGCGAGCGCGCCGCCTGCTCACGCGTCAGACCGGCGCGCTCAGTGACCGAGGGGTCCGGCGCCTGGACGCGCTTGCGCCCGCCCGAACGCCCCACCTTGCGGGCTGCGGATTCTGGGGCCACGCCCTTGTCCTTGAGCGCACGGCCGATCAGTTCCTCGCCCTCTCGGATCAGGCGGAAGTCGATCTTGCGCCCATCGAGGTCCACACGGCTGACCTGCACCCGCACCCGCGTGCCAATGGAATAGCGGATGCCCGTTCGTTCACCGCGCAGTTCCTGGCGCGCTTCGTCGAACTTGAAGTACTCGCCCCCCAGTTCGGTGATGTGCACGAGACCTTCCACATACATCGCATCCAGCGTCACGAAGATGCCGAAGCTCGTGGCCGCACTGACCACACCGCTGTATTCCTCGCCCAGGTGCTCGCGCATGTATTTGCACTTGAGCCAGGCCTCGACATCGCGGCTGGCCTCGTCGGCGCGGCGCTCGTTGGCGCTGCAATGCAGGCCGGCGGCCTCCCAGGCCTGCGTTTCACGGCTGGGGGGCGCCAGCTCTTTACGCGGCTTGGTACCGGGCGCTGCCACGCGGGCCGCCAGGCGCTTGGCCAGCTTGGCGTGCGCCTCGCCGGGTGTGGGCAGCGCGGGTAGCTTGTATTTGCTCTTGCCCAGAATGGCCTTGATGACACGGTGCACCAGCAGGTCGGGGTAGCGCCGAATGGGGCTGGTGAAGTGCGTGTAGGCCTCGAAGGCCAGACCGAAGTGCCCGCTGTTGATGGGGGTGTAGATGGCCTGCTGCATCGACCGCAGCAGCATGGTGTGGATCTGCTGCGCGTCGGGCCGGTCTTTGGTGGCCTCGGCAATCGCCTGGAACTCCGACGGATGGGGGTTGTCACCGATCGTCATGCCCACCGCCATCGCCTTGAGGTAGCCCCGCAGGATTTCCTGCTTCTCGGGCGTAGGCCCTTCGTGCACCCGGAACAGGCCGGGCTGGCCGCCCTGCGCAATGAAGTCGGCACTGCACACATTGGCGGCCAGCATGGCTTCTTCGATCAGCTTGTGGGCGTCGTTGCGGGTGCGCGGCACGATCTTTTCGATGCGGCCGTTCTCGTCGCAGATGATCTGCGTTTCGGTGGTTTCAAAGTCCACCGCGCCGCGCTGCTGGCGTGCGATGAGCAAGGCCCGGTACACGTCGTGCAGGTTGAGCAGGTCTTTCACCCGGTCCTTGCGCTTGCCCGCTTCGGGTCCGCGGGTGTTCGCCAGAATGGCAGCGACTTCGGTGTAGGTGAAGCGCGCGTGGCTGTACATCACGGCCGGGTAGAACTGGTAGGCATGCACCTCGCCCTTGGCGGTGACCAGCATGTCGCACACCATGCACAGGCGCTCGACCTCGGGGTTGAGCGAGCACAGGCCATTGCTGAGTTTTTCGGGCAGCATGGGGATCACGCGGCGCGGAAAGTACACGCTGGTGGCGCGGTCGTAGGCGTCGATGTCGATGGCGCTGCCGGTCTCCACATAGTGGCTCACGTCGGCAATGGCCACCAGCAAGCGCCAGCCCTTGCCGCGCCCCACCTTGGCGGGCTCGCAATAGACGGCATCGTCGAAGTCGCGCGCATCTTCGCCGTCGATGGTGACCAGGGGCACATCGGTCAGATCGACCCGCTGCTTCTTGTCCTGCGCACGCACCTTGTCGGGCAGCTCTTTGGCCTGCGCCAGGCATTCGGCCGAGAACTCGTGCGGCACGCCATATTTGCGCACCGCGATTTCAATCTCCATGCCCGGGTCGTCCACCTCGCCCAGCACTTCGGTGATGCGCCCCACGGGCTGGCCAAACAGCGCCGGGGGTTCGGTCAACTCGACCACCACCACCTGCCCCGGCTTGGCCGCGCCGGTGGCCCCCTTGGGAATCAGCACGTCCTGCCCGTAGCGCTTGTCTTCCGGGGCCACCAGCCAGACACCGCTTTCCTGGAGCAAGCGGCCGATCAGGGGCTGCGGCGGACGCTCGATGATCTCCACCACGCGCCCCTCGGGGCGGCCCCGGCGGTCCTGGCGCACGATGCGCACGCGCACCCGGTCCTTGTGCAGGACGGCGCGCATTTCATTGGGGGGGATGTAGATGTCGCCTTCGCCATCATCGCGAATGACGAAACCATGGCCATCACGGTGCCCCTGCACGCTGCCTTCAATCTCGTCCGACAGATGTGCAGCGGATGCGTCGGGGGTGATTTTTTTGATATACAATCTTAGACTTTCCTGAAATGCCCAGGTGGCGGAATTGGTAGACGCACTAGTTTCAGGTACTAGCGAGTAACATCGTGGAGGTTCGAGTCCTCTCCTGGGCACCAAGTTTAACGAGAACCGGTTACGGTTTTCAGAATATTGAAGCCGCTGTATCTACAGCGGCTTTTTTATTTGCCAAGAGCTTCCCCATCACTTCCTGTTGGCGCGTGATTGCGCGCTCTCCACAAAATTTGCCAGCGATTCGCCGAAAGCCCGAAAAACTTGTTCTATAATTCAAAGCTGATCTGAAAGCCCAGGTGGCGGAATTGGTAGACGCACTAGTTTCAGGTACTAGCGAGTAACATCGTGGAGGTTCGAGTCCTCTCCTGGGCACCAATACATTCAAAGGCCGTTGCAACTGCAACGGCCTTTTTGTTTTCCGGTCCTGTGCCCGAATGAAAACCCGGTGGTGCATTCCATCCGCACTGGAACCTAAAGGTCGGGAATCAGCCGCTTGCCCAGGCTGAGGGCATCATCCCGGGCATAGCCCAGCTTTTCATAGAACGCCATGACCTGCACATTGGCGGTACGCACCAGCACATGGACCTTGGGGCAACCCATGGCCAGCAATTGCTGCTCGACCCGCTCCATGAGGCTGCGGCCAATGGCCAGCCGCTGGCGCCCCGGCGCCACCGCCAGGTAATACACCGAACCGCGATGGCCGTCATACCCCGCCATGGCGGTTCCGACGAGCACATTCTCACCATCCAGCCCCCGTGCCATCGCCACCAGAAAAAGCCCGGGTTGCACGGTCTGCTTGCGCGCAATGTCCTTGTGGGGATCATTCCAGGGGCGCAGCAAACCGCAGTCGTGCCAGAGCGCCACCGCTGCCGCTTCGTCCTCCATTTCAAAAGGACGTATCTGGAAGGCAGCGGTCACGGGGTCACTTGCGCAGCAGGATTTTCAGCACGTTCTGCAGGCGACGCGCACTGGCAGCATTGTTGGCGCTGGCCAGGACACGCGCAGCATCTTGCCCCCAGGTCTGGGCCGGCGCCGGATCGTTGCGACGCGTGAGCAGCTGCAATTGCAGCATCCGGCGCGCACCGATATGTTCCGCCGGCGTTGGCGCCTCGGCCGCCATCTCCAGCCGGAGCAAGGCCTCGGCAGCATCGCCGGCCGCAGGGGCGGACAACGCCTGCGACCAGGCAGCACGCACGCCGGCCGTGACCCGGCCACCCAACTCCTGCGTGCTCGGCAACAGCGCCGCATCGCGCTTTTCCCAGGCCGTCAGCAGCTGCGTCAGCGCTTCACCATGGGCCTGTGCAGCCAGCTTCTTGAGTGCCAGCTGGGCGTGCTCCATCGCTTCACGCTGGGCGCGGAAAGCCGTGTCACCCAGGCGCGGCCCGCGCTCTTCATATGCAGGACGATCACCAAAGCGGCCGCCACGGTCATTGCGATCGCCAAAATGGCTGTCGGCACGCGGACCGCGGCCGCCATCGCGATCAGCGCGGCCCTCACGGCGATCACCCGGACGCCCGCCCCGGCCTGGCGCTGCGGGCGCATCCTTCTTCATGCCAGGGCGGTCATCGCCACGCACCGCCACCACCGGGCGTGCGGCCGGCTTGGGAACGACAGGGGCAGCCGCAGGCGCAGGCACTTCTTCAGCACCTTCTGCCGCGCCCTCTGCGGCTGCATTTTCAGTCGCTGCTTGCGCAGATGGGGGGGATGCTTCAAGCTGGTTCTGTGCATCTTTCTGCGCCGAAGCCACCACCTGTGCCGCCTGGGCCTGTCCGTGCAGCGCGGCCTCCAGCGCCTGCATGGCGGTGCGAATCTGCTGCGCATCGCCCGTGGCATTGGCGGTTTCCAGCGCCTTGGAGGCCTCCAGCACCACCCGGTCGCGGGCGCTCAGTTCGGTGACCGCCTTCTCCCGGTCTGCCGACTTGCGGTTGAAGGCTTCATCAATGGGCTTGCGGAAGGCATCCCACAGCTTTTGCTCATGCTTGCGGTCCAGCGGCACGGCCTGGGCCTCGACCTGCCAGCGCTGCTGCAAGGCCTTCACGGCATCGATGCGCAGCGTGGGCGCAGCGCCCAGCGCCACCGCTTCATCAATCATCGCGTGGCGCCGGGCCAGGCTGTCTTTTTGCGCGTTTTCCAGCGGCGCGGCAGCCGCACTGATGGCCTGCTTCCACAGCGGCTGCAGTTCGGCAAACAGCTTTTCCCCCACATGCCCGCCCTCGCGCCAACGGTCGCCAAACTGGTGCAGCGCGCGGTTGATGGCCTTCCAGTCACCGGAGGCGGCATGCTCCTGCGCCCACGCCTTGACCTCTTCGATGAGAGCCAGGCGCTGGGCCTTGTGTTCGGCCGCCTCGGTGCGAATCTTGTCCAGCCATGCCTCGACCACCTTGTGCGCGGCATTGCACGCCTCGTCAAACTTCTTCCACAGGCCGTGGTTGGGCGCTCCGCCCTGGTCCGACTGCTTCCACTGCTCGCGCAACTGGCGCAATGTTTCCTGCATCTTGCGGCCACCCAAGGCCTGGCCCTCGGGACGCTGGAGCAGCGCCTGCGCCTTGGCCACCAGCTCTTCGCGCACCTGGTCTGCGCTCCATCGCTGCCAGCCTTCGAGCTCACCGGCAGCCACCAGCGCGGCATGCACCTGGTGCTCCAACGGGGTGTCGATGTGCTTGCCATGCACTTTCAGCACCGCACGCAGCGCAGCAGCGGCGCCCGCACTGGCTTTGCCATGTCCTTCGGCGGTTTCCTTCTCCAGGGTGGCCAGCGCTTCGCGCACCGCCTGCATGGCCTGCTCCTGCACCTGCGGGTCCACCTTGGGGCGCGCCGCGCGGGCCGGCTTGGCCGCTGCGGCAGCGGCCGCCTCCACGGGCAAGCCACGGGCAGCACGCAACTCGTCGGCCCACAAGGGAACGGGAGGCAACGGGGCAGCTGCGTCTGCAGCAGCCGCAGCGGCTTGCGCCACGGCCGGCTGGAAGGCATCCCACACGACCAGCAGCTGCGTGCGCGAGGCCTCCAGCAGGGGCGGAAAGCGCGCCTCCACGCTGACCCAGCTGGCGTCTCCGGTCAGTTCCTGGGCCTGCTCCTGCCAGCGCACAACGTCGGCACGCAGCAATTCGAGCGCAGCCTGGGCATCTTTCCAGGATTTGGTGGATAACACTTCGATGCGCTGGGCGAGCAACACGGCGGCTTCCCGCTGCACCTGAACGCGGTGCTGCAGGTCTTCGATCACTTTCACCCGCTCGGCCACCTGCACCTTGAGCAGCGACAGAGGTTCGCGCGACAAAGGTGCACCGGCCTTGGCCGCATCGCGCTGCCACGCCAGGGCGTCGGCAATATTGAGCTTGGGAGCGGCCAGCAATGCCTGGGCCTTCTCGGCCCATTCAGCCGCAATGACCTCCTGACCCTTGGCGCGGCGGATTTCATCCAGCCGTTCACGCACCGCGCGGGCGGCGCCCTTGTCACGCCCGCTCAGCTCCTTGAAGACCTCCTGCAGTTGCTCGGGCGCCGGCTGGGAAGCGAGCCAGTCACGGATGCGGGAAGCCCGCTCACTGGACGTGGCGGCCGAAAAAGCGCCGCCAGTCAGTGCATCCAGTGGATGCGACTCTTGGGTTTTGGCCGGGGCCGGGTTCACTTCAGGTGCGTCGGACATTTTGCTGCGAGAAAAAAAAGGAAACATGGATCCAATGGATAACGAAAACCGGACAGGCTGCGGTGGAAAGCTGGCCGCTGGGGCCCTGTGCAATGCGTGCCTGCAGGTGAGAAGACTATTTTCACCGGGTTCCAGCAAAAGACCACACCACGGTCCTGGACCACGCATCAAGCAATGATCTGACGCAAGCCGGTCAGGCCAGCGGACGCAGACAGGTCGGTTGATGGACTTCATCTCCCGGTACAACGGAATGCACCCAGGAAAACTGCCCCATTATCTATATATATGTGCAACCAACGAACAGGCCAGCGTGCCCCGTCAGCCGCCCGCGGCCTTCAGGGCCGCACGCTGAACGATGCACCAACAAGAAAGCCCGGAAAACAGGCCGCATGGCCTGCCCACCGGGCTTGACGGCTGACGCAACGGTCTTTGCCATCGTTTCGCAATCTGGAGATGAAGATCCACATTGCGAGGAGGCAAGGGATTGCCTCCAAGGTTTGCCATAAAAGCAGCATCTGCTGCACCTGGGCACTGCATGCCTTCGGCGGGAGACTTTGCCTTGTCTGGCGATGCCTGAAATCCACAGGCAGCGCCACCTTACCAAATTCGCGGGACCGACTCAAATCGCATTCTCAATGGGTCGTGCGAACACGATTGAATCTGACACACGGTCGTCACAGAATGCGTCTCAACATTTCCTTGAAATGGGCAAAAATCAACCTATTACTGTGATTTTTTACAGTTTTTTTATAACAAATTAGTATTTAAAACAAATTTGTTAGTATTGACTTGGCATTTAGTGAACTTCTAGAATCCGCCAGCCCCCAAAAAGGCTGGTAAAAACCCCAACCCGCTGCCGAACCCGGCTAAGTCAGTTCCTCGCTTCGCCTTATGAACGAAGCACGAAATTGATGGCGTACCAATCCAGGTGAGTGACTGAACCGATGCTGTCGTTGACTGCGGCATCGTCTGCAGAGCTCGCCTCAGAAAGGAAGAGCTATGACAGCGTCAGGAAAAATTGTCTCCGGTGTGCGAACCTTCGTGACCGATGTGACCGAAGGTTTCCTTGAGATCACCCACAACAGTTTTGCCCTCATCGGGCTGGCCGTTGCCTTTGTCGTCCTTACCCTTACCGCCCGCCCGGACTTGCGCCAGGCAGGCGAGGAGCAGCTGAGAGACTGGCTGCAGTCCCGTCAGGTGGCCCTGCTGGACATGCCGGTCGAGCTGGATGCCAGCGAGCGCGCCACCGCCACCAATCCCAAGGATCTGCCCAAAGAGCAGGCCGCGGTGGCTTACTGGCTGAGCAAGAAGTACCGCGTCGCGCCAGAACCCCTGAGCGCGCTGGTGGCCGAAGCCTATGAAACCGGCGCCCGCACCAAGATCGATCCGACCCTGATCCTGGCCATCATGGCCATCGAGTCGAGCTTCAACCCGTTTGCCCAGAGCGCTGTGGGCGCCCAGGGCCTGATGCAGGTCATGACGCGGGTCCACACCGACAAGTACGAGAACTTCGGTGGCCATTTCGCGGCGTTCGATCCGGTCACCAACCTGCGCGTGGGTGTGAAGGTGCTGCAGGAATGCATAGCGCGGGCCGGATCGGTGGAAGGCGGACTGCGCTACTACGTGGGCGCGGCCAATCTGCCGGATGACGGTGGCTACGCCGCCAAGGTGCTGGCCGAGCATTTCCGCTTGCGCCAGGTCGCTGGTGGACGTTCTGCCCCCATGAATCCACCCGCCACCCTGTCAACCCAGGCCCCGACCCGTACCGTTCCCGTCACTGCGCCCGCCGCTGCGCCCGAAACCGCCGGCGACAAGCTCGCACTGCTGTAAGGCCCTGGAACCCCGGGCGACCAGAGCAGGCGCCAGGTGCTGGTCGGCTACACTAGCGACGTACGCGACTGGCGATAGGCGCGGCTTCCCACAGGAGGCCGCCGCTGACGTGGAAACCGGCAAGGACATGCCCCTTGCGAACCACTAGGGAGCGTGCCGCAAAGGCTCAGAACCTTCTGCGTTCCGCCGTTCGCCTGGGCAGCCCCTGTTTCAAGGGACACAAGTTCATAGGACTGCCAATACCATGTACGACCGCAAAACTCTTGTCGAGCAAACCGATCCCGAACTCTTTGCCGCCATCCAGGCCGAAAACAAGCGCCAGGAAGAGCACATCGAGCTGATCGCCAGTGAAAACTATGCCTCACCCGCCGTCATGTGGGCACAGGGCACGCAGCTGACCAATAAATACGCCGAAGGCTACCCCGGCAAGCGCTACTACGGTGGCTGCGAGCATGTGGACGTGGCCGAGCAATTGGCCATTGACCGCGTCAAGCAGATCTTCGGCGCCGAGGCCGCCAACGTGCAGCCGCACTGCGGCGCCTCGGCCAACGAAGCCGTGTTCCTGGCCTTCCTCAAGCCCGGCGACACCATCATGGGCATGAGCCTGGCCGAAGGCGGCCACCTGACGCACGGCATGCCGCTGAACATGTCGGGCAAGTGGTTCAACGTGGTCTCCTACGGCCTGGATGCCAACGAAGCCATCGACTACGACGCGATGGAGAAGAAGGCCCACGAAACCAAGCCCAAGCTCATCATCGCCGGTGCCTCGGCCTACAGCCTGCACATCGACTTCGCGCGCTTTGCCAAGGTGGCCAAGGACGTGGGCGCGATCTTCATGGTGGACATGGCCCACTATGCCGGCCTGATCGCCGCCGGCGTGTACCCCAACCCCGTGCCGCACGCCGACGTGGTCACCTCCACTACGCACAAGAGCCTGCGCGGCCCGCGTGGCGGCATCATCCTGATGAAGGCCCAGCACGAGAAGGCCATCAACAGCGCCATCTTCCCTGGCCTGCAAGGCGGCCCGCTGATGCATGTGATCGCGGCCAAGGCCGTGGCTTTCAAGGAAGCACTGCAGCCCGAATTCAAGGCCTACCAGGAACAGGTCGCCAAGAACGCCAAGGTGGTAGCCGAGACGCTGACCGCACGCGGCCTGCGCATCGTCTCCGGCGGCACGCAGAGCCATGTGATGCTGGTGGACCTGCGCGCCAAAGGCATCACCGGCAAGGAAGCCGAGGCCGTGCTGGGCGCCGCCCACATGACCATCAACAAGAACGCCATCCCCAACGACCCTGAAAAGCCGATGGTGACCAGCGGCGTGCGCATTGGCACCCCCGCCATGACCACGCGCGGTTTCAAGGAAGAAGAAGCCCGCATCACAGCCAACCTGATTGCCGACGTGCTGGACAACCCGCGCGACGAAGCCAACATCGCCGCCGTGCGCGCCAAGGTCAACGCGCTGACGGCCCGCTTCCCGGTCTACGGTTAAGTCCGGCGCGCTGCTCCGATGAAGTGCCCCTTCTGCAGCCACCAGGAAACCCAGGTCGTCGAGACCCGGGTGTCGGAAGACGGGGACTTCATTCGCCGCAGGCGGCAGTGCGGCGCCTGCGACAAGCGCTTCACCACCTACGAGCGGCCGGAAGTGAACTTCCCGGCCATCGTCAAGAAGGATGGCCGCCGCATCGAGTACGAGCGCGGCAAGCTGCTCGCCTCGTTCAACCTGGCCCTGCGCAAGCGGCCCGTGAGCACCACCCAGATCGACAGCGCCATCGAGCGCATCGAGGAAAAGCTGCTCAACCTGGGGCAGCGCGAAGTGCTTTCCAGCCGCATCGGCGAACTGGTCATGCGCGAATTGAAGAAGCTCGACAAGGTGGCCTACATCCGTTTTGCCAGCGTGTACCGCAGCTTCGAGGACATCGACGACTTCCGCGCGATGGTCGATGAGGTGCGCAAGTAAATTGCGCCAGATTGAGAGCGTTTGGGCCCAAAGCGCTTCTGTACCAGGCGCCACCAGCCATCACTTAAATAGCAAGCCGTGGATCGATGGCACCACCACGGGGCCATGGGTGCGAAAATAGGCCTCCAGCGCGCCCAGATCCTGGCCACCACTCCACAGGGCTGGCGCCTGCGCGAACACCGTGAAATTGTCACCGCCACCGGCCAGATAGTTGCTGAGGGCGACGCGCACGGTGGCCGCATCGGCCAGGGGCTGGCCATGCAGCAACATGCGGCTGATGCGCGCACCGGCCGGCTGCGAGAGATCATAGGTATAGGCAAAACCGGCGCCAGTGCGGCACAGCCCGCCAGCAGGCCCGCCGCCATGGCCATCACCGCGCGGAAGCGGTGTAGCCATCGCCGCATCGCGGGCATGCGGGTTTAGAGCAACGCCGCCCGGATGGGCGGCACGCTGGCCACCACATCGGCGCACTGGGCGCGATGGCGCAGGGCGTGGTCCATCACCACCAGGGCCAGCAGCGCCTCGGCAATGGGCGCGGCGCGGATGCCCACGCAGGGGTCGTGGCGGCCCTTGGTGATGACTTCGGCGCTGTGGCCGTGGATGTCGATCGACTCACGCGGGCTGATGATGGAGCTGGTGGGCTTAATGGCGATGCTCACTTCCAGGTCCTGCCCGGTGCTGATGCCCCCGAGCACGCCGCCGGCGTTGTTGCTGCGAAAGCCCTCTGGACTCATGGAATCGCCATGCGTGGTGCCGCGCTGGGCCACGCTGGCAAAGCCGGCACCGATCTCCACGCCCTTGACTGCGTTGAGCCCCATCATGGCGTAGGCGATGTCAGCGTCGAGCTTGTCGAACAGGGGCTCGCCCAGGCCCACCGGCACGCCCGTGGCCTGCACGCGGATGCGGGCACCGCAGGAATCGCCCGCCTTGCGCAAGGCGTCCATGTAGTCCTCCAGCTGCGCCACCTCGGCCACCGGTGCAAAGAAGGGGTTGCCAGGCACATGGTCCCAGCTTTCGAACGGGATGGGCAGCTCACCGAGCTGCGTCATGCAGGCGCGAAACTGCACACCATATTGCTGGGCCAGCCACTTCTTGGCCACCGCGCCGGCCGCCACCGTGGGCGCCGTGAGGCGGGCTGACGAGCGGCCACCACCACGCGGATCACGGATGCCGTATTTGTGCCAGTAGGTGTAGTCGGCATGGCCGGGGCGAAAGCTCTCGGCGATGTTGCTGTAGTCCTTGCTGCGCTGGTCGGTGTTGCGGATCAGCAGAGCAATGGGCGTGCCGGTGGTCTTGCCCTCGTACACGCCCGAGAGGATTTCGACCGCATCGGGCTCGTTGCGCTGCGTGACGTGGCGGCTGGTGCCGGGGCGGCGCCGGTCCAGATCGGCCTGGATGTCGGCTTCGGAGAGCGACATGCCGGGCGGGCAGCCGTCGATCACGCAGCCAATGGCCGGGCCGTGGGATTCACCAAAATTGGTGACTGCGAATAGGGTGCCGAAGGTGTTGCCGCTCATGGCGCTGGATTATCCCAGAGCCCGGCACTTGCCCCGCAATGCAGGCGGCAAAACCATCGATCCCAAAAAAAAGCTGCAACCGCTTTACCATCAAGCGCTGCAGCCCTTTTCGACCAAAGAAATGACTCAGGCCGCCGGACGCGTGTCTTCGTCCGGCCAGTCGCGGATGTAGGCCTTGAGCATCTTGTTCTCGAAGTTCTGGGCGTCCACCACGGCCTTGGCCACGTCATAAAAACTGATCACGCCCATGAGCATCCTGCGGTCCATCACCGGCATGTAGCGCGCGTGGCGGTCGAGCATCATGCGGCGCACCTCATCCATGTCGGTTTCGAGCGTGCAGGTCAGGGGGTGGTCGTCCATGGCCGAACGCACCAGCATGCTGCCGATGCTGCCGCCGTTGCGCACCATGGCCTGGATCACTTCGCGAAAGGTGAGCATGCCCACCAGGTCGCCCAGCTCCATCACCACCAGCGAACCTATGTCTTTTTCCGCCATCACGCTCAAGGCGACGGCAATGGTTTCGTCCGGTGTCACGGTGTAGAGGGTGTTTCCCTTGACGCGAAGGATGTCGCTGACTTTCATGGTGTGCTCTCCGAGGGCGCGCTGGGCGCAACAGGCTGGTTCTCGGCAAATATAGCCCACAATGCCCGGCTGACCCGACAACCCTGGAGACACAAGATGCCCGGTTACTCCGACCCCGGCTTTGACACGCTGGCGCTGCATGCAGGCGCAGCACCCGACCCCGCCACCGGCGCGCGTGCCGTGCCTATCCACCTGACCACCTCGTTTGTCTTTGAATCGAGCGACCAGGCCGCCTCGCTGTTCAACCTCGAACGCCCAGGCCATGTGTACAGCCGCATCAGCAACCCCACCAATGCCGTGCTGGAGCAGCGCGTGGCGGCGCTGGAAGGCGGCGTGGGCTCGATCGCCGTGGCCAGCGGCCAGGCCGCGCTGCACTTGGCCGTTGCCACGCTGATGGGCGCGGGCAGCCACATCGTGGCCAGCACCGCGCTGTATGGCGGCTCGCAGAACCTGCTGCACTACACGCTGGCGCGCTTCGGCATCGAGACCACCTTTGTGAAGCCTGGCGACATCGACGCCTGGCGCGCCGCCGTGCGGCCCAATACCAAGCTCTTTTTTGGCGAGACCGTGGGCAACCCGGGCCTGGAAGTGCTGGACATCCCCACCGTGTCTTCAATAGCCCACGAGGCCGGCGTGCCGCTGCTGGTGGACTCTACTCTCACCTCGCCCTGGCTCATCCAGCCATTCGAGCATGGCGCCGATCTGGTCTACCACTCGGCCACCAAGTTCCTCTCGGGCCACGGCACCGTCATCGGCGGCATCGTGGTGGACGGCGGCAGCTTTGACTGGGACGGCCCCAGGTCGCAGGGCAAGTTTGCCGAACTGACCCAGCCCTACGACGGCTTTCACAACATGGTGTTCACCGAGGAAAGCACCGTGGGCGCCTTCTTGCTGCGCGCGCGGCGCGAAGGCCTGCGCGACTTTGGCGCCTGCATGAGCCCGCACACGGCCTGGCTCATCCTGCAGGGCATCGAGACGCTGCCGCTGCGCATGGAGCGCCACATGCGCAACACCGAAAGGGTGGTGGAGTTTCTGGCGGCACAGCCCTTTGTGGCCCGTGTGGGCCACCCCATGCTGGAGTCGCACCCCAGCCACGCGCTGGCGCAAAAGCTGCTGCCGCGCGGCGCCGGCTCGGTGTTCAGCTTCGACCTCCAGGGCAACCGCGAGCAGGGCAAGAAGTTCATCGAAACCCTCAAGGTCTTCAGCCACCTGGCCAATGTGGGCGACTGCCGCAGCCTGGTGATCCACCCGGCCAGCACCACGCATTTCCGCATGAGCGACGAGGCCCTGTCCAATGCGGGCATCAGCCAGGGCACCATCCGCCTGTCGATTGGCCTGGAAGACGCCGACGACCTGATTGACGATCTCAAGCGCGCCCTCAAGGCCGCCGAGAAAGCGGGGGCCTGACCATGCATATCCCAATCAACGGCGCCCCGATTTATTGCTACACCGGCGGCAAAGCCTTCGATGCGGCCAAGCCCACGGTGGTCTTCATCCACGGCGTGCTCAACGACCACAGCGTGTGGGCCCTGCAAAGCCGCTACATGGCCCATCACGGCTGGAACGTGCTGGCCGTGGACCTGCCCGGCCATTGCCGCAGCGGTGGCGATGCCCCGGCCAGCGTAGAGCAAGGCGCTGCCTTTGTGGCGGCGCTGCTCGACGCCCTGGGCATTGAACGCGCCGCGCTGGTGGGCCACAGCTGGGGCTCGCTGATCGCGCTGGAAGCGGCGGCCCAACTGGGCCCGCGCGTGAGCCACCTGGTGCTGGTGGGCACGGCCTACCCCATGAAGGTGTCACCCGCGCTCATCGAATCGGCGTTGAATGCGCCCGAGAAGGCGCTGCGCATGGTCAATGTGTTCTCGCGCAGCACGCTGGCACCGCCCTCAGGTGCGGGCTTCTGGGTGTTTGGCGCCGGCATGGCGCTGGGCCGCAAGGTGCTGCACAGCAACCGCGAGGTCAACCTGTTCCACCGGGGCTTCGTGGCCTGCGACAGCTATGCCCACGGCGAGCAGGCCATGGCGCAGGTGCAGTGCCCGGTGCTGTTTGCACTGGGTGCGCAAGACCAGATGACCGCTCCCAAAGCCGCACAAGGCCTGATCGCCATGGCCCGCACCGCCGGCAAGACCGTGCAGGTGGTCAGCCTGCCCGTGGGGCACAACCAGATGACGGAGGCCCCCGACGGCACGCTCACGACCATCCGGGATTTTTTGAACGCATGAGCATGCCGCCTGTTTGATTCCAGAACAGTTTTTTCCGCCCTGCCCCAGCGGGGATCGCGTTCAGGCGGGTCGGATATTCTGGTTGGTGCTGAACAGGTTGGCGGGGTCGTACTGGCGCTTGATCTGCGCCAGCCGCTCGTAGTTCTGGCCATAGGCCGCCTTCACCCGGTCGCTCTCATCGTCGGTCAGAAAATTGACATAGACACCGCCGCTGGCATAGGGCGCCGAGGCCTTGAAGAAGTCGCGCGCCCAGCCCATGCCGCGCGCGTCATCGGCCGAGTCGTCCCAGCGGCCGTGAACATTCATGACGAAGCGGGCATCCCGGTGGGCATAGGCGGTGGCATCGGGCGCAGGCTCGGTGGTGGCGCCGCCAATGGCACCGAAAAATATCTCGCACTGGGAGGACGGCAAGCTGGCGATGTAGTCGATGACGGTATCGAAGAGTCCGTCCTTGAGTTCCGAGAAATTGTGTGACTTCCAGTAGTTGCGTGCACCGGGCGTGAGCAGCGGATCAAAGGCTTTTTGCCAGGCCGCATAGGGCATCACGTCGACATGGGAGCCAGCCGGTGTGCCAAAGCGGTACAGCGGCTCGACCAGCGCTTTTCCCTGCACCGGGTCGCCGGCGTACAGCAGCGCCAGCACGACCACCTCTTTGCCGTGGATGCTTTCGGGCAGGAACGGCAGCGGCGGCGCCTTGCGCAGAACAACCCAGACCGACAATTCGTCAGGCGCCTTGTCCATGAATTCGCGGTACTGCTGCAGCACCCGTTTTGCCTCGGCAATCGGAAACACGATCAGCCCAGCCAAGAGATCCGGGCCGAGGGGATGCAAGCGGAACTCGAAGCGCGTCACCACACCGAAATTGCCGCTGCCGCCGCGCAGCGCCCAGAACAGGTCTGGATGCTCGGTGGCGCTGGCGTGCAGCACCTCGCCCGCCGCCGTCACCACTTCGGCCGATTCCAGGTTGTCGATAGTCATGCCGTATTTGCGGCTGAGCCAGCCGAAGCCGCCGCCCAGCGTGAGACCGGCGACGCCGGTAGTGGAGTTGATGCCCAGCGGCGTCGCCAAACCGTGGACCTGTGTGGCGGCATCAAAATCCGCCAGTGTGGCACCGCCTTCGATGGTGATGCGGCGCGCGTCGGCATCCACCTGCGCCGCCCGCATCTCCGACAGATCGATGACGATGCCGTCGTTGCACAGCGCGCTACCGGCAATGTTGTGACCACCGCCGCGCACGGCCAGCGGCAAGCCCTGGTCGCGCGCAAAATTCACCGCATGCACCACATCCGCGGTGGTCGTGCAGCAGACAATGGCTGCAGGGTGCTTGTCGATCATCGCGTTCCAGACCTTGCGCGCGGCTTCGTAGGCATAGTCATCCGGAAGAATCACCGGACCCTGAAGCCCCTCTTTCAACGTCCGCACCTGCTGGGTTTGCAAATTTTTCATGACCTTCTCCTTCGCTGCGGCTGAATTCGCCCCTTGCACAAAGGATGGAGAAAGACCGACCGGTCGCTCCTGATCAGTTGCGTGAGAAATTTACCGCTGGTGCGGTTTAGCACTACGCCGCAGTCCTTGCAAGGCAATCCGCCATCTGGAATAAAGACTTACTTGATTTACCAGTTCCTGCTCAACAGGTTCATTGGTCATTTTTCAAAAATGCAATCTGCGAGCCAGCACCCATTGTTCAAGCGCCGCCAGCAAGGCCTGCAGAAACCCGTGAAACGGCAGCTGGATGCACCCGGCAGTGCCACGATGGGCTGGCCAGGCCGGCGCAACGACGCAGAACACCTTTACCGGACAGCCGCGCACTTCGCAGCGGAATACACGGCTCCATCGCCATCCGGCGCTTTTTCCATAAACGCTAGCAGCTATTCTTTTGGAAGCACATCCGACAGATGCAACTGCGCCAGCCCGGCGCTGCCCCACAGTGGCTCCAGGCGGTCGGTGCGGTCGAGCAGCAGGCGTTGCAGCAGGGGCTCCAGCAGGGTGGTGCCGGGGTCGGCCAGCAGCACATAGCGCGGCTCGGGGTCGTCGGCAGCGCTTTGCGCCGGGTCGCTGGTGCGCCCCACCCAGTCGAGCGCCGTCAGGGCGTCGAGCACCGGCGCAAGCTGCAGCACATCCACGCGCAGCAGTTGCGCCAGCTGGCTGGCACGCAGGCCTTTGCCGATGTGGCGGCGCGCGCGCTGCAGCTCCTGCAGCACCTCCACCGCCAGCTGAAAGGTCCAGCCCGGCACCTTGCCGCGCCGCGCCACACCGGCCAGCAGGCTGGGCAGATAGGCCACCACCACCGCCCCCAGCAGCACGATGACCCAGGCCACATAGATCCAGACCAGCAAAATGGGCAGCGTGGCAAAAGTGCCATACACCACCGAATAGGTCGGAACCTTGCCCAGGTAGATGGCCAGTACCTTCTTGGCCAGCTCGATGCACACGGCCACGAACAGGCCGCCAGCCCAGGCGTGGCGCCACTTCACGGGCGTGTTGGGAACATAGTGGTAAAGCGCCGCCATGCCGGCTGCCAGCACGAAGAACTCTATGGAGTCGAACAGCAGGCGCACGCCGTCGGGTACGGCCCGCACCAGCCCGCCCGAGGCCGACATCACATACGAGGTGAGCGCCAGGCTGGCGCCCAGCGCCACCGGCCCCAGCGTGATCGCGGCCCAATAGATCAACACCCGCTGGCCCAGCGGCCGCAGGCGCCGCACGCGCCAGATGTTGTTGAGGGTGCGGTCGATGGTCAGGATCAACGCCAGCGCCGTCACCAGCAAAATGCTGAAGCCCGCCACCCCCAGCCGGCTGGCCTGGGCCGCGAACTGCGTGAGGTAGCCCAGCACCTGGCGCGAGATGCTGTCGGGCACCAGGCTGTCCACCAGCCAGCGCTGCAGCACCTCCTGCAGCTTGCCGAAGATGGGAAACGCCGTGAACACGGCCAGCGCCACCGTCACAAACGGCACCAGGGCCAGCACGGTGGTGAACGTAAGGCTGCTGGCGGTCAGGCCCAGGCGGTCTTCACGAAAGCGCTCGCGCAGCGTCTGGGCGGTGGTTTTCCAGGGAAAGTGCGACAGCTCGGTCAGCAGCGCCTGCAGGCGCTGGACCACGGTCTGTGGGGTCAAGGACATGGCCGATATGATCCTGGGGCCGCCAGGTGGATGAGAAAACGCTGCATGGACGCTGCCGATTTGTGCTGGGATCGAGCGTGCATTGTGGCCCCAACCGTCTGGCTTGAGCGCAATCCGCGCCGCCCCATCCCGACCACCTATTCCATGAATTCATCCCGCCCCTCTCCTGACAACGCCGTTGCCGCCACCCGCTGGCTCGCCGCGGGCAGCCTGCTGGCGCTGATCGCCCTGTGCCTGGCCTGGGAGCTGGTACTGGCCCCGCTGCGTCCCGGCGGCTCGTGGCTGGCGCTCAAGGCGCTGCCGCTGTGCATTCCGCTGGCCGGCATCCTCAAGAACCGCATGTACACCTACCGCTGGGTCAGCCTGGTGATCTGGCTGTATTTCATCGAAGGCGTGGTACGCGCCTGGGGCGACGCCCGCCCCGGCTCCTGGCTGGCGATGGGCGAGATCGTGCTGTGCGTGGTGCTGTTCACGGCCTGCACGCTGCATATACGGCTGCGCCAGCGCAACGCCCGGGCCCAGGCCAACGCCGACCCGGCAGCCCTCGCGCCTTGATAACTCCCTCACTGCACCCCTCACTGTTCCATTGAAAGAGCCATCTCCATGTCCACCCTGCTCGACACCTTGCGGCGCATTGTGGGTGCCGCCCATGTTCTGACCGACGGCGACCTGAGCGCCTGGGAACAAGACTGGCGCCGCCGCGAGCGCGGCAAGGCGCTGGCCGTGGTGCGCCCGGGCAGCACCGATGAGGTGGCGGCCGTGGTGCGCGCCTGCGCCGCCGCGGGCACCGCCATCGTGCCGCAGGGCGGCAACACCGGCCTGGCCGTGGGCTCGACGCCTGATCTGTCGGGCACCCAGGTGGTGCTGAGCCTCACCCGCATGAACGCCGTGCGCGACCTCGACAAGGACAATCTAACCCTCACGGTGGAGGCCGGCTGCATCCTGCAGAACGTGCAGGACGCGGCCGACAAGGCGGGACTTTTATTCCCCCTGTCGCTGGCGGCCGAGGGCAGTTGCACCATTGGCGGCAACCTGGGCACCAATGCCGGCGGCACGCAGGTGGTGCGCTACGGCAACGCCCGCGACCTGTGCCTGGGCCTGGAAGTGGTCACACCCCAGGGCGAGGTGTGGAACGGCCTCAAGGGCTTGCGCAAGGACAACACGGGCTACGACCTGCGCAACCTGTTTGTTGGCAGCGAAGGCACGCTGGGCGTCATCACCGCCGCGACGCTCAAGCTGTATCCCAAGCCCGCAGCGCAGCTCACCGCCTGGGCCGCCGTGCCCTCGATGGAACATGCCGTGGCGCTGCTGGGCCTGGCGCACCAGTACCTCGGTGCAGGGCTCACGGGCTTCGAGGTGATGGGGCGCTTCGCCCTGGGCCTGGTGGACAAGCACATGCCGCAGCTGCGCGTGCCCTTCATCGACCAGGAAGACGTGCCCTACGGCGTGCTGCTGGAAAACTCGGACAGCGAATCCGAGGACCACGCCCGCGCGCGCTTCGAGGCGCTGCTCGAAACGGCTTTCGAGGCCGGCTGTGTGACCGACGCCGTGGTGGCCGAAAACCTCGCGCAGGCGCACAACCTGTGGCATATCCGCGAAAGCATTCCGCTGGCGCAAGCCGAAGAGGGGCTGAACATCAAGCACGACATTTCGGTGCCCATTTCGCGCATTCCGGCATTTGTCGAATACGCCGACGCGCTGATGGTGCGCGAGATCCCGGGCGTGCGCCTGGTCAACTTCGGCCACCTCGGTGACGGCAACCTGCACTACAACGTACAGGCCCCCGAGGGCGGCGACGCCAAGGCTTTCCTGCGCGAGCAGGAAGACCGGGTGAACCACCTCGTCTACGAAGCCGTGGCGCAGTTCGGTGGCTCGTTCTCGGCCGAACACGGCATTGGCGCGCTCAAGGTGGAGAAGCTGGAGAAATACCAGTCGCCCACGGCGCTGGCGATGATGCGCGCCATCAAGGCGGCGCTGGATCCGCAGGGCATCATGAACCCGGGGCGTGTACTGGGCGCCGCATGAGTCTCATCCAGGCACTGCCCTCGGGGGCACTCGACATCGTCGGCGACATCCACGGCGAAATCGATGCGCTGGAACAGTTGCTGTCCCACCTGGGCTACGACGCCCAGGGCCGGCACCCGGGTGGCCGCACACTGGTCTTTGTGGGCGACTTCTGCGACCGGGGCCCCGACAGCCCCGCCGTGCTGATGCGTGTGGCGCAGCTGATGGCCAGCGGCCGCGCGGTGGCCGTGATCGGCAACCACGAGATCAACCTGCTGCGCAACGACGCCAAGGACGGCGCCGGCTGGTACTTTGATGCGCGCCTGGCCTCCGACCACGACAAATACGCGCCCTTTGCGCGCCCCACGGCCGGCGAGCGCGCGGCCATCGTCGCCTTTTTAAGCACCCTGCCAGTGGCGCTGGAACGGCCAGACCTGCGCATCGTGCACGCCGCATGGCTGCCAGGCCAGATCGCCGCCGCACGCCAGTTGCCGCCCGGCAGCGTCCGCAGCGAATACGACCACTGGGAAGCCGAGGTACGCCGCCAGGCCCAGGACGGCACGCTCGCCCGGCGCATGGCGGCCGAACGCCAGCAATGGCCGCACGATCTCGAAGACCCGCAGCACAAGCCGCCCTTTCTGCAGGCCCATGCCGACAACGAGCTGCTCAAGGCCATGCTCAACCCCCTGAAGGTGCTGACCTCGGGGGTCGAGCGCCAGGGCACCGATCCCTTTGTTGCCGGCGGCAAATGGCGCTTTGTCGAACGCATGGCCTGGTGGGACAGCTACACCGACGCCACCCCCGTGGTGGTGGGCCACTACTGGCGGCGCCCCGTCGTGGCCGCGCCCGAAACCCTGGGCAGCTTGACGCCCGAAGAAGCCGGCCTGTTCGGCCATATCCCGCCCTTTGCCTGGCACGGCCAGCGCCGCAACGTGTTTTGCGTGGACTACTCGGTCGGCGGACGCTGGCGTGCCCGCCAGGCCGGCACGCCCCACGACCCGCAATACCGGCTGGCCGCACTGCGCTGGCCCGAGCGCACGCTGCTGTTCGAAGATGGCACAGAGGTGGGCACCACAGGGTTTGACGCCTAGACCCAGGGGCCGCCCGGCCATCGGTGGCACACTACCGGGCTCGGCGCCACCGCGGGCCGCCGCTTGTCAAACGCCAGTTTTTACTCCATGACTTCTACCCCTCACCTGCGCCCCATCCGCTCGCAATACGAAGATTTCATGCGCCATGTGTTCACGCACGGCGTGGACAAAGGCGACCGCACGGGCACGGGCACCAAGAGCGTGTTTGGCCACCAGATGCGCTTTGACCTGCGCGAGGGTTTTCCGCTGGTCACCACCAAGAAGGTGCACCTCAAATCCATCATCGTGGAACTGCTGTGGTTTCTCACCGGCTCCAGCAGCAACCTGTGGCTGAAAGAGCGCGGTGTCACGATCTGGGACGAATGGGCGCGCGCCGATGGCGACCTCGGCCCGGTGTATGGCGTGCAGTGGCGCAGCTGGCCCACCCCCGATGGCGGCCACATCGACCAGATCAGCCAGGTGATAGACACCCTCAGGACCAACCCCGATTCGCGCCGCATCATCGTGAGCAGCTGGAACGTGGCCGAGCTTTCCAAGATGGCCCTCATGCCCTGCCATGCCTTCTTCCAGTTCTACGTGGCACCGGCCACCACGCCCGGCGGCAAAGGCACCTTGAGCTGCCAGCTCTACCAGCGCAGCGCCGACATCTTCCTCGGCGTGCCTTTCAACATTGCGTCATACGCCCTGCTCACGCACATGGTGGCGCAGCAATGCGATCTGGAGGTGGGTGACTTCATCTGGACCGGCGGCGACTGCCACATCTACAGCAACCACACCGAGCAGGTGCAGACGCAACTGGCGCGCGCGCCCTACCCCTACCCCACGCTGCGCATCCAACGCCGGCCCGACAGCATCTTCGACTACCAGTACGAAGATTTTGAAGTGCTGGACTACCAGTGCCACCCCGCCATCAAGGCACCGGTGGCGGTGTGATGGAAATCGCCCTCATCTACGCCTGCGCCACCAACGGTGTCATCGGCAAGGGCGGCACCATGCCCTGGCACCTGCCCGAAGACCTGGCGCATTTCAAGCAGCTCACGCAGGGCAGCCCCGTCATCATGGGGCGAAAGACCTGGGACTCGCTCCCGCCGCGGTTCCGCCCACTGCCGGGGCGCAGCAACATCGTCGTCACGCGCCAACCGGACTGGAGTGAAGTCGGCGCTCAGCGTGCGTCCAACCTGCACGAGGCGCTGCAAATAGCAGAGCAATCCAATCCCACCACCGTGTGGGTGATCGGCGGCGCGCAGATCTACGCCCAGGCCCTGCCCCTGGCCCACCGCGTGGAAGTGACCGCAATCGCGCAGCGCTTCGACGGCGACGCCTACGCCCCCGAACTCGGCCCCGAATGGCTGGAAACCACGCGCAAAGAACACACCAGCGCCAGCGGCCTGCCGTTCGCCTTTGTGCGCTACGAGCGCCGGGGCTGAACGCCTACGCCGGAGCGCCGACGATCACGCTGGACGCCTTGAAGATCGCCGTAGCCGTGCTGCCCACGGCCAGCCCCAGCTCCATGCAACTGCCGTGGGTGACGATGGCCCCCACCGAGCCGCCGCCGCGCAGAGTGCGGGCAACCGGAAAAATCCGCAACCATCCCAGCTGGCACGGCATTGCCCGAGCTGAGTGCGGCCAGACGACAATGGCGCACCTTCACTGCTTCCCATAGAGAATCAACGATGCAGATCGCCACCTGGAACATCAACTCCCTCAGCGTGCGCCTGCCCCAGGTGCTGGCCTGGCTGGCCGCCCATCCGGTCGATGCGCTATGCCTGCAGGAGCTCAAGCTCACCGACGACAAGTTTCCGCACGATGCGCTGAAAGAGGCTGGCTATGAAACCGTGGCATTCGGGCAAAAGACCTACAACGGCGTTGCGATCCTGAGCCGCCACCCGCTGCGCGATGTGGTGCGCAACATCCCCGGGTTCGGGGATGAGCAGGCCCGCGTTATCGCGGCCACGCTGGATACACCGACGGGCCCCCTGCGCCTGCTCAACGGCTATTTCGTGAACGGCCAGGAGCCAGGTTCGGAAAAGTTCGCCTACAAGATGCGCTGGCTGCAGGCCCTGCAGGACATGGTGCGTGCCGAGATGGCGGCCCACCCCCGCCTGATGCTGGTGGGCGACTTCAACGTGGCGCCGGAAGACCGCGACTCCTACGACCCCGTGGGCCTGCGCGAGACCATTCACCACACCACCGAAGAGCGCAACCACTTCCAGGCCCTGCTGGCCCTGGGCCTGACCGACGCGTTTCGCCTGTTCGAGCAGCCCGAAAAAAGCTACTCATGGTGGGATTACCGCATGCTGGGCTTCCAGAAGAACCGGGGCCTGCGCATCGACCACATTCTGGTCAGCGATGCCCTCAAGTCCACCGTGACCGCCTGCGTGGTGGACCGTGCCCCGCGCAAGAACCCGCAGCCCAGCGACCACGCACCGGTGGTCGTGACACTGTAAGAGCGTAAGCACGCTCTGAGCGGCGCCGCTTCGTCTTCGGCCGCTCAGCGGCGGTCGGACGCGTCCAGCCCCTCGGGCTCGTCCACTGCCTCTTCCTGCGACGCGCGCAGCCAGTCACCCTGGTCGCGCATGGACAGCGCCGACACTCCGGGCCGCCATGCCAGTTGGCCCACGGCGCGGTAAGCGCCTAGCGGCAGCTTGCCGGGGGCGGAAAATACTTCGATCACGCGTGCGGTTTCCAGCTCTTCGGGCTGAATCCACGGGCTGTACTTGAGCTCACCCAGGATCAGAACGCGCGGCCGTTCGGCCAATCGCACGGCAACCGCGCCCGCCAGCGCCTGCTGGCCACTGACGATGTCGATGGGACCGCCCAGCACCGCATGCGCCTGCCGAGCAATGATGTCGGCCACGCGCTCGGAGGGGAAGTAGTCGGTGTGGTCGGATTTGTAGCCGCGCGGCCCCCGGGGCAAGGCCATCCACGACTGCGCCATGAGCAGCGCCTGCACCACTGCGAACCCCGCCCACGCCGCCCGCACGGTGCGCAGGGAGGTCCAGGCCGCGCGCGCGGCCAACCACTCCATCACCGCCGGCACGCTCCACAGCATGAACGCCGTGCCCCAATGGAGATGCAGCTTGGCGCCGCCGACTACCCCCATCAGCGCCATCAGGGCGAGCGGCAAAAAGCCCCACAGCAGCAGGAACTGGCGTGACAGCTGGGCGTAGCCGGCGCCAGGCGCCGCCTCCTCGCCCCGCTGGGGCGCCTCTCCCTGGCGCCGTGCCCACCACACGGCACAGCCCAGCACCAGCCAGGCCGGCAGGGCGCGGTTGAGCAACCAGTCGGCCGAGAACTGCGCCGTATGGAGCAAGCGATGGGGCAGGCTCAGGTCATGGCCCAGGGAGCTGGCGTTGGCATAGCCGAGAGGCATCCAGTCGTGCGTTGCCAGCCAGTGCAGGTGGGGCGCGCAAACCAGCAAGGCCACCGCCGCCGCCAACGGCGCGCCCACCCGATGGACGAGGTGGCGCCAGCCGCGCAGGCGCAGCCACCAGATGCCCACAACGGCCAACGCGACGATGAATTGATACTTGGCCAGCATGCCCAGCCCCGCGACCACGCCCATCGCCACCCAGCCCAGCAGCGAGGGCCGCCAGGTGAGCCGCCAGCTCAGGCCCGCCGCTAGCGATACCCACAGCATCATCACCACGTTGTGGTTGTAGTAGTAGACGCGGCCGCAGTAGAAGGTAATGCACAACGCCGCCAGCAGGGCGAGCGTCGCGTAACGACCACCACGCATGGCGCGCAGTTGGCGCCAGAACAACGCCAGCGCCCCGAGGGTGAACAGCGCGCCCATCACGTAGGTGAGCTCCACCGTGGCGCCGAAAATTGCCGCTGTGGCGCCCAGCACCCATGTGGGCAACGGCGGATGCTTGAAGTAGCCCCACTCCAGCGAACGCAGCCAGACCAGTTGCTCCACGTTGTCCACCGGCGGCGACAGCGTCGCCATCCAGTAGGCGGTCACCCAGACTGCACCATATACCGCCATCAACAGGGCCACCCCGGCCCCATCGAGCACAGGAAAGCGCAGCGCCCAAACTTGGGCAGCCGGTACAGGTACGGTGGAGGGCGACGAAACAAGCGTGGAAGAAGACACCGGGAGTCCTGCAAGCTGTGGAACGACCCGGTATTTTGCCTGTTTGTAAATATTTATGAAGATTTGTAAAGAATCCCTCACCCCATGCAACAACCCGATGGCCGCGCGCGCGTCGCGATCGTCGGGTTGATTCACTTTTAATAGCATCCCGTGCAGAGTGGAAGGGCGTTAGCGCCCGATTCACTCCAGACCCAGCTCCTGGATCTTGCGGGTAATGGTGTTACGCCCAATGCCCAGGCGCTGCGCGGCCTCCATGCGGCGGCCATGGGTGGCCAGGAGGGCGGTGCGGATCAGGCGCGACTCGAAACGCCGCGTCAGTACATCCCACACGTCTGACTGGCCACCAGCCAGCAGCGTTTGCACCTCGGCTTCCAGTGCCTGCTCCCAGCCGCGGACACCCACGGCGTCCGCGGCAGCGGTTGCGTCGACATCGGCATCGGCCGCCGGCCAGGAAGACACTGCGGGGGCAGACATCGCTGCACCTGCCGCCATGTAAGCCCCCGGGACCAGCGCGACGGCAGGCACGGCAACCGCCGGGTGCATGCCCTCCACCATCTCGGATGACGGCATGGAAACCAGGGGGGCAAGCGGCGCTGCCATCTTCCCCACAGACAGTTCGCCCCCACCGGCCCGCACGGGCGGCTGGTAGACCGGCGCTTCCAGCACTTCGGGCGGCAAGTCCTGCAGCGAGATCACCTGGGCAGGTGCCATCACCGTGAGCCAATGGCAGATGTTCTCCAGTTGCCGCACATTGCCCGGAAACGCAAACTGCTCCAGCCGCGCCAGCGCCGAATCGGCAATGCGCTTGGGCTCCACGCCCAACTGGCGCGCGCTTTGCTGCAGGAAGTGGCGCGTGAGCATGGGCACGTCTTCGTGCCGCTCGCGCAGCGCGGGCAGGCGCAGGCGAATCACGTTGAGGCGGTGGAACAGGTCTTCGCGGAAGCCGCCTTCCTTGACGCGCTGCTCCAGGTTCTGGTGGGTGGCGGCAATCACACGCACATGGGCCTTCACGGCCGCATGGCCGCCCACGCGGTAGAACTGACCATCCGACAGCACGCGCAGCAGGCGCGTCTGCAGATCAAACGGCATGTCGCCGATTTCGTCGAGAAACAGCGTGCCACCTTCGGCCTGCTCGAAGCGGCCGCGCCGCTGCGTCTGTGCGCCGGTGAAGGCGCCGCGTTCGTGGCCGAAGAGTTCGGACTCCAGCAGATCCTTGGGGATGGCGGCTGTGTTGATGGCGACAAAGGGGCCGTCTGCGACCGGCGAGTGCTTGTGCAGCGCACGCGCCACCAGTTCCTTGCCCGAGCCGGATTCGCCCGTGATCAGGACCGTGACCTGGCTCTGGCTGAGCCGGCCGATGGCACGGAACACATCCTGCATCGCGGGTGCCTGGCCCAGCATTTCGGGTGTTTCGGCCTGGCGCTCTTCCGTCACTTCCTCGCGCTGGCTCTCTTCGACCGCGCGGCGGATCAGCTCGACCGCCTTGGGCAGGTCGAACGGCTTGGGCAGGTATTCGAACGCTCCACGCTGGAAGGCCGACACGGCGCTGTCCAGGTCGGAGTACGCCGTCATGATGATGACGGGCAGGCCGGGCTGCAGTTCGCGCACTTTTTCCAGCAGTTGCAGGCCCGACCCCCCGGGCATGCGGATGTCGCTCACCAGGACCTGGGGGCTCTGGCGTGCGGAGTCACCAACGGTGACATCTGCCAGGGCATCCAGCACCTCGCGGGGGTGCGTGAAACTGCGCGTGGGCAGGTTCTCGCGGGCCAGCGCCTTTTCCAGGACGAAGCGGATCGAGGGGTCGTCATCTACTATCCAGATCGGCTTCATGTGTTTTTATACCTTCACTGTGGTTGCGTGTCAGGGGACCTCAGGGCAAGGGAATCAGGATGCGGAAGTCGGTGCGACCCGGTACGCTGTCGCATTCGATCAACCCGTGGTGGCGCTGCACGAAGGTTTGCGCCAGCGTGAGCCCCAGCCCTGATCCCCCGTCCCGTCCCGACACCAGCGGGTAAAAAATCCGCTCTTTGATGGTATCGGGTACGCCCGGTCCGTTGTCGATGACATGCAATTCCAGTGCCAGCCGATAGCGCTGGCGGCCAAACGTGACCTGGCGGGCCACGCGGGTGCGCAACGTGATCACGGCATCGCCCGCCGCAATGCGTTCTGCCAGTGCCTGCGCGGCGTTCTGCACGATGTTCAGCAAGGCCTGGATGAGCTGGGCACGGTCGCCGCGGAACTCGGGGATCGAGGTGTCGTAATCGCGCAGCACCTTGAGGCCTTGCGGATGCTCCACCAGCACCAGCGAACGCACGCGCTCGCACACCTCGTGGATGTTCACGTCACCCACCAGATGCGGGTGCCGGTGCGGCGCCAGCAGCCGGTCCACCAGGCTTTGCAGGCGATCGGCCTCATGGATGATGACCTGGGTGTATTCGTGGAGCTCGCGGCTTTCGAGCTCCATCTCCAGCAATTGCGCAGCGCCCCGAATACCACCCAGGGGATTCTTGATCTCGTGGGCCAGATTGCGGATCAGCTCCTTGTTGGCCTGGGCCTGGTCCAGCAATCGCTCTTCACGGTCCTGGCGGGCGTGTTGCTCCAGCGGCCACAGCTCCACCAGGATTTCACCCACCTGTTCGGCATCGGCCACATTGACATGCACGGGCACAGGGTCCTGGTGCAGGCGCTTCAAGCTGGCCTCGTAACGCAGCGCGGCAAAATCCTTGCCACGCGCACCGGACAATGCCATCTGCAGCAGGGTGGGGTCGGTAAAAAAGGTCGAAAAATCCACGCCTTCCAGCGTGCGCCGCGACAGGCCCAGCGTGTTTTCCAGGGCCGCATTGGCAAACTGCACGGCACCGTCCGAGCGCAGCACCGCCACCAGGGTGGACATGAGGTCCAGTGAGTGAAAGCGCTCCGTTTCTGCCACCCGTGAATCACGCACCGAGTGCTCCACCCTGTTTACTTCGCACTGGTGGCGGGGGCGAGGCGGGCCAGTTCGCGCCGAATTCCGGCCAGGTCGCTCTCGCTGCGCGCAACACTCGCCTTGAGTTCGGCCGTGCGCTCCATGTAAACCTGGGGATTGCGCAGCTCCAGCGCACTGCGCACGGGCGCGCCGTCGTTGTATTCCTTCAGCAGCTCGGCGTGGCGTGCCTCGGCCTTGCGCAGCTCGGACTCCAGAATGGCACGGGCATCGGCATCGCGGGCGCGCTGATCGTTGTTGTCCACGCGTGGTGCTCCGGCCGGTGAGGCCGTGGTGGTGGTCGGCGTGACAGCGCCCGAAGTCTTGGGGCGGCTGCCCTGCACCACCGTCACATTGCCGCCTTCGACCAGCTTGCAGCCGCGCTCCTTGGCCTGGGCGGCGTTATTGGTGTATTCATTGCCGCAACGGTAGATGCGGTCTTGAGCCCAGGCCGCGGGCGCCATGACGGTAAAAACCAGGAGGATAGTGAGCGATTTATTCATGAGGTCTCTCGCACATGCAATGCAGGGGTGTGCTGTTGAGTATCCCCTAATCACAATACATCGCCAATTCACCACCCGCTGACCCACGGGCTATTGTGGAAGGATGCCACCGATGAAGGCGGAGCTCCCGCTCATGCCCTCTGGCATCACCCGCTCCAAGAAAAAAGGCGGCTCGCGCCGCCTTGGGATGCAATGGCCTGCGGGCAGGCGATTACAGCGAGTAGTACATGTCGTACTCGACCGGATGAACCGCCATGCGAAAACGCGTGACTTCACCCATCTTCAGGTCAATGTAGGCGTCGATCATGCTGTCAGAAAACACGCCGCCCTTGGTCAGGAAGCCGCGATCCTTGTCCAGCGCTTCCAGCGCCTGGTCGAGGCTGTGGCACACGGTGGGCACCAGCTTGTCCTCTTCGGGAGGCAGATGGTACAGATCCTTGGTGGCAGCTTCGCCGGGATGGATCTTGTTTTCCACGCCGTCCAGACCCGCCATCAGCAGGGCAGCAAAGCCCAGGTAGGGGTTCATCAGTGGATCGGGGAAGCGGGCTTCCACGCGGCGGCCCTTGGGGTTGGCCACGTAAGGAATGCGGATCGAGGCGGAACGGTTCTTGGCCGAGTAGGCCAGCTTCACCGGCGCTTCGAAGTGCGGCACCAGGCGCTTGTAGCTGTTGGTGCCGGGGTTGGTGATGGCGTTCAGTGCACGGGCGTGCTTGATGATGCCGCCGATGTAGTACAGCGCGAAGTCCGACAGACCGGCGTAGCCGTCGCCCGCAAACAGGTTCTTGCCATCCTTCCAGACCGACTGGTGAACGTGCATGCCGGAACCGTTGTCACCATGGTAGGGCTTGGGCATGAAGGTGGCGGTCTTGCCGTAGGCGTTGGCCACGTTGTGGATCACATACTTTTGCAGCATGGTCCAGTCGGCGCGCTCGACCAGGGTGCTGAAACGCGTGCCGATTTCGTTCTGGCCGGCACCCGCCACTTCGTGGTGGAACACTTCGACCGGAATGCCCAGGGATTCGAGAATCAGCGACATCTCGGCGCGCATGTCCTGCGTGCTGTCGACGGGCGGCACGGGGAAGTAGCCGCCCTTGAGGGTGGGACGGTGGCCGCGGTTGCCGCCTTCGAGCTTGGAGCCGGTGTTCCAGGGTGCTTCGTACTCTTCGATTTCGTAGAAGGTATGGTTGGGTTCGGTGCTCCAACGCACGCCATCGAAAATGAAGAATTCGGGCTCGGGACCAAAGAATGCGGTATCGCCCAGGCCAGAGGCCTTGAGATAGGCTTCGGCGCGCTTGGCAACCGAACGGGGGTCGCGGTCATACGACTTGCCATCGCTGGGCTCGATCACGTCGCAGGTCAGGATCAGCGTCGTTTCTTCGAAAAACGGATCGATATTGGCCGAATTCGGATCAGGAATCAGCTGCATGTCGGAGGCTTCGATGCCCTTCCATCCGGCAATCGAAGAGCCATCAAAGGCATGGCCCGAAACGAACTTGTCTTCGTCAAAATGCGAGACGGGCACCGTGGTGTGGTGCTGCTTGCCACGGGTATCGGTAAAGCGGAAATCCACGAATTTGACTTCGTTTTCCTTCACCAGCTTCATCACGTCTGCAACGGTCTTGGCCATCAGGTTCTCCTGGGTAAAGCGCTTGTTAAAAAATCTGCCAAACGAAAAGCAGTTTGCGTGCCAGGCAAGTGCAATGCCTGCACTCGGACGGAGCATTCAGGGCAAAACCCAAGAATCCTCGGCACGCAGCATCACCAAAAATGTGCGCATCAGCATTCGCAATACGCTCAACGCAAATTTCGCACCAATTCGGGGCCACAATTTGCACCAACATTGTGCAATTCTGCTTGCAAGTCCGCCCAAGCGGCGGGAACCGCTGCAACAGGCCCCTTCACGCCCAATTCTATGTGGCGCCCATATTGTGGATGATCGACGCTGGGCAGGCTGAAGACCCGGATTCCGGGGTGCTTCAGCTCGATGCGCTCCATCAGCGGCGTCAACGCCGCCTCCATGGCGCCAAAGACAATGACGGACTGCTCTGTCTGGGGGGACCGATTGAAAAGATGCGGGTATTCGTGGTCCAGGACCCATTCGATCATGGGCCACGCCATCACCGGAAAGCCTGGCACAAAATGCACGGCCCCGCCGCCGGTTCCATGGCAGCTGAAGCCTGGGATCTTGTTGTAGGGGTTGGGCACGATGCGCGCACCTTCTGGAAACACGCCCATGTTGAGCCGCTGAACGTTGTCTGGCCGGTCTGCCTCGTAGGGCACGCCCTGCTCGCGTGCGGTGTCTTGCATGCGTTCCCGGATCAGGATCTCGGCCTGCGGGTGCAGCACCAGCCCAACACCCAGCGCCCGCGCCGCGCACTGGCGCGTGTGGTCATCGGGCGTGGCGCCGATGCCACCGCACGAGAAAACGATATCGGCCGTGGAGAACGCACGCCGCAAGGTGCTGGTGATGCGCTCGGGGCTGTCGCCCACATAGTCGGCATAGGACAGGGCCAGCCCGCGCGCAGACAGCAACTCGATCACCTTGGGCATGTGCTTGTCGGCACGCTTGCCGGAAAGAATTT
>Ga0208272_100220_pt1 | contig 31306 bp, 28 predicted proteins | sample LakWasM129_HOW14_2_FD_183939 | JGI IMG/M metagenome (GOLD analysis project Ga0208272, IMG submission 183939) | Freshwater sediment methanotrophic microbial communities from Lake Washington under simulated oxygen tension - Sediment Metagenome... | ecosystem: Environmental > Aquatic > Freshwater >... | reverse complement strand
AGGAAAACCGGGATGCGGGAGCCGATGCGGATGAACTCCACGTGCTTGATCGCGCGCAGGCGGCCGAGCAGATGGTCGAGTTTCTTGTCGGAAAGGAGCAGCGGGTCGCCGCCGGAAAGGAGCACGTCGCGAACCTCCGGGTGCGCCTCGATGTAGCGGAGCGCCTGCTCGTATTCGGGGTGGAAGTTGTAATCCTGCGCGTTGCTGACGAGCCGGCTGCGGGTGCAGTAGCGGCAATAGGAGGCGCACCGGTCCGTGACCAAAAAAAGCACGCGATCGGGATAACGATGCACGAGGCCGGGCACGGGCGAATGCTCGTCCTCGCCGAGCGAATCCAGCATTTCGCCGGTCGAGAGCACCATTTCGTCGCTGCGTGGAATGAGCTGCTTGCGAATCGGGCAGTTCGGGTCGTTGCGGTCGATCAGGTTGAAAAAATAGGGGGTGATCGCCAGGGCCAGCTTGTGATTGGCGAAGAGGCAGCCGGCTTTCTCTTCCGGCGTGAGCGTCATGTAGCGTTCCAGCTGCTCGACCGTGGTGATGCGGTTTTTCAGCTGCCATACCCAGTCCCGCCAGTCCGATTCCGGAATGTGCTGCCAAAGCCCCTGGCCCTCGAACCAAGCGGAGCGATCTTCTGAGTAGGGCATGATGCAGCAGGAGAGGTAGCCGAATCCGGCGGCGTGTCAAACGGCAGTCCCGATCCTGACCAGCACAATCCGGCGCCGGGATCGGCCCGGGATGTAACGACTCGATTCAAGCCGGATCGGAAGCGCAATAACTTGGTCATCAGCCGGACGCGCAGCCTCAAGGTCCGATAATTTGTGTCGATTGAAACTTTGGATACCCTCAACGTCCCCCGCAGCGGCGCCCCCGGCCTTTGCGAGTTATCTCATGCCCCTCCCCCTCCCTCTTCGCGGAGCCTCCCCCACCCCGATGCCGTCGCGTCGCGGCTCGGTGCCGGTTGGACTGTTGGCGGGTCTCGTCATCTTGCTGGGAGGCATCTTCGTCTGGCAGACCCTGTCAATGGGGCCGGCGTCTCGCGGCCTCGAACTCGGTCTGGCGCTGGCCTTGACGCTGATCGCCCTGGTCGCGCTGGTCCACAGTCTCCAGGCGGAACGCCAGCTCAAGGCACTGCAGCGCGAAACCGAGGGCAGCCGTTACGCGCTCAACACCACCCTGCCGCAATTGCGTGCGCTCTGGGAAAAAGCGCCGTTGAGCATCATGCTCTTCGAGCCGAACGACCCCAAGATCCGGGTCAAGATCGTCGACTGCAATCCCATGGCCTGCGCCATGCACGGCTACACCCGCGAGGAACTGATCGGCCAGTGCATCGACATCATTGAAGCCGTCCCGTGGACGGCAGGTAATGCGGAAGGCTGGATCGAGGACCTGCGGCAACATTCCCGCTTGGAGGGCGAAGGCCGGCACAAGCGGAAGGACGGCAGCCTGTTCTGGATCGAATATTTCACCAGCCGGATCATCGTCGACGGCCGGGAACTCGTGATTGGCATGGATCGCGACGCCACGGCCCGCAAGCTGGCCGAGCAAGGCCTCCGCGACAGCGAGGAGCGTTGGCATCTCGCGGTGTCGGGCAGCAACGAGGGTGTCTGGGATTGGAACCTCGCCCGCGACGAGATCTGGTTTTCACCGCGCTGGAAAGCCATGCTGGGCTACGCGCCGGAGGAATTGCCCGACCGACGCGAGGAATGGGTCTCGCGCATCCACCCGGACGACCGGCCGAATCTCGACGCGACCCTCCAGGCCCACCTGAAGCAGCAGGCGGAAGTTTTCCAATGCGAATACCGCATCCGCCACAAGGACGGGCCGTGGATCTGGGCGCTCGTCCGCGGCAAGGCCTTGTTCGACGTCACGGGCCGGGCGCTCCGCATGGTCGGCACGCACACCGACATCACCGGCCAGAAAAAGGCGGAGACCGAACTCCGCCAAGCCAAGGACGCCGCCGAGGCCGCCGACCGCGCCAAAAGCGAGTTCCTCGCCGTCATGAGCCACGAGATCCGCACGCCGATGAACGGCGTGCTGGGTTTCACGAATCTCCTGCTCGACACCCAGCTGACCGCCGAGCAGCGCGACTGGCTGCACACCATCCATTCCAGCGGCGAATCGCTGCTCACGCTCATCAACGACATCCTGGACTTCTCGAAGATCGAGTCGGGCCACATGGAACTCGAGCAACAGCCGGTCTCCGTGCGCCGTTGCGTCGAGGAGGTGCTCGATCTGCTGTGGAGCAAGGCCAACGAAAAGAAAATCGAGCTGCTGCACTGGATCGAATCCGACGTCCCCGAATGGATTGTCAGCGACGGCACCCGGCTGCGGCAGGTGCTGGTGAACCTCGTGGGCAACGCCATCAAGTTCACCAATCACGGGGAGGTCGAGGTGCGCGTCACGGTCGAAACCCCGGAGCCCGACCGGCCGACGCGGCTCGTCATCGCCATCCGGGACACCGGAGAAGGCATCCCCGCCGACCGGATCAACCGGCTGTTCCGGCCGTTCAGCCAGGCGGATTCCTCCACCACCCGCCGCTTTGGCGGCACGGGCCTCGGCCTCGCCATCAGCCGCAGTCTGGCGCAGTTGCTCGGCGGGGACATCGAGCTGGCCTCCACCTCGGCCCAAGGCTCCTGTTTCCGCTTCACGATTTTGGGCGCCCCGTGCCCGGCGCCGGAAGAAATGGCGGAACTGACCAGGCTGCCTCACCCGGCGGTGGCCTTGACCGGCCGTCATGCTCTCATCGTGGACGACAACGAGGCCAACCGGCGCATCCTCACCAGCCAGCTCCAGCGCTGGGGCGTGGTCAGCCACGCCTGCGAACATGCGGATGAAGCCATCGCATACGTCCGCCAGAATCCCGAGGTCGAAGTGGCGCTGCTGGACATGATGATGCCCGACATGAACGGCGTCGAGCTGGCCGCCCGACTGCACGCCCTGCCAGGCCGCGAGCACCTGCCCCTGCTCCTGCTTTCCTCGGTGAGCCGCGAGGAACTCCGCCCCCACAACCCGACCGATCATTTCCGGGTCGTGCTCACCAAACCCGTGCGCCAGGCGGCCCTGCTCGACGCGATGAATCAGACTTGCGCCGCCCCCCACGTCCCTGATGTCACCGCCACCGCCACCACGACCGCCCCCCGCTTCGACGGCGAGTTCGGCCAACGCCATCCCCTGCGGATCCTCATCGCCGAGGACAACGTCGTTAACCAAAAGCTCATCAGCGGCCTTCTGCGCCGGCTGGGCTATCAACCTCAGCAGGTCGACAACGGCGTCGCCTGCATCGAAAACCTGCGCCACCACGCCTATGATCTCGTGCTCATGGACTGCCAGATGCCTGAGATGGATGGCTACGAGGCCACCGCCCGCATTCGCGAAGGCGAGGCCGGCGACCGCAACCGCGGACTGTTCATCATCGCCCTGACCGCCTCCGCGATGGTCGGCGACCGGGAACGTTGCATCACCGCCGGGATGAACGATTACCTGACCAAGCCGATCCAAGCCGCCGATCTGGTCCGCCTCCTGGAAACCACCCCCGTGCTGCCTGACACGGCGGTGTAAAAACCCGCGGTGACACGGGATTTCGCGCGCCGGGCCGGTTTCCCCTTGGCACGCGGGGTTGGACGCCTTTTCGTCACGCGCTGATGTCCACCTCCAAGCCCGCAGTGCTCGCCCTCGAAGACGGCAGTGTGTTCCGCGGCGCCGCCTTCGGCGCCGACGCCACCATCGCCGGCGAGTGCGTTTTCAACACTTCGATGACCGGCTATCAGGAGATCCTCACCGATCCATCCTATTTCGGCCAGATCGTGACGATGACCGCGCCCCAGATCGGCAACTACGGCATCAACGCCGAGGACGAGGAAGCGGCCGCGCCGAAATGCTCGGGCTTCGTCGTGCGCGAAGTCTCGCCCGTCGTCAGCAACTGGCGCAGCACGATGTCGCTCGACGCCTACCTGAAGAAATACGGCATCCCCGGCATCAGCGAGGTCGACACCCGTGCCCTCACGAAAAAGCTCCGCGTCGATGGCGCGATGAAATCCTGCCTCAGCACCCTGCCACTCAGCGACGAGGAGGCGGTCCGCCGCGCCCGCGCCTGGTCCGACATGGCCGGCAGCGACTACGTGAAGGACGTCTCCTGCACGGAGCCCTTCATCTGGCGCGGCGACGACGCCTCGCGTTACAACGCCCAATATCTCCCCGTCGGCACCACCGGCGGCACCACGCACACCCCGGCACGGAAATTCAAGGTCGCCGCCTTCGACTTCGGCGCGAAATACACCATCTACCGCAAGCTCGTGCGCCACGGCTTCGAGGTGCATGTTTTCCCGGCCAAGACGACCGCTGCGCAGATCCGCGCCCACGGCGTCGATGGCGTCTTCCTCTCCAACGGTCCCGGCGACCCGGCCGCGCTGCCCTACATCCACCAGACGGTCACCGCGCTGCTGCCGGAATTCCCGATCTTCGGCATCTGCCTCGGCCACCAAATGATCACCCACGCCCTCGGCGGCACGACGTTCAAGCTCAAGTTCGGTCACCGCGGCGGCAACCAGCCCGTGAAGAATCTCGAGACCGGCAAGGTCTCGATCACGGCCCAGAACCACGGCTTCGCCACCGATCCGAAGTCACTCGAGAAGAGCGGTGCGATCGTCACCGAGATCAACCTGAACGACCAGACGGTCGAGGGCCTGCGCCACAAGGAACTGCCGGTGTTCAGCGTGCAGTATCACCCCGAAGCCGCCCCCGGCCCGAACGACGCCGACCCGCTCTTCGAGGATTTCTACAAGCTTGTCGAGAAGCGCAAGGCCGGGCGAATTTAAGGTAGGACGCGAACTCCGTTCCGCGCCGCAGCGGCGAAGGGACTCGCCGCCCTACCCCAACAGCGCCTCGAACTTCTTCGCGTCATCCGGCGTGTCCACGCCTATGGTCGGGTCCGCGGTGATGTCGATGGCGATGGGATAGCCGTTTTCCAGGGCGCGGAGCTGCTCCAGCTTCTCGATCTGCTCGAGCTTCCCCGGCGGCAAGGCCACGAATTTCTCCAGGAAGTCCGCCTTGTAGGCGTAAAGCCCGAGGTGCTTGAAGCAGGGGTTGGCCGCCACCCAGGCATCGTCCACGGTCAGTCCAAGATCGCGCGAGAAGGGCATGCGGGAACGCGAGAAATACAGCGCCCGGCCGGTCTGGCTCATGACCACCTTCACCTGATTGGAATTATAGAAATCCACTACCCGCTTGAAGGGCGTGGCCAGGGTCGCCATCGGGCAATCACCCTGAATCAGCCGCGCCAAGGCCTGCAACTGCCCGGCGCTGACCAAGGGCTCGTCCGCCTGCACGTTGAGCACGTAGCTGGCACGGACCGTGCGGTTGGCCTGGGCGATCCGGTCGGTGCCGCTGGGGTGGCTGGCATCGGTCATGATCGCCCGGAAACCAGCCTCCTCCAAGCATTTCGCCAGCAATTCATGATCGACTGCAAACCACAGCGGATAGTCCGGTGCCTGGGCGATAATCCGCTCCGCCACCCACAGCACAAGCGGCTTGCCTTTAATAAGATGGAGCAATTTCCGCGGGAAGCGCGTCGACTCCAAACGGCACGGCACGATGATGGCAAAGGCGGGCATACGGGGGCTTTGTGGTTGCAAGCCGGGGCACGACCGGCTTTTAGCGTTTCCCTTTAATCCGACCACCCAGCCACACCGCAATGGAAAAGAGCGATACAACGACAGCCGCCACCCACGTGAAGGAACTTCTCGTGCAAAACAAGATGGGCATCCACGCCCGTCCGGCGGCCATGATCGTGCGGGTGACCAACCGGTTCAAATCCGAGGTATTCGTCGAGAAGGATGAGGAACAGGTGAACGGCAAAAGCATCATGGGTCTCATGATGCTCGCCGCCGCCAAGGGCACGAAGGTCAAGTTCATCGCCACCGGGGCCGACGCCGAACAGATGCTGGTCGAGTTGGAAGCCCTCTTCGCCAAGAAGTTCGACGAGGCCTGAGATCGTCCACGGAACACACGGAATACACCGAATAGGCGGCCTGTAGCCGCCTTTTTTATTTTCCGGTTTCCGTGTGTTCGGAGTGTTTCGTGGGCTAGATCCGAAAAAAATTCTTCGCGTTCTTCGTGGTGACCGCCGCCAGCTCCTCGTAACCCACTCCGAACACCCCGGCCGCGAATTCCGCCGTGTGTCGCAGATAGGCGGGTTCGTTCGGCTTCCCCCGATGGGGCATGGGTGTCAGGTAGGGCGCGTCGGTCTCGACCATCAGTCGCCCCAAGCCCTGCGCCAGCGCCGCCGCCCGGACCGCTTCGGCATTCTTGTAAGTGATGACCCCGGTGAACGACCCCCAGCCCCCGCGCTTCGTCAGGTCGGCCATTTCCAAGGGTCCCTCAGTGAAGCAGTGAAAGACGACCCTACTCCAGTCCACGCCCGAGGCATCGATCATCTCGACGCTTTCGCGAAAGGCGCCCCGGGAATGCACGACCACCGGGCAACCCAGTCGCTTTGCCAGACCCAACTGCTCGGCGAACGCCGCCCGCTGCCAGCCAAAGATTCTTTCCGCCTCGGTGGCCTCCTTCGGCAAATGAAACCGATCCAGCCCGATCTCGCCCAAACCCACCGGCGCCGGCACGCCCGGCCAGTAATCGGCCAATTGCGCCACGCGCCCGGCCCAGTCGGCGCCGACGCTGCACGGATGCAGCCCCACCGTGTAATGCACCAAGCCTGAATACTGCCGGGCCAGCTCCCGGTAAAGCGGCCAGTCGTCCGTATCCGTGCCGATCGCAATCATCGCTTCCAATCCCGCCTCCCGCGCCCGGGTCAAAACCGCCGGCAGTTCGCCGCGCCGGGCGAACGAATCGAGATGCGTGTGCGTGTCGATCAATCCCACGCCGCGATTGAAAACAGCCCAAAGGGAGAAGCCAGCGCTTTCGCGCTGGCTTCTTTTGCACACATACCAGTCGCCTGGTAAAGTCAGTTCGTTCGGATGCGGATGTCGCCGCCGCTGGACTCAAGGTAGAGCTCCGGGCCGCCGCCGTTGACCTTGCCGGCCAGGCTGCTCCGACGCACGCCGCCCTTATCGATCGAAATGGTGATGCCCTCGGCATCGACCTCGCCGCCGCTGGTGTGAGCCTTGAGGTTGAAGGCGGCGGTTTTGTCGACGTGCACCACGACTTCCCCGCCGGAGGTCGTGAGTTTGCAGTCGCCCTTGAGCGCACCCTCGATGTTAGCCTTCACATCGCCACCCGACGTCGAGGCAATGAGCCGGCCCTGGACGGAATTGATGACAATGTCGCCGCCCGATGAAGAGAGTTCGGCCTCGCCCCCGGCGCGATCCACATGGACGTCGCCACCCGAGGTGGACAAGTGCACCTTGGCCGTGCCCTCGCGCAAAGTGATGTTGCCGCCCGAGGTGTTGCCGTCGACCTCGCCGTCCACCCGCTCGATCTTGATGTCGCCGCCGCTGGTCCGCAGCCGCGCCCGGCCGTTGATGCTCTGCAACGTGATGTCGCCACCCGAGGTGTTGAGATCGACGCTGTAGTGATCCGGCACCACGACCGTGAAGCTCACGCTCACCGGCGGCCAGTTGCCGATGTGCCAACCGCCCTGCTTGTCGTATTTGGCGGTGGCGGTCACGTCGTTGCCCTGCTGCTCGATCGTCAGGTCCAAGTTTTTCAACAACTCGTCCGCCTTCGCGTCCGTGTCGGCCTGGATGCGCTCGGTGGCCGTGACCCTGACCTCGTTGCCCGCACCGGTGAGCACCTTGATGTCACCGCCGGCGGTTTTCACCTTGAGGCTTCCGCCGGGCTGCACGGTGAAATTCTTTTCAACCGTGCGGGTTATCTTGGCCTGAAGCATCGCCGGCGCAGCCAGCAACACCCCGAGGGTGACGAGGGGAATAATGGATTTCATGGGTGCTTGTGTCCTTATAAACACGACCAGGCGCACAAAAGTTACAGGCTATTTGGCCTTCCGTGAAAGCCGGCGCCATCAACCCAAAGCCGCCGCCCAGCTCTTTTCATCAAACCCGACCAACGCCACCCCCGGCCCGAGCAGAAACGGCCGCTTCACGAGATTGCCATTGCCAGCCAGCAACGCGATCGCCTCCGCCTCGCTCATGGCGGGCAATTTGGCTCCCAGCTTGAGCACTCGGTAGTCCAGCCCAGAGGTGTTGAACAGCCGCCGGATATCCCCGGCGCATGCCGCCAGCATGGTCCGCAGCTCCGCCGGGCTGGGCGGCGTCTCGCGAATGGGTCGTTCCTCAAAGGCGAGCCCGGCGGCGTGCAGCCATTTCACCGCGCGCCGGCAACTGTCGCAATTCTTGTAGGTGTAGACCGTCAGCGAACTCACTTCGCGAAGATTTCCTTGAAGAAGGTCTTCATGTGTCCCCACGAACGCTTGTCGGCGGCGGCATTGTAGGCGATCGGCAGACCGGTGGCCGCGGCGATCTGGTCCGCGCCGGGATTGGTGAAGGCGTGCACAGCCCCGGCATAGCTGATGAACTGGTAGTCAAACTTGCCATCGTTCATCGATTTCAGGAAGGCATCGACCTCCTCCTTCGTCACGAACGGATCGATCGCGCCATGACAGATCAGAAACTTGGCCTTGTTCCTCGCCGCCGCGCCCGCCGGCGCCGCGTGCAGCCCGCCATGAAAACTCACGATGCCGGCCAGCGGGGCGCCGCTGTAAGCCAGCTCTTGCACCGTCGAGCCGCCGAAGCAGTAACCGATGGCCGCCACGTGCCCGCTCTCCACGAGACCCGTCGCCAGCAACTGGTCGAGGCCCGCCTGCGCGCGCTCGGCCATCAGCGGCTTGCCGTAGAACTGGCTCGACAGTTCCTGCGCCTTCTTCGGGTCCGTCGTCACCACGCCCGCACCATACATGTCTGCCGCAAACGCCACGTAACCGAGCTTGGCGACCTGCTCGGCGCGGCTCTTGGCATAGTCGTTCAAGCCCCACCACTCGGGCACCACGAGCACGCCGGGCGCTTTCTTGTCCGGCGAGACCTTGGCGTCGTCGTAGGCGAGCAACCCTTCCAGTTTCACACCGCCGTGTTCATAGGCCACGGGTTTGGTGACGATTTTGGCATTGAGCGACATGGTAGCGCCGAGGGCGAGTCCGAGCAGGGGCAGGCGGAAGGATTTCATGGCGGCACCATAACCAGCACCCGCGGAAAAACAACCTCGCGGCTACACCACGGGCTGGAGCCAGCGCTCCAGGCAGGCGCGCAGTTCGGCCTGTCGCACCGGCTTGCTCAGGAAATCGTCCATGCCGGCCGCATCGCAGGCGCGGCGGTCCTCCGAGCGGGCGTTGGCCGTCAGCGCGATGATCGGCAGCCGCCGGCCCTGCAATTCGCGCCGGATGCGCCGCGTGGTCTCCAACCCGTCGATGCCCGGCATCTGGATGTCCATCAGCACCGCCGACCACGACTCCCGCACGGCCTGTTGCGCCGCCTCGGCTCCGTTGTCCACCACCACGGGTTCCAGGCCGAGCTTGCGCAGCGACATCTCCATGACGCGCTGATTGCCCCAATCGTCCTCCACGACCAGGATTCGACCCCGCAACGGCGTGGTGGTCGTCCCGGGCGCGGGGCTCGGGCGCATCTGGCGGGCGACCGGAAAGCGCAGCTCGAAATGAAATTCCGAACCCAGTCCCGGCTCGCTTTGCACCTTGATCTCGCCGCCCATCCGCCGCACGAGGCTTTGGGAAATCGCCAGTCCCAGCCCCGAACCGCCGTAACGCCGCGTCATCGAGCTGTCGCCCTGGCTGAATTTCTGGAAAAGCTTCGCCTTCGTCGCCTCATCCATGCCGATGCCTGTGTCCTTGACGCTGAAGCGCACCGCAACCTCCTGCGTTTCCAGCCGGACCGTCTCCACGCGCAGCTCCACGCTGCCCTTTTCCGTGAATTTCACCGCGTTGCCCACGAGATTGACCAGCACCTGCCGCAGCCGCATCGGATCGCCCTTGACCGCGGGCGGCAGATCCGGACTCGCGTGGAAGCGCACGGCCAGGTCCTTGCCGTTCGCCGGCGAATCGAAAAAGGCCGCCACCTCCTCGCCCGCCTCCGCCGGGGAGAAATCGACCGTCTCGAAATCCACCTTCCCGCTTTCCACCTTGGAGAGGTCGAGGATGTCGTCGAGCAACCGCAGCAGCGTGTCCGCGGACTTGCCCGCAATGCCGATCTGCTGCTGCTGCTCCGCCGTCAGCGGCGTATCCCGCAGCAGCTGCAGCATGCCGATGATGCCGTTCATCGGCGTGCGGATTTCGTGACTCATCGTCGCCAGGAAATCGCTCTTGGCCTGGTTGGCGGATTCGGCGCGGCGCTTGGCCTCGCTGAGGGTCCCCACCAATTCCTCGTTCTCGAAAATCAGGGTGAAGAGTTTGCGCAGGTCCGCGGAGTGCAGTCGCGCCGTGTTCACGAGGAAAAGCGCATACGTGACGATGCAGGCCGCCAGCGTCCAGCTCCCCGCCTCGTCGTAGGTCAGAAAGACCACCCCGCACGGACCGAGGGTGGTCACCACATAGGCCAGAAACCCGGGGAAGACGGAGGCGAGGGAGCGCGCCGCGCCGGCGTTCATGCCCGCGATAATCAGCATCACGAGGAATCGCGGCAGCAGCTCGCGCGTGTCGAGGAACAGCCACGCGGCCAGCCCCCAGGTGCAGCCGGCGACGACCATCCCCGCGATGAACACCCGCCGCCACGGCACCGTTGCTTCATCCGGGCGGACGCGCCGCGTGAAGACGAGGTTCAGCCACACCCGCGCGCCGGTGACCACGCTGATCACTGACAGCCAGCCGAGCGTGAGACGCACAGGAAAATAATTCCACACGCCCGCGGCGAGCACCAAGGCCAGGACAAAATTGGAAAACAACCCGAAGCCCGCCGAACGATACAGCAACCGCGTCATCTCCGCCTCGACACGCCGGTGGATGTCGTCTTGCACCGCGTCCGCCGGTCTGCGGGCTGCTTCAGTGAAGGTCATTCACCCCAGCAAGCCACAGCGCGGGACGGGCTCGCAAGGGAATTCTCCCCCGCCGCGGGTTACTCCGCGCGGAAATGAATAACTCCAACTAATCCGGATGGCTGAAACCCCCTAGCGGCGCAATTCCACGACGTCGCCGGAGTGCAGGGCCAGGCTGCGGGCCTCCGGTTTTTTTAGGTCCGCCGCGATCATGCGGCCGGCGCGAAAAATCTTCGCCGCCCGGAAAGCGCCGCCACTGCCTGCCGCCGTGGCGGAGTAAAGTTGCATGCCTTGTTGCCAGGGCAGCTCCACGGTCGCGCCATTGGTTGCATCTACGACCACCACCATGCCGGTGCGGGCCAGCCGGGCGGCGGACTCCATCGACAGCGCCGTGACTTCGCCCGACGAGGTCATCGCTGCCGAGGCCACGCGGCCCGTGGTTTCCACCGTCGCCACCGTCACCTTGCTCGCGGTCCTGACGGTGGTGACCGTCACCGCCCCGACCGCCGCCACCGTCGCTCCCACGACGAGGCACCCGCCGCCACCCAGAACCAGGCTGAGACAAAGCAGCGCGGCGACCCACCTCACGTCGAAAGTCCGCCGGCGATGTATTGCCGCAACGATTCCGCCTCGGCCCGGTGCGCATTCGCCACCCAGCGTGAAACGTCACCGATCGAAATCAGGCCCACCAGTTTTCCTCCCTGCACCACGGGCAGATGCCGGCAGCGCCGCTCGGCGAAGATGTCCATCACCTGCTGCACGGTCGCCTCTGGCCCGATGGTCAGGACCTTCGCCGACATGACCTGGGTGATCGGGGTAGTCTTCGGATCGAGCTCGGCCAGGATGACGCGGGTCAGCACATCGCGCTCGGTGAAGATGCCGGCCAGCGTCTCGCCATCCATCACGAGCACCGAGCCTATCCGGTGCTGGTTCATTTCGCGGACGGCTTCTGCGATCGTTACGGTAGAGGGCACGGTGCGCAGCGCATGGCCCTTGCCGTCCAACAAAGCGGAGATGGAGGTATTCATGGGGTATTGGAAGTAAACGCAGTTTACGCGCAGAGGCAACCGCCTCAACCGTAATCTCCTTTCGCCGGTCTATTTTCGAAAAAGTTGGTCCAGGGCCCCGAGGCTTTTCAGCGGCGCACCCTTCGTCTGGCGCGGCGACGGTGCGACCGGAACGGCGGCCTTGGCCTCGCTGGCCGGCGGCGCCGCCCGCCCCAGCTTCAGCTCCGACAGCATGCGTTCCAGCCGCACGGCCGACACCGGCTCGGCCGTGCCCAGCTCCTGGGCAAATAGGCTCACGCGGAACTCCTCCACCAGCCAGCGGCAGGTCTCCAAGGTCTTGTTTGTGGGAGGGGCTTTATGCCCCGACTCATCGCGGGATAAACCCGCTCCTACAGCAAGACCGCGCACCGCCCCCACGAACGGCACCAGTTCCTTCGCCCGCTGCGCGTCCTTGGCCGCATCGCGCTTCCAGCGATCCGCGCGCACCTGCATCCCGCGCAGATACCGGGGCAGATGTTGCACCCGCTCATACGGCATGCGCCGCAGGAAGTCCGGCGGCAGCAGCGCCGCGAGATCGTCCGCCTGCCCAGGATAGGGTTGCTTGTGCGTCTCCAGCGCCAACCGCAGTGTGAACACTTCCTTCAACCAGTCGCCGAGTTTCGGCACCAGTCCGCGCAGGTCGCGCTTCGCCTCCTCCAGCTTTTTCGCGAATGCCGCCGCGTGCAGCGGCTTCACGTCGCGATCGCACACCCAGCGCCGGATCGATTCCAAGGCGTCCTGCTGGAGCGCCTCCGGCGTGGTCAGCGTCACCGCGAGCGGGCCGAGCATGCGCAACGCCTTGAGATCTCGCTCCAGCCACCCGAGATCGAAGCGCAGTTGGGTTTCGAACAACTGCGCCAAGCCCCGACGCGTGGCCGCGGCCGCCTCCTCGGGCGAGGCAAACAGCCGCACGGCGACGCCGGCGGCCATGACCTTGAGTCCGGGATGGGCCAGCACCGGCACTCCGTGGTGCTCGCTGACCACGATTTTCTCCGGCAAGTCGCCAAATTTCCACTCGCCCGCCGGCTCGCTCTCCCATTTGGCGCGCGCGGTCCGCCACGCGTTGTTGTCCACCACGGCTGCCTGTTTGCTGACATCGCGCGACCGCAGGTGCAGCTGTGATTGGATCTCCGCCAGATCGCGGCTCGCGCAAAGCACCCGGTCCTTGGTGTCGAGCACCTCGACCCGCACGCGCAGGTGGTCGGGCAGCGGCTTGTCGTTCCAGAGCGCCGGATCGATCCGCACGCCGAGCCGCGGCGAAAGCAACTCCGCCAGCGCCGCGGCGAGCGTCGGCGGTTCAGCGCGGGCGCTGAGCAGCGCCAGTTCGCGCGTCAGCTTCCGGGCCGTCTCGGCCAGCGGGATCAAATCGCGGCGCTGGTCCTTCGGCAGCGCCTTCAGCATTAATTCCACCTTTTCGGGCAGATGCCCCGGCACCGCCCAGTCGAGCGCCGCCGGGGTCAGCGCCTCGGCCTCCGCCAGGCTCACGCGCACGGTCACGCCGTCGCTCTCCTGCCCGGGCTGGTAGGCATAGGCCAGTGGCAGCACGCGGTTGTCGACCGGCAGCGCCTCGGGAAATGCTTCTGCATCGTGCTCGAGTTCGGCGGGCGGCCGCAGGTCGTCCTCCGACATGAACAGGAACTTCGGCTTCGTCGTCTGCTGGTGCCGCACGAAGTCGACCAGCTCGCCCACCGACGACACGTTGGTGATCTGCCGCGCGTAGAATTGATACACGGCTTCATCTACGTTCAGGTAACCAGAACTGCGCGTGCGGGTGAGAATCGTCTCGGTCTGTTCGCGCATCCGGCGGTTGTGCGCGAGAAAATCGAACGGCCAGGTGATCGTGTCCCCGACCAGGCCCTCGCGGATGAAGATCTCCGTCGCGTGCACCGGGTTGATCTTGCCGTAGCTGGCCGAGCGCGTCTCCAGCTCGAGATTGTAGAGCCGGCGGCGTTCCTTCACGAGCACCCGGCCGGCCTCGGCGTTCCAAAACGGTTCGCTGTGCGCCACGCGCAGCAGGTGCGCGCCGAGGTCGAGCACCCAATGCGGATCGATGCGCGCACACGTGCGGGCGAACAATCGGGACGTCTCCATGATCTCCGCCGCCATGAGCCACCGGGCGACTTTCGGCTTGGCTCCTGGCTTAGGCGGAGGAACCCGCACCCCCGACGGCGGTTTCCTTTCCTTCCGTTCAAACAACGCCGAACCGGGAAACACATCCACCCGCCGGTCGTGCGCGGCGTGATAATCCCCCTCGTCCGTCCGCGTGGCGATGTTGCCCAGCAAGCCGCTGAGGATGGCGCGGTGAATGGCGCCGTAGGCCGGCGTGTTGAGCGCGAACTTCACCTCCTGTCCTTTTTTCACGCCGTCATAGATGGAGGTCCACGCAAAACCCGCGCGCTCGCGCAGCGCTTCCTCGAGCTGGGCGTAAACATCACGCCACTCGCGCATGCGCAGGAACGACAGGAAGTGCGTCGTGCAGAACTTCCGCAGCTTGCCGAGCGTCATCCGCTCGAACTCGTCATGGTAATCCTCCCAGATCGCGAGCAGCGCGAGGAAATCGGAATCCGGGTGGTTGAACCGCCGGTGCGCGGCATCCGCCTTTTCGCGCAGGTCGAGCGGCCGCTCCCGCGGATCCTGGATGCTCAGCGCCGCCGCAATGATGAGCACCTCGCGCAACGCCTTCTCGTTGCGCGCCTGCAAAATCATGCGGCCGACCGTCGGATCGACCGGCAGGTGCGCCAGCTCGCGGCCGAGGTCCGTCAGCACGCCAGCATCGTCAATCGCACCGAGTTCGTGCAGCAAGGCATAGCCGGCGCGAATGCCCTTGGCGGGCGGCGCGTTCAGGAACGGAAACTCCTCGATGTCGCCGAGGCCGAAGGCCTTCATGCGCAAAATGACGTCGGCGAGATTGCTCCGCTGGATTTCCGGCTGCGTAAAGCGCGGCCGGTCGAGATAATCCTGCTCGGCAAACAACCGGATGCACACGCCGTCGCTCACGCGCCCGCAACGGCCCTTGCGCTGGTCGGCGCTGCTCTGCGAGACCGGTTCGACCGGCAGCCGGCGGGTGCGGCTTTGCGGTGTATAGCGACTGATCCGCGCCAAACCCGTATCGATCACAAACCGGATGCCCGGGATCGTCAGCGAAGTCTCCGCGATGTTGGTCGCGACAATCACCTTCCTCTGCTGCGACGGGGAAAACACGCGTTGCTGCTCGGCGTTCGTCAGACGCCCGAACAGCGGCACGACCTCCACGCGCGGAAACCGCCGGCCGTCGATCAGGTCGCGCGCCTCGCGGATGTCCCGCTCCGTCGGCAGAAACACCAGCACATCGCCCTGCGAGCTCTCGTGCAGCACACGCTCGACGGCCTCGACTGCGGCGTCGATGTAGGTGAGCTCGCCTTTGTCGCCCATCTCTTCCAACGGCGAATAAATCACCTCCACCGGATAAACCCGACCGGAGACCTCGATGATGGGCGCGTTGTCAAAGGCCTTGGAAAACGCCTCGGTGTCGATGGTCGCCGAGGTGATGACGATCTTGAGTTCGGGCCGGCGCAACCGCAGCCGGCGCAGGTGACCGAGAATGAAATCGATGTTGAGCGAGCGCTCGTGCGCCTCGTCCACGATGATCGTGTCGTAATCGCGCATCTCCGGATCGGCCTGCAGCTCGGCGAGCAGCATGCCGTCGGTCATGAACTTGATGACCGTGTCGCCCGAGGTCTGGTCGGCAAAGCGGATCTTGCAGCCGACTTCGCGCCCGAACTGCACGTTCAGTTCCTCGGCCACGCGCCGCGCGACGGAGGTGGCGGCAACCCGCCGCGGCTGGGTGCAGGCGATCTTGCCCCGCTCGCCCCGGCCGGCCACGAGACACATTTTGGGAATCTGCGTGGTCTTGCCCGAGCCCGTCTCGCCCGCGAGGATCAGCACCTGGTGGTCGCGGATGGCCGCGATGATCTCGTCCGCCCGCGCGCTGATGGGCAGCTCGGGCGGATACTCGATCCGGAAAGGCCAGGGTTTTTTGTGTCGTGACGTCATCTCGCGGCGTGTCATCCTGAGCGAAGCGAAGAATCCACGATACTAAACCAAAATATTCCTCTTATGACCACGCCTGCGCCCACGCCACAGGAGAAAGCCCTCAAGCGCGTCCTGAAAATTTCCCGGGCCAACGGCTGGAGCGTTGTCGTGGTCGCCGGGCTCGGTATTCTGATCGCACTGGCAATAGGCGATCTGTCCAGCGTGGCCATCGGTGCGCTGGTGGCATTCGCCGGATACATGGAAGTCCGCGGCAACAAAAAGCTCAAACGCCGCGATCCGGACGGCATGAAACTGCTCGTGCGCTCCCAGTTGTTCCTGCTGGCCATCATCCTCGTCTACTGCGCCAGCCGGCTGGGCAGCTTCGACGCCGATACGGTGATGGGGGGCCTCACGCCCGACATGGAGTCCATCCTGAAGGACTCCGGCATCCAAAGGAGCGACATCCTGCCGCTCGTCCGCCTGGCCTTCTTCACCCTCTACATCACCTTGGCCGTCACCTGCCTCATCTATCAGGGCGGACTCGCGCTCTACTACCGGAGCAAGACCCGTCTGGTGACCGAAGCCCTGCAAGCCCCGCCGGTGATGCCACCGCACAGCCCGCTTGCCTAACGCCCGGCCCGGGCTAGCGTCACCGTCCCATGTCCAAGGAGCGCTACATTGCGGCCAAGCAAAAATGGGCCGAGAAACAACTCGCCCAAGGTTTCAAGCCCCGCGATGTCGCCGCCACCGACCGGCTGCCGCCGGGCCAGAAACTCACCACCGGTTTCCCCGTGCTCGACCTCGGCGTGCAGCCGGAAATCCCGCTGAGCGAATGGACGCTCACGCTCGACGGCCTGGTCGAGAAACCCGCCGTGCTGACCTGGGACCAATTCAACGCCCTGCCGCAAGTGACCGATGTCAGCGACTTCCATTGCGTGACTTCCTGGAGCAAATACGACTGCCAGTGGAGCGGCGTGGCTTTCACGACGCTCTTCGAGCTGGTGCAGCCGAAATCCGAGGCGAAGTTCGTCTATTTCACCAGTTACGACGGTTACTCAACCAACGTGCCGCTCGCCCAATGCCTCGACGACGACGTGCTGGTCGCGACGCAGTTCGCCGGCACGCCAGTCACGCGCGAGCACGGCGGCCCGGCCCGCATCATCATTCCCAAGCTCTATGCCTGGAAAGGCGCGAAGTTCGTCAAGGCCATCACTTTTCTCGCCGAGGACCGCCTCGGCTTCTGGGAAGTGCGCGGCTACCACAACGAAGGCGATCCGTGGAAGGAAGAGCGCTACGCCTGAACGAAGAGCCAAGGAATTTTAACCACTAATCCACACTAATGAGCACTAAACCAAATCAGACCTTTGCGCCTTTTGTGCTTTTTGTGGCCAACCAGCCAATGGCTTGGTGACTGGCTTTAATTACATGAGCACCCCATCCTTTTTCCCCCAGGACATCATCATCAAGAAACGCGACGGCGGCGCCCTCACCAAGGACGAGATCGAATTCTTCGCGCGCGGCGTGACGGACGGCAAATTCGCCGACTATCAGGCGACCGCGCTCCTCATGGCCATCTTCTGGCGCGGCATGACCCCGCAGGAAACCGCGTGGCTCACCGACGCCATGATGCGCTCCGGCGACGTTATCGACCTGCGCGACATCCCAGGCGCCAAGGTCGACAAGCACTCCACCGGCGGCGTGGGCGACAAGGTCTCGCTCATCCTCGCCCCGCTCGCCGCCGCCTGCGGCCTGAAGGTCCCGATGATGAGCGGCCGCGGCCTCGGCCACACCGGCGGCACCCTCGACAAGCTTGAGGCCATCCCGGGCTTCAAGGTCATGCTCAGCGTGCCCGAGTTCCGCACCATTCTTCAAAAGGTCGGCGCCGCGATGATCGGCCAGACGCCGCAGGTCGTGCCCGCCGACCGCAAGCTTTACTCGCTGCGCGATGTCACCGGCACCGTCGAGTGCATCCCACTTATCTGCGCGAGTATCATGAGCAAGAAACTCGCCGAAGGTATCGACTCGCTCGTGCTCGACGTGAAATTCGGCAAAGGCGCGTTCATGAAGCGCAAGGAAGACGCCCTCGTGCTCGCCCGCGCGATGGTTGATGTCGGCAAGGCCGGCGGCAAACCCGTGTGGGCCCAGCTCACCGCCATGAACCAGCCGCTGGGGCGCGCCGCTGGCCATACCACCGAGGTCATCGAGTCCATCGAATGTCTCAAAGGCCGCGGTCCGGCCGATCTGATGGAAGTCACTTTCGCCCTGACCGGTCACATGCTCGTCCTCGGCGGCGCAGTCAAGGACATGGCCGGAGCCCGTAAGTTGATGGACGCCGCCATCGCCAACGGCTCGGCTCTCGAGAAATTCCGTTTGATGTGCGTCGCCCAAGGCGGCGATCCGAAAGTGGTCGACGACTACACGCTTCTGCCGACGGCGAAAAAGCTCCTCGAAATCAAAGCCCCCGCCGACGCCAAGGGTTTCGTCAGCGAGGTCGACGCGCTCAAGTGCGGCCACGCCATCATGGCGCTCGGCGGCGGCCGCGCCGCGGTGACCGACAAGGTCGACCACGCCGTCGGCATCGCCGACCTCATCAAGATCGGCGAGCCCGTCGCCCCCGGCACGCGCCTCTGCACCCTGCACATCAACGACGCCGCCAAGGGCGCCCGCGCCGAGGCCCTCATCCGCGAAGCCATTAAGTTCACGCCCACCGCCCTAAAACTGGAGCCATTGATCCAGGAATTGATCCAATAAGTTCGGGCCGACTTGCGGCCGTGCAACACTGTTAGCACGCCGACGAACACAGAATGGCTTGAGGAGAGCGGACGATTGGCCAAGTCTGCCGTTTTTTAATCCGCCCATCCATGAGCCTCTATATCGGTATCGACAGTGGAACCCAAAGCACCAAGGCCGTCGTCCTCGACCTCGAGATCGGCCGGGTCATCGCCGAGGCGCGCGCCCCGCACTCCCTGATCGCCGGCCTGCCCGCCGGTCACATGGAGCAACAGCCGCAGCACTGGACCGAGGCGCTCGACGCCGTCATCGGCGAAGTGGCCGCCAAAATCGACCGCCGGCGCGTGCGCGGCATCGGTGTTTCCGGCCAGCAACACGGCTTTGTGCCGCTCGACGAGCGCGGCGAGGTCATCCGCCCCGCCAAGCTCTGGTGCGACACCTCCACCGTCGCCGAATGTGCGCTGCTCACGAAAAAACTCGGCGGCACCAAGGTGGTCATCCGCCAGTCCGGCCTGCCTTTCCTCCCCGGTTACACCGCGCCCAAGATCCTGTGGCTGAAGCGCCACGAACCGGCGAATTTCAAACGACTGCGCCACGTCCTCCTGCCGCACGATTACCTGAATTTCCATCTCACCGGAAATTACTTCATGGAGCCCGGCGACGCCTCCGGCACCGCCCTGCTCGATGTGCGCAAACGCACCTGGTCGCCCGCCGCGCTCAAAGCCATCGACAAGAACCTCGCCGACTGGCTGCCGCCGCTATCGCGTTCGTCGGATGCCGCCGGGACGTTGCGGCCCGCGCTCGCCCAGCAATATGGTTTTTCACCGGACGTGGTCGTCAGCGCCGGCGGTGGCGACAACATGATGGGCGCCATCGGCACGGGCAACGTCGCCCCCGGCGTGGTTACGGCCAGCCTCGGCACGAGCGGCACGATCTACGCCTTCAGCAAACAGCCGGTAGTGGACCCCAACGGCGAGATCGCCGCGTTCTGCTCGTCCACCGGCGGCTGGCTGCCGCTGCTCTGCACGATGAACCTCACGCTCGTCACCGAGCAGTTCCGCACGATGTTCGGCTGGGATCATGCCGCGCTCGAGCAAGCCGTGGCGGCGACTTCTGCCGGAGCCGACGGCCTGACGCTGGTGCCGTATTTCGACGGCGAGCGCACACCCAACGTTCCCCATGGCACGGGCGTGCTCTACGGGATCAACCGCCGCACGCTGACGCCCGGCCATCTGGCCCGCGCCGCGATGGAAGGCGTGACGCTTGGCTTGAACTACGGCCTGCGCCGGCTCGCCACGCTCGGCGTGAAACCCAAGGAAATCCGCCTGACGGGCGGCGGCGCGAAATCGGCCGCGTGGCGCCAGATCATGGCGGACATTTTCGGCGTGCCGGTCGTCGCCATGGTGCAGGACGAAGGCGCAGCCCTCGGCGGCGCCTTGCAGGCCGCTTGGTGCGACGGACTCCGGCAGGGTCAGAAGACTGATCTGGCGGCGCTCGCGGCGCATTCAGTCGCGGTCAATGATCAGACCCGTTGCGCCCCGGAAAAGAAGCGACTGGCCCTTTATCGCGACCTACAGGCGAAACAGGACGGCCTGAGCCTGACCTTGCGCGAGACCTTCGACCGCTTGGGCGGATAAGGTTAGCCCGCCTGTCAGGCCCGCCTTCGCCACGGCTACGGCGGGCAATTACGATACAGACCCTCAAAGAGCTGCGATGCGTATCGGAGCTTTATAGGCATTTCGTGCCTTGAGCACCGCGCCCTGATTCTTGTTGGCCCATTCCACCAGTGGCCGCAGTTGGGCGGCTAACGATTCGCCAAGCGGGCGGAGCCGGTATTCTACTTTCGGTGGGACCGAGGGATAAACTTTTCGGCTAACGAAACCATCGCGTTCCAGTTCGCGCAGGGTCTCCGCCAGCATCCGTTTTGAGATGTCGCCAATCGCCCGCTGAAGCTCGGTGAACCGGTGAGTGCCGTGGGCCAGTGTTAACAGCACCAAGAGGCTCCATTGGTCGCCGATGTGGTCCAGCACATTGCGAATCGGGCAATTTCCCGGGTCTCCATTGCTGGGCGAGACAGGATGGGATTCAAGGTGCATCAGTGACGGCCCCGCTGAGGTTACTCAGAGATAACCAGGTGACAAATAACGCCCCTCTTGTTGGACCTTCATGCGCTTGATAGAGTGCGGTCATCGTTCCTCGCATTTCAACAATCGATTTATGGTTACCATGAAAACTCTCCCTCGTTTCGTTGCCCCCGTCGGCTTTGGCCTGGGCGTTGTTGCCGCCGACACCGCCGCCCAGCCGGTGACGCCGGCACCTTTGTCGCTGCAAGTCTACAATGCCGATGGCGGCAGCTTCCACGTCAATGCCGTGTTGGTTTCCGGCAAGACTGACGCCGTGTTGCTCGATACCGGGTTCACCCGCGCCGATGCCTTGCGTATCGCCGCCATGGTGCTGGAGAGCAAGAAGACGCTGAAAACGATCTATATCAGCCAGGCCGACCCCGACTTTTACTTCGGGATGGAAACGCTCAGGCAGGTTTTCCCGGAGGTGAAGATCGTGGCCACTGCGCCAACCTTGAAGAAAATCAAGGCGACCCTGCAGGCGAAGGTGCAAATCTGGGGCCTACGTCTGGGAGCCAACGCCCCCAAGACCGTTCCCCTGCCCGAAGTGTTGTCCGTCAACACCATTCAATTGGAAGATCAGGTGCTCGAGATTCAAGGCCTCGACGACACGATGCCGGGCCGCAGCTATGTCTGGATTCCTTCGATCAAGACGATTGCCGGCGGCGTGAATATATTTGCCGGCCTGCATGTCTGGACGGCCGACACCCAGACGGTCCAGGAGCGGGCCGCCTGGACCAGGAAATTGGACGGGATGATGGCGCTCCAGCCGCAGACGGTGATCGCAGGCCATTCGCTGCCTAGTGAAAACCGGGATGCCGGCCAGATCACCTACACGAAGGCCTATCTCGCCCGTTTCGAGGCTGAGCTGGCCAAGGCGTCAAATTCCGCCTCGCTGATCGAAGCGATGAAGGCCGCCTACCCCAAGGCCGGGCTCGGTATCGCCTTGGATATTGGCGCCAAGGTGAACAAGGGCGAAATGAAATGGTAACATCCCTTTCTCCGGGCAAGTTGACGGGGAAAATCTCTGATCCGGTGCAGTCGATAAGAGGAACTGCACTTCCCGGGGCCACGCCTTCTCTGTTTTCAATCAATGCCAGACCATGAACACGACCACTCTGCATTACATCTATGACCCGCTGTGTGGCTGGTGCTACGGCGCCGCCCCGCTGGTGAAGGCAGCGCGCGAAATGGTGGCGGTGCGCGCCCATGCCGGCGGCATGATGACCGGCACACGCCGCCAAGCGGTGACACCGCAACTGCGTGAGTTCGTCATGCCGCACGACAAGCAGATTGCCCAGCTGACCGGACAGCGCTTCGGCGAAGCCTACTTCAACGGCCTGCTGCGCGACACGAGGGCGGTGTTCGACTCCGAACCGCCCATCGCGGCGATGCTTGCGGCGGAACAGCACGACGGCCGGGGTCTGGACATCATCGCGCAACTGCAAGTCGCGCATTATGTCGAGGGACGCCAGATCGCGGAGCGAGCGGTTCTGATCGAAGTTGCCCAAACCATAGGCTTGGATCGCGACGACTTCGCGGCAGCTCTGGATCGTCAGACCGGCAAAGGCGTCCAAGCCCATATTCGGGAGACCCGGCAGTTCATGGACCAAGTCGGGGCGCAGGGCTTTCCCACGTTTGCACTCGAAGCAAAGGGCATCATCCGGATCGTGGACATCGCAAGCCACCTGGGGCGTCCGCACGATCTACAAGCCTGGCTGCGTGCCAATGCGGCTTCGCCTGAAGCAAGCACGGGGGCAGGCGCCTTCGGCTGCGGCGCGGACCGCTGTGCTATCTGAGCGGTATGCTTTCGTAACCCACTCCTCGATATGTTGGTGCCCGGAGACGGACTCGAACCGTCATGCTGTTAGGCACAGGCTTCTGAGACCTGCGTGTCTACCAATTCCACCATCCGGGCAAAAAACAGAAGGGTCATGGATACGTCCCGCGCCCGGTGGCGCAAGAGTTTTGTTGGGCCGACGTAACCCCGCTCAAGGGGCGTATTTGCGCTCGTGTTCCAGCAGCCGCTGCTTGCGCCAGAGCCCGCCGGCGTAGCCGCACAGCGATCCGTCCGCCCGGATGACCCGGTGGCAGGGGATCACGAGGGCGAGCATGTTGGAGCCGTTGGCGCGGCCGATGGCCCGGGGGCCCTTGGGCACGCCCAGCCGCTCGGCCATGTCCGCATAAGACCGCGTCCGCCCGGGGGCGATCTTGCCCAGCTCGGCCCAGACGCGGCGTTGGAATTCCGAGCCAACCGGGGCGAGCGGCAGATCAAAGCTGAGTGACTCACCCGCAAAGTAGCGCGCTAGCTGCCGCCGCGTCTCGTCGAGCGTCACGTTGCCGCCGGGCACGACGGCGCACTTCAGGCGCCGGCGCAGCAGGGTGAGCTCGCGTTCCAAACCACGCCGGTCGGCAAACTCGAGCAAACGCAGTCCTTCTTCGTCGGCCAGCGCGAGCATGGTGCCGAGCGGGGTCTCGATGCGCTGGGCGAGCAGGCAGGCACCCGCCTTGGCATTGCGGGGCGGCTGGCCGAAAATGCGCGTGAACGCGTCGCGGAAACCGCTGGTGGATTCGTAGCCGCGGGCCAGTTGCACATCGATGACGGGCCGGCCGGCCTTCACATCGCGCAGGGCCAGGCCCATACGACGGGCGCGCTGGTAGGCATGAAAGGTCATTCCATGGTAGGCCTTGAACTGCCGGCGGGCGGTCGAGGGCTCGACGCCCATGGCCGCGAGGTCCTTGTCGGTGACGCGTCCGTCGGCGGCATCCTCCACGGCGCGGCGCAGGCGCTCGACCAGCGGCGGCACCGGCTTGGTTGAATCCATCGGCCGGCAAAGGCGGCAGGGCCGGTAGCCGCCATGCAACGCCTCGTTGACGGTCGGGAAAAATTCGACGTTCTCCGGCTTGGGTTTCTTGGCGCGGCAAGTCGGGCGACAGAAGATGCCCGTGGTTTTGACGCCGGTGAAAAACACTCCCTCGTAGGCCGCGTCGCGCCGGCTGAGGGCGCGATACATGGTGCGGGTGGAAGGGAGCGTCGTCATGAGGGGAGCGGTGGCGGCGGAAGGTTCGAAGAGCGTCATGCCCTACTCTACCCGAAAGCGCCGCGGCGATTCCGCCGATTTTCGGGCGGGGTATTTTCAGGCAACCGGCGGCAGATACTTGGCGATGTCGGGCAACTCCTTCGCACGGCGACCGCTGCGATCGCGCGTGAAATACGCCTCCTCGGGCAGCAGGCCGGTGTCCTCCTCGTCGTCTTCCTCATCGTCCGTCTCGAGGCCTTCGATCTCGCCGATGGTTTCGCCCTCGTCGAAATACTGGGAGACGCGGCGCGGCGTCGGGTCGAGCAGCAGCGGAGGGTTGGCGAGGTCGCCCTTGGTTTTCACCTGAATGAAATGGCAGGGATAGCACTCGTCCTTGAACTGCTTGATGAAATCGCTGAGCCATTTGTTGGCCACGCCCGTGCGGTTGGTCAGGAACACGACATCCGCGAAGTGGATGCACGCCGTGAACCATTGCCCCAGCGCCGGCTGTTTCTCGGCCAACTGACAATCCACACAACAGAACACGCGCGCCAGTTCCGCGCCCTGCTGCACCAGCCAAGGCTTCAGCGCCTCCAACTGGTCGATCGGGCTGGTGCGTGAATCCGCCAGCAGGAATAACGTCGCCCCGGCGGGCAACTCGACCTCAGGAAAACCGGCCGACGTCCATTCCCAACGCCGGACCTCGGCGTTCTTCAGCGCCGCGAGCCTGACATCAATCGGATTCGACGCTTCACCCGCGGCCAGCAGGACAACCGCCCGGTCATCCGGGCCCAGGCCGTTCTCGATCAGATCGCGCACGATGCCGCGCCGCCCGGAGCCGGGCGTGCCGATGACAAAATAGACTGGGTTGGAACTGGCCATCCGGCGCAAACAATCGCCTGCAGGCGGACACCTACAAGTCAGAACTTGAAAGTCTTGTTCTGCGCCTGATCGCGCATCCAGTGGTCCACCAACACGAGCGCGGTCATCGCCTCGACGATGACGACGGCCCGCGGGACGACGCACGGATCATGCCGGCCGCGCGCCTGCAACTCGGTCTCTTCGCCGCGAACATCGACGGTCTTCTGCGGCTGAAGGATCGTGGCCGTGGGCTTGAAGGCGACGCGAAAGACGATCTCTTCGCCATTGCTGATGCCGCCCTGGACGCCGCCGGAATAGTTGGTTTTCGTCGCCACGCGGCCGGCGCGGTTCTCGAACGGGTCGTTGTGCTGGGAACCTTTCAGGAGCGTGCCGGCAAAGCCGCTGCCGATCTCGAAACCCTTGGTCGCCGGCAGGGAAAGCATCGCCTTCGCGAGATCCGCCTCGAGCCGGTCGAACACCGGTTCGCCGAGGCCGACCGGGACGTTGCGCGCGCGGCACTCGATGATGCCGCCCACGGAATCGCCCGTGCTGCGCACCTGCTTGATGCGCTCGACCATGCGCGCGGCCGTATCGAGGTCCGGGCAACGCACCGGCGTCGCCTCGACCTCCGCCAGGGTGGGAAACCGCAGTTGCGAAGGCGCGATGATGTCGTGCACCTGGGTGACATAGGCGCGGATTTCGAGGCCGTTCGCCAACTGCAGAATCTTCCGGGCAATCGCCCCGGCCGCCACGCGGCCGATCGTCTCGCGGGCCGAGGACCGGCCGCCACCGCGATGGTCGCGATGGCCGTATTTGGTCTGGTAAGTGTAGTCGGCGTGAGACGGGCGGTATTTTTCCCGCATCTCGTCATAGGCGCCCGACCGCTGGTCGGTGCTGCGGATCATCAGGGAAATCGGAACGCCGGTGGTCAGGCCCTCAAAGACGCCGGAGAGAATCTCCACCTTGTCCTCCTCCTTGCGGGGCGTGGTGATATCGCTCTGGCCCGGGCGACGACGGTCGAGATCGGCCTGGATTTCCTCTGCCGTGAGCGGCAAGCGGGCCGGGCAGCCGTCGATCACGACGCCTACTGCGGGGCCATGGCTTTCGCCCCAGGTGCTGATCTTGAAAAGTTTGCCGAAGGAATTGGGCACAAGCCGGGAGTGTTGAACCAAGCCCGCTTGCAAGCAAGCCCTAGGTGGGACATAGGTGGCGCATGAAATTTTTCGTCCTCAGCGGCAGTCATCGACAGGAGGCACAAACGCTCAAGGTCGCGAAGTATGTTCAGTCAGTGCTCACCCGCGAACATTCAGGTGCGGAAGCACACCTCTACAGCCTGAGCGGGAATCCCCTGCCCCTGTGGGACGAGACGACGGGCGGCGCACCCGATGCGCTATGGGATCCGATCTCGGTGGAGTTGAGGGCGGCCGACGCGCTGGTGGTCGTGACGCCCGAGTGGGGTGGCATGGCGACGCCCGGCGTGAAGAATTTCCTGCTCAACTGTTCGGCCGATGAAGTCGGCCACAAACCGGCTCTGATCATGACGGTCTCGGCCAGCCGTGGCGGCAGCTATCCCGTGGCGGAGTTGCGGATGAGCGGCTACAAGAACAACCGGCTCAGCTGGCTGCCGGAGCATGTCATCGTGCAACACGTGGAGCAGAATCTGAACGCGCCCGATGGAGCGGCCGAGCTGGGGAAGGAAGATGCCATCATCCGGAGACGCATCCGCTATGCGCTGCGGCTGTTGGAGGAATACGGCAAAGCCCTCCGGCTGGTCCGGTCGAGCGGAGTCATCGACCACAAGACCTTCAAGAGCGGGATGTGAGGGGACCGGTAGAAGCATTTCTCGGATGGCAACATGGTCAGTCCGCCGTCGCCAAGGCTATGGCGGACAGCTTTTGTCCTCTGGAACCAATACAGTAACTGGCTTGAAACCATTACAATTCACCCAAGTGCCGATTTCCGCCATTAAAATGGCCGCACCTGGGACGAGCTGGAACCGGTTACTTGACTCCACGCCGGGGCTGGAAGTTAAGCGCTGTCCTCAGGTGCATGCCGAGTGAAGCAGTCTGTTTTGGCACCATTACAATGGTCTCAACCTGTCCGATGGCGTCCCGCTCACGTTGCTGCAAGCAGGCTATTGACGGGCCTCGACGCAAAAAGGTGCCCTGCACAGCACACTCCAATTCCTAAACTGATACACCACCCTTTGCTTCCATCGCTTGACCGAACGGGCTACATCGCCCTATTTCACTTTGGGCCAAGCGCTCCGGAGTCCGACGTAGCACTTTTTCGCAATAACTAACCCCGCCTCAAATGAAAAAAGTGACCCTGCCCGGCGACATCTGCCGGTTTCTCAACGCCGAAGCACAGGATAGCTTCCGAGCTAACACCAAATACGACGCCAAGACGAACCTCACCACCGGCGACTTGGCCCACATTGACAGGCTAGACCTGATTCAATGTCTACAACCAGAACTAGCCCGCATCCAAAAGACGAAGGAGTCAGCAGGAGAGGCAAAAGAGAGACAGAAAACCGACACCGCCGAACTAAGAGCGGCGATAAAGGCCCTCCAGGAAATCACGCCCACGAAGGGCTAGCATCGCGATGGCACGCAATAGATCGAGGCCGGGGTAGCCTCAGCCGAACATCGCCGCCGTTAGCCTACGTTGATCACACCAGTGCCCGCCAATGAAGAAAGAAACCGTCCATCGTCCTGCAGCCAAGAAGCCCGAAGTTCCCAAGAAGTCCTACGCAGAACGGGAGTATGGGCTGACCAAGGCAGAACTCGTCCGTGCGTATAAGGCGATCGACAAGGAGATCGCCGCGGCCCGGGCGGCGGCTGACGGCTTGAAGTTGTCCCGGGCGGAGCGGGAGCTCCAAAATTCTTTCGGTGAGGAGCTTTGCAGCGGGGGTGCGCAGCACCGGCGCCTGGTAGCGGCCGTCGATGCCCGTATCGACCATTACAGGCGCTGCCGCCCGCTGCTCCGCCACGTGACGGCCGATGTGTTTTCGGCCGGCAGGGATATCTTCACCTCCGAGGCGGTTCTTGCCATTTGGCTGTGTGAACCAGCAAAGGCCCTCGATGCCGCCACTCCGATCAGCATGATGCGGCAAGCCAAGGGTCGGGCGCGGGTCATTGAACTGCTCCACGCCATTGCCCACGGCGTCTACCTCTGACGGGACTGAACGATGGATCCGAAGGATCTGCCCTTCCCACCCGGATTATATCCGTTCGCAACAAACGAGCAGTTGCGGGCGAACGATGCGTATCGGGATTCGATGCTGACTCCGGAGCTGCGCGAGGTGAAAGTGCGCCAGCTCCTTGAGCTATGCGAGCTGCTGAAGGCGGCCGGTGCCCGCGCCCGCGCAGAACAACGGCCACCCCCGTAGCGTGGCGGATCAGCCTGGCGAGTGTATCTGCGGCAGTGGACTTAAATTCAAGAAATGCTGCCTCAACCGGATAAAGTTGCCCACCGCGAACTCTGCCTGAATTTTAGATACTGGTCCTGAGTATCTTCTTACCAATCTGGACGATTCGGCTTAAGAGCTCTGGAGCAAGCAAGCCGGCCATAAATTGTAACGGAACAGCAGTAGGGAATCCAAAAAGGCCACGCCGGAATTCGGGCAAGAAATGTAGAGAGGTGATAACGGATAAAATTACTGCGACAGTTACCCTTCCGGAGAACCAGATTGCACGAGGCCAAGTGCTCATAGGTTTTTTTGCATCCTGTGTCTCTTGAACCAGCGGTGGGATTGTCTTTAGGTCAATATCCTCAGACAGGAAATATACGGCATTGCCAAGGTAAGCAGAACCCGCGGCTGAGACGATAAGATATACCAACTCGCGTTGCGTAAATGTAAACATAGAGTGATTTAGTCAGTATTTCGGTGTAAGAAGAAAGCTGATCATGTTGGAGTCTGCTCCCCGGCTATCCCAATGCCATTGAATTTCTGAGCCGCGCTGGCGATTGAAGGCCCAATCGAGGAACCAAGGCTGGACCGGGCTCCCCCAGATTTTGAGCCCGGCAATTGTGGCGCCGCTGTCGTTTAGGTAGGTGACCGAGGGGGCGTGCTGCTGAAGCAATTGCGCCGCCCGATCCGGGCTCTTCTCGAAGAGAAAGTCATGATTGCCGGCAATCATCACCTTGGCCGGATGCGGCTGGGCTTCCAGCCATTGGAGAAAATCGACCACCTCGATCTCCCGGCCCAGATTGGTGCCGTCGCCAGCATGGATGAGGATATCGCCCGCCGGGACGATAATCCGAGCGTGCAGGCCATGGGTGTCGGAAATGCAGACGATGCGAGGCATAGACCCGGCCTAGACGCTACGCTTTGGCCGGTTTTGCGCGCCGCCGTGGATCAAAACAGGGACAATCCACCCTTACATGAACTCCCGCCGCAGCCTCCGCAGTTACCCGAGCAACTGCCCTGGCAGCCGCCGCCGCAATTGCATCCCCCGCGTCCCATATTGCTAACGCAGCCCGCCGCTTCGAGCTCCGCCACGGGAAACTGAGCGATCAGTCTCTCAACAATGGAGTTGAGCTGACTACTAATTGTGCTTGGTAGTGTGAGTTTGTTCATGGGATGTGGGGGTTATGTTTGAGCGAATTCATGTTGAACCATTCTGATGGCCTTTATCGTTTGATAGGCCTCTGCCGGCGGCAAAACTTTGGCGCCTGATGCGATTTGCGCAGCCTTAAGGTAGGATGTCGCCAGAGCCCGCGTCTTCACGATGTCACATAGCTGCTTGTCCCTTTTCAGAATATCACCGTTCGTAACGTAATTCATGCCATAGCAATTCGGGCATACGGATTCAAGGAGGCAATTCGAACACGCCGGATCTGCGAATGTGCCAATCTTGTTGAAATCGATGTCTGCGTATTCAATCGGGCTGGAAGAGACCGTCGTATTGGACTGAAATGTGTGGCAGGGATATTTTTTCCCATCGGTCCCGTAGGACACCATGCTGGTTCCAGTTCCGCACCACTTCTCGCCTCTGCTATTCCTGTTGGCGATTTTCGCGAGCGACATATCGAAAACCGAGCATTCGCGAATGTCCGGATGGGCGATATAGAAATCACAGAGTTTTTTTAGCTCACTGCTCAACGCACCTTGGACGGTTGCGATATCCCATGTGACGCCGTATGCAAAGACGGCCATAATTTCAGAGAACCCAAGGGAGTGCAGATGGATGATGTCTTGCGACAGCGTCGGGATGCCGTCGCTTGTTATGGTCATTCTTACCGACTGCGACGGATAGGTCCTAACGAAGAATTGCGTATCAATACGGTCATACGAGTTGCTCCGGTTTCGATTATGCGTCGCCGGCGTGCCGTCCAGGCTCAGACCCGCGTGGACGTGATCTCTGTTCTCCAAAAGCCATCTTTGAAAATCACCGTGAACCAGAGTTCCGTTTGTCTCCAGGAAGAAGAGATAGGGCTTCGGGAAACCCTTGTTGCAGGTCCAAGAGACCAACTCCTTGATCAGATCCTTTCTCAAACACGGTTCACCCCCAAAAAGATCGAATTCGATCTCGTCAAAGCCTTCGCTATTATTGAACTCGTGTTCGACAATCTCCTTGGCCACGCGAATCTCCATATTGCTCTTGGTCTTCGCTTTCTCAAAGCAGTAACTACAGGCCAAGTTGCAGTCCTCGGTGAGGGTAAGGACGACAATTTTCCTTTTTTTGCTGGGAGGGGTATCCACGAGCGTGGGCATTGATGGGCGACTGCCGAAAAGCGGCAGCCATATTCATGAGATGTGCGTGCTCGGGTTCGCGAGTTCGGAGTCAAAGCATTAGCGAATAGTAGTCCTTCTATTGGCAATTAATGCACACTGAATGCTCAGGCGCCGCTCTCCACCAAGCGGGTAGGCCGCGCCACACTGCACTCGCGTCACTGCTGACTGACACACGCTACGCAGCTGAATTGACAGCAGGCTTGGTCCAAACGGGGTCGATCCTTCCGGCCTCGGCTCAGTTGTGGCGGCGTATCTAACTCTTATACCTCGCCACAACTGGTCTGCTGAAGGGAGTTCTGGCCAACTATGACCCGCACCCACGAGACAACATTGCCCCTAATTGGCCGCGTCGACGAGCAGGAGCAGCTCGCCCGGGCAATGGCGTCGAGTCGCCCCGAGCTGATCGCCGTCCATGGACGCAGGCGGATTGGCAAAACCTACCTCGTCCGCTCTTATTTCGCCAAGGAACTATGCTTTGAGATGACCGGTGTGAGCGGACTCGCGCGCGCTCATCAGCTCCGTATGCGAGCTGCTGAAGGCGGCCGGTGCCCGCGCCCGCGCAGAACAACGGCCATACCCGTAAGCCCCGCTGTCCAGGCTCTCCCCCGATGTCCCCGGAAGCGACAAAACAGCGATAGACCTGCTGGCACCACTCTAGCCAATTGCCAGCGTCGCGTCGATGAACTCGAAAAACCAAAAAAAAGACCTCCAAGAAATGCCCGCATTGCGGCCGCCAATTCATCCCTGATCCCAGGGTGCGCCAGCGCCAGCGCTACTGCTCCCGACCAGCCTGCGTGAAGGCCAGTCGCAGCGCCGCTCAGACAAAAT
>Ga0208272_100216_pt1:5000-31831 | contig 31831 bp, 31 predicted proteins | sample LakWasM129_HOW14_2_FD_183939 | JGI IMG/M metagenome (GOLD analysis project Ga0208272, IMG submission 183939) | Freshwater sediment methanotrophic microbial communities from Lake Washington under simulated oxygen tension - Sediment Metagenome... | ecosystem: Environmental > Aquatic >... | reverse complement strand
CCTCTGAAAACATTAGCGCCTCGCGCTCGCGGATTCAGGACGCAGACTTTGCGGCAGAAACAGCCAACCTCAGCCGTGCCCAGATTTTGCAGCAGGCTGGCACCGCGATGGTGGCGCAGGCCAACCAACTGCCGCAAGGTGTGCTGGCCCTGCTGCGCTGATAAAGCCTGGCGTGGCAGCGACGGGCATTGCCCGTCGCTTGATTGAATGCGGTGCGGGAGGCTATGTGGCCCCCGCACCGTTTTTTCTTGGTGGTCAGAGAAAGGCGGAAATCCGGTGTTTCATCGCGGTTTTGCCAACGGCGGCGCTCTCCAGAATAAAGACCCAAGGAATCAAGGCGCGTGCGCTTGCTATTCCGAAGTCCGAGAGCACTGAAAGCAATCCCTCTGTTTGCTGACCGTGCGTTGATTTACAGCTTTATTTCAGGAGCTATCGCCATGGCAGCCACTATCAATACCAATATCCAGTCGCTTACTGCGCAGCGCAATCTGAGCACTTCGCAAAGCTCGCTGGCCACCTCCATGCAGCGCCTGTCCTCGGGCCTGCGCATCAATAGCGCCAAGGACGACGCCGCTGGCCTGTCCATTGCCGAGCGCATGACCAGCCAAGTCAGGGGCCTCAACCAGGCTGCGCGCAATGCCAATGATGCGGTTTCACTCTCGCAAACCGCTGAAGGCGCGCTGAGCAGCATCACCGACGGTTTGCAGCGTATCCGTGAACTGTCGATTCAGGCCGCCAACGCCACCAACAGTGCGAGCGACCGGGCTGCGCTGCAAAACGAAGTCTCCCAGCGGGTCGCTGAAATCTCCCGCGTCGGCTCTCAGACCCAGTTCAACGGATTGAACCTGCTCGATGGCTCGTTTACCGCCCAGTCGTTCCAGGTGGGTGCCAACGCCAACCAGACCATTGACATCTCCAGCATTGGTGATGCCCGCGCGTCCGCGTTGGGCGGCAACGTGTTGACGGCCGATGGTACGGTGACGGGTAACGTGGTTACCGCGTCTGCGACGGCGAACGGTGTGGGCGCAATGGTGGCGGCGACGGCATTTACCATTTCCACGACCGATGCCGCCGGCAGCGTGCAGACGACCTCCCCGATCACCTATGCCGCAAATGCCGGCGCCAACGTGATTGCCGGAGCCATCAACTCGGCAGGCGCTGGTGCAGGTGTTACGGCAGTCGCCTCCAACAGCGCAACGCTGGCCTCTTTGTCGGCAGCCGGTACGGTGACGTTCACGCTGGATACCCAGAAAAATGCCACCACCCCACCGGATGGCACTTTCACGGCGGTGTCGGCCAATATCTCGGCGGTGGTGACCAACCAGAGCGATCTGTCGTCCTTGGTGTCCGCCATCAACGGCCAGCAATCGACCACGGGGATTACGGCCGAGTTCAGCACGGCGGGCGACAAGTCCAGCATCACCCTGAAAACACTCGATGGTCGCAATATTGGTATCGGTGCTTTTGCAGTGAGTGGTGCCTCTAACGAGACCGTGAGTTTCGCTGGTTCAACCCTGACGGAAGGCGGCACAGTGGCTGCGGTTCAAACGGGCACGATCTCTCTGAGCAGCGGCCGGGGAGCCATTTCCACGGCCAATGCTACGGCAGATGTTTTTGCTGCGGCAGGCACGAACAACAGCTCGTTCGAGTCGGTGGCAGCGATTGACATCTCTACGGCTGCCGGCGCACAGACTGCTTTGGGCACCATCGACTCTGCCCTGGCACAGGTCAGTGGCAGCCGAGCCGCCTTGGGTGCCTATCAGAACCGCTTTGACTCTGTGATCACCAACCTGCAGACCACCTCTGAAAACATTAGCGCCTCGCGCTCGCGGATTCAGGACGCAGACTTTGCGGCAGAAACAGCCAACCTCAGCCGTGCCCAGATTTTGCAGCAGGCTGGCACCGCGATGGTGGCGCAGGCCAACCAGTTGCCGCAGCAGGTCTTGAAGCTGTTGCAATAAGACAAGCGCCTGCGTTGGCGTTAATAGCGCAGGCGATCAAACCACGGCGACGGCAGACATCTGCTGCCGCTAGTGCATGTGCATTCGCTGGCCGCCAGTGGGGCCGGTGCTGCCAATAGGCCTTCAGTTATTGGCTCTTTTGCCGAAGAATCGTTAAGCTGCCCTTGCGGTTGGGAGTAATCGGCGTGTACAAACAGTCCTGTACCAACCAGCAGGAGCTTGGAGCAGCGGCTTCTAGGAGGTAGTGATGGCGACGATTTCATCGGTAGGCATTGGCAGTGGTCTGGATGTGAAAAGCATCGTTTCGCAGTTGGTAGCCCTAGAAAAGCAGCCACTGACGCAACTGAAGGCCAAGGCCGATAACGTACAGGCGCAGGTGTCTGCGTATGGTCAAATCAAGTCCCTGGTGTCGACCCTGTCGGATGCGGTTGGGGCACTTGCCAGTTTGACCGGGTGGAATGGGGTCACGGCCACTTCTTCAAACAGCTCGGCAGTCAGTGTCAGCGCTATTGGTGGCACATCGCCCACCGTGTTCAGCGTGGGAGTGACCACGCTGGCAAAGGCTAAGGCTTCCACTTCTGCGGCCATTGTCCCGTCTGGCTCGCCAGTGGGCCAGGGCACCCTGAATTTGTCGCTGGCCAGTGGATCGTCGGTGAATGTTGAGGTGTCGGCTGAGGACACGGTGGCCAGTATTGCCAGCAAGATCAATGGTGCGGGTGCCGGTGTGACGGCGACTGTGCTTACAGACGTGTCGGGTGATCGGTTGATGTTGCGCAGCGCCGATACAGGTGTAGATGCGGCGTTTACCCTCAGCGTCACTGCGGATGCCGATGGCAATCTGTCCGATGCTGCAGGGCTGTCTCGCCTGGTGGCGGGGAGTACAACGACTCAGTCGGCAACCGATGCTGTTGCTACCGTCAATGGTGTGACTGTGACTTCGCCGTCAAATACGTTTGCCAATACGGTTGCAGGGGTGACTTTCACCGCTCTGACGGTAACGTCCACTCCCGCCGAGATCAACATTGCCCGGGATTTGTCATCTGTCAAGACCGGAATTGATGCTTTTGTCAAGGCGTACAACGCAATCAACCAGGCTATCACGGATGCCACCAAGTACGACGCGAGCACCAAGACTGCGAGTGTTTTGCAGGGTGACGCTACCGCGCTTGGTTTGCAATCGGCCTTGCGGGGGTTGTTGCAGTCGGGCACGGCGGGGGGCGCTTTCTCAAGGTTGTCAGACGTCGGCATAACGCAGCAGTTGGGTGGGGCACTGGCTGTCAATAGTGCGAAGCTGGATGCCGCGTTGCAAAAGCCTGATGATCTGAAGAATCTTTTCAGAGGCGATTCCGGCAATCCACTGACCGACGGCATTGCCACCAAATTGCAGACGTTCAGTGCCGGTTTGATGACGGCAACTGGCCTGTTTAGTACCAAGGAAGCTTCGCTTCAAAAGGCTCTGGACAGGAATAGCCAGGATCAGGCCAAAGTGAATGATCGAGCCGCCAGTGTCGAGGCGCAACTCAACAAGCGCTACAGCGCATTGGATGCCCAAATGGCCAGTTTGACGGCGCTCAATGCCTATGTGACGCAGCAAGTGGCGACTTGGAACAAATCAGGGGCTTGAAATACCACCTTTGTTTGCCGCACACCTGCCGATAGACAATGCATCGCCCAGCAGGTGAGGATGAGGAACAAGTGGCGTGACAATCGAAGCCGAACACAGCGGTGTTTGTATGCCAGTTTCCACTGAGGCTTACCCAGCGGGCGCGAACGCCGAACTAGCCCAGATTTACCCCCTGTATTTCCTCCTGAATTTGCTTGAGTTTCCGATGCAATTGTCGATATGAATAACAAGAAGCAAATCAAGGAGTCGTCGATGTACACACCCGTTCATTCCCGGGCCACCAGCGCTTACCGGCAAGTTGGTGTTCAGTCTGGAATCGAAGGCGCCTCCCCGCACGTGCTGATCAAGATGCTGTTTGACGGCTTGGTTCAGTCGCTGAATGCGGCGCGCGGCGCGATGGCGCGTGGCGACATCCCCGAAAAGGGCCGCCAGATTGGAATGGCCGTGCGAATTTTGGACGAAGGCCTCAAGGGCGGGCTGGACCCGGCGCGTGGTGGCGAATTGGCTGCCAATCTGGGGGCTTTGTACGACTATTGCGTGGCCCGCCTGACGCAGGCGAATATGCGCGGCGACGTGACCGCTGTGGAAGAGGTCTTGAAGTTGATCACTCCCGTGGCCGACGGCTGGAACCAAATTGCTGCCGCACCTGCAGGGAGGGCCTGAGCGATGTCTGCCGTGCTGATCGACTACTACAAGGCCATTGAAGACAGCAGTCGCAAGATGCTGGAAGCCGCGCAGGCCAGCGACTGGGAGGGTGTGGTGCGGTACGAAGGCGCTTGCGCCGTGCTAATCGAAGAGCTGCGTTACAAGGCGCAGGAGCATGACTTGATGCCTGAGTACCGCAAGGAAAAAACGGTGATCATGCAGCGCATCCTGCGCAACGACGCACAGATCCGCACCCTCGCCGAGCCGTGGCTGGCGCAATTCGAACACCTGTTCGAGGGCCAGCCGCAGGTCATGCATTGAAGAGAAAAATAGTGCTCGAATCAGGCTTCAGCGCTTATCTGGTAAGCGCTGGTAGCTATGAAATTGGATAAGGTCTGCGCCAATGCCTGCGCCTGACGTGGGCAGCGCAGGATGCCAATAAATATTGAGCAAAAAATGCCTCTAGCGCATATGCATAAAACGCTAACAGCTCCTATAAAAGGAGCGTTCTGCCTATTGGAGCGCCGCCTGGCTCTGGCGGGCCTTACACCTGCATATTCATGATGTCGGTATAGGCCTGCACCATGCGGTTGCGCACGTTCAGGGTGGCCTGAAAGCCGATTTGCGCTTTCTGAATGGCCACCATGGTTTCCTCCAGGCTTACCGCCGGGTTTTCCAGTTGAACCTGGGTCTGCAGATCGGTGGAATGGTTTTGCGCGGCGCTTACCGATTGCAGCGCACCCTTGAGTGCGCCGGCAAAACCAACTTCGTTGCCACTGTTCTGCGCAGCTGCTGGGCGGCGCGCCTGGCCCGCGCCGGTGAGCGGGGCGAGTGAGCTGGTGATGCGCATGTCCATAGCGAAGTCCATGAGGGCGAGAGAAGGGATGGCGCAATCCTAGTGCCGTCCCCAATACCTGTGTGCAGGAAAAGATGGCGAAAGCAGCGCCTTATCGGGTGAACGCCGCAGGGCTGCTGCCCAATAATCGGCCCACGCAGCGCCCCACCTTGGCGTGCGAACCTGGAAACACCGATGTCCGCAGTTCTTCCTGTCGATTCTGCAAAGCAGCTGTCAAGCCCCGTCTGGCTGCAGCGCCTGTCCGCGATGGACAGGGCCCAGCGTATGCGCCTGGCGGTTGGGGCGGTGCTGCTCGTGGGCGTTCTGATTGCTGCTGTGCTGTATGGGCGCCAAGCCGACTACCGTGTGCTGTTCGCCAACCTGAGCGATAAGGATGGCGGCGCCATCGTCGCGCAGCTCACGCAGATGAACGTACCGTACAAGTATTCCGAGGGGGGCGGCGCGATCATGATTCCGAGCGATCGCGTGCACGACGTGCGTCTGCGCCTGGCCACGCAGGGTTTGCCCAAGGGCTCGATCACGGGCTTTGAGTTGATGGATAACAGCCGCTTTGGCATGACGCAGTTCCAGGAGCGGCTCAATTTCCAGCGCGGGCTTGAAGGCGAGTTGACGCGCTCCATCCAGTCGCTCTCTTCTGTGCAGAGCGCTCGCGTGCATCTGGCGCTGCCCAACCAGAACGGGTTTTTCCGTGAGCAGCAAAAACCATCCGCCTCGGTCTTGATCAGCCTCTACCCCGGCCGTGTGCTGGACCGGGCGCAGCTGGCCGGTATCGTGCACCTCGTGGCTTCCAGCGTGCCCGAACTGGCGCCGTCCGCTGTGAGCGTGCTCGACGATACGGGCAAACTGCTTTCCAGCACACCGGACGGGGCGCAGAGCGGCGAATTTGACGCCCAGCAGTTGCAGTACGTGCAGCAGATTGAGCAGCAGTACACGCGCCGCGTCATGGAGATGCTCGAGCCCATCGTGGGCCGCAACAACGTCAAGGCGCAGGTGACGGCCGACGTCGATTTCAGCCAGACCGAATCGACTGCCGAGCAGTTTCGGCCGAACCAGGCGCCTGACGCGAGTGCCATTCGCAGCCAGCAGGTCATGGAAACCAGCGGCAATACCAGTACCACGGCAACAGGTGCGGCAGGCGCCGTGGCCAACCAGCCGCCGGGCCCGTCCGCTGCGCCCATCAACGGCGCCAACCCTGCGCCCACGGCCGCAGGCCAGCAGCAAGCGAACGAATCGGGCACGCGCAAGCGTGAGTCCACCACCAACTACGAGGTGGACAAGACGGTCAAGGTGACGCGCGCTGGACGCGGCACCGTCAAGCGCCTGAGCGCTGCGGTGGTCGTCAATTACCAAAGCAGCCAGGAAAGGGGCAAGACGGTGACCAAGGCGCTGTCCGCCGAGCAGCTCGAGCGCATGACCGCACTGGTTCGGGAATCCATTGGATTCAACAAGGAACGTGGCGACTCCGTGAACCTGATGAACGCGCCTTTCCAGGTGGAGACGCAAGCGGTAGAGCAGACCCCCCTGTGGAAGCAGCCTGAAACATTGGACCTGGCCCGTAGCTTTGCCTGGCCCGTGGGACTGTTCTTGTTTGGTGCTCTGGTGCTGCTGGGCCTGGTGCGGCCCGCGTTCAAGAATTTGGCTTCCGGGGCACCTGCCCGCAGCAAGGCCGCGGGCGGTACGCTTGACGCCCTGGAGGCGGAAGCGCCGCAGCGTCCGGCGCTGCCCCCACCCTCCAGAACAGCAGCTCCTGCGCCCCCCACCGAGGAGCAACTGCGCCTTGAAGATGCCCGCGTGCTGACACGTGAGAATCCGATGGCCGTCGCCCATATCATCAAGAGTTGGGTCAATGGCGACGCAGCCTGACCGCAAGCCCGCTACGATGCACCTACCATGGACGAACAAGGCCTGAACGACGCTGCTATCTTCCTCATGTCGCTGGGGGAGGAAGAGGCGGCGGAAGTGTTTAAGCACTTGTCGCCCAAAGAGGTGCAAAAGCTGGGCGAAACCATAGCGCGCATGCGCAATGTTTCGCGTGAGCGACTGGACGAGGTCATCAACAAGTTTTCCGGTGCGGCTGCGGCCCAGAGCCTGTTGGTGTCCGACACAAGCAACTATGTCCGTGCGGTGCTCAAGCGTGCCCTTGGGGACGACAAGGCCTCTCTGCTGATCGACCGGATTTTGCAAGGGGGGGATGTCTCGGGCATCGAGAGCCTCAAGTGGATGGACCCTTTGTCGGTCGCGGAACTGCTGCGCAATGAGCACCCGCAGATCATTGCTGCCATTCTGGTGCATCTGGACTACGACCACGCCGCAGGCGTGCTGATGCAGTTCGGCGACCGCCAGCGCAGCGAGGTACTGCTGCGCGTGGCCACGCTCGAAGGTATCCAGCCCACGGCACTCAAGGACCTTAACGAGGTGCTGTTCAAGGTGCTCGCTGGGGGCGACAAGGTGCGCAAAAGCTCGCTTGGTGGTGTCAAGGCGGCAGCCGAAATCATTAACTTGCTGGGCAGCAACACCGAAGGGGTGGTGCTGGAGAACATCCGCGCCCACGACCCTGACCTGGCACAGAAGATCATGGACAAGATGTTCGTGTTCGACGATGTCATGAAGCTTGACGACAAGTCGATCCAGACGGTCCTCAAGGAGGTGGCGTCCGAGACTTTGGTGGTCGCACTCAAGGGCGCAGCGCCCGAACTGCGCGAGAAGTTCCTCTCCAACATGTCCTCACGTGCGGCCGAGGCACTGCGCGAAGACCTCGAAACACGTGGACCGATGCGCCTGTCCGAAGTGGAAGCGCAGCAAAAGGAGATCCTCAAGACGGTGCGCCGTCTGTCCGATGAAGGACAGATCGTGCTGGGAGGCGCAGGTGACGAAGCCTTCATCTAAGAGCAGCGCGTATGCGCGCTTTATCCCACGCGAGGAGGTGGGGGATGTCATGCAGTGGCGGTTCAGCGCTGTCGGCGCTGATGCAGCCTCGGAGGAGCAGAGCGAGGTGCCCGAACTGCCCCCAGCCGTTGATGAAGCAGCGCAAGCGGCAGCCGAGCAGCAGATTCGGGATGAAGCTTTTGCCCTGGGACACGCCCAGGGAGTCGAGCAAGCGGCGTTGGAATGGCAGCACCGGCTCGACGACTATGTCGCTGGCCAGGGCGTTATTGCCGCGCAGCAACTTGCCAGTTTGGCGGCTGCATTTGAACAGGGGCTGGCGGCCGCGCAGCAAAACGTGGCGCAGGGGGTGCTTGAACTTGCCTGCGAGATTGCCCGGCATGTGGTGCGACGGGAACTGCAGAGCGACCGCGCGGCCTTGCAGCCCGTTATCGCCGAAGCCTTGGGAAGCCTGGTGGCTGATGGGCGGCCCATTGCTGTGCGCCTGCATCCCATCGACGCGCAGGCATTGGGGTCGGCATTGAAAACAGAGTTTTCGGCTGCTGCCATTCAATGGATTGCCGATGCCAGCGTGGCGCCCGGTGGTTGTCTCGTGGAGCAGGCAGGCGCTGTAATTGACGGACAACTTGAAAGACGCTGGCAGCGTGCGCTCGCACCTTTGGGGATTGATATGCCTTGGCGCGAGGAGGCAGACCATGCAGCCGACTGAAGTCAGCTCGGCCTGGAGCGCCTTTCTGGATCAGGCGCGCCGGCGCACCGCCGATGCACCGGCGCTGGAGACTCGCGGTACCTTGACGCGCCTGGCCGGCCTGGTGCTAGAGGCCAGCGGCATTCGCGTGCCGGTGGGTTCGCAGTGTTTTGTGGAAAACGGGGAGGAGCGTACGCTGGCAGAGGTGGTGGGTTTTTCCGGCGAACGCGCCTTTTTAATGCCAGCAGGTGATACCCAGGGCTTGTCGAGCGGCGCCCGTGTGGTGCCGGCGGCGCCCTACGTGGCGCCGCTGCGTTTGTTCGAGGCGGCACGGCCGGTGCAGAGAATCGGCGTGCTGCGCCTGCCCATGGGCGATGGACTGCTTGGCCGCGTGGTCGATGCCCAAGGCTTGCCGCTCGACCACGGTGGCCCGCTGCAGCAGGTTTCGGCCGACCCCATGGACCGGCGCCTGATCAATGCCATGGACCGTGACCCGGTGCGCGATCCGCTGGACACAGGCGTGCGCGCCATCAACGCCTTGCTCACGGTCGGCCGAGGCCAGCGCCTGGGGCTGTTTGCCGGCTCGGGCGTGGGCAAGAGCGTGCTGCTGGGCATGATGGCGCGCTACACCGCCGCCGATGTCATTGTGGTGGGCCTGATTGGTGAGCGTGGGCGCGAAGTGAAGGAATTTGTCGAAGACATTCTGGGCGCACAAGATCGCGGGCGCGCCGTGGTTGTAGCCGCACCGGCCGATGCGCCCCCGCTGCTGCGCATGCAGGGTGCAGCGTACGCGACAGCGGTTGCCGAGCACTTCAGAGACAAAGGCAAGCATGTGCTGCTGCTGATGGATTCACTCACCCGCTATGCGATGGCGCAGCGCGAAATTGCCTTGGCGATTGGTGAGCCGCCGGCCACCAAAGGCTACCCACCATCGTGTTTTGCCAAGCTACCGCAATTGGTTGAACGAAGCGGCAACGGTTTGCATGGCGTGGGGTCCATCACGGCCTTCTATACCGTGCTTTCCGAGGGGGACGACCAGCAGGACCCCATAGCCGACGCGGCGCGCGCCATTCTGGATGGGCACATCGTTCTCTCGCGTGCCTTGGCCGAGACGGGGCATTTTCCGGCCATCGACATCGAGCAATCAGCGTCTCGCGTTATGCACAACGTCATCGGCCAGCAGCATTTTGAGCTGGCGCGCCGGTTTCGAGCCGTGTACTCGCGCTACCAGAAGGGCCGTGACTTGGTGCAGGTTGGTGCGTATATGAGCGGCTCCGACCCTGGACTCGATGAAGCCATTCGGCTGCAACCTGCCATGGAGGCGTTCTTGCAGCAAAACATGTTTGAAGCGGCACCGCTGGAGCACAGCGTTGCCGCAATGGCCGATGTTTTTGAGTAACCGGCACCATGAACGCAAAAAAGAGCACGTTGCAGATTGCTGTTGAAATGACCGCGAGGCAGCGCGATGGTGCTCGCCATGCCTTGCAGGACGCGCGGGCCAGTGCTGCTGCCGCTGAAGAGCAAATGGAGCAGTTGCAGGTATATGCCAGCGAAACTGAGGCCCGTTGGGGGATGCATTCTGGTGCCCAGGTGAAGCCGGAAGTGCTGTTTCACCATCGGCATTTCATGGGACGGCTGGAGCATGCGATGGAGATGCAGACCAAAGTGCTTGAAGACCATGCGCGTCGCGTTGCCGATGGCGAGAGCACCCTGTTGGCAGCGGAATTGCGCTTGGCGACGCTTAAGAAGTTGGTAGCTAAGCGGCAGCACGAATGGGCGCTGGCAGAACAACGGCGCGAACAGAAACAGACTGACGAGCGTGCCCAGCTGGCATTGCAGCTGCGCCTGAACGTGCACCAAGCCTAAAGATATCGGAGACCATGATCATGGACAACATTCGCCTTGGCCCTTCTAAGTCTGCTGATGGAGCGCATGCCGTGCGGCAAAAACCGGGTGCCGAAACCGAACAGACTTCTGGTGCTTTTTCTGCGCTGCTTTCCGGTTTGGGCGCGCAAGCAAGCGCGAATTTCGACGCCCCGGCTTCTTCCGAGGAGCCCAAAGAAGGCACCGGATCGCTAAATTCAGCTCTGGACGCAGGGGCTGCGGCGACCGATGGCGCAACGAAGGTATTGGGGGGCCCTGCGGCGGCTGAGCAAACCGAGAATGTGCAAGTCGCTGGCACGGGCTCGGTCAAACCCGTAACGCACCAGGGTATTGCCGGCGGTGGCATCAAGGCCATCGCAGTGGGTTCGAGCAGCACGAATCCCGTCACTGCGACAGCCCGTGCCGCCACCAAGCGAGGCGCTGATAAGGGGGCTGTTGACGCTGACACTGCCGAGGTTATTTCACAACTGGGTGCACAAGGCCGCCAGGGTGGTGACGTTGCATCTGTCGCCGCGCAAGATGTGCCGCTTGGAACGACTGGCGATGGAGCGTTGCTGCCAGAAATTCCTGCAGCTTCCAACGGTGCTGTGGTGGGTGGTCGCCCCGCGTTGAAAGGCAAGAGCCAGGCGGCGCTACCAGAGCAGGGAGCGTCGGTATCGGCTCAAGATGCCGCCATGCCCTTCACCCTTGCGCTTCCGTCTGGAGGACTGGGCGCTGGTGGGGGAGTGGTGGCGCAGACCAGTCGCATGGACGCTTCGGCCGCGTCAACCAAGATCGGCGCAGCAAATGTATCAAGACACCGCCCTTCGCTTGCGTCCCCTGCCACCAGTGCTAGTGCTAGTGCTAGTGCTGCACTGTCCGGCCCATTGCGGACATTTCCGCAAGCGGCTGGTTTGACGCAAACTGGAGCGCAAGGGGCGGGTGCTGTGCTTCTGGGAACTCACATGGACCCTCGTGCGTTGTCAGAGAGCGGCCAGTTGCAAGCGACTTCACAAAAAGCGGCTGAAAAAGGCGCTGGCTCGGTTAGCGATGTCGCTGGCCTTGTTGCAGCGACGCCGCTGCCGATAGATGCAGGAGCATCCACATCCGATTTCTACCGGGATCGTACGGAGTTGCCTGGAAGCGAACATTCGGGTTTTGGCGCCACTACGGTGGGCCAAGCGTGGGCAGAGTCTGGGGGGGCTGTCTTGACCGACCTTGGGCATGGAATTGCAGACGGAATGGCGGCATCGCCTGAGGACGCTGTTGCAGAGCAGGTCACGTATTGGTTGAGTGAGAGTCTCAAGAACGCAGAGTTGACGGTGGAGCATGCGGGCCAGCCGGTCGATGTGCGTGTGTCGCTAGCAGGTAATGAGGCGCATGTGGCATTTCATAGCGATCAGGCTCAGACACGTGAACTGCTCACGGACAAAATGGAGCAGTTGCGCGAACTGTTGCGCGGGGAGGGGCTGGTGTTGTCGGGTGCTACCGTGGATGCAGGCACATCTGGGCAAACAGGGGATCAGGGAGGAAGGAGCGCGCCGTTTGGCGCCCCTACAACGAACGTGTTGGCCGTCGTAGACAAGCCGGTGCAAGCGGTGCGCCGGACGTTGACAAGCAGCTCGGTCGATCTGTATGTCTGAGAAGGGGTGAGCGAATCCCTCTCCCTCGCCTTGACCGGAAGGGGCTCTGTGGTCCTTTCCGCCATGCTGTATTCATTCACATCGCCTGATGTATTGGGCCCCTGCAACTAAGGGATTTTTGATGCGCCATTGGTTGGCTGCGCACCCGTCGCAAACTCAAATACCCTGACTCGGGGGACTGTGGCCCGTTTCCGGGCCTTATCTCGGTATCATGGCTTGGCTGGCCGCCAATAATGGCTTCTATGTAGTCGCCTGCCTTCGCAAGAAAAATCTTTGCAGGCTGTGCTTGCTCGATGACCTGCACTTTGTCAGCGCGCTTGCTCCTGATTTGCATTGAACTCGAGAGGGCTTTGACGCCCATTTGCCGTTCCAAGGAATATTTGAAAGTGTCAACTGCCGTCGAAACAGAGAAGAAGCCTGCAAAGAAGCGGCTTAGCAAAAAGCTGCTCATCATCGTGGCGGTCGTGGTGGTGTTGCTGCTGTTTGCCGGGGCTGGGGTGGCCTATGTGGTGTCCCAGCGCCATGCGGTGGATGAAAACGGGGATGACGTTGAGGCGGTGGCCAAGGAGCCTGCACCTGCACCAACATTTCTTCCCATAGACACCATGGTAGTAAATTTGGCAGATCCGGGGGGTGAGCGTTTCGCGCAGGTCGGTATCACGCTGGAGCTTGCTGATGCCAAGACAGCAGAACTTATCAAGCAGTTCATGCCCAGCATACGCAGTAGTGTGCTGCTGCTGATTTCCCAGAAAACCTCAGACGAGCTTTTGAGTCGCGAGGGAAAAGACAAGCTAGCGCATGACATCCTGCGCGAAGTCTCGCGTCCACTCGGGTTTTCTGTGCCGGATGCTCCTGTCGGGGTGACCGCTGCGAAGCCTACTGCTGGGCACCGCGCCGAGAATAAGAGCAAAGACAAGGGCAAAGCGGGGGGGCAGGAGAATCCGGTCCACCGGGTCCTGTTCTCTGGCTTCATCATTCAATAGGAGCAGGGGGTATCCGATGAGCGAATCGTTCCTGTCTCAGGAAGAAGTCGACGCCCTGCTCGAAGGCGTAACCGGGGAGAGCCAAAAAACCGAACAGGAAATTTTCGAGGCGGGTGAGGTTCGGAACTACGATATTTCGAGCCAGGAGCGGATCGTGCGCGGGCGCATGCCGACGATGGAAATCGTCAACGAGCGCTTTGCACGCAATTTTCGGATTGGCTTGTTCAATTTCATCCGCCGCAGTCCAGAAATTTCCGTTGGTATGGTGGCCGTGCAGCGCTACAGTGCGTTTCTGCGCGAATTGGCGGTGCCGACCAACTTCAACATCGTGGCGATTCGCCCCTTGCGTGGAAGTGGGCTGATTGTCTGCGAGCCGTCGTTGGTGTTCGGCATCATTGATACGCTGTTTGGGGGTGTTGGAAAGTTCCAGACGCGCATCGAAGGCCGTGACTTTTCACCTACTGAGCAGCGCATCATCAACCGGTTGGTGGATGTCATCTGCTCGGAATACAAAAAGGCATGGCAGGGCATCTATCCTCTGGAGTTGGAATACCAACGATCGGAAATGCAGCCTCAGTTTGCCAATATTGCAACCCCTAGCGAGATTGTGGTGTCGACGGCCTTCCAGCTTGAAATTGGGGATCTCTCCGGGGCGATTCATATTTGCATGCCCTATGCCACGCTGGAGCCGATTCGAGATGTACTGTATTCGTCCACGCAGGGCGATTCCATCGAGGTGGACCGCCGCTGGGTGCGCGTGCTCACGCGTGAGATTCAGGCGGCCGAAGTGACGCTTGTGGCCGAACTGGCGCGTGCCGATGCAACCGTGGAGCAGTTGCTCGCGATGAAGCCGGGCGATTTCATTGAACTCGATCGTGAGCCCCGCATTCGTGCCTCGATAGGTGGTGTTCCGGTATTTGAGTGCCAGTACGGTACACACAATTCCAAGTACGCCATCCGTATTGAGCAGTGTTTACGCAGCGCCGACCAGAATTGGATGGGGGACAAAAATGTCAACTGAAAACGACAAGACAGGCGATGGCTCTGCCGGAGCGGGTGAAGACGCAGGCGATCCGTTTGCCGGCTGGGCCGAGGCACTGGAAGAGCAGAAGTCTTCGGCTTCGAGCCCAGACCCAGAGCAGGGCGGGCCGCTGAGTGGTGAGGCCACCAGGCCATTTTCTGCCTCCAACGATGCGCCGGCGAACGACATCAACATGGTGCTCGACATTCCCGTGCAGCTGTCGGTGGAACTTGGTCGCACCAAGGTGCCTATTAAATATATTTTGCAGCTTGCCCAGGGCTCGGTCGTGGAGCTTGATGCCTTGGCTGGTGAACCCATGGATGTGCTGGTCAACGGATACCTGATTGCGCAGGGGGAAGTCGTCGTGGTGAACGACAAGTTCGGTATCCGCCTCACCGATGTGGTGACGCCTTCCGAGCGCCTGCGCCGGGTCAGCCGAGGCCAGGGATGACGCAAACCCTGTTACTCGTGATTGTGTTTGTGTTGGGCATTGCCTCGCTTCCCTGGCTGGTGCGTCGGGTGCAGCAGCGCCAAGGTCGCCTCGCTGGGCCTTCTGTCCCGCCTCCACGTGTGCTCTCTGCCATAGCAGTTGGACCACATCAGCGTGTTGTTACTGTGGAAATGGGCGGTGATGGGGACCGCACGACCCTAATTCTGGGCGTAACGCCGCAGAGCATCTGTTGCCTGCACACGCAGGTTTCGCGCGCCGATCCCGGTGCTGGGATTGGTTCATTTTCAAACGCCATGGCGAATGCGTCAGCGGTCGGACCTTTGCATTCGCGAGAACCAGCGCCCACCGATGAGAAGGACGTGGGACGTGGTTAAAACAAGAGCGGTGTTAAGGGCGCGTCCAGCCGCCGCGCCGCTCGTCCTGCTGGGCAGTTTATTGGGGCACGGCGTTGTCTTTGCACAGACAAACGCTTCCTTGCCTCTGTTGATTGGTTCTGGGCCATCGGGGGCCAGCTATTCGGTTCCGATTCAGACGCTGCTGTTCTTTACCGCGCTGTCGTTTTTGCCGGCCATCTTGTTGATGATGACGGGCTTCACGCGCATTGTGATCGTACTGTCCCTATTGCGCCAGGCTATCGGGACACAGTCTGCGCCACCCAATCAAGTGATCATAGGGCTGTCGCTGTTTCTCACCATGTTTGTCATGGGGCCGACGCTTGATCGCGTCTATGAGGATGCCTACATTCCCTACACCACCAATGCCATAGGGTTCGAGGAGGCCGCAGCTAAGGCAGAGGCCCCCATGCGCCAATTCATGCTCAAACAAACTCGCCAGTCCGACTTTGCCTTGTTTGCGCATCTGGCGCGGCTTGACACATCCGTTACGGCAGAGACGGCTCCGCTGCGTGTTCTGGTGCCTGCGTTTGTCACGAGCGAGCTCAAGTCGGCGTTCCAGATCGGATTCATGATTTTCATTCCCTTCCTGGTGATTGACATGGTGGTCTCCAGCATCTTGATGTCTCTCGGAATGATGATGCTGTCCCCTGTGCTGGTGGCGCTTCCCTTCAAGTTGATGTTGTTCGTGTTGGCGGATGGATGGAACCTTCTGATCGGCTCGCTCGCGGCGAGCTTTGTCACCTGACACAACCTTCGAGGAGCGCTCTATGACATGCACTTGGAGTGTTTCGGTTTTCTTTCTCTGGAAGATAGGGAGGTAGGCGTATGACCCCGCAATTTGTGTTGACCGTTGGCCACGATGCTTTGATGTTGTTATTGATGATTGCCATGCCGGTGCTCGGTGTGGTCATGGCGGTGGGTCTCCTTGTGAGTATTTTTCAGGCGGTCACCCAGATTCATGAGGCGACACTTGCCTTCGTCCCCAAATTGGTCGCAGCAGTGGCTGTGTTTGTCTTTGCTGGCCCATGGATGGTGAGCACCTTGGTGGATTTCATCCGACGCACTATTGAATCTATTCCATCGGTCGTTGGCTGAGCGACCCAACGGCCATGATCACGTTTTCTGAAGCCCAGATCGTGGCCTGGATGTCGCCAATTCTTTGGCCGTTTCTGCGTGTGCTGGCCTTATTTTCTGTTTCTCCGGTGTTTTCGATGCGCGTCATCCCCGTACGCGTGCGCATTGGTCTTGCTTTTTTTGTGGCACTTTGTGCCCAGGCGATGCTGCAAGACCAACCCCAGGTTCCGTTCAATGGTTCTGATGCGCTTGGTGTCGTGGCGCAGCAAGTGTTGATTGGACTTGCCATCGGGTTCGCCGTGCGCTTGGTATTTGCCTCAGTTGAGCTTGCCGGTGAAGTGATTGGGCTCCAGATGGGGCTTAACTTCGCATCTTTCTTCGATCCGGCGAGCAACACCCAGGTGAGTGCGGTGGCGCGATTCTTTGGCAATATGGCGACGCTGTTCTTCGTCGTGATCAATGGCCATCTGATGGTGCTGATGGCGGTAGTCAAGAGCTTCGACCGGTTTCCCGTAGGAAGTCATTTTTTGGTGGCCATCGGACAAATGCGACTCTACGAACTAGGGACTTCGTTGTTCTCGAGCGCCTTGTGGATTGCGTTGCCAATGGTTGCGCTTCTGCTTTTTGTGAATCTGACGCTGGGTATCATTTCTCGCGTTGCGCCCCAAATGAACATCTACGCTGTGGGCTTCCCCGTGACACTCACCGTAGGCCTTCTAGGTATCACGGCAACTTTGCCGCTGCTTGAGCAGCCGATGCTGACACTCATGCAGCAGGCCATGGACTTGTTCATTGTCCAGCGCTGAAGCGGATTGGATAAGAACTGCTGCGCAGGCAAGCCGTATCGTTAAACCAAACCATTGCGGATGGCATACACGGTCAACTCTGCGTTGTTGGAGAGTTTGAGTTTTTCAAGCACTCGCGCCCGGTACACGCTGACAGTCTTGGGGCTGAGCATCAGTTCTTCGGCAATTTCGGACAGGCGCCTTCCAGACGCGATCTTCAACAATGTCTGTAGTTCGCGTTCCGACAATGCAGCATGCCCTGCCACTTGGGCGGGCTCGGAAATGCTTTCAGCGAGCATTTGCGCCACCTCAGAAGTCAGGTATTTACGTCCCTGCGCGATCAAATGTACGGCATCAATCAAAACAAGAGGGTCGGCGGCCTTGCTTGCATAGCCTTGCGCTCCCGCGCGCAGGCACCGTACGGCATACTGGTCCGCCGGGTTCATAGAGACCACTAGAACCTTGATGCGTGGATGGGTTTCGCGCAGCGAACTCAGCACCTCCAAGCCGCTGCGACCAGGCATGTTCAGGTCGAGCAATAGGACATCACAGGGTGTGGATCGCAGCACTTCCCGTAGTTCAGAATAGCTCCCGGCTTCGCCGCTTATTTTGATATCCACCGCTTCTTCTAAAGTATCACGAATTCCGCGGCGGACCAAGGCATGGTCATCACAAAGCACAACGTGGATCATAGGCAGTGTCTTGGTTAAGAGGCACGGAAAGGATGACAGATGTTCCACGGCCAGGGCGACTGCTAATGTCGAGCCATCCACCTGCGGTTTTGGCTCTCTCGCTGAGGCCGATAAGGCCAAAGCTTTGTTGCTTATTGCGCGCTTCTGTGTCCATGCCCTGTCCGTTGTCGCTCACTTCCAATGTGAGTACGTTTTCGGCATCGGAGAGGTCAATGTCGACAGCAGCGGCAGCAGCATGCTTTGAAATATTGGTAAGCGCTTCCTGTGCAGTACGGTAGGCAACGAGCTGCAAGTGCGCAGCCAGTTCAGCATTGCGCAGGCTGGATGACAAATTCACGGGGATGCCCGTGCGGTGTTCGAAATCCCGTGCCAACCATTCGAGAGCTGCTGCCAGGCCCTGGTCGAGGACAGGTGGGCGGAGATTTTTCATGATGCGCTGACTCGCGCCAAGTGCATGCTGCAGCATCTCCGTGGCCGCATGTGCATGGCTGGTCACGCTGCCATCTTGCGCGTGGCGCTCAATCCAGGCGAGGTCAAAGCGTATCGCGGTTAGGGCTCCGCCAATATCGTCGTGAATCTCACGGGCGATGGCGGCGCGCTCTTCTTCAATGGAATCTTGAAGATGTTCTGTGAGCTGGGCCAAGTTCTTCTGTGACTGGGCCAATTCTTGAGCGGCCAGCTCACGTTGTGTTCGTGCATGGTGCACTTCACATGCGCGGGAAATTACATGCGGAAGTCGAAAGAGTTGATCCTTCAACACATAGTCCGCGATTCCTAATCGGATTGCATCGACCGCAGCGGCTTCACCAATGGCACCCGACAGCAGAATGAAGGGGGGAGACAGTGGTTTGTCTGCCACAAATCGCCATGCATCGAGCGCAGTGAAGCCGGCAAGCTGGTAGTCGGCAAGGATGGCATCAAACGACATGTTTGCCATAGCGGTCAAAAAATCAGCCAAGATGGCTACATGGTGCAGTTCGACAGACATTCCGCTTTCACGCAGAGCCAGAACGGTGAGGCGATGGTCTGCCAGCGAGTCTTCAAGATGAAGGATGCGTAGCGGCAACGTGTGTTCGACAGACGCCATAAGCAAGCTATCATAGGATACAAATTGGAACAAACAAGCGTGGTTGCCCGGTTGGGGAAGCGCGTCTTCTCGCCTCCAATATAGATGTTGTTGGCAATCACCAACTTGATGCGAGTGTGATGGCGTGTCAATGGATTTAGACGTCATGTCGTTCACGATGGAGGATGACCTTGTGCCACCAGTTTCAGAGTCGACCAAGGGTCCGGAGGTGCATTTGCCGGTGATGGTTGCTGCTGACTTGCAGGATTCCTTGCTTGTCGTCATGCATGACCTGCATCGCCTTGAAGGGCTACTCAGCCATGCCGCTGACAATTTGTTGGAGCGTTTTGGCGAGGCCAATGAATCTCTTAGTGGATCACTGGTCCAGAACTCTCCGGAACTCCAGATCGTACAAAACGCCTTGCGCAGTGCGGTGGTAGAACTGCAATTTCAAGACATGGCGTCGCAACTCATCTGGCACACCACGAAGGTTTTGCAGGCCTGTGCTTTTCAGTTGGCTGCAGAAGCCATGGGGACTGAAGAAGGTGAAGAAGCTGCTTCATTTGCCGATATGGCGCCTGATCGCCCCAATCCGGTTACGCAAAGCGAAATGGATGCTGGCTCGGTTGACCTGTTCTAAGCCACACAATCGCTACAGTTTTATTTAATCCCGTTCGTTGGAGCACTTACATGCAATCGATTCTTGCCGTTGATGACTCACCGTCCATGCGGAAGATGGTGGCCTTTACTCTCTCCGGTGCTGGCTACCATGTGGTTGAGGCGGTTGACGGGCAGGATGCTTACGAGAAAGCACAAACCCATGACATTGATTTGGTATTGGCTGATCAAAATATGCCACGCCTTGATGGCATAGGCTTGACCCGAAAACTTCGCGAACACCCCAAATTCAAGACCGTACCTATTTTGATTCTCACAACTGAATCAAGTGATCAAATGAAACAGGCAGGACGGTCAGCAGGAGCCACCGGTTGGCTGGTCAAGCCATTCGATCCCAATCGCCTGATAGAAGTGATCCGAAAGGTGATGCCATGAAGAAAAACCAACGTACGTTTCGATCATCAGGAGCGATCCATGGCTGAACTGCATCAAGAAGGCGGCGGCGGTGCAGATTTCGATCTGACCCAGTTTTATCAAATTTTTTTTGAAGAAGCGGGTGAAAACCTGGATCAGATGGAGCAGATCCTGCTTGATCTTTCGCTCGAGAACGCGGATGACGAAGAGCTCAACGGTATTTTCCGCTGCGCCCATTCGATCAAAGGAGGGGCTGCCACCTTCGGGTTTGCCGATGTAGCGGAGCTTACGCATCACATGGAGTCGCTTCTGGATAAGTTGCGGCGCCATGAATTGACCCCTGTGCCCCAAATGGTTGACGTTTTACTGGAGTCTGCAGATGCATCACGCAGCCTTCTTTCGCGGCACCAAACAGGAGAGCAGGGCGAGGCGCCATCGACAGCAGATTTGGTGCGGCGAATTGCCGAGTTGGCGTCTGGAGGCATTCCCGATGTACCAACGAGATTGCCGTCACAGATGCCAGACGTGCGCACCTCTGTTGCGGCCCCTCAATTGGTAGCACAGGCATCCGCACAACCTTCATCGGAACGGGCTTCCGGAGAACGGCGACTTCTGATTCAAATAGGGCCGTTAGAAGAAGCCAGCAGCGCCGATGTTATCAAGGAGCTTTTTCGGGATATTCCAGGACTGGGCTCCATTGCGGATGGTGTTGCAGAAGATCCATCCATACGGTCCTTCCAGGTGACGACCAGTGCCAGTGACGGAGATCTGCTTGATCTTTTCGCATTTCACGTCGCCAAGGAGCAGGTCGTCATAACCACGCTCGCGCCCGATCTTGCGCTCTCAACGCCACCTTCCGGCGAGATACCGTATGGCTTTTTTCCCGATGCTCCAGGCTCCCCAGGCACAGCCCCGCTGCCCATCACGGTGCAGGCGGCGGTAACTGATGGCGGTACTCTCGCCGTAAACAAGGCTGTGCCTTCCAAGGTTTCTGAGGCCAAAGCCGGCACCCAGGCGCATGTGGAGTCCAGCACCATTCGTGTCGCAGTCAATAAAGTCGACCAATTAATCAACTTGGTGGGAGAGTTGGTGATTACGCAGGCGATGCTGGCGCAAAACAGTCGCGACCTGGATGCTGCGGTGTACCAGCAGCTCCTCGCAGGCTTGGCCGATCTCGACAGGAACACGCGCGACCTGCAGGAATCGGTAATGTCCATCCGCATGATTCCGATGTCCATTGTGTTCAGCAGGTTCCCGCGCATGCTGCGTGACCTCGCCAACAAGCTGGGCAAGAAGGTGGATCTCGTTACGTTTGGTGAGGCCACAGAGCTCGACAAGGGCCTCGTGGAGAAAATTACCGATCCGTTGACGCACTTGGTGCGCAACAGCGGGGATCACGGAATTGAGATGCCCGCGGATCGTCTGGCAAAAGGTAAGCCAGAGCACGGCACCATTACTCTTTCTGCGTCGCACCAAGGCGGGTCCATCGTTATTGAGGTGAAGGACGATGGCCGGGGCCTGTCTCGCGAAAAAATCCTGCGAAAGGCGCGAGAGCGAGGCATGGATGTGTCGGATCAATTGACCGATGCCGAGGTCTGGCAGCTTATTTTTGCCCCAGGATTTTCGACGGCAGAGGTGGTCACCGATGTGTCGGGCCGTGGCGTGGGGCTCGATGTGGTGAAACGAAACATCGCAGCGCTTAACGGCAGTGTGGAAGTGGATTCGTCCGAAGGGTACGGGATGCGGGTATCCGTACGACTGCCCTTGACATTGGCCATTATGGACGGTATGTCCGTCGGTGTTGGTAATGAGGTCTATATTCTTCCATTGTCATCGGTAGTTGAATCCTTTCAAGTCAATACCGAAGAAGTTAGCACCGTGGCACAAGGCTCTCGACTTGTAAAAGTGCGTGAAGAATATATGCCAGTGATTGCTATGGAGAAAATATTTCAAATCCCAAGAAATGGGTCTGGAAAATCTAGTGATATTATGGTTGTCGTGGAGTCTGATGGGAGTCGAATCGCACTGTTAGTGGACGAGCTTCTTGGGCAACATCAAGTGGTAGTAAAAAATCTTGAGTCCAACTATCGGAAAGTTCCTAATGTATCTGGTGCGACTATATTGGGGGATGGAAAAGTAGCTTTGATTCTAGATACCAGTAGCATGGTGCGCCGTGCTCGCCATTGAATATATAAACCATCCCGGCAGCTTTGAAAGGGAGAAATTGCAATGAATGTAAATGAAAAAAATAATGCTGCTGTACCTCCTGGATCTCGCGAATATCTCACTTTTCGTCTTGAAAATGAAGAGTATGGAATAGATATTCTCAAGGTTCAAGAGATACGGGGGTATGAGTCGCCAACTAGAATTGCCCACTCCCCGGAGTTTATTAAGGGGGTGGTTAATTTGCGCGGCACTATAGTGCCCATAGTCGATATGCGGATTAGATTTAATTGTAAACTTGTAAAATATGATGATTTTACGGTTGTGATTATTCTTAATCTGCGTAATAGAATTGTTGGTATTGTGGTGGATTCTGTTAGTGATGTGATGGAGATTGCTCCTGATAATATTCAATCTGCGCCAGATATAGAGAGCGCGATTGATAGCGCCTGTATTTTTGGCTTGGGATCTGTAAATGACAGAATGCTAATTCTTCTTGATATAGAAAAATTAATGTCAAATGTAGATATGGGATTGGTGGCGGCGGTGGATTAATTGGTTGATTAATGAGCCTTAGCACAAAAATTTTCCTGATAGCCAAAGCAGTTTAGATTTTATTGGTGGAGTAATGAAAATCTGCAGGAAGACGGCCAAATGAAGTCGCTCATGGGTGAAACTTCTTCTGCAACAGGCCCGTTGAAGCAAGGGCGTGAATTCGTCTGGACAGATGCAGATTTTACCAGGGTACAAGCCCTGATTTATCAGCGGGCAGGGATTAGTCTCCATGATGGCAAACATGCCATGGTTTATAGCCGCCTTTCCCGGCGTCTTCGGGAAACCGGACATAACAGCTTCCACGATTACTTGGGTTGGCTTGAGCAACACGATGGCGCGGAGTGGCAGGAATTTATCAATGCACTAACTACCAACCTCACTGCCTTTTTTCGTGAACAGCATCATTTTGATATTTTTGCTGAGCATCTTCGCTCTGGGCCGCCCGGCGCAGCGTGGCGAGTATGGTGCAATGCGGCTTCTACGGGGGAGGAGCCGTATTCTATTGCAATCACAGCATTGGAGACCATAGGGAGTAGCGCAACGTTTCGACTTGTGGCTAGTGATATAGATTCACGAGTTTTGGCGACTGCTGCACAGGGAGTATATCGACTGGAAAATCTCAAAGGATTGACGCCTGAACGGATACATAAATTTTTTCTCCGGGGAAAAGGAGAAAATTCAGGGTTAGTGCGCGTCAAATCAGAACTTTCGCGAGCTATTGATTTCATAAGTGTAAATCTAATTCGGGATGACTGGCCATTTCGTGATCCGTTTGATGTGGTGTTCTGTCGCAATGTCATGATTTATTTTGACGCTCCCACACAGCGCCGCGTCCTGGAACGGATTCACCGCGTGCTCAAGCCTGGTGGCATGCTCTTTGTGGGGCATGCCGAGAATTTCAGCGAATCACGTGATCTTTTTTCCTTGCGAGGAAAAACCGTGTATGAGCGTCGATAAGCAACCTGCATATCAAGCAATATTCCGATTCGCATGATCTCCCAAAAACCTATTTCCATTGCTGCTGTGAACTCCCTTCCAGCGGCAGCCGCACCATCTGAGCGACGCCGTGCCCCACGCATTGCTCCCTTGGCACCGGAAATTTATGGGAACAATCACGTCGCTGCGCCTGATTCTTCGTTGGATGAACTTAAATCTAGGCTCAAAAGACCTGGGCTAGCTTCGTTCTTTTATTTTGATAATCATTTTCAATATAACGCCGTCAAGGTGCTTCCAGGCGAATATTTCGTGGCGAATGAGAATCTTGTGATCATGACGGTTCTTGGATCTTGCATTGCTGCATGTATCTGGGATAGTCGAATGCGCGTGGGAGGAATGAACCATTTTATGTTGCCTGATGGTGATTCACTGGATGTGTCAGGGCGCTATGGCTCTTACGCGATGGAGCTTTTAATTAATGAAATGCTTAAGTTAGGGGCGCGGCGAGAAACGATGCAGGCTAAAATATTTGGCGGTGCGCAGGTGATGCATAGTTTCACGACCATGAATGTTGGCGAGAGAAATACGGCCTTTGTTGTTAACTATCTACAGACTGAGCGAATTCCTGTGGTATCAGAAGATGTGTTGGATATTTATCCTCGCAAGGTTTGTTTTTTTCCGATTACAGGAAAAGCCATGGTCAAGCGACTCGCGCATGCTCATCCGGAGGATTTGGTTGCGCAAGAGAAGGGCGGAAATGCGCAGACTGTTGCGCGGGTGACGTCGGGCGGCTCAGTAGATCTTTTCTGACGGAGCAGTCCGAAAATGGGTAAGAAAATTCGCGTCGTAGTAGTAGACGATTCAGCCTTGGTACGCAGTTTGCTGTCGGAGATCATTAACCGCCAGCCCGATATGGAATGCGTGGCGACAGCCAACGATCCCCTGATCGCACGGGAACTAATTCGGGAGCATGACCCCGATGTCATCACGCTGGATGTCGAAATGCCCCGCATGGACGGCATCGATTTCCTGGGGCGGCTAATGCGCTTGCGCCCGACGCCTGTGGTGATGATTTCCACGCTGACAGAGCGTGGTGCTGAGGTCACAATGAAGGCGTTAGAGTTGGGCGCCGTGGATTTTGTCGCTAAACCGCGGATAGGCGTAGCCAATGGTCTAAGCGATCTATCTCAACAAATCGTTGATAAGATTCGCGTGGCAGCGGTAGCCAGGGTGAGACGCCTTTCGCAACAAGCCCCTTCTACTAGCGGCACTGCGCGCTCGGGAGGTGTGGAGGCACCAACGGCGCTTCTCGGGCGCTTGTCTACCGAAAAAATTGTATTCATTGGCGCATCCACGGGCGGCACCGAAGCCATCAAGGAAATATTGGTGCACATGCCTCCTGATTCGCCAGCAATCGTTATCACGCAGCACATGCCTGCAGGTTTCACGACGAGTTTTGCGGCACGCCTCAATAGCCTCTGCCAAATTCGCGTGAAAGAGGCTGCAAACGGAGAGCGCTTATTGCCGGGCCATGCCTATGTCGCCCCTGGGGGTACGCAGTTTCACGTTGGACGCAGCGGCGCGAATTACATTGCCGTAGTGGACGACGGTGTGCCGGTCAATCGCCATAAACCTTCGGTTGAGGTCCTGTTCAAGTCTGGTGCGGCATTTGTGGGCCGCAATGCACTGGCGATCATGTTGACCGGAATGGGCGCAGATGGCGCAGTAGCCATGCGTGAAATGAAGGATGCTGGGAGTTATAACTTTGTGCAGGACGAGGCAAGTTGTGTCGTATTCGGCATGCCGCGGGAGGCTATTGCACATGGCGCCGCTGATGAGGTGCTACCTCTTCAGGCAATTGCGCCTGCACTGGTCGCGCGCCTGCGTAGCGGCGCGGATCGTGTGCTCCACCGCATTTGAGGTAGGCTGCTAGCGTCACGCCGACAACGCTTCCCAGCGTTCCAATGCAGCCATCAAAGCGGTCTCAATTTCTGCCTCTCTTATTTGAAGTGCAATGGCCCGTACGCTATCGGTCTGGTAGAGAGCGCCATCTGCAAGCGCCGTCTGTAGGCCCCGCTGCTCTGTTTCTAGCGCAGCGATTTGTTGAGGCAAACCATCCAATTCGCGTTGATCTTTGTAACTCAACTTCTTTTTTGATAGCGGCTTCTCGTCGCTGGTTGAGCGATAGGGCGCCATTTCTTTTGGATTTTTGTCGGCTTGCTCTTTCATGATCTTGGCGCGTGGCGTGGCCAGTTCACGTGCGCGGGCCGATTGCAAGAGCCAATCGCGCACTCCGCCTTCATACCCGCGCCACACTCCGTCACCTTCAAATGCGATGGTGCTTGTAACGACGTTGTCGAGAAAGCTGCGGTCATGACTCACCAGAAAAACAGTGCCGTCGTAGTTTTGTAGCAACTCCTCAAGCAGGTCGAGTGTCTCGATATCCAGATCATTGGTCGGCTCATCGAGCACAAGAACATTGGCGGGGCGTGCAAAAAGGCGCGCCAGAAACAGCCGGTTGCGCTCCCCGCCCGACAATGAGCGCACTGGAGAGCGCGCCCGCGCGGGCGCAAAAAGGAAATCACCCAGATAGCTCTTTACATGTTTGCGCTCCCGTCCTATTTCAATCCACTCACTTCCGGGGCTGATGAAATCCTCCAGAGTCGCATCGAGGTCGACTCCCTCGCGCATCTGATCGAAATAAGCTACCTGTATCTTGGAGCCCTGCCGCACTGACCCGCTGTCAGGCGCTATCTCTCCCAAAATGAGCTTTAGGAGCGTGGTCTTCCCTGCTCCGTTCGGACCAATTAGTCCAACTTTGTCACCACGCAGAATCGTCGCGCTGAAGCCGGACACTATCTGCGTCTCACCGTAGCTCTTGCAGACATTCGCCAATTCTGCAACCAGCTTGCCGCTTTGAGCTCCCGAGGAAATATCAAGCTTGACCGCACCCATCGCATCACGACGTGTCGCACGGTCTTTGCGCAGCATCTCAAGGCGGGAAATCCGACTTTGACTTCGAGTCCGACGGGCTTCCACGCCCTTGCGAATCCAAATTTCCTCCTGTGCCAGCAGCCGTTCGGCCTTTGCTTCGATGATGCGTTCCTGGGCCATCTGCTCCTGTTTTTGCTCCAAATACCGAGCAAAATTTCCAGGATAGGACAACAGCCGCCCTCGATCAAGCTCGACAATGCGTGTTGCTACGCGATCCAGGAATGTGCGGTCGTGCGTGATAGTGACGATGCTGCCTTTAAAGTCACGCAGCAACTCTTCAAGCCATTCGATAGAGTCAAGATCAAGGTGGTTAGTTGGCTCATCCAGCAGAAGGATGTCAGGCCGAGTTACCAGAGCCTGGGCTAGCGCCACGCGTTTCTTCTTCCCGCCTGAGAGATCGCCGACACGTGCTGAACCATCCAAGTGCAGGCGTTCCAGGGTCTCCGCAACGCGCTGCTCCCAGGTCCAGCCTTCTTGGGCTTCGATTTGTGTTTGCAGCGCATCAAGGTCGTCGTCTTGTG